>Ga0228701_1000472_pt1 | contig 33879 bp, 29 predicted proteins | sample McNCre117_Aug_MG_2_FD_178017 | JGI IMG/M metagenome (GOLD analysis project Ga0228701, IMG submission 178017) | Freshwater microbial communities from McNutts Creek, Athens, Georgia, United States - 11-17_Aug_MG | ecosystem: Environmental > Aquatic > Freshwater > Creek | place: USA: Georgia... | reverse complement strand
CGGTGATGCTGTCATTTGGGCGGCGCTCGTGAATCAGGGCGCGCACCAGTGTCTCAGATGCCAAATCGGCATCGGTTACGTGGTCTTCGGGTGAGGTTTTGGAACTGATTTCAAGTGGCCCGCGATAGCGCTTCTTTAGCTCGGCGGCACCGGTGTTTGCGGCATCAAGCGCCAGCTGAAGAAGTTCGTCAAGATCCATGGTTCAAGGCTAACCTTTTCTGCCTATAATCTAGAAATAGTCGGCTGGGGGAACTTAATGAGCAATTTAGATGGCTATTTTCGTAAACTGGTGTTCCCCATTCTTGCCGCTTCAATCGGCCTCATCATCGCCCTTACTACCGGTTACGAGCTCAACCGAGCCGAATATGCCGCAATTGCCAAAAACGAACTAACCAAAGCTTCGAATTTTGATCAGCATTTATTCACACACCTTGCATTGGTAGCGGGCCAAGGCACCACGGTCACCGATTCCCTTGCCCTCTATGTTCAGAGCACGGGCTCGGATTTCAAAGACAAAAACGGGCGTTGGTATCTTGATGGCTTAGTTAAGACGATTCCCCTTTGGCACAATGTCTCCATCTCCCCGAATAACTGCATCGCTTCGGTTTCGCCCGTTGCCGGGAACCAATCAGCCGTCGGATACTGCCTTAATTCCAACGCTGTCGAATGGGCAGACATCAGCCAATTAATTGCGCAGAAAAAGGCGCGTATTTTGGGTCCCTATAAATTGGCTCAAGGTGGCCTCGGTTTTATTCTGCACAAGCCAGTGTTTCTATCGAATGGCTCCTACTGGGGTCTGGTCTCTGCAGTCATCGAGGCCGAAAACTTCTTAGCACCGCTAAATCAAGTAGCCGCAGAAGATGGCATGAATTACAAACTCGCAATCGGTGACGATAACAACACCGACCTTCGAACTATGTTCAACGGGTTACCGCGTGACGCGAAATTCACTGCCACCGAAAAAGTGGTGGTGGGCGGCAATACCTTTAGTGTGACAAGCGCTTCAAAAGAGCCAGACTTTCGAAGCCTGAATAACCTAAATCGCCGCATGCTTTTCTTCTATGCCGGCTTTCCGCTCGCTCTGTTTTTCGTTACCTTCCTAATTCAGCGTCAACGCCGAACTCGTCGAAAGCTCGCCGAGGTTTCCAAACTTGCCCCAAGCGTTCTCTTCCAAATTTCTTCCCACCGCGATGGCAGCCTATCGATGGAATACATTTCGGAGGGAAGTGCGGCACTCCTTGGAGTTGAGGCAACCGATATTGTCACCAACTCGCTGCTGCTCACCAAGGTTTTCAAGCAGTCAGATCTAGAAATTGCTGGTGCCAGATTGAGATCGGCCCGTTCACCGGGTGAAGTTTGGAGTCAAAAACTAGAACTCCTAAACCCAACGCCAACTAAACGTTGGATTCAAGCCGAGGCAACGTTCGAGCGCGTGTCTGGAAATGAGTTCCACTGGAATGGTGTTTTCTTAGATGCCACCGATGCCGTCGCACATGAAGAGGCCATGGCGCTGGCCGCCAATGCCTTTTCGGTTCTCGATGAAGGTGTGGCCGTCCTCGACCCTCACTTCAACATCATCACAATAAATTCAGCCATTACTAAGGCAACTGGCTTTACCCCAGTAGATGTTATTGGCCAAAATTTCACCGATTTTGGAAAAGATCTCAACCCCGAAGAGGTCTACCTCTCAATTGAAAACAGCCTCAAGATTTATGGCTATTGGCGCGGGCAGGTTGTCAACAAATACAAAGATGGCTCGGTTGCCAGAGATGCCTTGACCTTCACCGCGGTAAAGACCCCAGACGGTGAGATTTCTCAAATCATCTTGGTTATGAATGCGACTCATGAGAGCCTGATTGATTCGGTGTCGGGTCTGCCAAACCGAACCCTTTTTGAAGATTACTTAAAGTCAGCCATCGAGGATGGTGCCGAAAAGCAGATGAAGGTGGCGCTGCTGCACATCGGTGTCACGGGCGTGGGCGCGGTGAATGACTCATTTGGCCACAAGGTGGGTGACCAGGTTCTTCACGAAATTGGTGAACGCTTGCTCCCATTCACAGCCACCGGAAAATGCCTCGGTCGAATCGGTGATGCCGAGTTTGGCATTTATCGCGAGTTCTTTGATGAAGCAGAAGATTTGACTGACTTGGCCAAACAAATTTTTGACGCCCTATCAAAGCCATTCCTTTTCGGCGACATCAACGTTTTGGTTGCCCCATCCATCGGTGTTGCAATTTATCCGGATGACTCATCAAACGTTGGTGACCTTCGCACCCACTCTGACCAAGCCTTTAAGGCGTCACTCAAAGACAATGTTTCCAAGATCTCTTATTTCTCAAAGAGCTTCGAAGACAGCGCCAAGGCCCGCTCTTATTTGACCAGTTATCTTCAAGAAGCGGTCCAACAGAAGACCATCGACTTTTACTATCAGCCAATTGTGAGGCTTAAGGATCGGCAGATTATCAAGGCGGAGGTTCTCTCCCGATGGTTTGATGAGCACCTCGGCCAGGTCAGCCCTGCCAGATTCATCCCGCTTGCCGAGAACTCTAATTTGATTAGTGAGCTGGGCACTCAGCTGCTTGAGGATGTACTTGAGACGAGTCAAGAACTCAAGGCCATGGGCAAAGATGTTCAGTTCAGCCTAAACGTCTCGCCAGTGGAATTTATGTCTGCCAAATTCCCTTTGGAAAAGGCCGAGACATTCGCCAAGTATCCCGATGTCGATTTGAACAACCTAGTGTTTGAACTTACCGAGGGAATCTTCCTTAACAAGCGCGATCTCATTGAGCAGCGCATTGCTGACTTCCACGCGCAGGGCATCAAGTTTGCTATCGATGACTTCGGCACCGGCTATTCATCCCTGGCCTACCTGCAGCAACTTGACGTTGACTTCATCAAAATTGACAAGGCATTCGTTGACAAAATTGAAACCGACGAAGGGTTGGCGCTCTGCCGGTCGATAGTAGACCTGTCACACGCGCTTGGAATGGAACTCATCGCTGAAGGCGTCGAGACCGAAATTCAGGTGAAGCTGATCGAGGCAATTGGCTGCGAATACGCCCAGGGTTATTACTTCTCGAAGCCAGTGTCTAAGAGCGCGTTTATCAAACTGCTTGGTTGATCTTGCCTGCACTGCCAAATAGCTGAGTTTCAGGGTAGTGGGCAACAACTTGATTTCCACCCGAGTGCTTGGCTTCATAAAGGGCAGTGTCGGCTAGAACAAGCGTGTGCTCAAGTGAGTCGGTTCTCACCCACTCAGCAATGCCGCCCGATAGTCGAGGTTCAATTTTGACCTTGCCAGAGGCGATTGGCTCGCCAGAGACTTGAGCAATTACTCGCGCCATTACTTTGGTTGCCTGAGACTGCGGTAGTGGAAGAATCACGATGAATTCATCGCCTCCCCAACGGCCAACAATGTCTTTGGCTGACACGGCGCGCAGAATGCGTTGCGAAACAATTTGGATGAAATCGTCACCAGCATTGTGACCGAGGCTGTCGTTGATGTTTTTGAGCTTGTCGAGGTCAAGGATGGCGACCGAACGCGGCCAGCGCTCCTCGTTTTCGAGAGCCTCGATAACCCCGCGACGGTTGAAGATTCCGGTCAACTGGTCGAACAAAGCAAGCTTGGATGAGTTTTCCAACTCAACTTTTTCGTGGGCCAATGCTTCGCGCTCTTTTTCGCGGCGAATGCGAACGCTGCTATAAAAGACAGCTGCGGCACCGGCAATTGCCACCAAAACGAGTCGGAAGATTTGGTGCAGGGTTCCGGCATCCTCAGAGGTAAGGCCAAACAAATATGCGCCGATGGTGACTACGACCACGACGAAAGCAGTGGCCCTTGGCCCGCCAAAGATAGCGGCCATGAACCCGACACAGGTTACGATTCCCGCGAATGTGGTTCTCGGGCCATCCAGATAATCCAAGAAGTAAACCAGCGCAGCGATCCCAATCGGCACAATTACGCCAAGCATGAGTCGCATCCGAGGCGTGTCAAAGCGCCTAGTTTCTGCAGACATCCCGAACCCCCGTTTCTATCTGTAAATACAAAATAGCACCAAAATGTTCGTAAAAACGTGGGTAGCCACAGATTTTTGTCCCTCAAACAGGGGATAACCGCGAATTTATATATTCGAGTATTTTCGGTATGTTAGGTCGATTTATTGGTGAGTTGAGATTCCAAACCCTGCAAGATCAGAGAAATTCCAAAACCCAGCGCATCGGCATAATCAGGCGACTTTGCATCAGCCAAACCGTTTGGTGTTGTCGATACGTCGGTAGAGACCACACCCAAGCTATCGGCTTGCATGCGCTGTTGCTGATGCCATACCTGACCGAGAATCAGAAACAGAATCGAGTCTGCGGTAATTCTCACTAGTTCAGAGTCGGCAGGCTCGGCGAGAACTCCCTCGGCTGATTCGATTCCTGATCGAATCCGTTTTATAGCGTCATCCCCGCCAAGGCCAAGCGCCAAGGTGCTGCTGACCACTTCGGCACCATCTCGATAGGCCATAAGCGCATCGGCTATTGCCCTGACCTCGGCCAAGGTCAGCTCTTTCCAATCGATTGCTCCATCGCTCATGAATGATGCTCGGTCGATTTTTGCGGCTCGGCCAATTATTTGGTCTGAAACCAAGGCAAGCAAAGTCTGCTTATTTGGCACATGCCAATAGAGCGCACTTGGTTGGATGTCTAGCGTTGCCGCCAACCGGCGCATTGAAAGATCGGCCAAGCCAAATTGATCCAGTATGCGCAGGGCAGTCTCAACCACATCGGCCCGGGTATAGCTGCCCGGTTTGCCTGATTCGGTTTTCAATTCGTGCGGTGAGTTGCTCATTTCATGCCAATCCTACTATCATCATGAACAGTGTTCAGGAACTCTCCGAAACCACGACCCCGACAGTATTCAACTCCTAAGCAAAGGACTCACATGAAGAACAAGATCACCGTTCGCGATTTGTCTCGCGTCGCAATTTTCGCCGCCATCATCGCCGTGCTCGGCCTGCCAGGTCAGATTCCATTGGCCGCCGGTGTTCCAATTACCGCTCAGACCCTTGGTGTGATGTTGGCCGGTGCGATCCTCGGCAGCTGGCGCGGTGCCCTTTCGGTGATCGTTTTTGAAATTCTCGTTGCAGCGGGTCTGCCACTTCTTTCGGGTGGCCGCGGCGGCATCGGCGTCTTCTTTGGCCCGACAGTTGGTTACCTTATCGGCTGGATCGTTGGCGCTTGGATCATCGGTGCATTTGTGAACGCTAGCAAGAGCAAGCCAACCGTGTTTCGCACCGCTATCGGTCTGGTGCTCGGTGGCATTGTGGCAATTTATGCCCTTGGCATTCCAGGTTTCATGCTGGTCAACCACTTGCCAATCGCAGCCCTGTCTGCCGTCATTGCTGGCAACTCGGCGTTCTTGATTGGTGACTCAATCAAGGTTGTCCTCACCGGCATCATCGTCTTTGCCCTCTACCGCGCCTATCCAAAGGCTTTCAAGAACTAGTTTCAACCGCCAGAAAAGGTTAGATTCAGAGCATGTTAATTGAGCTTGATTCGGTTTTAGTTGCCTTTGGCAGCAAGACCGCGCTCGATCGCATCTCTGTGACTCTAGATCAAAAGCGAATTGGTGTGATCGGCCTTAATGGCTCGGGCAAATCAACCTTTGCCCGGTTGCTTAACGGGCTGGTCACACCAACTTCTGGCATGGTTAGGGTTGGCGGCATCGATGTTGCCAAAGGCACCAAAGCAGCCCGAAAACAAGCCGGCTTCATCTTCAGCAACCCTGACCTTCAAATTGTGATGCCAACGGTTTTTGAAGACGTCGCCTTTTCACTGCGCAGTTCAAAACTGAGCAAGGATGAAGTGCGCGCCAAGGTGTTGACAACCTTGAAGCGGTTTGGTCTTCAAGACCTTGTCGACGAACCCGCTCACTCGCTATCCAGCGGGCAAAAGCAACTGCTCGCGATTGCGGCAATCGTTATCAACCAACCAAAGTTGATAATCGCCGACGAACCAACCGCACTTCTTGACCTGGCAAACACCAGAGCCGTCGCGGAGCTTTTGCTTGAAGAGCTCGATCAACAGGTGGTTTTGGTCACCCATGACATGTCGCTGGCAGAGCGCTGCGATGTGGTTGTTCGCTTTGATAACGGCGAGATTTTAGAAATCGGTGACCCGAAAACAGTGGTGGCAAAATACCTTCGGGTTTACGCGTGATTTCCATTTATCGCGTTGGCGACAGCCGGCTTCACAGATGGAGTGCTGGCCCAAAACTCATCGGGCTTTTGGTGCTTGTCACAGCAATCTCGGTGGTTGGCGATAACCCTTGGTTTATTGCGGGCGGGTTTGCATTGGCCTTTGTTTTTTACCTGGTTGCGTTTGTTGACAGGTCCTCCGGTTACACCAGTGGTCTCAACGAATTTGCGATACAACTTTGGAAGCTCAAGTGGCTAATCGCAGTCGTTTTCTTGCCCCAGTTATTTTTTGAACATTTTCTTATTGCTCTTCTGCACACCGGCCGAGTCCTAGATGCAGTGCTGCTAGCAAGTGTTTTCTCGGCAACCACAAAAAACGCTGACCTCATCCGGGCAATTGAAAAAGCTTGCCAGCCTCTGGCGCGAATGGGCGTGAGACCTGAGGCTGTGAGTTTAGTTTTTGCCATGACGGTGAATGCAATCCCCATGGTTATTCAGTTCGTTGCCAACGTTAAAGAAGCCCAACAGGCACGTGGCTTAAACCCAAAAATCACATTGATGGCAGTGCCTGTTTTGGTTGCCTCGCTCAAATACGCCGATGATTTCAGTGAAGCCTTGCTAGCCCGAGGGGTTGAGCTTTAGTATCTTGGGCAACATGGTCAACATCATCTGGTTCATAAGCTGTGTGGGTCTGGTGTGGGTTGATTTCAAAACCAAGCGCTTGCCTAACAAACAAATATTCTGGGGTTCAATCGCCACCCTAGTTGCGGCAGTTATTGCTACTTTTATTGACGGCCAATGGATCAACCTGATTGATGCCATCGCAATATCTCTAGGTGTTGGGGGCCTGTTCTTGATTATCGCGTTGCTGGCCAGGGGAAGTTTTGGAATGGGTGACGTGAAGTTTGCCCCGCTTTGTTTTTTCCCAATCGCGCTTCATGGCTTCTTGCCAACCTTGACTGCAATGGCAGCCTCGTTCATGTTGGCAGCGCTGGTCGGCTTAGTGGCGATGCTCCTGAAGCGCCAAGGCTTGAAATACAAAATCCCTTTTGGCCCCTTCATGTTTTTTGGTGTGATGTTTGTACTAGTTTTCTAACGTGCTATTCTCACTTATGTAGGCAAATGTCTACAGAAACTTGAAAAAGGCAAAACCAGAGCAATCTGGTGACGCAAAGCTCCGGGGCCCTCGAGGTTGGCCGAGTTGCCATTAGCAACTCTTGGGGAGCAAATCATGCTTAACACTCTTGCAATTAAGACCCTTTCGGGCATCAAGGCAATCAAGGACCAAATCGCGAAACTTGAAGATGGGGCTTCTTCAGTTGAGTGGGTTCTTATCGTTGCCGGTATCGCCGGAGTCATTGGACTAATTATTGCCGCGTTCAACCTGTGGTGGACTGGCACAGAATCCAGCAGAGTTTTTAAGTAAGCAAATCCACCGCGACTTATCATGGTCCACCTAGATGGTGGAGTCGATAGATATTCGACTCCACCCCGGTTCGAGGCCCTGCGAAAAACGTCTCTAAGTCCTTTGAAGAAATTGATGAGAGCCGACTCAGGAGCATCATCCGTGGAATTTGCCATGTTGGCTGGTCTTCTATTTTCAGTCATTCTCGCCACTGTTCAATTTGGCCTCTGGTCAGCAAATCAAACTATACTTACCGGTTCGGCGCGTGATTCCGCAATCGAATTCTTAATGACGAAATCGGCGAGTGCAGCTGTGGCTAAGGCGAAGCTCACGGGCAGTCGATTGGTCCCACCCTTGGCCTCAGGCACGAGTGATCTCACAGGCGAGGTCAAGGTGTTTGTCTCCGACACGGTATCAGGTCTTGACGGGGCGAATGCGATATCAGCAGCAGACCTAAGTTTGGCAGTTTGTAAGCCAGGCCAAGCTGTGAAAGTTAGCATCACATACCCACGTTCGCTATTCGATGGCAACAACTTGTTCTTTTCGGGGTTCCTGATCCCAAAAATGGTTGCAGAAAGTGTTGCGATCTGTGAGTAAATTACGAGAACATTTGGCACGATCATTGTTTCGCCAGGATGGTGCAGTGGCTGTCGCTGTGTCATTGTTGCTTGGAATGTTGCTGAGCGTTGTCGCCATATCCGTTGGCGCAGGCGCATTTCAGGCCGACAAACTTGTCACGCACACCGCTGCCGAAGTTGTTGCGCTTGAGGTAGCCAGGGACTGCCAAGAAACTGGAAATTGCGTGCTTGGCAGCAGCGCGAGCCTTACTTACATAAAGAGCCATCTAAAATCGCTAAATTTAGCTGAAAAATACGGTGTGTCTACAGATACCGTTGAGATCACAGCTTTGAGTGTTGACTCGACAGATTCGACTCGGTCACGCGTAGCCGTTAAATTATCCCGGCAGTGGGCCATCCCGATGTCTGAATTACTAATTTCAAATACAAGTCCCACGATCACAGAATCGGCAGCGGCCTCCTGGACATCGACAGCTAACTACAATTCCTTCGCAAAGGGAACATATTTACCGCTGATGGTGAATACATGTGTCTTCCCTGAACTTATCGTGCCAAGTTCCACGAAATACAAATATTGGGACAACCAAGCATGCTCTTCATTGAATAATTCACCTCGAATGTGGTGGTTTGGCAATGCTGGTGCTAGCGCAGACTCTTGCTTCACAAATAATCAAGGGCCGACTTTGTTGAAAACAAATTTAGTTCTGAATTCATCAGTAAACGCCCAACCAACCACTGCTGTTTGCGCAGAGGGTGATTATTGGGTGCCAACCTTTTCTAAATACGTGACGCCAATTGCCAAGTACACGATTACCTGGACTCTCACCTACACTCCAGGGGGTAAGAATCCAACACCAATAACTGTGACCGAAACAAAGGACTGCCTCACCGATGTAATCGATTATTTTGCATCAAGTGGTTGCACTTCTGTAAGTCTCATTCAGAGTCCAGCTAAGGGAACCATTTGCACCCCAAACAAAAACGGCTGTTCGGTGTCGGACCCAGTGAGAGTCTCAGTGCCGATAGACGGAATCCCATATGGAATTGTTGAAAAGTTTATGCGAGTCCACTTGAGCTCAATCGACTTGATTTCCGTTGTTACCGATAAGAATCCCGCTCAGCCATACCACTATTACACCCTGTCCTATGCAGGTCATGACATTCGCTTACTTCCAAATTAGAAAGGCAGAAAAATGGCAATTAACAACACAGAGGCTCTTGCAAGAGCGGTGCTAATTTCTGGCGAGAACGACAAACGCCTTGTGTTTGAGGGGTTGTTTCATGACGAACCGCGCATCGATGCCGCGACATTTGCGGTGTCTAAATTTGCAGATCTGACCGATGAACTTTCACACCAACTCAGCAAAACTAACAACCCGCTCGTGGTAGTCATCGCCGATGATATTGCCGAGGAAGAAGCCTTCTTACTAAGCCGGAAGATTGACGAGCTGCGCCCGGACAGTGCCGTTATCTGGATGCCTGAATCAAAGAAGCCGGATGCTGTTCTTGCCATGCATTCGGGCATTCGCGCGATTTTGACAAAGCCGGCAACCGACCCTGCAGTCAAGGCGACTGTGATTGAGAATGCTCTAGCAGCTCGCAAGCGTTGGGAGAGTGTTGTTGCCAACACGGTTGGCGCTCAAAAGGTTGACACCCGGGGTGCCGGAATCACAATTATTTCGCCAAAGGGTGGAGTGGGTAAGACCACTGTTTCAACAAACATCGCAGTTGGCTTGGCTAAGAAGGCCCCAAATCAAGTGGTGCTTGTTGACCTTGACATTCAGTTTGGTGACGTATCAAGCGCACTTGGGCTGAAGCCAACTCACACCTTGATGGACATCGTTAAGGGCCCTGCGAAGAATGACTTGCTGGTCTTGAAGAGCTTCCTCAGTGAGCACGAGAGCACACTTCGAGTTGTTCCAGCGCCGCTGGCACCTGAAGAGGCATCACTTATCACCGTTGATGAAGTCACCGCACTTTTGAAGACGCTGATCAATGAATTTGAGTACGTGATCATCGACACCGCTCCTGGCTTCAACGAAATGACTCTTGCCGCGCTCGAACTCTCGGCCGACACAATTGTGGTCAGTGAACTTGATGTCCCAAGCATCCGTGGTGTTCGAAAAGCTCTGGACGTTTTGCAGGCCTTGAACATCGCAGGCAACAAACGTCACATTGTGATGAATAACATGGGGCGCGATGGTGGGCTCAAAATGGCGGATGCCCGCAAACTAATTACCGAGCCAGTAGATGCCGAAATTCCATCGTCGACAAAAGTGATGTTCTCAACGAACGAGGGCGTGCCGTTGCTGTCTCGAGCAAAGCGTGGCCGTGCCGCGCATCAGTTGCAGAAGATTGTGGACAACCTAACTCGCAATTCAAAGCCTGGTGCTTACACCCCAAATGAAGGTGTCGTGGCCTAATGGATCTCGCAGAACGTTTGGCCAACGCCAATGTCAAAGCCTCGGCTGGCCTTAGATTGCACAAGGCTCCAAAGGAGCCACCACGTCAGGCACTTTCTCGACTAAAAGATCGTGCCACCGAGCAACTATTTGAGCGACTAAACACCCAGCTTTCAGACAATAACCTTTCAGAGCAAGAGCTGGCTCGCCTCGTTCAAGAGGAGTTGACCGAACTTGTTGAGGTGCGCGAAGCCACGCTTACCCCAGATGAGAGAGCTCGTTTGGTCAAAGAAGTACTCGAGGATGTTCTGGGTTACGGCCCGCTTGAGCAGTTCCTAACTGACCCAACTGTCACCGAGATTATGGTGAACGGTCCGAACCAGATTTACATCGAGCAGCACGGAAAAATCCACCTTTCGAAGATCCGATTTGCATCAGAGCGACACTTGAGACGAATCATCGAAAGAATTGTGATGCAGGTCGGTCGCCGTATTGACGAGTCCACGCCATTGGTTGATGCTCGCCTAGAAGATGGCTCACGCGTAAACGCAATTATCCCACCACTTGCAGTTGAGGGATCTGTGCTCACGGTTCGAAAGTTTGCCCAAACAAATCTTCAGGTTGAAGATCTAATTGCGAATCGCTCGTTGACTCCTGAACTCGCCGAATTTCTGAAACTCGCGATCAAAGGCAAGCTCAACATCTTGTTCTCTGGCGGAACCGGAACGGGTAAGACCACGGCGCTCAATGCAATCTCGAAGTACATCCCAGATGACGACCGAGTAATCACTATCGAAGATGCGGTTGAACTTCAGCTGGATCATGAACACTTGGTTCGACTCGAAAGCCGCCCGGCAAACGTCGAAGGCAAGGGCGCTATCACGATCCGTGATTTGGTGCGTAACGCGCTTCGCATGCGACCAGACCGAATCATCGTTGGTGAGGTTCGAGGGTCCGAGGCTCTAGACATGTTGCAGTCGATGAACACCGGCCACGCGGGTTCGATGTCAACCATCCACGCCAACGCTCCGATCGACGCGCTTTCGCGTCTTGAAACACTAACCCTTTTATCTGGAACCGAACTTCCTCTTCGAGCAGTGCGAGACCAGATATCCTCTGCGATGGACCTAATTGTCCACCTCGGCAGAATGCCAAATGGTGACCGTCGGGTTATCGCGGTAACCGAGGTTGGCCGAGTCGTCAATGGTGAAATTGAACTGAAAGACTTGTATGCCTTTCAATTCAATAAAACCGACAAGACGAAGAGCCGTGGCGATGGCGTTTTGGTGCCAACCAAAACTATTCCAGGTTTCAGCGAGCGTATGTCTGACATCGGCGTTGACTTCCCGCCAAGTCTCTTCGGTCTAAAGGGCTAGCCATGGGCGCGACAATTCAACTGATTATTGGGCTGGTTTTTCTAGCTGCCGGAATCGCATATTTAGCTATTCGGTTTGCTCGACGCGCGCGAATCTCAAAGCGCGTCTTAGGAGACATGATTATCGAGCATCAGAACTCGGATTATGAGTCATTCGCAGTGGCTACCGCATTTATCGAAGCCAAGCTCGGACGCACCAAATACTTCATCTGGTTGAAAGGTCAATTGGAGTTTGCTGGCAGCAAGACCAAGCCAGCCCGGCACATTCTTGAATCGGTTTTCCTCTTGATTGTGGGTGCACTTTTTGGAGCCTGGCTTCAAGGTTTTGCTGGTCTCATACTGATCGTGCTTCTAATTGCAGGTCTTCGTTATTACTGGCCAGAGCTGCAGGCCAACAAGCGAAGGGCAAAGTTTCAGGATCAGCTTGACTACACATTGAGTTTGTTCACAGCTTCGGTTCGTGCTGGGCACAGTTTGGTTAGAGCAATCGAGATTGTTGCAATTCAAAGTGAAGCCCCAACCTCCCAGGAGTTCTCTAAGGCGCTGAATGGAATTCGCCTTGGCCGAGACATGGGTGAATCGATGATGGGTATCGCTGAGCGAATGAAGTCTCAAGAACTTGAATGGGTTGTGCAGTCAATCAATATTCACCGCGAGTCTGGCGGCAATCTCACTGAGATGTTTGAAACCGTGGTGGCGACTATCAAAGACCGCAACGCTATCCGAGTTTTGATTCGAACGCTCAGCACCGATGGCCGAATTTCTGGTCAGGTGATGTCAGTCTTGCCGCTTGGAATCATCTTGATTTTTGGATTGCAAAATCCAAAGAATTTCAGCCTGTTCATCACAACCTCAACAGGTAACTTGCTTCTAGCAATCGCCGTGGTTCTTTACATCAGCGGAGTTCTTTGGATTCGAAAGATTGTGAAGGTTAGTTTCTAATGAATGCTTTTGGCCTTTTCGAGTACATTGCCCTTGGCATTTTGGTGGCACTTCTTATTGGAATTCTGGCAGGCCGGCTGACCTCGAACCGCCGTTCAAGGATGAACTTAGCTCTTGGTTATGAACGACGTTTTGGAGTCACAAAGCGAGTTCGTCACGACCTAAGCGAGCTCGATAAATTTATTTTGAATTCGACTCCAAAGGGAATTCGCGATGGTTTGGTAGAGAAACTTCGAACCATTGGCAAGCAAGGTGACATCTTCGTGGTTGCCGAGTTGAAGTTGAAGTATGGACTCCTACTCATCGGTGCGGCAGGTGCCCTTGCCGCAATTGGATTCAACCCGTCGAGCGGAGCAATAGCATTTCTGATTGCTGCCGCGCTGTTCTTTTATCCCGACCTTCGTCTGAATGAAAAAGCCAAAGCCAGGAAAGTTGAAATCGGCAATCAGTTGCCTGATGCACTTGATCAATTGACGCTATTGGTTGACTCGGGTCTTGATTTTCAAACCGCATTCGTTCGAGTGTGCCGCAACTCAAGTGGTTTCTTGAACGATGAATTCCAACGCACTTTGGCCGATCTTCAACTGGGTATTACCCGCAAAGAAGCCTTTGAAAAGCTTGGCGAACGCACTGGTTCACCCGTTTTGAAGAATTTTGCTCGGGCGATGGTTTTGGCGGACCTCTTTGGTGTGCCAATCTCAAACGTTCTTCGCTCGCAAGCGCAAGACTTGCGAAATGCCAGACGTGCTCGTGCCGAAGAAGAGGCTCAGAAAGTTCCTACTAAAATCACATTTCCATTGGTTGCCTGTTTGCTTCCGGTTATTCTCATACTTCTTGTCGGGCCAAGCGTCATGAACTTGCTAACTACATTCGGAAAATAGACACACACGCCTATCCAGCAAAGACAACGCCCCGCCGAAATTACTCGGCGGGGCGTTGCGTCTCTGTCCGGAGAACCCTTTTACTTAGCCGCGCTCAACTCATCGAGGTTGCAGTATTCGCGCTTGCCGGAAGCATCGGTGACGGTGATAACAAATGAAGGCGCCCCAACCTTGGTTGAGAATTCAAGCGATAGTGCATCTGAACCGTTGGCCCAGTCGAGGCGCATGGCGTCGCCGCCAACCACAGACCAGCTGAACTGGCCGTCAAAAACTGGCAATTTGCGCAGGCGAGCCAGGCCAAGAATTGCCTTGGTGACCGGCTGCTGCAGCGCGGCATCGATCTCGGCCGGGGTGTAGTTGTGGCGGTTAACATCGCGGCCCTGGCCGGTTTTGTTGAACAGCTCGATGTCATCCATGCCGTTGAAAAGACCAACATAGTAAATCTGTGGTTCGCCAGGCAAGAAGAACTGAACCGCGCGCATAATCACATAAGCGGTGTCATCGGCCACGATGTTTGGCAGGGTGGCGTTGATCTGGTGAGGCAGGCTGAACCACTGCGGCACAACCGACGCGATCGCGCTGTGACCATTGGTGTTTTCTTCGGCCTTCCTGAAGATGAAAGCCATTTCATCCTGGGTGATCAGACCCGGGCGGCCGTTGATTGGTCCGCCATCGATTATGCCGTAGCCATCATGAGTGTCTAGAACATTGAGGCAGTTTGCCGGGCGAATCTTGAACCAGTCATCCAGGCGGTCGACAGTTCCGGTGAAGAATGAGTGCAGCAACAGGGGAGCGGTTTGGAAGTCATAGATAAGGTCAACCAGTGGCGCGATGTCTAGCTGCTGGGTGTAGTGCGCGTGCACCTCAACCAAAACGCGCATTCCATATGACTGGATAAGCTCGGTGATTTCTTCAACAAACTTCAGGGTTTCAGGGGTCATGAATGAGTCGGTGCCCGGGGTCTTGACCGCATAGCCAACCGCATCGAGGCGAATGACCTTCACGCCACCAGACTTCAAAGCGTCAAGAACAGAGCGCAGGTATGCCTGGCCCTTCTCATGCTTAATGTCGATGTCAACCTGAGTTGGCATGAAGGTGGTCCAGACCAAGCGGCGCTTGCCGTCAACCTCGTATGCGGTGAAAGGCATGCCAGGGCGTGGGCGATAGAAAGAGGTAATGCCCTCCTCGTTGGCGCCATTCGGGAACACGGTGTCGAAGGTTAGGAATAGGCCCGCATAGTCAGAGGCATCGCCCTTCTCCTGCCAGTCAAGAAACTCTGGTGAGAGCGCCGAGGCGTGGTTGACTATCAGGTCGGCAGTTAATTCGTGAGTCTCAGAGATGCGCTTGAAGTCATCCCAGTTGCCAAGGCGCGGGTCAACAATCTTGTGGTCGATTGGGTCGAAGCCGGCATCATCGCCGTCATAGGGGTGGAAGAACGGCAACACGTGAATGCCGTTGAAATCGGCAAGCGGGCCCTTGAGCAGTTTCTCAATATGGCCAAGTGAACCACCAACGCGCTCTGCATAAACCAGAATGCTGGCACCAGACATTTGTTCCTCCTCGAAGAGCGCGGATGAAGGCCACTGCTCTCTGTATTGTGACAACTTTAGCGGATTTCTGTAACCGCTTACATATCCAATTGGACACACTATCGCAGGAATTAAGGCGCATAATGAAATTGACGGGAAAGGCACAAAATGTCTAGTGAAAAGAACCTCAAAATTGAAGGTATGACCTGCAACCACTGCGTCATGTCTGTCACCAAAGAACTTGAAAAATTGCCCGGGGCTGCAAACGTTTCGGTCGATCTTGCCAGTGCCACAGCACACATCACCACCGATGATTCGGTGACCGATGCGCAGCTTGCCGAAGCCGTTGATGAGGCCGGTTACAAGCTCGTCTCGGTCAACTGAGTTCACCGGCTGGCCCGAACCCTTGTCAAAGATAACCAACCTCGACCTCGATATCGAGGGAATGACCTGCACTGCCTGCGCTCGCCGAGTTGAAAAGAGTCTCAACAAGGTCGAAGGTGTGAAGGCCTACGTTGACTTTGCCTCTGAAAAGGCGCACGTGACCATGGCGCCAGAAATCACTCGTGAACTTCTGGTTAAGGTGGTCGAGGATGCCGGCTATTCGGTTGGTTCAGACCGCAATGAGTTGAAGAGTCTGCTTTGGCGGCTCTGGGTGGGTGCACTTCTGGCAACCCCGATTGCCGTCATCAGCATGGTTCACGAGTGGATGCCACCAAACTGGACCCTCATCGCTGCGATTTCGACCTTGCCAATTGCCGCCTGGGTTTCTTGGCCGTTTCACATCGCAGCGTTCAAGAACATGAAGCAACGAACTACCACGATGGACACCCTGGTATCGCTTGGCGTGATCGTTGCCTATACATATAGTCTCTTCGAGCTTTTCACTGGCGGTATGGAGGCCTACTTTGAAGTTGCCGCGGTGGTTCCAACCGTGGTGCTTTTCGGTCGCTGGTTAGAAGTGCGCACTCGCCGGTCAGCCACCAATTCGGTTCGGGCGCTTCTTTCGGCCATCCCTGACACCGCAGTGGTTAGGCGTGACACCGGGCAGGAAACAATGCCAACCAGTCAGGTCAAGGTCGGCGACATTGTCATCGTTGCCACCGGGCAGCGAATTCCAGTTGACGGTGTCGTTCGCGAGGGCGGCAGTCAACTCGATAATTCTTTGATCACGGGTGAATCGGTGCCCGAGGAGATTTTGCCTGGTGCCAAGGTCGCCGCCGGTGCAGTGAATCTTGGGGCAAGCCTGGTTATCGAGGCCACCGCAATCAGTGCGTCCAGCCGAATCGCTCAGATTGCCGATTTGGTTCGAGAAGCCACTGCCCACAAAGCCAAAATCACCAGCTTAACCGATCGCATTTCAGAGGTTTTTGTGCCGGCCGTGATTGGCATCTCAATCCTGACTTTCGTGCTCTGGTTCTTTATCGGTGGTAATTCGCACAACGCACTCTCGGCGGCAATCGCGGTGCTCGTGATCGCCTGCCCTTGCTCGCTTGGAATTGCCGTGCCAATGAGTTTGGCGGTTGCCACATCGATGGGTGCCAAGCGTGGAATCGTGATTCGTGACCCAGACACTCTTTCACTGCTTAATAAGGTGAATAAAGTTGTGCTCGATAAAACCGGCACTCTAACCACCGGTCAGCTGAGAGTTTCGGGCCTCTATCCACTTGCCGGTTTCGATCAGAATCGCGCGGTTGCCTTGGCTGCCGCCCTCGAGCGCAATTCGGCTCACCCGGTTGCCAAAGCTATTGCCGGCCTCGATTCTTCGTTGACCTCAGAGTCGGTAATCGAAACCGCCGGCAGCGGTGTTCGCGGCCAGGTTGATGGATTGACCGTTGAGGTTTCGCGCGGAGACATCGAGCGTTTCACCAATCTGACCGAGTTGAAATCTGCAATCGAAACCGCCGGACCCAAAAGCCTGGCCATCGTCTCGGTTGAAAATCAGGCGCTACTTCTTATTGCCCTAGAAGATGACCTAAGGCCGGAATCGGCAGAAACCATCACCAAATTGCAGGGTATGCAGATCGAGCCGATTTTGCTTTCTGGCGATGTCGCCGCTCGCGTCGAAGCTGTGGCAAGTCAAATTGGCATCACAAAGTTTTTTGCCGGGGTGACTCCTGAGCGCAAGCTTGAGGTCATCGGCGAAATAAAAAATGACCAGGGCCTAACCGCGATGGTGGGTGATGGGCTGAACGATGTTGCCGCTCTTGCCGGCGCCGATGTGGGCATAGCCATGGGCTCGGGCACGCACGCGGCGCAGTCGGCCGCTGCAATCACAATCGTTGATGACAGCCCGCTTGGCATCCCCTATGCGCTAGATCTTGCCCGGCACACCTGGGCAAACATCAAGCAAAACCTTGGTTGGGCTTTTGGTTACAACGTGATTCTCATCCCGGTGGCCGCTCTTGGTTTGTTGAACCCGATGTTGGCCGGCACCGCGATGGCGTTTTCAAGCATTTCGGTGGTGCTAAATGCCCTTAGGCTGCGGCGAGTTAAATAACTAATATTGAAACCGTAACTTCGCCCGCTTTGGGCAGCCAATAAATAGGAGCCCTTCATGTCGCTAAGACCGCAGGTCAGACCAGCGACTGAGGGCTGGAAGCAAAAGCTCGACGAAAAAACGGGCAAGCCGCTGCTGCAGTTTGCCGAGGTTAAGCGCGGCAAACCGCCAATTCACCTGGTTGATCTAACCCCCGAAGAGCGTGCCGAAAAGATGAAGGAACTCGGGGTTCCCGCCTTTCGCGCCAAGCAAATTGCCGGCCACTATTTTTCTAAGTACACCAGTGACCCTGCCGAGATGACCGACCTTCCAGCAGCGGGCCGTGAAGACCTGGTCAAATCACTTTTGCCAGAATTGCTCACTCAAGTTAAGCGCTTGCAGACCGACAACGGCGACACCATCAAATTCCTCTGGAAACTGCACGATGGCGCCCTAGTCGAATCGGTGCTCATGCGTTACACCGGCCGAATTACCCTGTGCATCTCCAGCCAAGCTGGTTGCGGCATGAACTGTCCTTTCTGCGCCACCGGCCAAGCTGGCCTAACCCGCAACATGTCGGCGGGCGAGATTGTCGATCAGATCGTGCGTGCCAACCAGGTCATCGCTGCCGGTGAACTTGGTGGTTCAAAGGCAAAGCTTGCCGATTCACCAGATCGCGTGACCAACATCGTTTTCATGGGTATGGGTGAGCCCTTGGCCAACTATAGCCGCGTGATGCGTGCGGTTAGAACCATGATTGCCCCTCAGCCAGAAGGCCTAGGCATGTCTGCCCGCAACATCACGGTCTCAACCGTTGGTCTTTTGCCAGGCATTGAAAAGCTCACGGCTGAGAAGGTGCCGGTCACTTTTGCCCTTTCGCTTCACGCCCCCGATGACGGTCTGCGCGATGAGCTCATCCCGGTGAATTCAAAGTGGAAGGTTGATGAGGTGCTGGATGCAGCCCGCGCCTACTTTGATGCCACCGGTCGCCGAGTGTCAATCGAGTATGCCCTAATCAAAGACATGAATGATCATGCATGGCGTGCAGACCTGTTGGGTCAGAAGCTGAATGAACGCGGCAAGGGCTGGGTTCACGTCAACCCGATCCCGCTAAACCCAACCCCGGGTTCCATCTGGACTGCCTCCACCAGCGACGTCACCCGGGAGTTTATTTATCGCCTAGAAAAGGCTGGAATCCCAACCACGCTTCGAGACACCCGCGGTAAAGAAATTGATGGTGCCTGCGGGCAATTGGCCGCGACAGAAAACTAGTTTTCTGGAAAATCAGACAATTTAAACCGATATTCATCAAAACCGTGGCTTACCCCCGATTTTTTGCTACTTAAACCGGGGGTAACCCCTGAAAAATGCCCCAAAATGTTCGCTTTAGGTAATCTTTAATAGACGTTTTGTATCCATGCATATAGATGTCTTTAAGAGAGAAAAATTGGGGAATCAAATGAGTCGCATTCTTTCAGCCAAAAAGCGGATGTCACGATTTACTGCGGCGGCTCTTTCGGTAGTCTTCGGCCTTACTGGCAGCTTGGTGTTCCAAACCCCTGCTCAGGCGCTAACCGCAACAGTAAACGCTGTGTCATTTAAGGCACCAGTCTTCGACTCTTACAACCACGCGACCGGTGGAGGTGCTTGGAATGATGGCTCGGTCACTTACGACAAGGGTGAACTTCTAGGAACCAACTATCGCTGTGGCGATGTGGCCACCTTCCTCCTCGAATTGAACACCTCTGCCACTCCCACAAAGCAGCCGGCCCCATATAAGGCGCAGATTAGCGTCAACTACACCTGGGATTCAACCGGTGCTCCTGGTGCGTCGCTAACCGCTCTTTCATCAACCGACCACCTAAAGACCAACACTGGCGTAATAACCAAACCTTCTGGTGCAACCCTTGGAACTTCAACGAACAGCGGTGCAACCGCGGGTGTTACGGCCGGCTGGGATGGCGGCTTTAACGCCGCAGGTATTTCGGCGCGCGTGGCAACATCACCTGCACCAGTTGTGACTAATACCGGAACCGCGTTCGTGTCAGGTGCAACCCCAGCGGCAGGCGACGAGTTTGGCGGCAATACCAGCACCTCGAACGTCACCTTCGTAGTTGAAAACGTTAATGCTGGCGCCAACATTGTTGTGCGCTCAGACGCGGTCATTCACTGTAAGCCAGGTGCTAGCCCAACCGGAAACATGCAGGCTTCTCTACAATCAGTGAAAATTATCTACCCGGGTGCCCCTGAAGATATCTCAGCTGGAAACCAGACGGTTAACTTCCGCGGTGTTGGTAACTTGGCTGGTTTGGGCTCGTCGCTTTCGGTAACAAAATCAATCTCTGCGAATGGCACAGACTGTACAAGCACCATTTCAACAGCGACGTATGCCTCGGCACCACAGGCTGTTAGATACTGCTACACCGTCACAAACACAGGCAACGTGGATGTCACCAACGTCGTACTGAAAGATGACAACGCGATTCCGGGCAACACAAGTCCAATTACCGTGAATCTTTCTGTAGGTGGAGCGACCGCTGCTTCCCCTGTGACAATTCCAGTTGGCGGCTCGGCGACGGGATTCTTCTCGAATACTTATAGTGCATCTGGTGCTTACACGAACATTGCGACAGTGACATCTTCGGCGCCAACAGTCACGGCTAGCGCCTTGATCACAATTACGGGAACGACTCAAGAGCTTTCGGTGAGCAAGGCTCAAACCTCAGGAAACCCGAGCGCGGCTGGGGACGTTATCACTTACAGCCTCACGATTGTAAACAAGACTGGAAACAACTCTCCAGCTGTCGTAACCGATGCAAACGCCTCGAGTGTTACCTGTGCGACAACTACTGTGAATGCGCCCGCCGGATCCTACGGTGTAACAGTAACGGGTGTCTCAATTGGAAACTCTTCTGGGGCCACGATCGTGTGTACAGCGACGCACATTGTTTCGGATGCTGACGTCACAGCAGGCAAAGTGATTAACTACTTCGTTGCAAACAAGTCCCGCGATTACACAAGTAACTCAGTAGTGACGCCGATTACTGTTCGCCCCCTCACTTATGACATTTCCGTTTACAAGGTTCAGACGTCTACTGCCAAACCAAGTACAGCAGGTCAAACAATTACCTATTCGATCCAGGTGACTAATGTCGGAACCGGTACTTTGACCTCAGTTGGGCTCACCGACAACTTGTCAGACACTGTTCTCTCTGGGTGTGTTGTGGCTGGAACAACCACAACGGTAACGCTGCCAATTGCATCATTCCTACCGGGTGCAAGTTTTACCTGTGTCGCCACACACACAATCCAGCCAAGCGAAGTGACCGCAGGTTCGGTTACTAACTACGCCACTGCGACAACCACCTCAACTCTCAATACCCCAAGCAATGCCAGGTCAAATGACGTAGTGACGACAATCGCCACCACAGCCTCGCTGCGAGTTGACAAGATTCAGGCAACCGGATCGAATGCAAATACTGGTCAGTATCCGAGCGCCGTCGGTCAGGTGCTTACCTATGGCATCGGTGTGACCAATGATGGAAACGTAACGCTTACGGCTGTTGTCGTGACGGACCCGAATGCCGATACAGGCACACTAGTTTGTGCAAGTCCATTTGCCGCTGCGACCGCTGGTGGCGTAACACTTACGCCAGGGCAGTCAATCGATTGCACGGCAAGTCACACCGTAACGGCTGCTGATTTGACCACCGGCTCGATCACCAACGTCGCGTATGCCACTGGAAGTAATGGTGGTAGCACGGTTAATGGTCAGTCATCAAACGTTGTAACTACTGCAGCTCTACGTATCGTGAAGAGTTTGGCCGATGGTTACACACCTTCAGCTGGCGCGACTGCAGGAGAAAACATCCGGTACAAGATTGTCGTCACGAACACAGGATCTGTAACGCTAACCGGAATTGTTGTTACTGATGCAAATGCGATCAACGTATCTTGCCCGGCAACGCAATTGACTGCAGGCCAGTCGATGACTTGTACGGCCAACCACATAGCAACACTGGCCGAGGCAACGGCAGGCCATGCCTACAACACCGCTAGTGTGACTACTACCCAAATCTCGGGTGCGATCAATTCCAACCGTGTTGATACACCGCTGGCAGCGGCCACCGTTCCGCATGTTTCGATTGTCAAGGCTCGCACCAGCGCTGCTCCTGTGAACCAAGGCGACACAATTACTTACAGCCTCACCATCACCAGCGATGGAGTAGGAGACGTGCTTGTGACCTCAGTGACGGATGCGAATGCAGTCATTAGCGGATGTGTGCTCGGAGGAACCACCACCCCGCTGACTTTGACAACGTCTGGCAACGTCAGGACATTTAGCGGCTCTGGAATCACTCTTGCATCTGGAAGCTCGATTGTATGTACCGCAAGTCACCAAGTAGTTCGTGCGGATTTTGCTAGTGCGACTTACTCAAACACAGCTTCAATTACTGCAACTGGGTCATCGGGCTCACTAAATCTCGACACCAACTCGAACACGGTTACGGACCCGTTGACGCTAACTCGCTCACTAAGTGTGGTTAAGTCATACACGAGTGCCGCACCATCGGCAGCTGGTGACGTTATCGTCTACAGCATCGTGGTGACTAATACCGGAACCGTGACGCTAAATAGCGTTTCCGCTGTTGACCTAAAAATCGGAGTCCTTTCTTGCACCCCAGCACAGCCGGTGGCAACTTTGGCACCAGGAGCGAGCTTTACTTGCACCGGTTCATATACAGTCCTTGCAACTGATGTGACAGCAGGTGGAGTTGTAAACACTGCTACGGCTAGTGGAACCGACCCAGGTAACAGCTCAACCGTTTCGGGAACTTCAAACACAATCACTTTGCCACTGACTGCGCCAACTCCAACCCCACCAGCACCATCGGGCCCAAACCCATCGATGACCGTAGTTAAGGCTTTGACCGGGGCAGCACCAACCAAGGTTGGCGACACCGTGGGCTACACCATCACCGTGACTAACAACGGCGACATTGCGCTGGCTGGTGTAAACGTGACCGACGCAAACGCAACCTTGGGAACCTGTTCTGTTTCATTGCCAGCTACCTTGGCTGTGAACGCAAGCTTCACCTGTGCCGCATCTCACGTTGTGACCGATGCTGACTTCTTGGCAGGTCACGTTGACAACACCGCCATTGCAAGCTCAACCACCGGTGCGTTGACTCGCAACTCAAACGTGGTCACCGTGCCTCTGAGCCCGGTTGCTGGCATCAGCATTGTCAAGACCCTAAATGGTGCAGCGCCTTCAAAGCTTGGCGATGTAATCACCTACAAGATTGTGGTCACCAACACCGGCAATGTGTCGTTGACTAGCACCAAAGTCACCGATGCGAATGCAACACTTGGAGCCTGTTCACCAGCCGCACCGGCATCTCTGGCACCTGGAGCGTTGATGACCTGCAGTGCAACCCACGTGGTAACAATCTCAGACATGATCGCCGGTAAGGTTGACAACATCGCAAACGTTACCGCAAACTCTGTTGCGGGTTCAACCAGCGGGACAAGCTCTGGTGGTTCAAGCTCAGGCAGCACGGGCTCGGCCATTGCCGCAACCAGCGCTGTTGTCACAGTGCCTTTGAACTTCGGTCCTAAGGTGGCAATCACCAAGAAGCAGGTTGGCTCTCTGCCAACCGCCATCGGTGGTTTCATCTACTACACAATTAATGTGACCAACATCGGTAACGTGACGTTGCACGATGTCACCATCAAGGATGAAAACGCAACAATTAGCTCTTGCACTTTGGCCAACCCGGTTGGCACCCTTGCAGTTGGCGACTCATACTCTTGCTCGGCCAAGCACGAACTGACTGATGCTGATGTGCTAGCCGGTAAGGTCATCAACATTGCCGCGGCAACTACCAAGGAGAATGCAACCGCGTCTTCTGACAGCAGCGCTAACCCTGGTGGCGGTTCAACAGGTGGTGGCAGCAATGCTTCACCTGGCAGTGTGAATGTGCCTTCAAATCAGGTGCTGACAATTATTCGCATCGCATCGATTCGTCACAGCGGTGTGGTTGTGAAGCCAAATGGTGGAACGGTAACCCTCGGTGCAGCAGTGCTAAAGAACCCTAAACTAAACACACTTGCCTTCACCGGTGACCTAGACAACGTCCAAAGCGACGCGTCGCTGTTCATCGCTGTGTTAGCGGCACTGATCGGAGTTCTAGGATTCCGCCGCAGGGCACTCAAGAAGTAATTTGATCTAAAAAATCCCTGGTGGCTTCGGCCATCAGGGATTTTTTATTGCGGTCTTGCGTTTTATTTGACGTTTGGGTTTAGGCCCTCAGGAACCCCATCAGCAATAGGTGTTGCACTCAGCAGTTCAAACCAAGCTGCGATTCGAAAAGTGTTTACATGGACCGGGGTGCAGCTGGTGAAAGTCATATAGCTACCGCCGTTTTCGGCGCCAGGCATCCCAACCGGCACCGGATAAACTACCGAGACATTGGTCGGTTTGACTACCTTGGTGGCAACCCATTGATAGGCATACCAGGTGGTTTTGGTCTTTACAAAAGCCTTGTCGCCGGCACGAAGCTTGTCAATATTTAGCATTGGCCCACCGTTTGCTGCACGGTGGCCTGCGATGGCAAAGTTGCCCTGATCACCCGGTAACTGGGTCTCAACATAGTGGCCCAACCCGGCCCCATTCAGCACGCTTGGTGTGGTGCCTTCTTGGATGGTTCGCACATAAGTTTTGCCAAATCTTGGCACATATAATTTGCCGATGAATTCCATCGGTTTCAGGGCTGAATAGCCGGCAATCGGCGAGGTGGCTTGCGCTGGCAAGACCGGCCCAACGCTTAGCGAAATCAAGGCCGCAAGAGCAAGGGCCGCATATTTTTTCCCCGAGATAAACATCAGTTCTAGGCTACGCGAAAAGGGCGTTTTCCACCATTAAATACCGCTAGGCTTTTTACCTATGAACGATGACGACGTAGTTGCCAAACCGCTACGCCACCCTTGGCGTTGGGTTTCTGGCGTCCTCTTAATTGCGGCGCTCAGCGGCATCGTTTATTCACTTTGGTCATCGCCTTCAATCAACCACAACATCATCTCCAAATACCTGTTTGATCCAAAGATTTTGCAGGGTGCGGTTTTGACCGTGGTCATCACTGTGGTGTCGATGTTGATCGCCACCATTCTGGCCGTCATCCTTGCCGTGATGCGCCTCTCACCTAACCCGCTGCTCAAGTTGGTTTCCAGCGCATTCGTCGGCTTTTTCCGCGGCACCCCGCTGCTGCTTCAAATCGTTTTCTGGGGTTACCTCGGCATCATTTACCCAACCCTCACCATCGGCATTCCCTTCACCGATGTTGTGTTCGTGCACGGCCAGACCAGTATGTTGTTGCCTTCGCTGGCTGCCGGAATCATCGCTCTTTCACTCAACGAAGCCGCCTATGCTGCCGAGATTGTTCGCGCCGGAATTCTCTCGGTTGACGGTGGCCAAAAAGAGGCCGCGGCTTCACTTGGCATGAGTGGCGGCTACACCCTTCGCCGCATCATTTTGCCTCAGGCGATGCGCGTGATCATTCCGCCAATGGGTAACGAATTTATCTCGATGTTGAAGAGCACCGCGCTTCTTGAGGTTGTTGCCGTGCTTGAGCTTTACACCCAGGCCACGATGATTTCGGCCCAGAACCTGGCCCAGGTTGAGCTGCTTGTGGTTGCCGGCTTCTGGTACCTGGTCATGACCACGATCCTGTCCATTCCTCAGCGCCAACTTGAGAAGAAGTATGGCCGAGGCTTCAATGTTTCTGGCACCACGGGTGGCCGCATGTTTGGTTTCGGCAATCGAATCAAGATGCCGAGGGGTGGCACCGCAGCATGACCCGTCTAATGGTTGACGCCCGAAGCGTTCGAAAAACTTTTGGTTCAAATGAGGTTCTCAAGGGCATCAACCTAACCGTTGAGCAGGGCCAGGTTCTTGTGCTGCTTGGCCCATCGGGGTCTGGCAAGTCAACTTTCTTGCGCTGCATTAACCACCTTGAAACCATCAATGGTGGCCGCATCTATGTTGACGGTGACCTGATGGGTTACCGCCAGGCCGGCGATGTGCTGCACGAGATGAAGCCTTCGGCAATCGCCGCTCAGCGCCGGCACATTGGCATGGTTTTCCAGCGCTTCAACCTTTTCCCGCACCTGACCGCACTCGAGAACGTCATCGAGGCACCGATTGGTGTCAACCGCGAAAGTGCAGCCGCTGCTAAGGCGCGTGGCATCAAACTGCTTGAGCGGGTTGGCTTGGGCGATAAGTTCAACCACTATCCATCACAGCTTTCAGGTGGCCAGCAGCAGCGTGTGGCAATTGCCCGTGCGTTGGCGATGGAGCCAAAGTTGATGCTCTTTGATGAGCCAACCTCGGCGCTTGACCCTGAGCTGGTTGGCGACGTTCTAAACGTGATGCGAGACTTGGCCAAAGAGGGCATGACCATGATTGTGGTCACCCACGAAATGGGCTTTGCCAAAGAGGTTGCCGACACCGTGGTTTTCATGGATCAAGGCTTGGTTGTTGAGGCCGGCACCCCCGAAGAGGTGCTCGATCACCCGAAGCACGAGCGCACTCGCGCATTCCTAAATAGCGTTCTGTAACCCGCCCGTTACATCAGGGTTGTAATCTAGAAAAAATACTCAAATTGGAGAATGAATGTCAAAGATGAAGTTCGCTGCTTTTGCCGCCTTGGCAACAGCATCAGTTCTAGTTCTTGCCGGTTGCTCAGGCACCACCACTGCTGCCCCAACCGAAACAGCAAGCCCAACCACCGCCGCAATTCCTGCAGTCCAGGTTGACTCAGCCGCTGCCGCATTGCTGCCAGCAAAATACAAGACCGCGGGCATCAACGTTGCCTCAGACATCCCTTATGCACCGATGGAAATGTTTGACGCCGCCGGCAAGCCAACCGGTTTTGACTATGACCTTTCACAGTCAATCGGCCAGAAGCTTGGTGTAACCGTAAGCTTCAACAAGCAGGCTTGGGACAGCATCATTCCTTCACTTCAGGCAGGCAACCACGACATCATCATGTCGGGCATGAATGACACCGTTGAGCGTCAGAAGCAGCTGGACTACGTCGACTACTTCAAGGGCGGCTTCGCCATCGTTGTTGCAAAGGGCAACCCAAACAACGTAAAGACCCTTATGGATCTTTGTGGCCAGCCAGTTACCATCCAGAAGGCAACCGTTCAGGGTGACATGCTCAAGGCTCTGGCCCCACAGTGTGTTGCTGCTGGCAAGAAGGCTGTCATCATCAACGAGTATCCAGCCGACCCAGACGCTCTAAGCGCGCTTCGTGCAGGCAAGGGCATCGCTGACGTCATGGATGCACCGATCGCAGCCTATGCCGCTCAGACCGGTGGCGATGGTCAGTACTACGACCTAATCACCGACGCAGCAAACCCTAACGGTTACCAGCCTGTATTCACCGGCATCGGTGTTCTAAAGGCAAACACCGGGCTAACCAAGGCTATTCAGGCCGCTGTTCAGTCACTGATCGCAGACGGCACCTATGGCAAGATTCTTGCCAAGTGGAACCTGTCATCATTCGGTGTGACCGAAGCAAGCATCAACGGCACCAAGAGCTAAACACCAAAAGTTAGGGGGTGGGTCAACGGTTCGCCGAGGGCCCACCCTTACTTCTTGCCGGGCCACCAAACCCAGAAAGCATTCATGTCAAACGTTGTTCAAGTCCAGTTGGTTGAATCCATTGCTGAGACAGAGGCGATGAGTGCTTTCTTTATGCAGGTATGGGCCGATGGCCCAGAAGTTGTCCCTTTTGACCTTGCACTGGCGGTTCAGCACGTCGGTGGTTATTCTGCAGTTGCCAAACTTGGCGGGCAAATCGTTGGAGCGTCTTTTGGTTTTCTTGGCGATTTAGGCGGCCAAAAAATTCTTCACTCACACGTCACCGCAGCAACTGTGCCAGGCGTCGGTTTTGAAATCAAGCAACACCAAAAGCAATGGGCGGCTGAGCGCGGAATCGATGCCATCACCTGGACCTTTGATCCTCTTGTGCGCCGCAATGCAGTTTTCAACTTTGAGAAGCTCGGTGCAATCGGCATCGAATACCTGCCAAATTTCTATGGGACCATGGTCGATGCAATTAACGCTGGCGATGACTCTGATCGGCTGTTCGTTCGCTGGCCACTGAATAACGCTGAAGTTTATTTGGGCAAGCAAAATGACAGTTCAGCGCAGCACGAAGTCGAAGCAATCGTGGTTGATTTGCCCGAAGACATAGAAACCCTCCGCAAGACAGATATAGCTGCTGCACGTGATTGGCGAAAGCAAGTGCGCAAGCAGCTTCAGCCTGCGTTGGCCGATGGCTATCAAGTCACTGGCATGCTTAACCGAACCTCACTTGTTTTAGAAAGGCCCTAAATGAAACTCGAAGCAGTCGAACTTATTCGCTTGAATGTGCCGTTGAAATCGGCTTTCAGAACCTCATTTAGCTCGGTGAATGTGCACGAGGTTGTTTGGGCTCACGCTATCACCGATGCGGGTGAGGGCTGGGCTGAGTGTGGGGCAAATGACCGACCAGACTACTCAAGCGAATATCACACCGGTGCGATGGCCGTCATGAAGCAGTTCCTACTTCCAGATCTTTTCAAGTTAGGAAACGACCTCACCGCCGAGGCCGTTGCCCCAACTCTGCACTGGGCCAAGGGCCACCGCATGGCAAAGGCCGCTCTAGAGACCTCGATCCTAGACGCGCAATTGCGTGCTTCAAACACTTCTTTTGCTACCTACCTTGGCGCGGTTAAAGACAAGGTGCCGTCGGGCGTCTCGGTTGGCATCATGAACAGCATGGATGAACTTGAGCGCTTTGTCGCCGGCTATTTGGCCGAAGGTTATGTACGTATCAAGCTAAAGATTGAGCCGGGCTGGGACTACGAGCCGGTGAAGATGGTTCGTGAGAAGTTCGGCGATGACTTACTTCTTCAGGTTGATGCAAACACCGCATACACCCGAGATGATTTTGACCTGCTAAAGCGCCTCGATGAGTTCAACCTATTGCTTATTGAACAGCCGATTAACGAAGAAGACGTGCTTGGCCATGCCAAGTTGGCCGACTATATCGAGACCCCAGTCTGCCTCGATGAAAGCATCGTCTCGGCAGATATCGCGCGTGACGCTATTGAGCTAGGTGCCGCCGAGATCATCAACATCAAACCATCTCGAGTCGGTGGTTACATCGAATCCCGCAAGATTCATGATGTCTCGGTTGCCGCAGGCGTCCCTGTTTGGTGCGGTGGAATGCTTGAGACTGGGATTGGCCGTGCAGCCAACCTAGCGCTCGCGGCTCTTCCTGGTTTCACATTGCCAGGCGACACCTCGGCTTCAAGCCGCTATTTCGAAACCGATCTGACGGAGCCTTTCGTACTCGTCGACGGCCACATTTCGGTTCCAACCGGACCTGGAATCGGCATTGACCCAATTCCAGAAATCATCGAGCGCTTCGCGGTGTCTCGCGAATGGGTAAGACCTTAGCGAACCACGATTTCTTCGATGTCGAGGCGGTGTGCACCAAAGTCATTGATTGCCGCATCCGAGGGGTAGCCAATTGCGACACCGTAAAGGAAGCGGTAATCCTTTGGCACGTTGAACTCTGATCGAACCACGTTTTCCCAGGTGGCAATTGAGCCCTGAGCGCAGGTGCCAAGGCCGCGAGCATGAGCCGACAACATGAGGTTCTGCACAAACAGGCCGGCATCGTTTGCGGCAAAAACGTCAAGCGATTTGTGAGCAAAGATGAAGAGCTCGGTTGGCGCACCAAAAAACTCATAGTTGCGAGACCAGTTGGCGTTTCGCGCAGCAGTGTCGCCGCGGGCAATTCCGATTGCGCCCAGCATTTCCTTGCCCACTCGCTGGGCGCGAGGCATGAGTTCTTTCACGTATGGCTTGGCGATGAAGGTGTTGCTGGTTGGCCAAGATTTACGGTTCATTAGTAGGCGAAGCTTCGGCATTAGGCCACCGGTTCGGGCATCTTGAACAAGCTTCCAACTCTGCATGAATGCGGCCGAAAGGCGGTCACGCTTGTCACCGCTGGCAACGGCAACCATGATTGGTTTGGTGTTTGACCAAGAAGGCGCTGTCATCGCATCGCGCAGCACCTCATCCAGAACCTCTTTTGGCACGGGTGTGGGCAGAAAGTCACGGGTGGTTCGACGGGTGGCGGCAAACTCAGAGAACTGCTCGCCAGTAATCTTCGACTTTGCTCGGGTTTTTGGTCTATTGGTCATAGGAAGTGCAACTTTCAAGAGGCTTTAGTTATTGCCAAATCTATCCACAGATTTACTATATTGGGTTGACTGGGCTAAGTGGGCTAACTATATTTACTCTATGGCCAAGGTTTACAACATGCACGATGCGAAGAGCAACCTATCGAAACTTATTGAAGAGGTGCTGGCTGGCGAATCAGTGACGATTGCCCGTGCCGGCCTGCCGCTGGTAGACCTCACACCGCACGCACCTAGGAAGCCTCAGCCAGGCTTCATGTCGCATTTGATTGTTAGCAACATGACCGATGATGAGGAGCAAGCCTTTTTCGCCCCTGAACCTTGGGACCCATGGGCGGGCGAGGACGCCACCAAGTGGTGAAACTGCTTCTGGATTCAAACGTCTTTTACTGGTACCTCGTTAATCCAACGAAAATTGGGCGGGCGGCATCAAACCGGCTTGAACTGGCACCAAAACTTTACTTCTCTGCGGCATCTATTTTTGAGCTGACTTTCAAGAGCCAGCGCCTATTGCGCGGCAAGCCGGCACTCGAATTACCTGACAATTTCGGCTCAATCGCCATAGCTGCTGGCATGGATGAAATTCCCGTGCGAACAGAACATTCCGAGGCCGCAAAGTCTTTTTTAGGCTTTGAACCTGGCGACCCAATCGACCGCATGATTCTTGCTCAGGCACTGCACGAAAATGCGATTTTGCTCACCGCAGATCAGAAGATGCTCGAACTGGGCCACGACTGGATCATCGACGCACAAATTTAGTCAACCCCCACTAGACAGAAAATGAATCACGACTTACAATAAGTCCGTGAGTGAAAATATCCCAGCAGTAAACCCAGAAACCGTGACCTTTGGTCTAGACACCTTTGGTGACATGACCGTTGGCGTTGACGGCACCCCAGACACTGCCGCCCAGGTCATCCGCAACATCGTTGCCCAAGCCAAACTGGCAGACGAACTTGGCCTGGCCAACTTCAACATCGGTGAACACCACCGCGATGACTTTGCCGTTTCGGCACCAGATTCAGTTCTTGCGGGCATCGCAACCGTCACCCAAAACATCATCCTTGGCACCGGCGTGACCGTGCTTTCAAGTGATGACCCGGTTCGAGTTTTCCAGCGTTTCTCAACGGTTGATGCGCTGTCTAATGGTCGCGTTGAAATCACCGCCGGCCGTGGCTCATTCACCGAATCTTTCCCGCTGTTCGGCTATCAACTCGAGGACTACAACGTTTTATTCGAGGAGAAACTTGAACTTCTAACCGAGCTGTTCAAAGAGGGCCCGGTCACCTGGCATGGCAAGACCCGCGCCAGCCTAACCAACCAGCAGGTTTACCCAAAGACCGAGGGCGGCGCGATGCGCATGCGCGTCGGAGTTGGTGGCAGCCCTGAGTCGGTCATCCGTGCAGCCCGCCTGGGCATCCCGATGGCGTTGGCCATCATCGGTGGCGATCCAGCCCGCTTTGCCCCTTATGCCAATCTTTACTATGAGGCGCTTGAGAAGTTTGGCCAGAAGTCACTGCCAATTTCAATTCACTCGCCGGGTCACATTGCCGCCACCGATGAAGAGGCCAAGGCAAAGCTTTGGCCACACTATGAAAAGTTCATTGACCGCTTGGGCCGCGAGCGTGGCTGGGGCCCGGCTAACCGCGCGCACTTCGAGCAAGAAATCGCGCACGGTTCGCTCTATGTTGGTTCACCAGAAACCGTAGCCAAGAAGATTGCCTATGCAATTCAGGCCGTCGGCGCCCAGCGCTTTGATCTGAAGTATGCCAACGGGCCAGTGCCACACGTGCACCTGCTCAAGTCAATCGAGCTTTACGCAACCGAGGTTGTTCCTCGAGTGCGCAAGCTGCTTGCCGCCGACCTGGTCAGCCCCTTCGAATTCTAGGAAGCCTTAGCCGTAATTAGAGCGAGCTCATTCGAGTCCTAGTGATTCGCAACCGCGTTCACGATGACCTTGTCTCCGTATAGAACCTTGAAGGTCGCGTGTGAGTCGAAGGCCGCGCGAATCTCTTTCACACCGGCATCATCCAGGGTCACCTTGCGATAAAGCTTGAATGGGTGATCGGCCGGGGTGGACATCAGAATTGAAACCGTCTTGCCGGCATAAACCATGCCCAAGTCAACCCTCAGCAACTTGATGCTTCCATAGACTCGCATCGTTGCCGATGGGTCTTCAATCAAGAGTTCGGTCTGCTCAGAAACTGCATCGGCATAAACGCCATCGCCAGTCTTCACGGTCTGAATCACACAGGTTCCCGCGTGAAGAGCGTGCACGGTGTTGTCGGCTTGAATCGAGCAAAGCTCTGGGGTTAGCGAGCTTGTGCTGACCACACCGGCACCTAAACCACCTTGAATCACGTATTGGAATTCGCCACCGGTCACCACGCGGGTTGGGCCGGTCAAAATGCGCAAATCGTGAACTCGCTGCTGGTCTTTCTTGATGCCATAGAAGGTCATGTGGTGAGTCAGGATGATCAGGTTTCCAGAAGCATCCACATAGTAGCCATCGTGTCCACCGGCTGGAAGCCAGTCGCCGGCAAGCATCGGCAGCGCAGGCCAGGTCTTGCCATCGGCCGAGTGGGCAGGCACAAAGCCACCCAAATACTGACCCATGTTGATGGTGAAGACCTTGTCGAATGCTGTGATGTCTTGGCCGGTTGGGCCGGTCACCTTCACCTCGATGGTGAACCGTCCATCCATGGATTCATCAGAAACTGGGCCTGGCTTAATACTGATGGTTGCACCAACTGGCACGCCACCAACCGGCTCCAAGACCGAGACCGTCCGAAGGCCGAGGCTGGTCTGAATGCTAGCAACCACCTTGGTCTCGGCAACGGCCGTGGTCACACCACTAACCGGCGCAGTCAAGGTTGCGACCGGTGGAAGTGGTGCAGCATTAGAGCTTTCGCCACCATTCGAAGCCACAATCGGCAGTGGGCGAACCATGATTGTGATGGTTGCATCACTTTGAATTCCACCATCGTTGGTTGCGGTCACGGTGTAGCTGTAGACGCCAACCGGGGCACTAGGTGTCGCGGTGATCACGCCGGTGTTGTGATCGATCGAGAACAGGCCTGCCTCATCGAGCTCTTCTGTCCAGGTCACGGTGTCATCGGCAGTTGCTGTGGTCACGGCGGTTGAACCGACATAGATGGTGATTTCATCGCGAAGCAAAATGACCGGTGCCGTGGTGTCTGGCACATTATTGACGATGGTTAGGTTGGCAAAATTCGCCGCCGCAATCGAGTTGCTGGCACGCTTAATTGAGGTTCCCGAGTAGGTCACTGTCACAGCTGCGTCATGGGCAATAGCCGCCCCAGTCAAATGAAGTGTGACGGTTGAGCCAGAAATTGAAACCGTGTAGTTGGAGCTGGCATAAACCGAACCACCAACGTGCACCAAGAACGCGCTTGCTGGAGGCACCGAGCCGGTGTTAAGCGCATAGTTGAAGCCAATTGCAATGCTGTCACCAAGGATGTTGGTGTTGGCCGAAACCACCGATGGAGCCGCCGTGTCAGCCACTCGGTTCTCAATCGACTGATCTGAGGAACTACCGAACTGGTTTCCACTTAGGTCGCGCAGGTGCTTGGAATCATCGGTTGGGTTTGGAGTGTAAGAGATTCGAAGGACCTGCCCATAACGAATGGCCGGGCCGGTGAGAGTGTAAATCACTTGCGAATCAACGACCGAGACCGTGTAGTTCGAAGGCGCATAACGAACCCCATCAAACATCAAAGTGACATCGCTCGATAGCGGCACGAAAGCTGGGTCAAGAGCCTCATTTAGGGTGATGATGATTTGGGTGCCATCGGTGTTGGTCACACGAGAAACGATTGATGGCG
>Ga0228701_1000471_pt1 | contig 33894 bp, 28 predicted proteins | sample McNCre117_Aug_MG_2_FD_178017 | JGI IMG/M metagenome (GOLD analysis project Ga0228701, IMG submission 178017) | Freshwater microbial communities from McNutts Creek, Athens, Georgia, United States - 11-17_Aug_MG | ecosystem: Environmental > Aquatic > Freshwater > Creek | place: USA: Georgia... | reverse complement strand
ACCAAAGGCAAGTCTTTGATGATCAAGCCAGCAGCATGGACTTTGTCAGCTTCGATGTCTTCCACGTTGACGCCGTAGTTACCGATGTGCGGGTACGTCAAAGTGACGATCTGCTGGCAGTAGCTGGGGTCAGTGAGGATTTCCTGGTAGCCGGTGAGTGAGGTGTTGAACACCACTTCGCCGACGGTAGAGCCAGGGGCTCCGATCGAGTTGCCGATAAAGACCGTGCCGTCTGCGAGCGCCAAGATGGCGGGCGGGAAGGTTCCCTGAAGAGACAAAAGCACTGGGTTCTCCGGAATAGTTCGGGTACGCCTCAGCGCTCACAAGAGAACGTGTCTCTTTGGCTGCTTTGTTCGAGGAATTTGCCTAGGTTTGAGCTGGGGCGTACAGGTTGATGCGGGAAAGCCTCTCATTATATCCGAGGCCCTGGTTTTCCCCAGTGGGTGGACGTGATTTAAGCCTGTGCGCAGGTGGCGCTGGCGTGCAAACAAATGGCCGCAGCAGACGCCACATTCAACGACTCTTCCCCGCCCGGCTGTGCAATGCGCACATGCAATGCCGCACGCTCGGCCAAGGTCGGTGAAACCCCCTGCCCTTCATGGCCCATGAGCCATGCACACGGCATGGGCAGTTGGGACTGTGCCAACAAGGTATGCAAAAACGGACCTTGGTGGGAACTGGTGGCGACCCACGGCATATTCAAGGCCTCCAAGTCCTCAGGGCTCAAGCCTTCGACCAGATGCAAGCCAAAATGCGCGCCCATGCCAGCGCGCAACACTTTGGGCGACCACAAAGCGGCCGAACCTTTGATGGCAAGCACCTGTTTGAAGCCAAAGGCAGAGGCACTGCGCAAAATAGAACCCACATTGCCAGCGTCTTGCACGCGGTCAAGCACCACGGTCGCAGTGGTGGCCTGAATCGCCTGTGATGCAGGGGCAGCCAAAATAAAACCCATTTTGGCGGGCGACTCTAGGCTGCTGATTTCAGCAAACAAAGCGTCGGGCAAGACGGTGTTTCGCTCAGCGGCTTGCGTCCATTCGCGCGGCGCCATGGCCCAGAGCGACTCCGCAAACACCGCTTGCTCAGGCTTGACCCCACGCGTGAGAGCGGCCCGACACAGATGGTCCCCCTCCAACCACACGCGACCTAGCTTGCGGTACGCCGTGCTGTCTTGCGACAAACGGCGCAGGTCTTTGACCAAGGGGTTGTCGCGGGAGGTGATCAGGTTCATTTCAACACCTCGGCCACCGGCGCAAAGGATTTGCGGTGCCACGGTGTGGCCCCATGTTCTTGAAGGGCTTGCAAGTGCGCAGCCGTGCCATAGCCTTTGTGGCCATCAAAGCCGTACTGCGGGTACTGCGCGTGCAACTCTTGGCACCAACGGTCGCGGTGTACTTTGGCCAAGATAGACGCTGCTGAAATGGCTGGCACTTTGCTGTCGCCTTTGACAATGGCTTCGGCCAACACATCCAGCACAGGCAAACGGTTGCCATCCACCAAGACTTTGTTCGGCTTTAGGCGCAAGCCTTCCACGGCACGGCGCATGGCCAGCAGGGTAGCTTGCAAAATATTGAGTTCGTCAATCTCTTCCACGGTCGCTTCGGCGATCGAGCAGCACAAAGCCTTGGCGCGAATCTCGTCGTACAAACGCTCACGTTTCAAGGCAGTGAGTTTTTTGGAATCGGCCAAGCCCGCAATCGGGTTCAAGTCGTCCAAGATCACAGCAGCGGCCACCACGGGACCAGCCAGTGGGCCACGGCCCGCCTCATCCACCCCGGCGATCAAACCTGGGGCATCCCACACAAGGGCGGCTTGTTCAGCGCGCAAGAACTTTTTCGATCGCATGGGCAGCCAGTGCGGGGGTGTCACGACGCAGCGTGTTGTGCAGCGTCGCAAAACGTTGTTGAACAGCCTCGGTGGCTGCAGGATGATTCAGCCATTGCAAGACCTCGTGTGCCAAGGCATCAGGTGTGGCAGCGTCTTGCAGCAGTTCGGGCACCACAAAGTCTTGGCAAAGAATGTTGGGCAAACCGACCCAAGGCTGCAGTTTTTTGCGGCGCATGATTTGCCAGCTCAGCCAGTTCATGTTGTAGGCGATCACCATGGGGCGTTTGAACAAGGCCGCCTCTAAGGTGGCCGTGCCGCTGGCAATCAGCGTGACATTGCAAGCCGCCAATGCGGTGTGTGATTGGCCGTTGAGCACCAGGAGATTGGGTATCTCACCCACATCCTTCGCGATGGCTTCGATACGTGCACGCAACGCAGGCATGGCGGGCAACACAAAATGCAAGCCAGGTTGCTGCTTGGCCATGCGCTGCGCCGCTTGTAAAAAACGCTGCGCCAAATACTCAATTTCAGAGCTGCGGCTGCCCGGCAGCAAGGCCACCACAGTCGCGTCTTGCGGCAAACCAAGTGCCGTGCGTGCAGCGGCACGGTCAGGCACATCGGGAATATTTTTGGCTAAGGGGTGGCCGACATAGGTGGCCTCAATGCCGTGCTGGGCCAGCAAGTCCGTCTCGAACGGGAAGATGCACAACACATGGTCCACGCTTTGGCGAATCTTCTCCACACGGTCAGCGCGCCAGGCCCAGATCGACGGGCACACAAAATGAATGGTCGGTATACCTTGTGCTTTGAGGTCGCGTTCTAAATCGAGGTTGAAGTCAGGCGCATCCACACCGATGAATGCACTGGGTGGATGGGCCAGCAAGCGTTCGCGCAATTGATGGCGAATACCCACGATTTCTCGGTAGTGGCGCAGCACTTCGACGTAACCTCGCACAGCGAGTTTTTCGTAAGGCCACCAGGGCTCAAAGCCCTGGGCCGCCATGCGCGGGCCGCCAATGCCTGCGCTGTGCATGTCGGGCCATTTGTCTCGCATGCCGCCGAGCAACAGGCCAGCCAGCAAATCGCCCGAGGCCTCGCCTGCGACGAGCGAGAAAGACAGGGCCTCGGCCATGGGGTTTAGCGAATGATGCCGCGTTGCGGCGAGGTGTGGTTCAAGAAGTCCAGCATCATGGCCACATCGGGGGCAGCCTCTGGCTTGTCTTGCGTCAAGGCGGCAATGCGCTCTTTGGCTTGCTCGAGGGTCAAATCATCGCGGTACAAGGCTTTGTGCATGGCCTTCACGGCGCTGATGCGTTCGGCAGAAAAACCGCGACGGCGCAAGCCTTCGAAGTTCATCGAACGGGGTTCAGCCGGTTGGCCTTGGCACATCACAAATGGCGGCACATCGGCAAACAGCAAGGAATGCATGGCCGAGAAGCTGTGCGCGCCAATGCGCACAAATTGGTGCACCACGGTAAAACCACCCAAAATCACCCAGTCGCCCACATGCACATGGCCTGCCAACTGCGCGCTGTTGGCGAAGATGGTGTGGTTACCCACGATGCAGTCATGGGCCAAATGCACATAGGCCATGATCCAGTTGTCGTTGCCCACTTGGGTCACACCCGCATCTCCGGGCGAGCCAATGTTGAAGGTACAAAACTCGCGGATGGTGTTGCGGTCACCAATGATCAGCTCACAAGGCTCGCCCGCGTACTTCTTGTCTTGCGGGATCGCACCGAGCGAATTGAACTGGAAAATTCGGTTGCCATTGCCAATCGTGGTGTGGCCTTCGATCACGCAATGTGGGCCCACCGTGGTCCCCGCACCGATACGGACATGGGGGCCGATGATGGTGTAAGGCCCCACCTGAACCGAGCTATCGAGCTCGGCCTTGGGGTCAACAATCGCAGTGGCGTGAATCAGGCTCATCGTTGGCTGGTTGAACGTGTGGGTGTTTAAGCAATAGAGCGCATGGTGCACATCAGGTCGGCTTCTGTCGCCACCACATCACCCACTTTGGCGCGGGCTTTGAATTTGAAGATGCCGGCCTTCATGCGATCCAATTCAACTTCCAAGGTGAGTTGATCGCCTGGCTCCACAGGGCGCTTGAATCGCGCACCGTCAATGCCGGCAAAGTAATACACGGTCTTGTCATCGGGCGCTGCACCCAAGGTGTCAAATGCCAACAAGGCGGCGGCTTGGGCCAAGGCCTCCAAAATCAACACACCTGGCATCACAGGATGGTGGGGAAAGTGACCGGTGAAAAACGGCTCATTGATGGTCACGTTTTTGAGCGCCTTGATGCTTTTACCTTTTTCAATTTCCAACACACGGTCCACCAGCAAAATGGGATAACGGTGTGGCAATTGCTTCAAGATGTGGTGAATGTCCATGCTCATTTTTTTTGACTTTCAAAAGCTGATTCAAGAGATTTGATGCGATCACGCAAGCGATGCAATTGACGCAAAGTGGCAGCATTTTTCTCCCAGGACGCATTGTCGTCGATAGGGAACACACCGCTGTACTGACCGGGTTGACGAATGGAGCGCATCACCACAGAGGCAGCCGAAATATGCACACCATCGGCAAGCTGCAAGTGACCCAGCACCACAGCGCCGCCACCCACGGTGCAATTGGCACCAATGCGTGCACTGCCAGCCACGCCTGCACAACCGGCCATGGCCGTGTTGGCGCCCACATGGACGTTGTGACCAATTTGCACCAAATTGTCGAGCTTGACGCCATCTTCAATGATGGTGTCGTCCAGGGCACCTCGGTCAATGCAGGTGTTGGCGCCAATTTCCACATCGTTGCCAATGCACACGGCACCGAGTTGTTCAATTTTTTCCCAACGACCTTTAAACAACGCAAAACCAAAACCATCCGCACCAATGACAACGCCGGCATGGACGATGCCACGCTCACCGATGCGGCAGTTTTCGCCCAGCGTAACGCGTGACTTGAGCCAAGTTTGCGCGCCGACCTGTGCGCCCCGCTCAATCACGCACAAGGGGCCAATGCGCGCAGTCGGATGCACGATGGCGCTGGGGTGAATCACCGCGCTGGGATGCACCATCGGTTCATCCTCATGCGCTAAGTGTTGACGCCATAACTGCGTGACTTTGGCAAAGTAATGGTAGGGGTTGGCCGCCACGATGCACGCGCCACGCTCACACGCGACGGCTTCCATCGCAGGAGAAACAATGACACACGCCGCCAAAGAGTTGGCAAGTTGCGATTGGTATTGGGGGTTGCTTAAGAAGCTCAGCGCATCGGCTTGGGCAGTGTCCAGCGGGCTGAGTTTTTGAATCAGTGTCTCGGGATCGCCATGCAGGCTACCCCCGAGACTGTCGATGATTTGGCCGAGACGCAGTGCCACGGCTACTTATTTGGCCGCGTTGATGACCTTGAGCACTTTGTCAGTGATGTCGTGCTTGGGGCTGATGTAGACAGCCTCTTGCAAAACGAGGTCGTATTTCTCGGTCTCAGCGACTTGTTTGATCACGCGATTGGCGCGTTCGAGCACCAGTTGAAATTCTTCGTTTTTGCGCGCGTTCAGTTCTTCTTGAAACTCACGGCGCTTGCGTTGAAATTCACGGTCCTGCTCACCCAATTGCTTTTGGCGTGACAGACGTTGCGACTCAGACAGGGTGGGCGCTTCGCGTTCAAACTTTTCAACAGCGGCCTTCAATGCACCACCAGCATCATTGAGATCTTTATCGCGTTTGGAAAATTCTTGCTCCAACTTGGCTTGGGCTTGCTTGGCTGTATTCGCTTCTTTGAAAATGCGATCGGTGTTGATAAAGCCAATGCGAATTTCATCCGCGTGCACACACAAAGCCGATACGCCCAACACAAGGGTCAAGGAAACATTACGAAAAAAAGTGTTCATCAGAAGGATGTCCCAATCTGGAATTGCAATCTTTGAATTCTATCGCCTGTGAAGGATCGCGCAGGACGCGCCCATGCAAATCGCAAGGGCCCCATGGGTGAAACCCAGCTCAGGCCCGCACCGTAGGAACTGCGCAATTGGTTGAGCTGAATTTTGTCAAACTCACCATAGACGTTACCCATGTCGTAAAACCCGTACAAGCGCAAGCTGCGGTCGTTGCCTGCACCCGGAAAAGGCATCAAAAACTCTGAGTTGATGGTGACCTTTTTGGGCCCGCCCACCACGATGCCCGAAATATCTCGAGGTCCCAATGTGCCTTGCTCGAAACCACGCACGGAACCCAAACCGCCGGAGTAGTAATTTTTAAATACAGGGTATGGCTGACCTTGTAGGCCTTTACCTAATCCAAAGTCGGCATTGAACGCAAAGGTGTACTGCTTGCTCAACGCAAAGTACTGCTGATATTGGGTACCCATTTTCAAATAACGGGTGTCACCTGAAATCCCTGTTTCGCTGTTCAAGCGAATGAATTTACCCGTGGTGGGATTGAGGTAGCTGTCGCGACCATCACGTGCCCAACCCAAGGTCAGAGGCACCGTCTTGGTGGTGTAACCGAAATGGTTGGCATAGGCCAAATAAGAAGCGGGTAAGTTGGTACCCGGAACAATCTCCGTCTGTTCAAGGGAGGCGCCCACAAAGACACGGTCCAACTCACTGAATGGAACACCAAAGCGGATGCCAGCACCGGATGTCACCAAACGATAGTCACCCCCCTGCTCTACGTAAGGCTTGCTCGCCCGGTGGTAGTACTCAAAGGTACGCGACACACCGTCTTCTGTGAAATAGGGGTTGGTGGTGTTGATGACGTAGTACTGGTTGAACTTGCTGGTGCTGATCTGCAACCCCAGGTTTTGCCCAGAGCCAAACACGTTGTCTTGCTGAATGCCAAAACTGAGCGTCACTTTTTCGGCGCTTGAAAAGCCTGCGCCGAGCGTCAACATACCCGTGGGTTTTTCGACCACGTTCACATTCAAATCGACTTGATCTTGTGATGCGGCGACATCTTGGGTGTCAACTTCCACATCTTTGAAATAGCCCAAACGATTCACACGATCGCGCGAGAGGCGGATTTTTTCGCCGTCGTACCAAGAGGATTCCATTTGACGGAACTCTCGACGCACGATTTGATCGCGTGTGCGGTTATTGCCGACGATGTTGATGCGTCGCACATACGCACGACGTGACGGGTCAGCCACCAAGACCAGTTTCACGCGGTTGGTGGCGCGGTCAATTTCAGGACGAACTTCGGTACGTGCGAATGCAAAACCAAAATTGCCAAAGTATTCGTTGAAAGCCTTGGTGGTTTTGGCCACATCATCTGCGTTGTAGGGCTGACCGGCTTTGATTTGGACCAACGATTTGAACTCGTCGTCTTTGCCCAAGTAGTAACCATCCAGAGCGACTTCAGACACCACAAATCGGTCACCTTCCGTGATGTTAATGGTGATGCTGATGTCTTGCTTGTTGGGCGAAATCGCAACCTGGGTGGAGTCCACACGGAACTCGAGGTACCCACGCGACATGTACCAAGCACGCAAGGTCTCCAAGTCAGCGTTGAGTTTGGTACGTGAATAGCGGTCTGATTTGGTGTACCAACTCAACCAATTGCCCGTGCCTTGATCGAATTGATCCAACAGCTTGGATTCGTCAAACGCTTTGGCGCCGACCACACGAATTTCTTTGATTTTGGCCAAATCACCTTCAACCACTGTGAACGACAAGTTGACACGATTACGGTCAATAGGCGTGATGGTGGTGATAATTTCTGCGCCATACAAGCTGCGGTTGACGTACTGACGCTTGAGCTCTTGCTCCGCACGATCAGCCAAGGCTTTATCGAATGGACGTCCTTCGGCCAAACCAATGTCACGCAGGGCTTTGCGCAACACGTCTTTGTCAAACTCTTTGGTTCCAATGAAATCGACGGTCGCAATATTAGGACGCTCTTCAACAATCAGGACCAACTCATTGCCGTTGACTTCAATCCGCACATCTTTGAACAAGCCTAGCGCAAACAAGCTGCGAATGGCGGCAGCGCCTTTTTCTTCTGTGTAGTCATCCCCCACACGAAAGGGAATTGAGGCGAAGACAGTGCCTGGCTCCACACGTTGAAGTCCTTCGACACGGATGTCACGAACAGTGAACGGGTCTGCCGCCCAGGCTTGAAAAGCCAGGCTTGTCCCAACCATCAAGGCTGTGACATGAGACAAGGTGGTGCGACGAAATCGAGAAAGTTGCTTGTTCATGAACAGAAAACTTCAGAGCCTTTGGGTTGATTGGTCGTGGTTTTAACTCAGCCAACCCAGGCGAACCACGTCGTTGAAAAGAGAAAACGCCATCAGCGCGACCAAGAAAGCAAGTCCCACACGCTGCATGACATCCAGCCATTGTGGCGCAGGTGGGCGTCCTGTGAAGACTTCATAAAGATAATACAACAGGTGCCCTCCATCGAGCACGGGCAATGGCAAGAGATTGAAGATGCCCAGGCTCACGCTGAGCAAGGCGAGGTAGGACAAATAAGCCCCCAGTCCCAAGCTGGCGGTACGGCCTGCGTAATCAGCCATGGTCAACGGACCGCTCAGATGATCCAGTGAGGCCTGGCCCATCACCAAACGCCCCAACATCTCGACGGTCATCCAGACCATCTCGCCGGTGCGTGTAAAGGCTCGCGATAGCCCCTCGATCACGCCATATTGCACCCAGTGTTTGGCAGGCGGTTCGCCGACTTGGGCACCGATACGACCGAACGGTGTTGCACTGTCGCGCACCCACTGCGGCGTCACAGTGATTGTTAACACGTCTCGCTGAGCCCGTTGTACCTGCCAGATTTGCGACATGGGGGCCTGGCGTGCACCACTTTCACGCACCATGGCACGTAGCGCAGTAGCATCTTGCACCACACGACCATCGATGCGCAGCACCTCATCGCCACGCTGCAAACCCGCTTGGGCGGCTGCACCATCAGGCATCAAGTCGCCCAAGACGGGGCGGCTCCATGCACCAGTCAGCCCCAAGGCAAGCAGTCCCGGACTGGATGCACTGACGGACTCTGATACGGACAAGGTTTCGAGAGTAAGCACATGGGTGCCGCGTTCAGACAAGGAGGTCACCTCGAACCACAGGCGGTCCTGCGCCAAGTCTTGTTGCAAAACCCACCAGCGCAAGTCTTCCATCGACGCGATGTCTTGCATCGACTCAGCCGATGTGCCAGCGCGCACAATCAAATCGCCGCTTTGCAAGCCCGCGCGATCTGCCACCGAACCAGCCACCGGTGATGCCACCACAGCACGTGTCTCGTATTGCCCGATCCAAAATGTGGCGGCATACAGCACCACAGCCAGCAACAGATTGGCCAGCGGCCCTGCAGAGACAATCGCTGCGCGCGCCCTAAGGGGTTGGCGGTTGAACGCCATGGCCACCTCTTCAGGTGCCACGTCGCCCTCGTTCTCATCCAGCATCTTGACGTAGCCACCCAAGGGAATCATGCCAATCACAAACTCGGTGTTTTGCCCCGGACGGGGGCGGCCTGATCGCCAACGCAGCAGAGGCCGACCAAAACCAATTGAAAAGGTGAGCACCTTGACCCCGCAGGCCACCGCCACACGGTAGTGCCCCCACTCATGGACGGTGATGAGCAAGCCCAAAGCCACCAAAAAGGCCAGCACCGTCATGCACGCACCAGGCGATGAACAATACCTTCGGCCTGGGCACGCGCTTGGGCATCGAGTGCCAGTAAATCATCCAAGTGATGTGGTGCAGCAGGTTGCAATTGCGCCATGCATTCTGAATTGACGTGGTGGATTTGGTCAAACCGAATGCGACGCTCTAAGAAGGCAGCCACGGCAATTTCGTTGGCCGCATTGAGGACCGCCGTCGTACCGCGTGGACCACGCAAAGCATCCCACGCCAAATGGATGCCCGCAAAGCGTTCCGGATGGCCATGGTCATCCAAAGCCTCAAAGGTCATGGCGGAGAGTGCATGAAAATCCAAGGTCTGCGCGCCCGACACCATGCGCTCGGGCCAGCTCAGACCATAGGCAATCGGCACGCGCATGTCGGGCGTGCCCAACTGGGCCACCACCGAGGTGTCGCGGTACTGAACCATGGAGTGGATGATGCTTTGCGGATGGATGACCACCTCCAGCCGCTCAGGTGGCAGACCAAACAAATAACGCGCTTCAATCACTTCCAGCGCTTTGTTCATCATGGTGGCCGAATCGACCGAAATTTTTCGCCCCATCACCCAGTTGGGATGGGCACACGCTTGCTCAGGCGTGACCTCTTTGAGCGTGCTCAATGCGCGGGTCCGGAACGGGCCACCTGAAGCCGTCAGAATAATTTTCTCAACCCGGACGTCCCAGGTGCTGGCATCTTCAGGCAATGACTGAAAAATTGCCGAGTGCTCGCTGTCAATGGGTAACAACGTCGCCCCGCCCTGCTTCACAGCCGCTAAGAAAACCTCGCCGCCCACCACCAAGGCTTCTTTGTTGGCCAACAACAAGCGCTTGCCTGCCCGTGCGGCAGCCAAGCACGGCGACAAACCCGCCGCCCCCACGATGGCCGCCATCACCACGTCCACATCGGGATGGGCCGAGACGTCATCTAAAGCATGGGGGCCGGTCAACACTTGGGTCAACAGGCCTTCCGCATGCAATCGCTCTTGCAAGACCTGCGCTGCAGGTGCATGCGCCATCACCACAAAGCGGGGCTTGAACTGCGCACATTGGCGCAGCATCAGATCCACTTGTGTCGCACCCGTGAGCGCAAAAGCTTCGAAGCGCTCGGGATGCCGAGCCATCACATCCAGGGTATTGGTGCCAATCGAACCTGTGGAACCCAACACCGTGACACGTTGCGGTGAACGTATGGCGTGCGTCATCACAGCGATTGCACCAACATCAATGCCAAAGGCAAAGTCGGAAGCAAGGCATCGACACGGTCCAACACCCCGCCATGGCCTGGCAACAATTGGCTGCTGTCTTTCATGCCCGCACTGCGCTTGACCAAAGATTCCACCAGGTCGCCCACCACGCTCATGGCCACCAAAAACACAGTGGCCAAGACCATAAAGGGCCAACCACGCGCCTGCAACTGCGTGAATAAGCTGGGGCTGTCCATAACCCATTGCGTGTCAACCCACACCCATGCAAAAGCCATCAACAAGACGCCCACCATGCCGCCCCACACACCCTCCCAGCTTTTGCCAGGACTGATGGCCACGGCCAATTTGCGGCGCCCCCAGGTGCGGCCTGAAAAATAAGCGGCAATGTCAGCCATCCAGACCAAGAACAGCAAGGACAACAAGAAATTGATGCCAATCACCTTGGCTTGGTACATGGCCAACCAAGTCAACCACAAGGCGACCACGCCAGCCACCAAGCGCAAGGCACGAGAGACCGTGGGCCAACCTGGCACGCCATGGCGCAACAGCCAAGCCCCTGCCAATACCCAGAAGACACCTGTCAAAGGCCACAACAAAGCTGGCACGTGATAGGCCCAAGACGCCGACCATGTGAACAAACACAGGGTGAGGCACACGGCCGCCACGCGCAATGCGCCTCGCATGGCCAAACCATTCAAACGCCCCCACTCCCAGGCGCCTGCCGCAATCAACACCAAGGTGAGTCCCGCCAAAGGCTCGGCATGGGCGGCGAAAATTGCGGGCAACAAAAGCGCCACTAAGACAAGAGCCGTGATGACGCGTTGTTTCAACATACGGCGCTTAAACCGCCATGATTTCTTGTTCTTTGCTGGCGATCAATTTATCGATATCAGCAATGTGGGCGTCCGTGAATTTCTGAATATCAGCTTCGGCACGTTTTTGATCGTCTTCAGAAGCCAATTTATCTTTGACCAGTTTTTTCACCGACTCGTTGGCATCGCGGCGCAAGTTGCGCACCGCAATTTTTGCGTTCTCGCCCTCGGTGCGCACCACCTTGGTCAGTTCTTTGCGACGCTCTTCAGACATGGGTGGCATGGGCACGCGAATCAACTCGCCCATCGACGAAGGGTTCAAACCCAGATCGCTGTCGCGAATGGCTTTTTCAATCTTGGCGCCCATGGGCTTTTCCCAAGGCTGCACGCTCAAAGTACGGGCGTCCAGCAAGGACACATTCGCCACTTGGCTGATCGGCACCATGGAGCCGTAATAGTCGACTTGCACCGTATCCAGCAACGCAGGGCTGGGACGACCGGTGCGAATTTTGGTCAAGCTGTTGCTGAAAGATGCGATCGATTGATCCATCTTGGCTTCGATGTTTTTCTTGATGTCAGCAATGGTCATGAAATGCTCCTGTGGCAAAGAATGAAAGAGGTACGAAACAAACCTGGGTTACGCGTGAACCAAGGTACCTTCGTCTTCGCCCAAGACCACACGTTTGAGCGCCCCATTCTTGAAAATAGAAAAAACTTTGATCGGTAATTTTTGATCGCGACACAGCGCAAACGCAGTGGCGTCCATGATGCCGAGGTTTTGGCCAATCGCGTCGTCAAAGCTGATTTCGCTGTAACGCGTGGCGTTGGGATCTTTCTTGGGATCGGCGCTGTACACACCATCGACCTTGGTGGCCTTGAGCACCATCTCCGCGCCGATTTCGGCACCGCGCAAGGCGGCGGCGGTATCGGTAGTGAAGAACGGGTTGCCGGTACCGGCGGCAAAAATCACCACTTTGCCTTCTTCGAGGTACTGCAAGGCTTTGGGACGCACATAGGGCTCCACCACTTGGTCAATCGCAATGGCAGACATGACGCGCGCGGTCAAACCCGCTTTGTTCATGGTGTCGGCCAGGGCCAGCGAGTTCATGACCGTGGCCAGCATGCCCATGTAATCAGCCGTGGCACGGTCCATGCCCACAGCGCCACCTGCGACGCCACGGAAGATGTTGCCGCCGCCAATCACGATCGCAACCTCAACCCCGAGGTTGATGACCTCGGACACCTCTTCCACGATGCGGACAATCGTGGCGCGGTTGATGCCAAACGCATCGTCGCCCATCAGGGCCTCGCCGGACAGCTTGAGCAAAATACGCTTGTGGGCTGGCTGGGGTGAGGTCATGTGGGGCTCCTTGAAATGTGTGTGGTGTGAGTTTAGCGAGGGTGACGTCAAAAGGGGAGCTCATGCTCCCCTTTTGAAATTAGGCTGACTGCTTGGCAGCGGCGACTTGTGCCGCAACTTCTGCGGCGAAGTCGTCCACCTTCTTTTCAATGCCTTCACCCACCACGTACAAGGTGAATGATTTGACTTGAGTATTGGCAGCCTTGAGCATTTGCTCCACGGTTTGCTTGTCGTTCTTGACGAAAGGTTGGTTGAACAAAGACACCTCTTTGAGGTATTTCTGCACAGAACCTTCGATCATCTTGGTGGCGATGTCTGCAGGCTTGCCAGACTCAGCCGCTTTGGCCGTGGCCACTGAACGCTCTTTTTCGATCAACTCAGCAGGCACATCGGCGCTGGTCAAAGACACAGGCTTCATCGCCGCCACGTGCATGGCAACGTCTTTGGCCGCTGTTTCATCGCCATCAAACTCAACGACCACGCCGATGCGGGTGCCGTGCAAGTAAGCGGCCAGTTTGCTGGCACCTTCAAAACGCTTGAAACGGCGAAAGCTCATGTTCTCGCCGATCTTGCCAATCAGGCCTTTGCGCACGTCTTCGAGCGTAGGGCCAAAACCGTCTTGGCTGTAGGCCAAAGCACCCATGGCTTCGATCGAAGCGGGGTTGTGCTTGGCGATCAGCTCAGCAGCGGCTTGCGCCAGACCCAAGAAACTGTCGTTCTTGGTCACAAAGTCGGTTTCGCAGTTGACTTCCAGCAAAGCACCTGTGTTGCCGCTGATGTAGCTGGTCACCACGCCTTCGGCCGTCACACGGCTAGAGGCCTTGCCTGCTTTGCTGCCGAGCTTGACGCGCAACAACTCTTCGGCTTTGGCCATGTCGCCATCGGCTTCGGTCAATGCTTTTTTACATTCCATCATGGGGGCATCGGTCTTTGCGCGCAGTTCAGCGACCATGCTTGCGGTAATAGCAGCCATTTAATTTCTCCGTATCAGTTCAGTTCGAATTCAGTTCAGGTGTGAAAAAGGGGCTGCAGGAGCCCCTTCTCCGAGTTGGCAGAGGCTTTAAGCAGCGACTTCAACAAACTCGTCGTCACCTTCGGTGACGGCTTTGACAACGTCGTTCACGGCGTTGGCACGGCCTTCCAAGATCGCGTCCGCGATACCGCGGGCGTACAAGGTGACCGCTTTGGAAGAGTCATCGTTGCCAGGAATGATGTAGTCGATGCCTTCGGGCGAGTGGTTAGAGTCCACCACACCGATCAAAGGAATGCCCAATTTCTTGGCTTCAGCGATGGCGATCTTGTGGTAGCCGACGTCGATCACAAAAATCGCATCAGGCAACACGGCCATGTCTTGAATGCCGCCGATGTCTTTCTCAAGCTTCTCGATTTCGCGCTTGAACATCAGTTGTTCTTTTTTGGACAAGCTGTCCAAGCCAGCTTCTTGCTGGACTTTCATGTCTTTCAGACGTTTGATCGAGGTTTTGACCGTTTTGAAGTTGGTCAACATGCCGCCCAACCAACGCTGGTCAACGAAAGGCATGCCAGCGCGTTGCGCTTCAGCAGCCACGATTTCGCGCGATTGACGCTTGGTGCCGACCATCAAAATGGTGCCACGGTTAGCAGCCAATTGCTTGGCGAACTTGGCCGCGTCTTGGAACATCGGCAACGATTTTTCCAAGTTGATGATGTGAATTTTGTTGCGGTGACCGAAGATGAAAGGAGACATCTTGGGGTTCCAGAAGCGGGTTTGGTGACCAAAGTGGACACCGGCTTCCAGCATTTCGCGCATAGTGACTGACATAGTTTTTACTCCAAAGGTTGGGTCTAAAATCCAGTCCTTCATCGCCGCAAGTCATTCATCAGAAAGACCCCCGGCAACACCTTGAATGGACTGGTTTGCGAGTGATGTTCAGCCCGTCCCAGGCATTTCAGCCTGAATTCGGGAAAACCCAAAGATTCTAGCACAGCGCACCATGCATCCACACCCCCTCCTCCCATTCTGCGAGAGCTCTCACGCATGAAAGTTGCCATCATTGGCGCAGGCGTCATCGGGGTCACCACAGCGTATGAGCTGGCCGCGCAAGGTCATCAAGTACAAGTGTTTGAGCGCAACAGCGCAGCTGCAGAAGCCACCAGCTTTGCCAACGCCGGCGTTGTGTCTGCCGGTTATGCCGCGCCTTGGGCGCGTCCTGGCTTACCTCGCCATGTGCTGACGCATCTGTGGCAACGTGACACCCCCCTGCGGATCGGCCACTTGAGCCGGCATGAGCTGCGCTGGCTTTGGCAATTTTGGAAAGCCTGCGACAGCGCCACCTTTGCGCGCAATCGCGAGCGCATGCTCAGACTCGCGATGTACAGCCAGCATCGCATGCAAGCCCTCGGTAACACCTTGAACTTGGCCCATGACAGGGCACCGGGCTACATGGTCTTGCTGCGCTCCGAGCGAGAGCGTCAATTGATCGCCCCCTCCTTGCAAGTCATGCGGGACGCAGGACTCACCATCAAATCTCTCACGGCGCAGGAAGCTTGCGCGATTGAACCGGCCTTGAGCCCAGAAACACCCTTGGTCGAAGCCCTTCATTTTGCGGACGATGAAGTGAGCAACTGCCGTCAATTCACGCTCTTGCTCAAAAGCGAAGCGGAAGTCTTGGGAGCGAAGTTTCATTTCAATGCGCAGGTTCAAGCTTTGTTGCCGAACCAGCCCAGAACCGTGCGCTGCGCGCCAGAAGATCCAGGCGAAACCTTTGATGCGGTGGTGGTCTGCGCGGGCATGGCCAGCGCCCCTTTGATGCGCGCACTCGGCGTGCGTGTGCCACTGGCGGCTGTGCATGGCTACTCTTTGAGCGCAGCCATTCGCGAACCTTTGGACGCGCCTCGCAGTGGCGTGATGGATGAACGCTACAAAGTCGCGATCTCAAGACTAGGACAACGCATTCGCGTTTCAGGCGGGTCTGAGATTGGCGGTCACCCCAACAAACACGACCCCGCCAGCGTCAAAACCTTGTACCGCGTGTTGAACGACTGGTTTCCGGGTGCCGCACGCACGCAAGAGAATGTGCAAGTGTGGAAAAGTGCACGCCCCATGCTGGCGGATGGCCCGCCTATTTTGGGCGCCAGCGGCATTCCCGGGGTCTGGCTCAACCTGGGACACGGCGCCAGTGGCTGGACCTTGGCATGTGGCAGCGCACGCATCGTCGCAGACGGTATCAGCGGACGCAGCTCTGAGATTAACCTTCAAGGCCTAGGACTTGAACGTCTGCAACCCGCTTAAATATCGTGCCCTATCTGCCTGTCATACAAAGCCTTGATGGCCATCGTGCTTGGCCGCTTTACAGCGTATCCAGCACAGGCGCCATAGAAGCGCAAGCCCAGGCACAATGGCCCGCCCACACGCTGATGCAACGCGCGGGACGAGCAGCGGCGCACTTGGCACTGGCGATTCAGCCGCACGCACGCCACATCTGGATTGCATGCGGCCCCGGCAACAATGGCGGTGACGGCTTAGAAGCGGCCATGCATTTGCATCATTGGGGAAAACGCGTCACGGTGACATGGCTGGGACGCGAAGCCACGCTCCCAGCCGATGCGAAGCTGTCCTATCAACGTGCGGTGCAAGCAGGCGTTCATTTTCAGAACGAACCACCGACGGACTTTGACTTTGCCATCGATGCCCTACTCGGCATTGGTTGCCAACGTGCACCGGAAGGTGTGATGGCCCATTGGTTAGAAACCATTTACCAGGCAGCACTTCCCGTACTCAACCTGGATGTGCCATCCGGGTTGATGGCCGATACCGGTCAATGGCTATGCCCTGGCACCAGCCTATTGCCCAACATCCCTCGCCACACGCTCAGCCTGCTGTCGCTTAAACCCGGTCTGTTCACCGCCGACGGTCGCGATGCCGCTGGGCAAATATGGTTTGACGACTTGGGGGTTGAAATCTCTCGGGACATAGCACCTACTGCTTGGCTACAAGCCTCGCATGCCTCAACGCCCACGCGCGCCCACAGTAGCCACAAAGGCAGCTTCGGCGATGTGATAGTCGTGGGTGGTGCGCCGGGCATGTCTGGCGCTGCGGTGCTGGCCAGCTTGGCTGCCTTGCATGGTGGGGCTGGGCGTGTGTTTGCAACATTGCTTGACACCGCCAGTCACAGAGCCGTCAGCGCCACGCACCCGTGCCTGATGGTGCGACACATGGACAGTTTGGATTTCAAAAACGCCACCGTCGTTTGCGGCTGCGGTGGTGCAGACGCGGTACGCGCGGCCTTGCCTCGCGTGATTTCTACCGCCGCACGACTGGTGCTGGATGCAGACGCCTTGAACGCCATCGCACAAGACCTGTCTTTGCAAGGCTTGCTCAAACAGCGTTCGGCACGCGGCCAAGCCACGGTGCTCACACCCCACCCCTTGGAAGCTGCGCGTTTGCTCGGACAGAGCACCGCAGAGGTACAAAGCCATCGCATTGAGGCAGCACAACAGCTCGCAGCACAAACACTGTCAGTGGTCGTTCTCAAAGGCTCAGGAACCATCGTGGCGCACCCGGCGCAGGTGCCGGTCATCAATCCAACCGGCAATGCACGCTTGGCCACGGCAGGCACAGGCGATGTGTTGGCAGGCTTGATCGGTGCCAAGTTGGCGCAAGGCGCCACAGCCTTCGAAGCGGCATGCGATGCCGTGCGCCAACACGGCAGCGTGGCCGACACGTGGCCTGCCACAGGCCCCGCGCTGGATGCCGCTTTGCTGGCGGCATCGCTGGGCTGAGTTACTTGCGCGAACGACGGTTTTTAGGACCAGCGTTCTTTTTAGGGCCCGACTTTGCCGCCCCGCCCTTGCCGGGTTGACCCGATTTACCGCCGACTTTGGTGAATGCTTTTTTCACCGCAGCCTTGAAGTTTTGTAGCGGTGATTTACCAGACTCTTTGTCTTTGCTTGGACGCAACGCCAAGTCTTCGCCGTCACGCACCAAACGGAAATCGATCTTGCGACCGTCTAAGTCAACACGGCTCACCTGCACGCGCACGCGTGTGCCAATCGCATAGCGAATGCCGGTTCGTTCGCCACGCAATTCTTGGCGCGCCTCGTCGAAGCGGAAATACTCCCCGCCCAACTCGGTGATGTGCACCAAGCCTTCGACATACATCGCATCCAAGGTCACAAACAAACCAAAACCCGTGGCTGCGGTGACAACGCCACCGTATTCCTCACCCAAATGCTCGCGCATGTATTTGCATTTGAGCCAAGCCTCCACATCGCGACTGGCTTCGTCGGCCCGACGCTCGTTGGCGCTGCAATGCAAGCCCGCAGCTTCCCAAGCTTGTTGATCCGGTGTGGTTTGTGGTTTTTGCTCTAATTTTTGCGAAGGCTCACGCACGCGTGAAGCCAAACGTCGCGCCAGTTTGGCGTGGGCTTCACCCGGTGTTGGCAGCACAGGCAATTGGTAACGGCGTTGCGACAAAATCGCTTTGATCACGCGGTGCACCAGCAAATCGGGGTAGCGACGAATTGGGCTGGTGAAGTGGGTGTACGCCTCAAACGCCAAACCAAAATGCCCGCTGTTGATGGGGGTGTAAATCGCTTGCTGCATGGAACGCAGCAACATGGCGTGAATTTGCTGAGCGTCTGGCCTGTCCTTGGTGGCATCGGCAATCGCCTGGAACTCGGACGGTTTGGGGTTGTCCGTGATCGTCATGCCCACGCCCGTGGTCTTGAGGTAGTTGCGCAGAATGTCTTTTTTCTCAGGCGTGGGACCTTCGTGCACACGGAACAAGCCAGGGTGCTTGCTTTGCAAAATAAAGTCTGCGCTGCAGACGTTAGCCGCCAGCATGGCCTCTTCAATCAAGCGGTGTGCATCGTTACGCACACGGGGGACAATTTTTTCGATCCGACCACTGTCGTCACACACAATTTGTGTTTCGGTAGTTTCAAAATCAACCGCACCACGCACGTGACGCGCTTTGAGTAACGCGCCGTACACATCGTGCAGGTTCATCAAGTCCTCAACGCGGTCTTTGCGCTTGGCAGCTTCTGGCCCACGTGTATTGGCCAAGATGGCGGCCACTTCGGTGTAGGTGAAGCGCGCATGGCTGTGCATGACGGCCGGGTAAAACTGATAGGCGTGCACTTCGCCCGTGGCTGTGATGAGCATGTCGCACACCATGCATAAACGCTCGACATCCGGATTTAGAGAACACAGGCCGTTGGAGAGCTTTTCGGGCAGCATGGGAATCACGCGACGCGGGAAATACACACTGGTGGCACGGTCGTAGGCATCAATGTCAATCGCACTGCCGGTTTCCACATAGTGGCTCACGTCCGCAATGGCCACCAACAAACGCCAGCCTTTGCCACGCCCCACTTTGGTGGGTTCGCAATACACGGCATCGTCAAAGTCACGCGCATCTTCACCGTCGATGGTGACCAAGGCCACGTCGGTCAGGTCCACGCGCCCTTTTTTGTCTTGCGCGCGCACCTTGTCAGGCAAGCCGCGAGCCAAGGCCAGGCAAGCATCTGAAAACTCATGCGGTACACCGTATTTGCGCACGGCGATTTCAATCTCCATGCCTGGGTCATCGACCTCGCCCAACACTTCTTTGATGCGTCCGACGGGCTGACCATACAAACTGGGCGGCTCCGTCAACTCCACCACCACCACTTGTCCGGTGGTTGCGCGCGCAGTTGCGCCTTTGGGAATCAAGACATCTTGGCCATAGCGCTTGTCTTCTGGTGCGACCAACCAAACACCGCTTTCTTGCAGCAGTCGGCCAATGATGGGTTGCGATGAACGCTCGAGAATTTCAACCACACGTCCCTCGGGACGACCTTTGCGATCGAATCGCACCACGCGTGCTTTGACGCGGTCGCGATGTAAAACAGCGCGCATTTCGTTTGGCGGCAAGTAGATGTCTGGCGCACCATCATCGCGTTGCACAAAGCCATGACCATCGCGGTGACCCGAGACAGTTCCTTCAAACTCTTCCAGTAAACCACTGGTTGTTGCAGAATTTTTGATACAATACCTTTCTTTCCTGAGATGCCCAGGTGGCGGAATTGGTAGACGCACTAGTTTCAGGTACTAGCGAGTAACTTCGTGGGGGTTCGAGTCCCTTCCTGGGCACCAATATAAGTTAAATAAAAGTCACCTTCATGGTGACTTTTGTGTTTTTATGTTGGATTTTTTATCAAATCGGCAACGCAACCAAGTCGTGCCCATCTGTGGCGACCACTTTGGCGCGTGTGAATTCACCGACCTTCAACACTTTGCTGAGTTTTTCGGGCGGCAAAAGCTTGACCACACCGTCAATCTCTGGGGCATCCGCATAACTGCGCCCCACACCACCTTTGCGACCATTGGCTGGCGCGGAATCCACCAAAACTTGCAAGGTATCGCCTATACGGCGCTTGAGCTTGGCAACTGAGACTTCCTCAGCCACTTCCATGAAGCGCGCTTGACGCGCCTCACGCACCTCTTGCGGCAACATGCCTGGAATGTCATTCGCAGCCGCTCCATTCACGGGGCTGTAGGCAAAGCAACCAGCACGGTCAATTTCGGCTTCACGCACAAAGTTGAGCAGATGTTCAAACTCTTCTTCTGTCTCGCCAGGGAAACCCGCGATGAAGGTGCTGCGAATCACGATTTGCGGGCACAACTCGCGCCAACGCGCAATGCGTTCTAAGTTCTTCTCACCGCTGGCCGGACGCTTCATGCGCTTGAGCACATCGGGATGGCTGTGCTGGAATGGCACATCCAAATAAGGCAACACACGGCCCGAGGCCATCAACGGAATGATGTCATCCACGCTGGGGTACGGGTACACATAGTGCAAACGCACCCAGGCGCCATAGGTTTCAGCCAACTGCGCCAATGCTTGGGTCAGCTCAAAAATGCGTGTTTTGATGGGCTGACCATCCCAAAAACCGGTACGGTATTTGACGTCCACGCCATATGCGGAGGTATCTTGGCTGATCACCAACAACTCTTTGACGCCGCCCTCAAACAAAGCACGCGCTTCTTTGAGCACATCGCCAATCGGACGACTCACCAAATCACCACGCATCGATGGAATGATGCAAAACGTGCACCGATGGTTGCAGCCTTCGCTGATTTTCAAGTACGCATAGTGTTTAGGCGTCAACTTGACACCCGCTTCGCCAAATGCACCGGGAACCAAATCAATGAAAGGATCATGGGGCTTGGGCAAGTGCGCATGCACAGCATCCATCACCTCTTGCGTGGCATGCGGGCCAGTGACGGCCAACACACGTGGATGAATTTGCTGCACCAAGTTTTCGCCATCCTCTGCGGCGCGTGCGCCCAAGCAACCTGTGACGATCACTTTGCCGTTTTCAGCCAGTGCTTCGCCAATCGTGTCTAGGCTTTCTTTGACGGCATCGTCGATGAAGCCGCAGGTGTTGACGATGACCAAGTCAGCGCCCGCAAAAGTTTTGGATGTTTGATAACCCTCAGCACTGAGCTGGGTCAAGATCAATTCTGAATCGGTCAAGGCTTTGGGGCAGCCAAGGCTGACAAAGCCGACTTTGGGTGTGGTGACTTCACTCATCAGCGTTTCAACCCCATCACGTCTAACATTTGTTCGGTTTGTTTTTGCATGTGCTTTTGCATCTGTTCTTGCATTTCAACAAAAACATGTTGAGACTGCTCGGCATAACTGCCCATCAAATTGGACATGATGGGAAGAGACGTTAAATCTTTCGATCGCTCGGCCAGCTGCATTTGCATGTCCATGAAAGCCTGGACATTCTTTTCTAAATAAGTCCCCATGAAGCCTTGCATGGCGTGACCGTAAAAACGAATGATGTTGGCCAACATCCGCTCCGTCAGAATCGGCGCCCCTTCGGACTCTTCTTCCAAAATAATTTGCAACAAGATACTTCGCGTGAGGTCTTCGCCTGTTTTGGCATCACGCACAACCAGCGGTGCGTTTTGCATCACCAGTTGTTTGATGTCCGCCAACGCCACATAGCTGGATGACGAGGTGTCATACAGCCGACGATTGGGGTATTTTTTAATCACGCGCCCCACATCTTGATCTGTGTGCGTGGTGTTTTTTTTGCTGCTCATGAGTCAGCTCCCGTATGGAAAACAAAAGCCCGTCACTGGTATCGCAGTGCCGGGCTGGACGGGGAACAAATTGGTAGGCGCGATTGGAATCGAACCAACGACCCCCACCATGTCAAGGTGGTGCTCTAACCAACTGAGCTACGCGCCTACATTGTTCGAAGCTGAAAGTATAGCAGGTTTATCGCCGCCTGGCCGATCGAACCCCTTTGACGTCGCGCACAGATCCCAGCACTTTGGCCAATCGACTGGAGTCACTCACCTCGACGGTGAATGTCATCAAGGCCAAATCTTTGATAGATTGCGTTTGCACACCAATCACATTCATTTTTTCTTTCGCAAACACTTCCGAGATATCGCGCAGCAGTCCTTGCCGATCAAAGGCTTCAATGTACACATCCACCGGATACACGGATGTTTGCAAGGCGTCTGATTTTCCCCAAGCCACTTCAATCACCCGGTCGCCACTGCGCGCAGCCATTTGATGGAAGTTGGCGCAATCGGCGCGGTGAATGCTGACCCCTTTGCCGCGGGTCACAAAACCACGAATGTCATCGGGAGGCGCAGGTTTGCAACAGCGTGCCAATTGGGTGAGCAAAGAGTCAATTCCCACCACCAACACGCCACCGCGTGTGGTTTTTTCTGAGTGCTTGGCTTTCTTCAGCAACACATAGTCATCTGCGACCTTGGGCGCTTCGGGTGGATGCAACAGCGTTTCAATGTTGCGCAAGGAAAACTCATCCTTGCCAACCACTTCAAACAAAGCATCTGCAGACTTGAAGCCCAGCTGCGACGCCAGGTCATCCAACTTGATGGCTGTCTTGCCCTCACGTTGCAAGAGTTTTTCTACCGCCTCACGTCCGCGGGCCGCTGTTTCTTGCATCGCTTGCGCATTGAACCAAGCGCGCACCTTGGACCTTGCACGTGAACTGGCTAAAAACCCCAACTCTGCATTGAGCCAATCACGTGAAGGCCCGCCTTCTTTGACGGCCGTGATTTCCACTGTTTGACCATTTTTCAGCGGCGTGTTCAATGGCACCATGACGCCATCGACACGCGCACCTCGGCAGCGATGGCCTAAATTGGTGTGCAAGGTATAGGCAAAGTCCACGGCGGTGGCACCTTGCGGCAACTCCACCACGGCCGCATCGGGGGTCAACACATAAATGCGATCACTTAACGCGTCGGTGGTGGCGCGACTGGCAGCTCCTTGCGCATCTCCCTCTGCCAGGTCTCTCTCCCAAGCCAGCAACTGGCGCAACACCGCAATCTTGGCGTCATACGCACCTGACGCTGAGACGCCCGAATAGCCCTTGGCCCCCGCTTCTTTGTACGCCCAATGGGCTGCAACGCCATGTTCGGCATGTTCGTGCATCTCACGGGTTCGAATTTGAATTTCAATCGGTCGCTCTTGCGCATCGCGCACAACCGTGTGCAAGGACTGATACCCATTGGACTTGGGTCGCGCAATGTAGTCATCGAACTCTTCCACAATGGGCGTGAAGTGGGCATGAACCCAACTCAAGGCAGCATAGCAATCGGGCACAGTGGGTACCACCACGCGCAATGCACGAATATCAAACACGTGGGCGAAATCAAGCGACTTGCCGCGCATTTTTTTGACAATGCTGTAAATGTGCTTAGGTCGCCCTTGCACGCTGGCGTGAATGCCTTGAGAGACAAGCTCTTGCTCCAACTGATCGCGCAGCTGGATCATGTAGTTTTCACGCTCCACCCGTTTTTCATCCAACCACCCTGCGACTTGGCGGTAGGTCTCTGGCTCCAAAAAGCGAAACGCCAGATCTTCCATTTCCCACTTGATTTGCCAAATCCCCAACCGGTTGGCAAGCGGTGCAAACACATGCAAGGACTCATGCGCCAACCCATGGGGCACCGGCTGCTTGCTGGCCGCGAAATAACGCAAGGTCTGTAGGCGAGACGCCAAGCGCAGCAAGACCACACGCAAATCGCGCGAAAACGCCAACAGCATCTTGCGCACATTTTCAGTTTGCAAAGACTTCACCGGTGCATCCGCCGCCACGGCACGTGCCTGGCGCTGCACGCGCACCAAACGGGTGGTTTCTAGCGCCAAATCGGCATAAGTCGCCCCAAACGCCTTGGTGATGACCTCTTCAGGCTTATTGAGGTATTCGCAGGCATAGGCCAAGTAACTGGCAGCCTGCATGGCCTCTGAGCCACCAATTTGAGCCAAGATCACAGACACCGCATCGGCATGCGACAACACGTCTTCACCCGTGTCGAGTGTGGCCCCCATCAGCAAGGGCTCGGCAAACGCGCGCGCGCGCATCAAGGCCTGCGGCTGATCGGGTAAATCTTGCAAGGTTGCGCTCAGCACTGAAGGCATGGGATTGCCTGAGTTGTGTTTCATAACGGCCAAAAATCAATTCAGTTCAGCGACAACAAGAAACTTCATAATGTCTCTAGTTTCTCATCGTAATTGATATGGAGTTTTCAAATGTCTGCACGCACACTCATCGGTAAAACAGCCTTGGTCACCGGATCGACCAGCGGCATTGGCTTAGGGCTCGCCAAAGCCCTGGCAAAACAAGGTGCCAACATCATCTTGAATGGGTTTGGCGATGCCCAAGGCCCTCAAGCCGAAGTGGCCGCTTTGGGTGTGAAAGTGGCCTACCACGGGGCAGACATGAGCAAAGCGGCTGAAATTGAAGCCATGATGAAATTTGCCGCCGACACGTTCGGAGGAGTCGACATATTGGTCAACAACGCAGGCATTCAACACGTTGCCTCCGTCGAAGATTTCCCCATCGAGCGTTGGGACGCCATCATTGCCATCAACCTCACCAGCGCCTTTCACACCACACGTCTCGCACTGCCTTATATGAAGAAAGTCAATTGGGGCCGTGTGATCAACGTCGCGTCGGTCCACGGCTTGGTGGCCTCGGCCCAAAAGTCTGCCTATGTCGCCGCCAAACATGGCATCGTGGGGCTGACCAAAGTCACGGCGCTTGAAAACGCCACCACAGGGGTGACCTGCAACGCGATTTGCCCAGGCTGGGTTCTCACCCCTTTGGTTCAAAAGCAAGTCGATGCCAAAGCAGCCGCCCTGGGTATTTCGAATGACGAAGCCATCAAACTGTTGCTGGGCGAAAAAGAACCGTCCATGCAATTCACCACACCTGAAGAATTGGGTGAGTTGGCCGTGTTTTTCTGCTCGAATGCCGCTCAAAACGTCCGCGGTGTCGCCTGGAACATGGACGGAGGCTGGGCCGCACAGTAAAGACAAGCCTCAAAAAAGATTTATCGATTTAAAAGTAATTCAATTTATTTATGTTTAAATATATTTTTACTTTTAATTAACTCAAATCGGTAAATCTCTTTTACCTTAGAGGCATGACACAAACCTACGCTAAAGAAAATGGGAAGTTCGCAGAACGGTTTCGCGCCGCATTGAAAGATGCGGGTGTTCGTGTCTCTGCAACTGTGGTCGCCAACGAATTCAACCTGCGCTACTGGGGGGAAGGCATTTCCTCTCACGCTGCGCGCAACTGGTTGATGGGCGTTTCTATCCCCAAACAAGACAAGCTCTTGGTTCTATCCAAATGGTTGAAAATTTCGCCTGAAGGGCTGCTGTTTGGCACGCCACCGCCGCGCCCCACGGACGAGGCTGCCAAAGATGAAAAAATCAACTTGGTTGATCAGCAACTCATCTCGCGCTATTTCACGTTGCAGCCAGAACACCGCCGGGTCATCCGTGAAGTGGTAGAGGGCTTGGCCGCCCTCAACGCCAAGAACTAGTAAATCAAGGCCAGCGCGCGCGCTTCCATGCTTTGACCAAGCCCCACAGGGCCCATTTTTTCAGCGGTCTTAGCCTTGACATTGACCTGCTGCGTTTCAATCTCCAACGCTTGAGCAATCCGTTCACACATCGCAGGCATGAAGGCTGCGAGCTTAGGCGCTTGCGCAATCACCGTGCTGTCAATATTTCCAATGCGGTAGCCCGCCTCTCGAATCAAACGCCCTGTGTGTTGCAACAACACCCAAGAATCAGCACCTTTAAAGCGCGCATCCGTGTCAGGGAAATGTCGTCCGATATCGCCCAACGCAGCAGCGCCCAACAAGGCATCGGTGATCGCGTGGAGCAACACATCCGCATCGGAATGTCCCAGCAACCCATGCGTGTGTTCAATTCGAACCCCACCCAGCATCAGAGGGCGGCCTTCCACCAAGGCGTGCACATCCCAGCCCTCACCGACGCGAAAGGGGGGCTTTGTGATTTGTTCAGTCATGTGATCGTGTGCTCAAAATAGCCTCTGCCAAGGCGAAATCTTCGGGATAAGTGACTTTGAAGTTGTGAGAACTGGCCGGCACCAGCTTCGGGGACAGGCCTAGGGCCTCCATGGCACTGGCTTCATCAGTGGCCAAGGGACCCGCCGATTCCAAGGCCTGAATCAAACCTGCGAAATGAAACATTTGCGGTGTTTGAGCCAGCCATTTGTCTGATCGATCGACAGTTTGAGCCACGCGTCCCGACACTTCTTGCTTCAAAGTGTCGGCTAACTTGTGGGCCAGCAAGCCACCCACCACATCGTTTTGGCACGCATCAATCAAGGCATTGATCTGCTCAGATGTCACCAAGCAACGTGCCGCATCGTGCACCAACACCCAATCTGTATCGTGCGCACCGTTTTTGCGAAGCGCATGCAAACCCGCCAACACACTGCCAGCGCGACTCGCCCCCCCGACATAAGCCACATCAAAAAGGGGTTGTGGATGCGCGAGCAGCACCTCGCGCATTTGTTCATCATCCGGCGCCAACACCAGCAAACCGCGCGCCATGCGCGGCACGTTGTCGAATGCCTTCAGGGTGTGCACCACCATGGGCAATCCTGCAATGTGTTGGTACTGCTTGGGCTGTACAGTACCCGCGCGACTGCCTGTGCCAGCGCAAGGGATGACGACATAAAAGCGTGGAGAGGCAGAGGTGTGTGAGGACATAGAGCTTTGAACGGACGCTGGGTCCGCCCCCCATTCTAGAATTACCCCGATGCATCTGCCCTCTTTGAGTCCCGGCAAACGATTTGCCATGCCCCGCCCTGTCGGCTCTGCGGACGCATTGCTGCTCGCACGCTTAAGCACACGCGAAAAAGCTAAACAACAACGTGTCGCCATCGTCACCGCCGATGCGGTCGATGCCCAGCGCCTGCAAGACGAAATGGCGTTTTTCGTCCCGGACGTGCGCTGCGTGCTGTTCCCCGATTGGGAAACACTGCCCTACGACAGCTTCTCGCCCCACCAAGACCTGATCAGCGAACGCTTGGCCACCTTGTGGCGCATCTCGCAAGGTGACGCCGATGTGGTGCTGATTCCAGCCACCACCGCGCTGTACCGCTTGGCACCGCCTGCCTTCTTAGCCGGCTACACCTTTCACTTCAAGGTCAAGCAGGCACTGGACGAAGCCAAGCTCAAATCACAGCTCACGCTGGCGGGCTACACCCACGTCACCCAAGTGGTCAGCCCTGGCGAATACGCGGTCCGCGGCGGATTGATTGACCTCTTCCCCATGGGCTCGATGGTGCCCTACCGCGTCGACTTGTTTGACAACGAAATCGATTCCATCCGCACCTTCGACCCCGACAGCCAACGCAGCCTCTACCCTGTGCCTGAAGTGCGTTTGTTGCCAGGCCGCGAGTTCCCGATGGACGATGCCGCGCGTGCGCTGTTTCGCAACCGTTGGCGCGAAATGCTCGATGGCGACCCGACCAAGAGCCGCATCTACAAAGACATTGGCAATGGCGTGGCCACTGCGGGTATTGAGTACTACCTGCCTTTGTTCTTCGAAGAAACCGCTACGGTGTTTGACTACCTCGGCACATCGGCCACCGTGGTGTTGCACGGCGATTTAGAGCCTGTGTTCCAGCGCTTTTGGCAAGACACGCAAGACCGTTACCGTTTGGTGCAAGGCGACCCCGAGCGTCCTGCGCTGCCACCTGCCAACTTGTTTTTGAGTGCCGAACAGTTTTACGCCTCGGCCAACAGCTACGCCCAGCTTGCGCTGCGCCCGCATGTGACCGATGTCATTGACAACGCGTTTGCTCAAACCCTGCCCGACCTCACCGTGGTGCGTGGTGCGGCTGACCCGCTGCAAAAGCTGCAAGCGCACGCAGGCAAAACCGCCAACCGCTTGCTCATCTTGGCCGAGAGCGACGGCCGCCGCGAAAGCTTGCTCGACTTCTTGCGCTCGTCCAACGTCAGCCCACCTGCGTTTGATTCGCTGGCCGAGTTCGAAGGCAGCGCCGAAAAAATCGGCATCGCCACCGCCGCACTGCAAGTGGGCTTTAGCTGGACCGAAGCTGGCCTAGACCTGATCACCGAAACCGAGCTGTTCGCTGTCGGCGCCACCACGCGCCGGCGTAAAAAACAAGAACAGGTGAGCGACGTTGAAGCGCTCATCAAAGATCTGTCCGAGCTCAACCTCGGCGACCCCGTGGTGCACAACGCCCACGGCATTGGCCGCTACCGTGGCCTCATCAACATGGACTTGGGTGAGAAAAACGCCGATGGCTCGCCGGCCTTGCAAGAGTTCTTGCACCTCGAATACGCCGACAACGCCGTACTCTATGTGCCCGTGAGCCAACTGCACCTGATTGGCCGCTACACCGGCGTCAGCGCCGACGAAGCGCCGCTGCACAAACTCGGCTCCGCCCAATGGGACAAAGCCAAACGCCACGCCGCCGAACAAGTGCGCGATGCCGCTGCCGAGTTGCTCAACATCTACGCCCGCCGCGCGGCGCGACAAGGCCACCCCTTCCGCTACTCGCCACAAGACTACGAAACCTTTGCCAACGACTTTGGCTTTGAAGAAACCGCCGACCAGCGCGCCGCCATCCACGCCGTCATGCAAGACATGATCAGCCCACGCCCCATGGACCGCTTGGTGTGCGGCGACGTGGGCTTTGGCAAAACCGAGGTGGCCTTGCGTGCTGCGTTCGTGGCCGTGACGGGGGGCAAGCAAGTGGCCTTCTTGGCCCCCACCACTTTGCTGGCCGAACAGCACTACCAAACCTTGGTAGACCGCTTCAGCAAATGGCCCATCAAGATTGCCGAGATGAGCCGCTTTCGATCAACCAAAGAAATCACCGCTGCTGCCAAAGGTTTGGCGGAAGGTCAAGTGGACATCGTGGTGGGCACGCACAAGTTGCTGAGTGAATCGGTCAAGTTCAAAGACCTCGGCCTGCTCATCATTGATGAAGAACACCGCTTTGGCGTGCGCCACAAAGAGGCCATGAAAGCCATGCGCGCCGAGGTGGATGTGCTCACGCTCACGGCCACACCGATTCCGCGCACACTCGGCATGGCCCTTGAAGGCCTGCGCGATTTGAGCGTCATTGCCACAGCCCCCCAACGCCGTCTCGCCATCAAAACCTTTGTGCGCAACGAGGGTAACGGCGTGATTCGTGAAGCCGTGTTGCGTGAACTCAAACGTGGCGGCCAGTGCTATTTCTTGCACAACGATGTGGCCACGATTGAGAACCGCCGCGCCCAATTGGAAGAGCTGCTGCCAGAAGCCCGCATTGCGGTGGCCCACGGCCAAATGCCCGAGCGTGAGCTGGAGCGCGTCATGCGCGACTTTGTGGCCCAGCGCTACAACATGCTGCTGTGCTCCACCATCATCGAGACCGGCATTGACGTGCCCAGCGCCAACACCATCATCATGAGCCGCGCCGACAAATTTGGTTTGGCCCAGCTGCACCAGCTGCGCGGCCGCGTAGGCCGCAGCCACCACCAAGCCTATGCCTACCTCATGGTGCCCGACACACAAGGCCTGACCAAGCAAGCCTCGCAGCGCTTAGATGCCATTCAGCAAATGGAAGAACTCGGGTCAGGCTTTTACCTCGCCATGCACGACCTTGAAATTCGTGGCGCAGGCGAAGTGCTGGGCGAAAACCAAAGCGGCAACATGCTGGAAGTGGGCTTTCAGCTCTACAACGAAATGTTGTCTGAAGCTGTACGCGCGTTGAAAAACGGCGAAGAACCCGACCTGCTCAGTCCGCTGAGCGCCACCACTGAAATCAACCTGCACGCCCCCGCCCTGTTGCCCGACGACTACTGCGGCGATGTGCACCTGCGCTTGTCGTTCTACAAAAAATTGGCCACGGCCAAAACCGGCGATCAGATTGACGCGCTGCTGGAAGAAATCGTGGATCGTTTTGGCAAACTGCCTGCGCAAGCGCAAACCTTGATAGATGTGCACCGACTGCGCGTGCAAGCCCGCAGCTACGGTGTGACCAAGGTAGACGCTGCGCCCGGTGTGACCCACATCAGCTTCAAGCCCAACCCACCGTTTGACGCCATGCGCATCATCGAGCTGGTGCAAAAAAACAAGCACATCAAACTGGCGGGTAACGACCGTTTGCGCATCGAACGCGAGTTGCCCGAACCACAAGCCCGTGCGCAAATGGTGCGCGATGTGTTGCGCTCACTCGGCACACCCACTGCCCCTGTGACTAAGGCTGCAGAGACGCAGTCTTGATGCACAGAGGCACACGATAATTTACACATGACTACCGCTACCGAATTCGCCCCTGGCCTTGCCATTCAAGGCTTCACTGCCCCCCTGAAACTCCAAGACTTCAAACTCATCGCGTTTGACATGGACTCGACGCTCATCAACATCGAGTGCATTGACGAAATCGCCGATGCCGCAGGCCGCAAGGCCGAGGTGGCAGCCATCACCGAAGCGGCGATGCGCGGCGAAATCACCGACTTCAAAGACAGTTTGCGCCGTCGCTTGGCCTTGCTCAAAGGTGTGCCCGAAGCCGCTCTGCACGAGGTGTTTGAACAGCGCCTTCGTTTGAACCCAGGTGCCAAAACACTGGTCGACACCTGCAAAGCACACGGGATGAAAGTGTTGTTGGTCAGCGGTGGTTTCACCTTCTTTGCCGACCGCGTGTGCGAGATGTTGAACATCGACTTTTCACGCAGCAATGTGCTGGACATTGCAGACGGACATCTGACCGGACAAGTGGCCATGCAAGACTGGGGCGATATTTGCGATGGCGCTGAGAAGCGCAAGATGCTGCTGCACATCTGCACGCAGATGGGCATCAAGCCAAACGAAGCGATTGCCATGGGCGATGGCGCCAACGACTTGCCCATGATGGGCGAAGCGGGCCTATCGGTGGCTTACCACGCCAAGCCCAAAGTGCGTGAACAAGCCATGGTCGCCATCAATGAAGGTGGCTTGGACCGTTTGCTGGAAGTGGTCCAGGTTTGACCTAACCCAGGCCACGCACCTTCAAACAATCAAACGCCTTCGGGTTTGATTTGTGCCCGCGCAATCACCTGCTTCCAACGGGCTTGTTCCACCTTGATGAAGGCTTCAAACTCAGACCCCGTGCTGCCAATCGCTAACGCGTTGTCAGCGGCGAGTTTCTCTTTCACATGCGCACTGCGGCCTGCTTTGACCGCCTCAAGTTCGAGCTTGGCCAAATTGGTTTTGGCCCATTTGCTGGGTGCCATCAAGCCGTACCACTGCGTCATTTCAAAACCCTTGTAGCCCTGCTCCGCCACCGTGGGGACGTCGGGCAACTGTGACAAACGGGTGTTTGAGCCAGTGGCAATGCAGCGCAACTTGCCCGCTTTGATGAATTGAATCAGCGCAGGTGCACCGGCCGCACTGGCTTGCAAACGACCTGCCATCAAATCGGTCAGCATGGGACCTGTGCCACGGTAGGGCACATGCAACACAAAGGTCTCCGTCGCCATCTTCAAGTACTCAAACGCCAAATGGCCTGCGCTGCCGTTGCCCGCCGTGCCGTAGTTGAGTTGGCCAGGCTTGCTTTTGGCATAGGCCACAAACTCTTTGAGGTTCTTCACCGGCAAGTCAGGATGCACCACATACAAGCTCGGCACTTTGGATACCAAGGTGATGGGCGTGAAGTCACGCGCCGCATCGTAGGAGAGCTTGTCAAAGATGAAAGGGTTGACCGCCAAGGTACCGATGTGACCCAAGATCAGGGTGTGTTCATCGTGGCTATTGGCCACTTCTTGCATCGCGATATTGCCTGCACCGCCGGGCTTGTTGTCCACAAACACGTTCTGCCCCAAGCCCTTGCCCATTTCTGCGGCCACGGCGCGAGCCACAATTTCTGAGCTCCCACCAGGTGCAAACGGCACGACCAAGCGCAATGGTTTGTTGGGCCAAGCACTTTGCGCCCAAGCATTGGGAAGCAGCCCTTGGACAGAAGCCAACCCAGCAGTAGCCAGCCAGTCGCGGCGGGTGAATGTGTTCATGATTTTTCTTTCTTGTTTTCAACGCAAGGCGTTGTAAATGGTTTGCGCCAATTCTTCCGAGATGCCTTCCACCGTACACAAGTCTTGCACGCTGGCATCGGCCACACCGCGTGCGCCACCAAAGCGTTGCAACAGCTTGGCACGCTTTTTCGGACCTACGCCTGGAATTTCTTCAAGCTTGCTGCCACCGACGCGCACCTTGGCACGTGCGGCGCGCATGCCAGTGATCGCAAAGCGGTGCGCCTCATCCCGTATTTGCGCGACCAACATCAAGGCGGCTGAGTCACGGCCCAAGTAAACCTTCTCGCGGCCATCGGCAAACACCAATTCTTCCAAGCCCACTTTACGGCCCTCGCCCTTTTCCACGCCCACGATGCGCGACAGATCGAGACCAAGCGACTCAAACACCTCCTGCGCCATCGACACTTGACCTTTGCCACCGTCAATCAGCACAAGGTCGGGCAGCTTGCCCTCGCCCGCACGCACGGCCTCAGCCAGCTTGCTGTAACGGCGCACCAGCACCTGGCGCATGGCGGCGTAGTCGTCACCGCCCGTGATGCCGTCGATGTTGTAGCGACGGTATTCGGCGCTCTGCATTTTGTGATGGTGAAACACCACGCACGAGGCTTGAGTGGACTCACCCGAGGTATGCGAAATGTCGAAGCACTCCACGCGGAATTGCTCTAAATCTTCAGGCGCTAAATCCAGGGCGTCCACCAGCGCACGGGTACGTGCTTGTTGCGAACCTTCTTCGGCCAGCAAGCGGGCCAGTTGAATGTCGGCGTTTTGTTGCGCCATCTCCAACCATACCCGACGCTGCTCGCGTGGGTTGTGCACGGCCGTGATCTTGACGCCTGTTTGTTCTGTCAGCGCTTGCAGCAGCTCTTTGTCCACCGCGTGGCTGGTGATGAGCGCGGGCGGTACCGGCACATCCAAGTAGTGCTGGCTCAAAAACGCCTCTAGCACTTCGGCGGGCTCGGCATCGTCCACATGCACCGGAAAGTAAGGTCGGTCGCCCAAGTGGCGGCCCCCACGCACCATGGCCAAGTTGACACAGGCCTTGCCGCCCTGCACTTTGACAGCGAGGATGTCCACGTCTTGGTCACCCACGGTATCCACCGCTTGTTGGTGCAGCACTTTAGAGAGCGCGCTCATTTGGTTGCGCAATTCGGCGGCTTGTTCAAATTCCAACTTCTCAGCATGCGCCATCATGCGTGCCTCGATGCTGGCCATCACCTCTTGGGTTTCACCACGCAGCAAGCGCATGGCGCTGTCCACATCGCGCTGGTAGTCGCCCACCGAGATGTGACCCACACACGGCCCTGAGCAGCGTTTGATTTGAAACAGCAAACACGGACGGGTGCGGTTGTTGAACACCGTGTCTTCACAGGTGCGCAAACGAAACACTTTTTGCAGCAGCTGAATCGCTTCGCGCACCGCCCACACACTGGGATAAGGGCCGAAGTAATCGTGGCGTTTGTCCACCGCGCCGCGGTAATACACCACGCGGGGCACTTGTTGGGGGCTGGGGCTCAGACTTTTAGCTGCACTGGCGTTGACCAAGCCACCGTGCTCAGCCGCTTGCTTAGGCGCCTCATCAGCCTTCACCGCCACACCACGCGTCATCTTCAAATACGGGTAGCTCTTGTCATCTCGGAACAAGATGTTGTACTTGGGCTTGAGCGTTTTGATGAGGTTGTTTTCCAG
>Ga0228701_1000468_pt1 | contig 33954 bp, 30 predicted proteins | sample McNCre117_Aug_MG_2_FD_178017 | JGI IMG/M metagenome (GOLD analysis project Ga0228701, IMG submission 178017) | Freshwater microbial communities from McNutts Creek, Athens, Georgia, United States - 11-17_Aug_MG | ecosystem: Environmental > Aquatic > Freshwater > Creek | place: USA: Georgia... | reverse complement strand
CAGGCCGATCTGGCCGATGCCGATGCGGTCGAGGCCCTGGTGGCTGGTTGTCAGGCCATCGTGCATTTTGGAGGGGTGTCCACCGAACAGCCTTGGGGGCCCGTGCTGCAAGCCAACATCATTGGGGCTTATAACCTCTACGAAGCCGCTCGTGTTCATGGGGTCAAGCGCGTGGTGTTCGCCAGTTCCAACCATGTGATGGGTTTTTATCGCCAATGCGATGTGGTGGATGCCCTGAGTCCACCCCGTCCTGATGGTCTGTATGGCTTGTCCAAAGCCTTTGGCGAAGACCTTTCCCGCCTGTACTTTGACCGCTATGGCATCGAGACGGCCTGCGTGCGCATTGGTTCCTCGTTCCCCGAGCCCAAGGACCGCCGCATGCTGGCCACCTGGCTGAGTTACGACGACCTGCACCGCCTGATCACTGCCTGCCTGACCACGCCGGTGCTGGGCCACAGCATCATCTACGGCACATCCGACAACAGTGTGTCCTGGTACGACAACCACCTGGCACGCCACATTGGCTATCGCCCACAAGACAGCGCCGACGTCTTCCGCGACGCGGTCCATGCCCGCACCCCAGAACCTGATCTCAAAGACCCCGCCGTGCAGTTTCAGGGCGGAGGCTTCGTGCAGATCGGTCCACTCTGAATTGCCTTCCTTTTTGACAACCCATTTTGCAAGGATTACCACAATGAACCCGCAAGACCTCAAAGCCATCATGTCCCACGGCCTGCTGTCTTTTCCACTGACCGACTTCCATGCCAACGGTGACTTCAACAAAAAGGGCTACATCGAGCGTCTGGAATGGTTGGCACCTTACGGTGCCACGGCTTTGTTTGCTGCTGGCGGCACGGGTGAGTTTTTCTCGCTGACCGGCGACGAGTATCCCGAGATCATCCAGACCGCTGTGGACACCTGCCGTGGGAAGGTGCCGATCATCGCGGGCGCGGGTGGTCCCACCCGCTTTGCCATACAGTGTGCACAGGCGGCCGAGCGTGCGGGGGCACACGGCATCTTGTTGCTGCCGCACTATCTGACCGAAGCCGGTCAGGAAGGCCTGATCGCACACGTTGAAGCCGTTTGCAAGAGTGTGAAATTTGGCGTCATCGTCTACAACCGTAACGTTTGCAAACTCACCCCCGAATCACTGGCCATCCTGGCCGACCGTTGCCCCAACCTGATCGGCTTCAAGGACGGCATTGGTGACATCGAGCTGATGAGCTCCATCTACATGAAGATGGGCGACCGTTTCTCTTACCTGGGTGGCCTGCCCACGGCCGAGGTCTATGCCGCTGCTTACAAGGCGTTGGGCACACCGGTGTACTCGTCGGCGGTTTTTAACTTCATTCCCAAAACGGCGATGGAGTTCTACCACGCGGTTGCCGCTGACGACATGGCCACACAGCATCGCTTGCTCCAGCAATTTTTCATGCCCTACCTGGCGATTCGCAACCGCAGCCAGGGTTATGCGGTCAGCATCGTCAAAGCCGGTGCCAAGCTGGTTGGCCACGATGCGGGTCCGGTACGCGCACCGTTGACCGACCTCAAGCCCGCAGAGATGGAGCAGCTCGATGCGCTCATCAAGGCCTTGGGCCCGCAATAAATTTTTCAGTTTCACCCGGCAGTTCTTTCAAAAACCAATCAGGAGACATTCATGACATTCAAGACTTCCTTGCTGGCCGCCGCCGTTGCTGCACTGTCGTTCAGCGCTCATGCGGTCGAGTTCCGCTCGGCCGATATCCACAACGCGGACGACTACCCCACCGTGGTGGCCGTCAAGCACATGAGCACCGTGCTGGAGAAACTCTCGGGTGGCAAACACAAGATCAAGGTTTTCAACAAAGGCGCTTTGGGCTCTGAAAAAGAAACCATTGACCAGGTCAAGATCGGTGCACTTGACATGGTGCGGGTCAACGTGGCCCCCATGAACGGCATCTGCCCCATGACCATGGTGCCGACCATGCCGTTTTTGTTCCGCTCGGTCGAACACATGCGCCATTCATTGGATGGCCCTGTGGGCGCTGAAATCCTCAAGAGCTGCGAATCAGCCGGTTATGTGGGCCTGGCCTTTTATGACAGTGGTGCACGCTCCATTTATGCCAAGAAAGCCATCAAAAACGTGGCCGACGCCAAGGGTTTGAAAATCCGCGTTCAACAGTCTGACTTGTGGGTCGCGTTGGTCAGTGCCATGGGGGCCAATGCCACGCCCATGCCCTATGGCGAGGTCTACACCGGCCTGAAAACAGGCCTGATCGATGCCGCTGAAAACAACATCCCGTCGTTTGATACCGCCAAGCACGTCGAAGCCGTCAAGGTCTATTCCAAGACCGAACACTCCATGGCCCCCGAGATTTTGGTGATGTCCAAGGTGGTATGGGACAAGCTGCCTGCCAACGAACAAGCCATGGTCCGTCAGGCCGCCAAAGAGTCGGTGGCGGTCGAGCGCAAAGCTTGGGACGAAGCCGAAGGCAAATCGCTGGCCAATGTGAAGGCCGCGGGTGCCGAGATCGTCGAAGTGGACAAAAAGTCTTTCCAGGCCGTGATGGGCCCGGTCTACGACAAGTTCATGACCACACCCGAAATGAAGCGCGCCATCAAGGCCATTCAAGACACCAAGTGATCGTCTGAGATTTTTGTGCATCCCCATTGCCCCTGGCACTGCGCCAGGGGCTGGAGTTTTTCATGTTCACCAAGTTTTGTGCAACCGTCTCCAAGGCCTGTTTGGTCCTGGCCGTGATCGGGCTGATCGCCGTGATCCTGTGTGTGCAGTGGCAGGTGATTGGCCGTTACGTGTTCAACGACACGCCGACCTGGGCCGAAGCGCTGGCCATGCTGATCGTGCTTTTTGTCACGGCCTTTGGCCTGGCGGTGGGCGTGCGCGATGCAGGCCACATCGGGCTGGAATCGCTGGTGGTTTTGTTGCCTGAGCAATGGCAGCATCGCATTGAAGTGTTGATCCACGCCTTGGTCGGCCTGTTTGGCTTCTTGATGGTGCAAGGCGGCTGGCTTTGGGCTTCTGCCAAATGGACCGAGAAGAAACCCATGCTGCCGGTGCCCGATGGCATCGACTATGTGCCCGTGATCATCGCTGGCGCTTTGATCGTGCTTTTCTCCATTGAACACATTGTTGCGCTTGTGCAAGGCAAAGTGGTCGAACCGGTTTGGGAGTGAACATGGAACTCACCGTCCTCGCTCTGAGCTTCACGCTTCTTTTGATTTTTGGGGTGCCTGTGGCCTTTGCCATTGGCCTGTCCTCGGTGGCCACCATCATCGCAGCCGGTTTGCCGGTGGCCATGGTGTTCCAGAAAATGGTCGGTGGCATGCAGGTGTTCTCCTTTCTGGCCATCCCGTTTTTTGTGTTTGCCGGTGAGTTGATGCTCTACGGCGGCATTGCCGACCGCATTGTGCGTTTTGCCAACAGCCTGGTCGGCCATGTGCGTGGTGGCTTGGGCATGAGCAACGTGATCGGTTGCACCATTTTTGGGGGGGTGGCGGGTTCCCCTCTGGCCGATGTTTCTGCCATGGGCTCGGTCATGATCCCGCTCATGAAAAAAGAAGGTTACGACGCCGACTATGCGGTCAACGTGACCACGCACGCCGCGTTGGTGGGGGCCATCATGCCCACCTCGCACAACATGATCATCTTCACCCTGGCTGCTTCGGGGTTGGCCTCGGTGAGTGTGCTCGGCTTGATTTTGGCGGGTCTGGTGCCTGCCATCATTCTGACCCTGTGCAACCTCGGCGCGGCCTATTGGGTGGCGGTGCGCCGTGGTTACCCGATCCATGGAAACTTCCCGGGCTGGCTTGAAGTCTTCAAGGCTTTGGGCGCGGCCTTACCCGGTTTGCTGGTCGTGGTCATCATTCTGGGCGGCATTTTGTCGGGGGCCTTCACGGCCACCGAATCGGCTTCGGTGGCCGTGGCCTGGGCCTTGTTTGTCACCGTCATCGTGTACCGTTCGTTGACCGTGAAAAACTTTCTCAAGGCCTGTGCCAAGGCCTGCAAAACCACGGGCGTGGTGCTGCTGCTGATTGGCATTTCCAACGCTTTCGGTTATTTCATGGCACTGTATGAAGTGCCCCAGATGACCGGCGAGCTGATGCAAAAGGTCAGCTCCGAACCCTGGGTCATCTTCCTCATGATCAACATCTTGTTGTTCCTGCTGGGCACTTTCCTGGACATGGCGGCCACCATCCTGATCTGCACCCCGATCTTCATGCCCATTGCCATGCACTTTGGCATGGACCCGATGCAGTTCGGCATCATGCTGCTGATCAACTGTGCCCTGGGCCTGAACACCCCGCCTGTGGGTTCGGTGCAGTTTGTGGGTTGTGCGATTGGCGGCATTTCGGTGGGGCAAGTCATGCGCACCATTGCCCCGTTTTATGGGGCCTTGACCCTGGCCATGCTGCTGGTCACCTATGTGCCGCAGTTCACGTTGTGGTTGCCCCATTTGCTCAAGTGAATTTTTGATGAAGCACGCCATCCGCCACATCCGCATCACGCCCATCGCGTTCCGTGACCCCCCGTTGCTGAATGCAGCAGGTATTCACGAACCTTGGGCGCTGCGTTCGATCATCGAGCTCGAAACCGCCTCAGGCCTGGTCGGCATCAATGAGACCTATGGCGACCAGTCCATGCTCGATGTGCTGGCCAAGGCGGCACCCGCTTTGCAAGGGTTGTCGCCTTGGGATTTGAATGCGATGGAAACCCGCGTGCAGGCGCTGGTGCAACCTGCGGGGCAGACTTCCGAGTTTTTGGGCGAGCAGATTTCGCTGGCCCCGGGTACGCATGTGTCCAAGAACGCGGCCAAGGTCATCAGCGCCTTCGAGGTCGCCATGCTCGATCTGCAAGGCCAGCTGGCCAACGCACCGGTGGTGGACTTGCTGGGTGGTGCCGCGCGCGACAGCGTGCCGTTTTCGGCCTACCTGTTTTTCAAATACGCCGAGCACATCGACCAGGTCGGCACCGGTTACCCGGCTGATCCTTTTGGCGAGGGCTTGTTGCCTGCGCAGATGGTGGCGCAAGCGCGCCGCATGATCGACCAGTACGGTTTCAAGAGCATCAAACTCAAGGCCGGGGCCTTGCCGCCCGAGCAGGAAGTGGCCGCCTTGCTGGCGCTGGCCCAGGCGTTTCCGGGCGCGCCGCTGCGCATCGACCCCAACGCCAATTGGACGGTGGCCACCAGCCTGAAAGTGGTCGAGCAGCTGCGCGGCGTGTTGGAGTACTACGAAGACCCGGCACCCGGTTTGGAGGGCATGGCGGAAGTGGCCAAACAGTGCGAAGTGCCGCTGGCCACCAACATGGTGGTGACCGACTACAAGGAATTCGCCGACAACGTGCGCCTGGGTTGTCCGGTCCGCATTGTGCTGTCTGATCACCACTACTGGGGTGGCCTGCGCACCACGCAGCAGCTCTCGCGCCTGTGCCAGACCTTTGACATGGGCCTGTCCATGCATTCCAACTCGCACCTGGGCATCAGTCTGATCGCGATGACGCACCTGGCCGCTTCGGTGCCGCACTTGTCTTATGCCTGCGACACGCATTACCCCTGGCAGGACGAAGAGATCGTACAGGGTGGCCGTCTGCAGTTTGAAGCGGGCAGCCTGCGCGTGCCGCGTGGTCCGGGTCTGGGTGTACAGATTGACCGTGAAGCCTTGGCCCGCTTGCACGACAACTACCTGCGCTGCGGCATTCGCAACCGCGACGACCTGGGGCAGATGCGCAAGTACGACCCGGCCTTCACTGGCAAACAACCGCGTTTTTGACCCGCCTTCTGAGCAAATCGACGACATGAGCAACATCACACGACCCTTGGCCATCCGCATGCACACGGATGACAACGTGGCCATCATCGCCAATGATGGTGGCCTGCCTGCGGGCACCGTCATGCAAGGTGGCCCGGCCGATGGCCTGACACTGCGCGACAAGGTGCCGCAGGGCCACAAGGTCGCGCTGTGCGACATCGCGGCCGGCCAGGCCGTGCTGCGCTACAGCGTGCCGGTGGGCGTGGCGCGCGAAGCGATTGCCGCGGGCAGTTGGGTGCACGAGCTGCTGCTTGACATCCCGCCCGCCCGCGAACTGCAGGGCCTGCCCATGGCCACGAAACCTGCGCCCCAGTGGGCGCCGTTGGAAGGCTACACCTTTGAAGGCTATGTGAACCTGGACGGCTCGGTTGGCACGCGCAACCTGCTGGCCATCACCACCACGGTGCAATGCGTGGCTGGGGTGCTCAAGGTGGCGGTGGAGCGCATCGAGCGCGAATTGCTGCCGCGCTACCCCCATGTGGACGGTGTGGTCAGTCTGGAGCACACCTACGGTTGTGGCGTGGCGATTGACGCGCCGGGCGCAGAAATACCGATTCGCACCCTGCGAAACATCAGCATGAACCCCAACTTTGGCGGCGAGGTCATGGTGGTCAGCCTGGGCTGCGAGAAACTGCAACCCAACCGTTTGTTGCCACCCGGCAGCTTCCCGATCCACGATGCCCGAGGAGAAGGGCAGGGCCCCGACCTGGTGTGCCTGCAGGACGACGAACATGTGGGTTTCATGTCCATGATCGACAGCATCGTGCAACGTGCCGTGCCGCACCTTGAACGCCTGAACGCACGCCAGCGCCAGACCGTGCCCGCCAGTGCGCTGGTGGTGGGTGTGCAGTGCGGCGGCAGCGACGCGTTCTCGGGTGTCACGGCCAACCCGGCGGTGGGCTACATGGCCGACCTGATCGTGCGGGCCGGGGGCACGGTGATGTTCTCGGAAAACACCGAGGTGCGCGATGCCGTCGAGCAACTCACCAGCCGCGCTGCCACGCCAGCTGTGGCCCAAGACGTGGTGCGCGAGCTGGGTTGGTACGACGAGTACCTGGGCCGTGGCCGTGCCGACCGCACCGCCAACACCACGCCCGGTAACAAGGCCGGTGGCCTGTCCAACATTGCTGAAAAAGCCATGGGCTCCATCATCAAGAGCGGCAGCGGCGCGATCGCCAGCGTGCTGGCGCCCGGCGAGAAACTGCGGCCCGATCAAAAAGGGTTGATTTTTGCCGCCACCCCTGCGAGCGACTTCATTTGCGGCACGCTGCAGCTGGCTGCGGGCATGAACGTGCATGTGTTCACCACAGGTCGGGGCACGCCCTATGGCCTGCAGGCCTGCCCGGTGGTCAAGGTGGCCACCCGCAGTGACCTGGCGCGCCGGTGGCATGACCTGATGGACTTCAACGCCGGTCAGATTGCCGATGGCGAGATGACGATTGAAGAGGCCGGCTGGGCGCTGTTTCGCATGATGCTGGCGACCGCCAGCGGGCAAAGAACCTGGGCCGAGCACTGGAAGCTGCACAACGCGCTGGTGCTGTTCAACCCCGCACCGATCACCTGACAAGATTTCAACAAGGAGACAAAGATGAACACCAAACGCATCGCCCTCAAAGCCCTGGCCGTGGCCGCTTTGGCCGCCGCCAGCATGACTTCGGTCTGGGCACAAGCCGATTACCCCAACAAACCGATCAAGTTGATCGTGGCGTTTCCGCCCGGGGGCACCAGTGACGTGATGGGCCGCCTGATGGCCGAAGAAGTGGGCAAAGTGCTCAAGCAGCCCATCGTGGTCGAGAACATCGCAGGGGCCGGGGGCATTGTGGGCATGGAACGCGCTCTCAAGCTGCCTGCTGACGGTTACACCATCATCCAGACCGGTGTGGGGCAAAGCGCCGTGGCGCACGGCCTGGACCCCAACCTCAAATACAACTCGCTGACCGACTTCATCCACCTCTCGCAGGTCAATTCCGGCCCCAACGTGCTGGTGGTCCACCCCGCGCAACCGTTCAAGACGGTCAAGGACATCGTGGACTTCGCCAAAAAGAACCCCGGCAAGCTCGACTATGGCTTCACCCATGCGGCTTCGGGCCACATGGCCATGGAGCTGTTCAAGCAAACCACGGGCATTTTCATGACGGGCATCCCCTACAAAGGCGGCGGCCCCATGCTCAATGACCTGTTGGCAGGCACCATCCCCATGTTCTTTTTGAACCAGGACGCGGTGCTGCCCCATGTGCGTGCAGGCAAGCTGCGGGCGATTGCCGTGACCAGCAAGGAGCGCAACCCGCTGTACCCCGATGTGCCCACGGTGGCCGAGGCGGGCTACAAAGGTTTCGATGCCACCTCGTGGTCTGGCTTGTCGGTGGCCAAAGGCACGCCCCAGCCCATCGTGGAAAAACTCGAAGCCGCCATCGCGCAGGCCATGCAGTCGCCCAGCTTCAAGCAGCGCCTGACTTCGGTGGGCTTTGTCATCCCGCCCACCGGCAGCAAGCACTACAACGCGTTCATCAAGTCCGAGCTGGATCAATGGACCCGTGTGATCAAGACAGCAGGCATCAAAGCTGAATAAGGAGTTCTGATGTCTGATGCGATCTCCTGGGTGCGGGTGTCCGCCTGCACCTTGCCGCTGGCCAACCCGATCAGCGACGCCAAAGTGCTGACCGGGCGTCAAAAGCCCATGACCGAAATCGCCATCCTCTTCGTCGAAATCAAGACGAAAGACGGTGCCGAAGGCGTGGGCTTCAGCTATGCCAAGCGTGCCGGTGGCCCCGGGCAGTTTGCCCACGCCAAAGAGATCGCTCCTGTGCTGATCGGCGAAGACCCGAGTGACATCGCCAAACTCTGGGACAAGCTGTGTTGGGCCGGTGCTTCGGTGGGCCGCAGCGGCTTGTCGGTGCAGGCCATCGGTGCATTTGACGTGGCCCTGTGGGACCTCAAGGCCAAGCGCGCCGGCCTGTCACTGGCCAAACTGCTGGGCACGCACAGAGGCAGCGTGCGCTGCTACAACACCTCGGGCGGTTTCTTGCACACCCCGCTGGACCAGCTGCTGGTCAACGCCTCGGCTTCGGTGGCCAAAGGCATTGGCGGCATCAAGCTCAAGGTGGGTCAGCCCGACTGCGACAAGGACATCGAGCGTGTGAGCGCCGTGCGCCAGCACCTGGGTGACCGTTTCCCGATCATGGTCGACGCCAACCAGCAGTGGGACCGGCCCACGGCGCAGCGCATGTGCCGCCGCCTGGAGCCCATGAACCTGGTCTGGATCGAAGAGCCGCTGGACGCCTACGACCACGAAGGCCATGCCGCACTGGCTGCGCAGTTTGACACCCCGATCGCCACGGGCGAAATGCTCACCAGCGTGCAAGAGCACTGGGACCTGATCCGCCACCGTGCCGCTGATTATTTGATGCCCGATGGCCCCCGCGTGGGCGGCATCACGCCGTTCCTCAAAATCGCGCAGCTGGCCGAACACGCGGGCCTGATGCTGGCCCCGCACTTTGCGATGGAGCTGCACATCCACCTGGCCGCCACTTACAAGACCGAACCTTGGGTTGAGCACTTTGAGTGGCTGGAGCCGCTCTTTAACGAACGTATCCAGATCCAGGATGGCCGCATGCTGGTGCCCACCTTGCCGGGTCTGGGTGTGTCCATCAGCGAGCAGGCGCGTCGCTGGACCACGGCCAGTTTTGAAGTCTCGACCTGATTTGTTCATTGCAGTTCCCCGTATTCACCATGACCACACTCCAATCCATCGACGCCCGCACGGGCCAGGCCTTTGGCCCCAGTTTGAACGAATCTTCTGCGGCTGACATTGACGCTGCTGTTTGTGCAGCGCATGCCGCTTTTACCGACTGGCAAGCCAGTGATGGCAACACCCGCGCCGCCTTGCTGGACGCTCTGGCCCTGGCGCTGGAGCAGGATCGAGAAGCCCTGGTGGCCCTGGCCGACCAGGAAACCGGTTTGGGCCTGCCGCGCCTGAATGGCGAGCTGGACCGCACCGCCTTCCAGTTGCGCCGTTTTGCCGCGCTGGCCAAAAAAGGCGAAGCCTTTGCATTCACCGACGATCCGGCTGTGGCTGGTGGCCCCCCGGTCGGGCACCCGGCCATGATGCGGGTGCGCGTGCCGCTGGGCCCGGTGGCCATGTTTGCGGCCAGCAATTTCCCGTTTGCGTTTTCCGTCCTCGGCGGTGACACCGCTTCGGCTCTGGCCGCTGGCTGCAGCGTGGTGGTCAAGGCGCATCCGGGTCACCCGCAACTGTCGCAGCGCGTACATGGCCTGATGGCTCAGGTGCTGCAAGCGCTGGGTTTGCCCGCAGGTTTGCTGGGCATGGTGCAGGGGGCAGGGCATGCCGTGGGCGTGGCGCTGATCCAGCACCCGCTGATTGCTGCTGGAGCGTTCACCGGCTCCACCCGAGGCGGCGCTGCCTTGCAGGACGCTGCGCGTGAACGCCAGCGCCCCATCCCTTTTTATGGTGAGTTGGGTTCCATCAACCCGGTGGTGGCCACCCCGGCTGCGCTGCAGGCCGGTGGCGAAGCATTGGCGCAAACGCTGGCGGGCTCCATCACCTTGGGCTGTGGCCAGTTTTGTACCAACCCGGGTCTGCTGGTGTTCCAGCGCAGCGAAGCCAGCAGCGCCTTTGTGCAACAGCTGCTCACGGTCTTGAAGGCGCAGCAACCGCACACCATGCTCACCCAGGGCATGCGGCGCGCACTCGATGCGGGCACCCAGGCCCAGTTGCAGGCAGGGGCCCAAGCGCTGCAGCATGAACCGGTGGACAGTCTGCAACCCCGGCCCTTTTTGGCCGAAGTCGATGCCGCCACCTTCATGGCCCAAGCAGCCTTGCACGAGGAAGTCTTCGGCCCCACCAGCCTGATCGTTTGGACCGATTCGGTCGCGCAGACGGTGCAAGTGTTGACCGCTGTGGGCGGTAGCCTGACCGTGACCCTGTGGGGCGCTGGCGAAGACACCCCTGACACCCGCGCCCTGGTGCGTGGTGCCATGGCCATCTGTGGTCGCGTGCTGTTTGCCGGTGTGCCCACCGGCGTGGCCGTGACGGCCGCGCAGCAGCACGGTGGCCCCTGGCCGTCGAGCACCGAGCCCATGACCACTTCGGTGGGTGACGCCGCCCTGGACCGTTTCCTGCGCCCCGTGTCGCTGCAAGACATGCCCGTCTGGCTGGTGCAGCGCCAGGGGCGGCCCTGCTGACGTCAGCGTGGCTCCCGACATTCGCCGCGAGGGCGCGGCTCCCACAAATGCCTTGTAGGAGCGGCGCCCTCGCCGCGATCAGCGAACCTCGACATTCATTTTGAAAAGAACATTCACATGTCCACTTTTTCCACCCCCGTCATCACCGCCATGCGCGTCATTCCCGTGGCTGGGCGTGACGGCATGCTGCTCAACCTGAGCGGCGCACATGCCCCGTTTTTCACACGCAACCTGCTGGTGCTGACCGACAGCCTGGGCCACACTGGTGTGGGCGAAGTGCCTGGCGGCGAAGCCATTCGCCAAACACTCGAAGACGCCCGAGAGCTGGTCGTGGGTCAGCCCCTGGGCAGCCATTTGGCAGTGCTGCAGCGCATGCAACAGACCTTTGCCGACCGTGACTCGGGAGGGCGCGGCCTGCAGACCTTTGACCTGCGCACCACGGTGCATGCGGTCACGGCGGTTGAATCGGCCTTGCTCGATTTGCTGGGCCAGTTTTTGAATGTGCCCGTGGCTGCCTTGCTGGGCGAAGGCCAGCAACGCGACGCGGTCGAGATGCTCGGCTACCTGTTTTATGTGGGCGATAGAAAGAAAACCGATTTGCCATATCACAGCGAGCCGGATGCCGACAACGCCTGGTTCCGCGTGCGCCACGACGCGGCCATGACCCCCGAAGCCATCGTGCGTCTGGCCGAAGCCGCTTACGAGCGCTATGGCTTCAACGACTTCAAGCTCAAGGGGGGTGTGCTGCGCGGCGAGCAAGAGGTCGAAGCCGTGCGTGCCCTGCACGAGCGCTTTCCGCAAGCGCGCATCACGCTCGACCCCAACGGCGGCTGGCTGCTCAAGGACGCGATTCGCCTGATGCGCGACATGCACGGCGTGGTGGCTTATGCCGAAGACCCCTGCGGTGCCGAGCAGGGCTTTTCTGGCCGTGAGGTCATGGCCGAGTTCCGCCGCGCCACCGGTCTGCCCACCGCCACCAACATGGTGGCGACCGACTGGCGGCAGATGGTGCATGCGCTCAGCCTGCAAAGCGTGGACATTCCGTTGGCCGACCCGCATTTCTGGACCATGGCGGGCTCTGTGCGCGTGGCGCAAACCTGCCGCGACTGGGGCCTGACCTGGGGCTCGCACTCCAACAACCACTTTGACGTGTCGCTGGCCATGTTCACCCATGTGGCGGCGGCCGCGCCGGGCAAGGTGACGGCCATCGACACCCACTGGATTTGGCAAGACGGCCAGGGCCTGACGAAAGAGCCGCTGCAAATCGTGGGCGGCATGGTGCAGGTGCCCCCAAAGCCGGGCCTGGGCATCGAGCTGGACATGGTCAAGGTCGAAGCCGCACATCAGCTTTACATGCAGCACGGCCTGGGCTCGCGTGACGATGCCATGGCCATGCAGTACTTGATCCCCGGCTGGAAGTTTGACAACAAGCGCCCTTGCATGGTGCGCTGAGCAAGCCATGTGTGTTGTGGGAGCCAAAACCTTTGTGGGAACTGCCCTGTGAGCGCTGCCCTGTGGGAATTGCCCTATGGGAACTGCATTGTGGGAGCGGCGCCCTCGCCGCGATAGCAGCTCGTAGCCCACTGGCCATCGCCCAGGGGGCGGGGCTCCCACAAAACAAACTATCGCCCATGGGAGGGGCTCCCAGATCAACATACCGCCCCCTTTTGTAGGAGCCGCGCCCTCGCGGCGATTTTGAAACCCCAGGAGACCCCATGAAAAAACGCCTTTTCACCGCCAGCTTGAGTGCAGCCATGCTGGCACTGGCTTTGCCGGTCGCTGCCCAAAACTATCCGGCCAAGCCGATCAAGATCGTCGTACCTTTCCCGGCCGGTGGCACGTCGGACGTGCTGGCCCGCCTGATCGGCCAGAAGATGACCGAGAGCTGGGGACAGCCGGTGGTGGTTGAGAACAAACCCGGCTCCAGCGGCAACCTCGGCGCCGATGCGGTGGCCAAGTCCGCGCCCGACGGTTACACCTTGGTGCTGATGGACGTGGGCAACCTGGTGATCAGCCCGGCCCTGTTCAAGCTGCCGTTCAATGTCGAGAAAGACTTTGCCCCCGTGGCCATGGTGGCGTATTCACCGCACCTGTTGGCCGTGAGCACCAAGGTGCCCGCCAACACCCCGGCCGAGCTGGTGGCCTATGCCAAGGCGCAAAAGGGCAAGCTCAACTACGCCGTGGCCGCAGGCATGGGCAGCGCTTCGCATCTGGCGGGCGTGACCTATGCGCAGCGCAACGGCATCGAGTGGGGCTATGTCCCCTACAAAGGCGGCGCACAAGCGATCACCGACCTGATCGGTGGCCAGGTGGACGTGATGTTCAACGGCATGGTGGCGACCTACCCGCACGTCAAGGCGGGCAAGATCAAGTTGATTGCCATTTCGAGTGCCAAACGCAATGCGCAGATGCCCGACACGCCCACCGTGGCCGAAAGCCTGCCGGGCTTTTTGACAGGGAGTTTTCAGGGCTTGCTGGCCCCGGCAGGCACACCCAAGGCCGTGGTCGACAAACTGCACGCTGAAGTGCAACGCATTGCGGCCTTGCCCGACGTGCGCGAGCGCCTGGCCACGCTGGGCGCTGAGCCGTCTGGCTTGACCCCCGCCGACTTTGGCAACTGGCTCAAAGCCGAAATCCCGGGCATGGCCAAGATCGTGAAGGACGAAAAGATCACGGTGGAGTGAAGGACTTTGATTCGTCTCCTCACTTGCGATGGCCTGAGGCAGTGTGTTGGTTGCTTCAGGCTGGGTGCCGTCCATCAATCGTCGTAAGTGACTGATCGCAACCGACCCATTGCAGTCATTAAAGGCTCAGAGGTAGTGCTACTCATGGGTCCATTCATTATTGGCTACCCACCAGCGTATGAGCCATGATGTCTCCCAAACCTTTGCATGGTACGAGCATGCCATCTTCAAACAAAAACTCGTCTTTAAGAAGTTCATAAGTCGAGCTAGAGACTTGGGCTCGCCCTGGTCGTGAGGTGGACTCCATACGGCTTGCAGTATTGACCGTATTGCCCCACAAGTCATATGAGAACTTGGTGTACCCAATGACACCAGCAACCACTGGCCCCGAATTCAAGCCAATACGCATATTGATTGAAGTTCGGTTCTCAGCATTAAATGCAGCTAAGTCATCAAACATGCCCAATGCCATTTGGGCACAAATTTTGGCATGATCATCACGAGGTATGGGCAAGCCCCCCACTGCCATGTAAGCATCGCCAATTGTTTTAATTTTCTCCAAGCCCAGTCTCTGAGCACGCTTGTCGAATCTGGTAAACAAATCGTTAAGAAGCTTAACCAGTGCAAGCGCACCAATCTTGGAGGACATCTCTGTGAAACCGACCAAGTCACTAAACAAAATGGTAACGTTTTCATATGCACCTGAGATTGTTTGCTCTCCACTCTTAAGCCTGTCAGCGATCGGTGCAGGCAAGATGTTAAGCATCAATTTTTCAGTTTTCATCTGCTCTATTTCGAGCAATTGCTTCTCGCGATTGATAGTTGCGATATGTAGCGCATCCATATTACGCAAACGCTTTTTTTCAAGGGAAGAAAAGATACGAGCTCTCAGCAAAATTGGGTCAAACGGCTTGGGCAAGTAATCTTCTGCGCCCATTTCGATGCATTTGACTGCTTTAGACATTTCGTCTGCACCAGAAATCACTATCACAGGCAAAGACTTGTAGCGTTCATCAGATTTGATCAAGTTCAAAACCTCTAGGCCATCAAGTTCAGGCATTTCCATGTCCAGCAAAACCAGATCAAGCTGATTGCTTCGCACCATGTCAATTGCAATCTGACCATCTGTTGCCTGCAAGATATTGGTAAAGCCAAGAGAACTTAACTCCATGCTGAAGATGCGTCGCTGAGTACGACTGTCATCAGCCACCAAAATGACATATTCGGAAAAAATCGACTCAATCCTTGTAACTTCTTGATTGAAGTCTGGATTGGACACACTAATCTCATTAGGCTTACTCATGCTCCCTCTCCTAGCACAACTTTGTAGTACGAGATTTTCTCAAGTTGCACCATCTTGAACTGCGTACTCAATGGAATCATTTCTGATGCCCCTAGTATTAAAATGCCATCAGCCGGCCCCATCAGTTTACTGACCCTATTCAGTACTTTGTCTTTGGTGTCTTGTGTAAAGTAGATCAGAACATTGCGCAAAAAAACAATATCAAAATAAGGCAAACTAGGCCAAGAGTCGACTAGATTAATAAGAGAGAACTTGACTATTTCTCGGATTTTGGAATTTGCCTGTCTTGTTCCATCAGAACGAACAGGACCAAAATATTTTTCAGCAAAGTGCTTATCTAAACCACGACTCAGTTCGAAGTGGTTGTAAACACCCTCCTTGGCTTTATTAAGAGCACGTTCTGAAAAATCAGTACCAACGATCTGAATGTCCCAATCCTGTAAATCGGGGATCATTTCAGACAGCATAATGGCGATACTGTAAGCTTCTTGCCCGGTAGAAGAAGCCGCACTCCAGATGCGCAGATTTTTTTTCTTGCTTCGAGCACGGATCAATTCAGGCAGTATTTTTGTTCGCAATGCCTCAAATACATGCGGATCACGAAAAAACATAGTTTCATTGGTAGTCAAAGCATCAAACGCTTTGTAATGCAGACCACCTAGAGAATTTTTGTTAAGGTGTAAGAGGAGATCTTTAACCTCTTTAAAACCATTCTCTTTGGCAATTGGGCTTAATCTGGAATCGATTAGATATTTTTTATTGATATCTAATGAGATCCCTGTATGCTTTTCCAGAGAAGCAAAGAAAGTCAACAAAATTTCGTTCATGTAAATTTTGACTTTCGAGTTCTGCTTGAAATTTCTTTACCTAAACCATCCAAGGATACAACGGCATCAGCTACATTGGCATTAGCGACAGCACCTGGCATGCCCCAGATCACACTGCTTTCTTCGTCCTGAACAATGACTTGGCCCTGCTTATCATTGACGTAAAGGCTACCCTTCAAGCCGTCGAAACCCATACCAGTCATCACAACACCTAAGAGGTATTGCCCATAAATGTCGGCTGCGCTACGAAAAAGCACATCGACAGCCGGCCGACAAGAATTTTCTGGCGGATCAGAAGTAAGATGAATGGTGACTTTAGATTGACTTTTTTTCAAAACCATGTGCTGACCACCAGGCGCAAGATATGCAACACCAGGCACCGCCTCCTCGCCATCTATCGGCTCTTTGACTGTCATCACTCCAACCGTGGACAAACGTGCAGCAAGCAATGTTGTAAAACTAGGTGGAATGTGCTGAACGATGAACACCGGTACCGCTAGAGGTGTAATGAATTGAGCAAACAAATCCATCAGGGCTACTGGGCCACCAGTTGAAATGCCAATGCAAACAGCATGTGCCAACTGGATTGAGCGCACTAGCTTTGGACGAGAAACCGCCCCCTGCGGCGACAGTGAATGTTTAAATTCTGGTGCAACGAATGTAGACGTTTTCACTGCTGCAACACGTTTGGCTCGTCGCGCGAGAGCAATTACCTTTGGGATAAGTTGAGCGTCCAATATTTTGAAAGACTCTTCCATTCCACCCAAATTGTTGCTCGGCTTTTCAACATAATCACTGGCTCCACGTGTCAGTGCCATTACCGTTGCTTGCGCTCCCTTTTGGGTAAGCGTGCTGAACATGATGATGGGAACTTTACGATATTTTTTGCGTATTTCACGCAGCGCCGCCAAACCGTCCATCTCAGGCATTTCTATATCCAGCGTGATAACGTCAGGCAATAACTTATCAACTGCTTGAATAGCTTCCAAACCATTGGTTGCAAAACCAGCAATTTCTATGCTGTCATGTTTTGACAACGCTGTAGCAATGATCTTCCGCATAAGAGAAGAATCATCGACAACTAATACCCGTATTTTTTCAGGCAGCAAAGTATCAGACACGTTTCAAAGTCAATTCACTGATTGAAAATTGATGACACAATTTTTTTAGGGTCCAGAATGATCAACAGCTTCTTAGGTAGCTTATAAACACCCACTAAAATTTCATGCGCCGCAGCAGATAAGTTACTTGGTGGTGGCTCGAAATCATCGTCACTAAGTTCGAGAATATCGTTAACCTCATCTACTAGTAGACTGAATAGCGCGCCCTCGTACCTGAAAAAAATACTGATGGTGTGTTCAGTGATTTGAATAGGGGGCAATTTCAGCTGCTTCCGAATATCAATGGCGGTAACGATTTGCCCCCTCAAATTCATGAAGCCGGCAACAATAGCAGGCCCCAACGGAATGGGAGTCACGTCCAAACCCTTGGTGAATTCAACCACGTCTGAGGTTCTTACACCAAAATGAAAGTCTTCAACCATGAATGTGGAATATGCTTGCATGACTTCACACCATTACTTCATATGAGGCCAGATTCGCAATTTTCAGATCTTGGCTTTGAGATTGCGCGAATCCAGTATTACGCCGTTCTCCACTCATACCAAAAGCCTCCAAAACTTCTGGCAAGTTCAAAACACTCACCACATGCTCACCCACTATCGTGCTGCCAATCAGTCCGGGTTGAGGTGGCGTTAGCATCGTCACAACTGGCGGCACACCTGTGATGTCATGGATATTTTTGACCACTAAGCCAATAGGCTGTCCATTGTGCATATGCACGATGACAGAAAGTTTTTCGTTGTAATCGATGATTTTCTTTGGTATTCCCTCTATCAGCACTGAGGGCCAAATCAGCTTCATGATGCTGTCACCATAAATAACAACATCGTCATCCCCGCGATGCTCAATCCGGGAAGCTGGTATCAATTCCAAACGATCAACAGCATCCAGGGAAATGCCAATTCGCTGGATGTTATCAAGGTCAAACAACAACATCGGAACCAAGTCGCTATCCACACTCAGTCCTTCATCCTTATTCGACTCGGTTTGCTGTTCAATCACCTTAGAGATTAATCCTGAACGGATAGCCAAGCCTGCAATATCAAAAATCAAAGAGACTCGCCCATCCCCCAAGATGGTGGCTCCACTGTAAATGTTGATCCCTTTAACCATTGGACCAATTGGCTTAACCACCACCTCTTGCATATAAAGCACTTCGTCTACCACCAAGCCAAACAACACACCAGAAGCTTGGACAACAACAATGTTCAATGTAGCTTTGGGGTCAATCTTCTCAGTAGTTTGATTAAGTTCATTGCCCAAGACCAGCAAGGGTATAAGCTTATTACGCAAGCGAAAAACTGGTACATCGTAATAGTCTTCGACAACAGGCACATCGTCCTTCGGTTCTTGTCGAACCATCTCGAAGAGATTATTTTGTGGAATGGCAAAACGCTGATTCTGCGAGCGAACAAAAACTGCAGGCATGATGGCCAGCGTAAGTGGAATGCGTAGACTAAATTTTGTACCAGAGGCCGATGTGGCTACATCCACGGTTCCACCAATTTGCTGAATGTTGTTCTTTACTACATCCATGCCGACACCACGACCGGACAGGTTGGTGATGTTTTCTTTGGTCGAGAATCCGGGAAGAAAAATCAAATCTAGAATTTCTCGATCCGAAAGCTTTGCAACCCGGTCCGCGCTAATGATCCCTTTGGTAATGGCTCTTTCTGCGACCAGCGGGATATTGATACCTGCACCGTCATCAAGAATCTCAATAACGACCATGCCGTTTTCATGCATCGCCCGCAGAGTAATCTGCCCAGTCCCACTTTTACCCTTGGCAACACGATCAGCTGGCATTTCAATGCCATGATCAATCGAATTGCGAATAATGTGCACCAGCGGGTCGCGTATGCTTTCGATCAAAGTCCGATCAAGTTCAGTTTCTGCGCCGATTTGTACTAGATCTACATTTTTCCCACACTCTTGAGCGACGTCTCTAACCAGCCGTGGAAATTTACCCCACACATGGCTTATGGGCTGCATGCGCGTCTTCATCATTCGCTCTTGTAGCTCCACAGTGATCATGTCAATAGTTCTGACCGTACCAGTGAAATTTACATCGGTATTATTTTGCGCAAAGGATAATAGTCTGTTACGAGCCAGCACCATTTCGCTGACCAGGTTCATCAAAGTATCTAGGATCTCTACACTGACTTTGACCGGCGCAGCAACCTCTGAGGCTTTGCCTTTTACACCATCAACATCAAGTTGCTGCCCAGGTATCTTTTTTGCGAAAAATTGCTCAGCATCATCTTGATCACTGCCAGCTGTCTCCCCCCAGCCCACTGCTTTGCTCTCTTCACCCGACATGCCCATCAACTCAGTCATTTCGGAGTGTCCGTTATCTGTAATAGATACGGCTGGCTCCGCAGCAACTTTGATTGCTACTTCAGGCGTTGTTACGACAGATACTGCGCTGGCCGCAATGTCATCTCTCCGCAAGTGCGCATTGAGCTTTTCAACTAAGTCGGCATCTTCACCTGGAGGCTCATCGCGTTCAACACTGATGTGCTGAATGATCTTACGCAGCCGATCACTTACATCCAAAAGCGTGGTGATCATGCCTTGATTGAGTTCTAAGGTACCGTCGCGAATCTCGCTCATCAGAGACTCACCCGCATGAGCCAGTTTTTCAAACCTCAAAAATGAAAAGAAACGACTGCTGCCTTTGAGCGTGTGCATCCCTCGGAATATCTTGCTCAGCAATTTGCTGTCTCGAGGATTCTTCTCAAGTTCAACGTAGTCAAGATCGAGCTGATCGAAGATTTCATTGGCTTCGATCAAAAACTCATCCAGGATCGCATCATTGCTGCTCATAGAAGAATCAATCCATCAAATTGACAGAACCGCAAAGGCGCTGCTTAGACTTCAAATTGATCAACAAGTGACTGCAACGAGGCTGCCATTTCAGACAACTGCTTGGCTGCGTCGTTAGTGTTGGCCGCCCCTTCCGTCGTGTTTCTGGCAACGGTTGAAACATTACTGACATTTTTTGCAATCTCAGTACTTCCGCGCGCAGCCTCGGACACAGTTCGTCCAATTTCATTGGCTGTTGCGGACTGCTCTTCCACCGATGTGGCGATGATGTTAGAGAAGTCACTGATCTTGTTAATGATGTCAGTGATTGAGCTGATGGATGTGATTGAGCCTTGCACATCTTTTTGGATATTGTTGATGTTCTGCCCAATTTCCTCAGTTGCTTTAGAAGTTTGCCGCGCCAGTTCTTTCACTTCATTGGCGACAACAGCAAAGCCTTTGCCCAGCTCTCCTGCGCGAGCCGCTTCAATCGTTGCGTTTAACGCCAGAAGGTTAGTTTGCTCGGCGATACTGGAAATCACTTTAAGCACCGTGCCGATTTCTTGGCTACTTACGCCCAGTTTAGACATTGTTTCATTGGTCGTCTTGGCTTCTCTCACGGCTTGATCCGCGACACCGGAAGCTTCAACCGCATTCGAAGAAATTTCCCTGATGCTCACGCTTAGTTCCTCAACACCCGCTGCTACAGACTGCATATTGGTACTGATTTGCGTGGATGCTGATGCCACCGAACCAGACTGAACTGCGGTTTCTTCTGCATTTGAGCTCATTTGCGAGCTCAATACGGACAGTTCTTCTGCTGAAGTGGACAACTGAGTTGCATTTTGAGCCAAGGCACCTACAGCCTCGCGCAAATTGGCTTGCAGCATATTCACATCACGAGCCATACTGCCGATCTCGTTGCTGTAATCGGTGTAAGGTACGTTTCCATTTAGTTTCTTTTCAGCCAATCGAGTAAGTGTGGCACGCAGTTTGTTGATTGGATTTTGAATCGAATTCAGCACAACAGTACGCAAATAAATGCTTATCGCAATTACTACCACAATCGCAATAGCAAAATACATCACTACAGAGTCCGCCAAGGCCTTTGCATCATTAATGAATTCCTGAGCCAATTCATTTTTGCGATCTTCGAGTTTATTGATCGCATTGTTAACTTCTACTGTTTTGTCAAGAAACTCCCTAGAGTTCAGAATATGGCCAGCTTTTTCAGGTGTTCCAGCTGATGCTAATTTTTTAGCATCATTTAGAATTTGATTGAGTTCTTTAAGTGGGGCGTTTAATGCTGCGAATAATTCTCGTCCTTTTGAAGTACGAATAGTGTGCTCGTATTCTTCAAGTGCTTTATTTATGTAAGTGTCAGATTTTTCGTAATTTTTTATCAGCTCTTCCCGGTCTTGAGTAGACTCCACAAATACCATTCGATAGGTATAAGCTGATTTGTTACGGATATGAAATTTTGCAGACAGGATCGACTCCACGCCCTTGTACTCATAGTCATATAGTTCTGTGGTTACCGCTGCCAAGTGCCTAGCGGTGTAAATACTGCCGCAGCCCATAAGCAGCATGAAAAAAATCACTATGGCGAAAGACATATTGATCTTATAGCCAAGTGTTTTTTTCTCGAAAGTTGATTCAAGACTCATGATGTTTCCTTCAGTCAATTTCAGATCTTGTCAAGATCATTAGATCAATAGATGATCAATTCGTACACTAGACTTTGGTTCTATAATCATTAGGTATTATTTGAATTCTATATGATTTTTTTACATTTATATTTAATACATATTTATTTATTTGAATTGTAAATATTTACTGACAATGAATATACTTGACGTGTAATTGAACTAGATTGCGACCGACAATGAAGATTAGCAAAACATGCCGTAGACTGATCCTGATGAGACAGTCAACCCCTCCCTAGTCTTGGGTGGCTATAAGGTGTCATAAAAGCCGAGTTAACTCACCAATGATTCTTGCAGAGCATATGACAGCTTCTGGCCGCCAAGCGCCTGCCAGTGGATTCCAGTCAATGGCTGATATCGCTGCAAAACAGCCATCTATTCACCATACTCATCGGGTCCCCCCCATCACCGCAGTACCTGCACCCCCACCCCCACCACCGTACACAGCCCCAGCACTTCATAGACCGTGCGCTGCTTTTTGATGAGTAGCCATGCGGCCACGCCTGTCAGCACAAAGGCCCAGAAGTCGGGCAGCATGTGCCAGCCGCCGGGCAGCCAGGTTTGGCGTGCAAACACGCCCACCAGTTGCACCATGACGCCGACCACGGCGGCGGTGATGGCTTGCAGTGGGCCTTGCAGTGATGGCATCTGGCGCGTGGATTCGACCAAGGGGCCGCCCGCCAGGATGAACACGAACGAGGGCAAAAAGGTGAACCAGGTCACCACGCAGGCGGCGATGATGCCGCCCAGCAGGGGGTAGCCGGTGATGGCCTGGCTGTGTCCGCCCAAAAAGCCCACAAACGCCACGACCATGATCAGTGGCCCGGGCGTGGTCTCACCCAAGGCCAGGCCGTCCATCATCTGCGCGGCGGTGACCCAGCCGTATTGCGAGACGGCGGCGTGCGTCACAAAGGGCAGCACGGCATAGGCCCCGCCAAAGGTCAGAAGCGCCGCTTGCGTGAAAAAACCGCCCATGCGGGTGAGCGTGTGCTGGCCGCCCAGCAGCAAGGCCAGTGCGCCCAGCGTCAGCACCCACAGGCCCACGCCGATGGCGGTGTTTTTGATCAGGCGGTCATGGCTGTAGTGTGTGTGCGCGGGGGCCGGGCTGTGGTCGTCCAGCCAGGCCGAGGGGCCTGGGGCGTCAGAGGTGGCGGTGTGGCCATGGGCCCCCGCGCTGGCGGGCAGGGCGTTTTTCTTTTGCATCTGCCAGCCGGTGAATGCGGCGGCGGCCACGATCAGCACAAAAGGCACGTCCCAGAGCATGCCCAGCAGCGACAGGCCCGTCACCCACCACAGCCAGCGCGCCCGCAGGGTGCGCTTGGCGATGCGGTGCACCGCCTGGATCACCAGTGCCGTGACCGCCGGTTTCAAACCCCACAAAATGGCTTGCCCCCAAGGGTGTTGGCCCCAGGCGCTGTAAGCCCAGGCCAGCACGATCAGCAACAGCAGACTGGGCAGCACAAACAAGGCCCCGGCCGCGATGCCTCCGCGAGTGCCGTGCATCAGCCAGCCGGTGTAGGTGGCCAGTTGCTGCGCCTCGGGTCCGGGCAGCAGCATGCAGTATTGCAGCGCATGCAGGTAGCGTTTTTCAGAGATCCAGCGTTTTCTTTCCACCAGTTCTTCGTGCATCAGGGCGATCTGCCCGGCGGGCCCGCCAAAGCTGACGCAGCCCAGCCAGAACCAGAATTTCAGCGCTTCCCGGAAGCTGACCGGGGAGGGGGTGTCGTGGTGCATGGTGTCTTTCAGGGCGTGCCCCATTGTTGGCGAAATGCGTCGGCAAAACCGGGTGTGCCGCTCAGGCTCAGGCTCAGTTCGAGCATGTGACCGTTTTGGGGTTGCGGATGCAGCGCCAAGCTGCCGGATTCGGGATGGAAGACCGCACTGGCCGGGATGCTGTCGCTGCCTGTGTGCAGCTTGGCTTGCAGGTCAAAGTCCCAGTCAGCGCCTTCGTCCAGTGGGCCGGGGCCGGACAGGCCCAGGCGGCTGGCCCAGACCAGCAGTTGGGTGACTTCGCGCAGCAGGGCAGGGGTGTGGGCGGCGACGGGGTGGGCCAGCGCGTCCCAACAGACGGTGCCTTCAGTGTCTTCGCTGCAGTCAAATTCCAGATATTGCAAATCCATCGTGTTCTTTTCTTCGGTTTGACGATTGTCGCTGGGTGTCTGGGGGGAGTTTGGGATACAGAATTGGTGATTTTTGATGAAATCTTGAGCAAAAAACAGGGATTCAAAGGTTTTTTGTATACCGTGGTGACGGTCTCGGTGGTTTAATCCAGCCAATCAAGCTAAACACCTGTTCATGAGCACATCAACCGTTCGCACCGTGGATTCTGACTTGCCTGAAGCTGGTGGCTCGCAGGCCGTCAAGGCCCAGCAGCGCCTGCGCGAGTGGATTTTGGCGGGCGAATTGCCTTCGGGTGCCCGCATTGCCGAGCTGGCCCTGGTCGAGCGCTTGGGGATGTCGCGCACGCCCATTCGTGCTGCGTTGATGAACTTGCGCCAGGAGGGCCTGCTGGAACCCTTGCCCGGTGGCGGTTATGCGGTGCGCACTTTTTCCGAGCGGGAAGTGGCAGATGCCATTGAGCTGCGCGGAACGCTGGAAGGTCTGGCCGCTCGGCTGGCGGCTGAGCGCGGGGTGCGCCCTTCGGCGTTGCAGCAAGCACGCGCTTGCCTGGACCAGATTGATGGGGTCTTGCGAGCCTCTGCGCTGGACGATGAGACATTTTCAGCCTATGTCGAACTCAATGGCCAGTTCCACAAGCGACTGTCCGAGATGGCCGACAGCGCTGTGCTGGCGCGCGAGATTGAACGCGCATCGAGCTTGCCTTTTGCGTCGGCCTCGGGTTTTGTGGGCGTGCATGTCAATGACGCCCACGCCCGCGACTCCCTGGTGGTGGCGCAGCACCAGCACCGGCAGGTGCTGGACGCCATCGAGCGGCGCGAAGCGGGCAGGGCCGAGGCCCTCATGCGCGAGCACTCGCGCATTGCCCGCCAGAACATGCAGGTCGCCTTGCGCGACCCTGCTGCATCGGGCACACCCGGTGTGCAACTGATTCGTCCATCCTGAACCCCAATTTTTAACGAGGAGATAGAGCATGCAAAAACGTCAATTCCTGAGCGCCATCGCTTGCGCCACCCTGGCTTTGACCACATCCACGGCCATGGCGCAGGACAAATTCAAGATCGGCCTGATCTTGCCCATGACCGGCCCATTCGCTTCGACCGGTAAACAGATTGAGGCGGCAGCGCGTCTTTACATTGCACAAAACGGGGATACCGTTGCGGGCAAAAAGGTGGAGCTGATCGTCAAGGATGACACCAGCGCTCCCGATGTGACCAAGCGCATTGCGCAAGAGCTGGTGGTCAACGACAAGGTCAGCGTGCTGGCCGGTTTTGGCCTGACCCCGCTGGCGCTGGCCACCGCACCCATCGCCACCCAGTCCAAAACGCCGCTGGTGGTGATGGCCGCAGCCACTTCGAGCATCACCGAAGCATCGCCTTTCATCATTCGCACGAGCTTCACGCTGCCACAGGCGGCGGTGGCCATTGCCGACTGGGCACCCAACAACGGCATCAAAAAGGTCGTGACCCTGGTGTCGGACTACGGCCCCGGCATCGATGCAGAAAAGTATTTCAAGGATCGCCTGACTTTCAACGGCGGCCAGGTGCTGGACACCTTGCGTGTGCCCATGCGCAACCCCGATTTCGCGCCTTTCCTGCAAAAAGTGCGTGACCTGAAACCCGACGCTGTGTATGTGTTTGTGCCCTCGGGTGCGGGGGCTGCGCTGATGAAACAGTTTGCCGAACGCGGCATGGACAAGGCGGGCATCAAACTGATCGGCACTGGCGACATCACCGACGACGACATCCTCAATGGCATGGGCGATGTGGCCCATGGAGTGGTGACCTCGCACCACTATTCGGCCTCGCACAATTCGCCACTGAACAAGAAATTTGTGGCCGCCTTTGAAAAAGGCAACAACGGCTTGCGCCCCAATTTCATGGCCGTGGGCGGTTATGACGGCATGCGCGTGATTTATGAAGCGGCCAAGACCACCAAGGGCGCGGGCGGCCAGGCCCTGCTGGACGCCATGAAGGGCCAGGTGTTTGAGAGCCCGCGTGGCCCGATGTTCATCGACGCGCAAACCCGCGACGTGGTGCACAACATCTACATCCGCAAAGTGGAGAAGGTCAATGGCCAGCTTTACAACCAGGAATTCGCGACCCTCAAGGACGTGAAAGACCCGGGCAAGACCAAGTGATGTCGGCCCATCCGTTCGCCTTGTTGCTGGTGCCCGGCTTGATGTGCGATGCCACATCGTGGGGCACTGTGCCTGCGCTGTTGTCGGGTGTCGATTGCCGTGTCGTGGACCATGGCGCGGCCGACAGCCTGACACGCATGGCCGAGCAGTTGCTGGAGGGGGCGCCGCAGCGCTTTGCGCTGGCGGGGCATTCCATGGGCGGGCGTGTGGCGCTGGAAGTCATGCGCATGGCGCCTGAGCGGGTGACGCACCTGGCCCTGCTTGACACCGGGCACCTGCCCAAGGCGGCCGGTGCTGCCGGCGACGAAGAGGTGCGCAAGCGCATGGCTTTGCTGGCAATTGCCCGTGAGCAGGGCGTGCGTGCCATGGCCAGCGAGTGGGTTAAAGGCATGGTGGCACCGAATCGCCTGGGGGATCAGCCGCTGATCGAGTGCATTCTGGACATGTTCGAGCGCAAAAGTGCCGACATTTTTGAGCGCCAGTTGCGTGCCCTGATTCAGCGGCCCGATGCCACGCCCGTGTTGCAGCAGATCCAGGTGCCCACGCTGGTGCTGTGTGGCGAGCTCGATGCCTGGTCGCCACCTGCGCAGCACCAGGCCATGGCCGACTGCATGGTGCGTGCCCCAGCGCTGGTGACGGTGGCCGATTGTGGCCACATGGCCATGCAGGAACAGCCTGCAGCGGTGGCGCAAGCCATGCGCCGGTGGTTGTCTGCAATGTGAGGAATTGAATGTGTTGACTTTGCTTTTTGATGGCATTGCCTACGGCATGCTGCTTTTTATTTTGGCGGTGGGCTTGTCGGTGACCATGGGCTTGATGAATTTCATCAACCTGGCGCATGGCGCTTTTGCCATGGTGGGGGGCTACCTCACGGTGGTGCTGATGCAGCGGTTTGAAGTGCCTTTTTTGCTGTGCCTGCCCATTGCTTTTGCGGGCACGGCCTTGCTGGGGGCATTGCTTGAAAGAACGCTGTACCGCCACATGTACCGCAAGCCGCACCTGGACCAGGTGCTGTTTTCGATTGGTCTGGCCTTCATGTCGGTGGCCAGCGTGGATTACTTCATGGGATCGCAGCAGCAGATCATGCAGCTGCCCGATTGGCTGCGGGGCCGCACCGAGCTGTGGGACGGCAGTGTCTTTGCTCTGGGCATGGGCCACTACCGCCTGTTCATCATCGCGGTGTGCGCGGCGCTCACGGTGGGCTTGCAGTATGTGCTGGGCAAAACCCGCTTTGGCAGCCGATTGCGCGCCAGTGTGGACGACGCCCGTGTGGCCGCCGGTCTGGGTATTCGTGTCAATCTGATTTTTGCCGCCACTTTTGCCGTGGGCTCAGGCCTGGCCGGTTTGGGTGGCGCGTTGGGGGCTGAGGTGCTGGGGCTTGACCCGACCTTTCCGCTCAAGTTCATGGTGTACTTTTTGATTGTGGTGGCCGTGGGTGGTACCTCGTCCATCACCGGGCCACTGTGGGCGGCGCTGCTTTTGGGTGTGGCCGATGTGGCGGGCAAGTACTACATGCCCAAGTTGGGTTCTTTCATCGTGTATTCACTGATGATCGCGATTTTGATCTGGCGTCCGCAAGGGCTGTTTGTGCGCAAGGGGGGCCGCTGAGATGGACGCTCGTCAACAACTTTTGTCCAACGCCCGCATGGGCCGCTGGGAGCCGCTGCTTTGGCTGCTGGCGTTTGTCTTGCCTTGGGCCATGCCTGGCCATGCGCTGATCGTCAACGAAGTGGCCATCGTGGCCTTGTTTGCCGTGTCGCTGGACTTGGTGTTGGGCTACACCGGCATTGTGTCGTTGGGGCATGCGGCGTTTTTGGGCTTTGGCGCCTATGCCGCGGCCCTGTTTGCCAAGCACGTCATGCCCGATCCGCTGATGGGCCTGCTGTTTGGCACCTTGTGCGCCATGCTGTTGGGCGCGGCCTGCTCGCTGACCATTTTGCGAGGCACCGACTTGACGCGCCTGATGGTCACGCTGGGCATGGCGCTCATCCTGATGGAATTGGCCAACAAGCTGGACTGGCTCACTGGCGGGTCGGATGGCTTGCAGGGCGTGATGATGGGCCCGGTGCTGGGCCATTTTGAGTTTGACCTCTATGGCCAGACGGCAGCCTGGTATTCGCTGACCGTGCTGCTGCTTTTGTTTGCACTGGCGCGGCGCTGGGTGCGTTCGCCCTGGGGGGCCACGCTCATGGCGGTGCGCGACAACCCGTTGCGCGCCATGGCCATTGGCATTCCGGTGCACAACCGCCTGGCCGTGGTCTACACCGTGGCGGCAGCCTTGGCCGGTGCGGCAGGGGCCTTGATGGCGCAGACCACCGGCTTTGCCTCGCTGGATGTGTTTGCGCTGGAGCGCTCGGCCGACGTGATGCTGATGCTGGTCATTGGTGGTGTGGGTTGGCTGTATGGCGGTGTGGTGGGCGCGGTGGTGTTCAAGCTCATGCACGACGTGATCTCGGGCATCACGCCGCAGTACTGGACGTTCTGGATCGGTTTGTTTTTGGTGGTCTTGGTCATGGTGGGGCGTGAGCGTTTGATTCGGCCTTGGCTGTGGTTTGGCCGTGCTGGCGATCAGAAAGGCGGTGCGCAATGAACACCCCCGTTGTGTTGAAGGCCCAGGGCCTGGTCAAGCAGTTTGGCGGTATCACCGCCACCGACCAGGTGAACCTGGAGCTGCGCCTGGGCGCACGCCACGCGCTGATCGGCCCCAACGGGGCGGGCAAGACCACGCTGATCAATTTGTTCACCGGCGTGCTGCCGCCCACCTCGGGCCGCATTGAATTGCGGGGAGAAGACATCAGTCAGCTGGCCCCGCACCAGCGTGTGCGCAGGGGGTTGGTCCGTACTTTCCAGATCAACCAACTGTTTGCCAGCATGACCCCCTTGCAGACCTTGGCCATGGTGGTGTCGCAGCATCGGGGGCTGGGTGGCCGCTGGTGGCAAAAGCTGGGGCAAGACGCGGCCGTGGTGGCGCGCTGCGAGCAATTGCTGGAGATGTTTCGCCTGACCGAAGTGATGCACCAGCGCACCGAGTACCTGGCCTATGGCAAGCGCCGCTTGCTGGAGATGGCGATTGCGTTGGCCTGCGAGCCCAAGGTGTTGTTGCTTGACGAACCCGTGGCCGGTGTGCCTGCAGGCGAGCGCGAAGAGTTGTTGCAGACCGTGGCGGCCCTGCCGGCCGAGGTGTCTGTTTTGTTGATTGAGCACGACATGGACCTGGTGTTTGAGTTTGCCAACCGCATCACGGTGCTGGTCAATGGCGCGGTGCTGACCGAAGGCACGCCCGAAGTGATTGCGGCCGACCCGCAAGTCAAGGCGGTGTACCTGGGCCATGGCGAGGAGGTGGCCCATGGCTGATGTAATTGGTACGAGCATTTGTAGGAGCGGCGCCCCCGCCGCGAAAGGACGTTTGTGGACCACGACCCATCGCCGCGAGGGCGCGGCTCCCACAGGGAGTGCGGCATGACCGATCTTTTGAAGGTTGAACAACTGAGTGCCGGTTATGGCGAAGCCGTGGTGTTGAACGACATCAGCTTTTCACTGGGTGAGGGTGAAACCCTGGCTCTGTTGGGTCGTAATGGCACGGGCAAAACCACGCTGATGGACACTTTGGCCGGGGCCACGCGCCAGCATGGCGGGCAAATCTTCCTGGGGGGGCAGCCTTTGCATACCTTGCCATCGCACGAGCGCGCTGCGGCGGGCATTGGCTGGGTGCCACAAGAGCGCAACATTTTCAAATCGCTCACGGTGCATGAAAACCTGACCGCAGTGGAGCGGCCCGGCCGGGCAAGCCGTGCCTGGACACCCGAGCGTGTGTACGAGATGTTCCCGCGCCTGGCCGAGCGCCAGACCAACTTGGGAACGCAGCTCTCGGGTGGCGAGCAGCAGATGCTGGCGGTGGGCCGGGCGCTGGTGCTCAACCCGCGCTTGTTGTTGCTCGATGAACCGCTTGAAGGCCTGGCTCCGATCATCGTGGAAGAACTGCTGCGCGCCATTGCCCGCATCACCCGTGAAGAGGGCCTGTCGGCCATCATTGTCGAGCAGCACCCGCAAGCGATTTTGAAGATCAGCCACCGTGCGGTGGTGCTGGATCACGGCAATGTGGTGCACGCCAGTGATGCCGACACGCTGCGTCAAAACCCCGAACTGCTGGACCGCCTGCTGGGCGTGGCCCGCAAGTTGTGATTTCAATGAGTGAGGACAACATGTTCATCAAAAACACCTGGTATGTGGCCTGTTCCCTGGCCGATCTGAACGCCTTGGGTGACAAGCCCTTGGGCCGCACCATTTGCAATGAGCAGATGGTTTTCTTCAATGGCCCCGAGGGCAAAGTGGCGGCTGTCGAAGACTTTTGCCCGCACCGCGGCGCGCCCTTGTCGCTGGGCAAGGTCTGTAAAGGCAAGCTGGTGTGTGGCTACCACGGTCTGGAGATGGGCTGTGAGGGCAAAACCGTGCACATGCCCGGTCAGCGCGTGCGCGGCTTTCCGGCGGTCAAGAGTTATGCCGTGGTCGAGCGTTATGGCTTTGTCTGGGTCTGGCCCGGTGACCAGTCCAAGGTGGACGAGTCGCAGATGCCGGTGTTTGAGTTTTTTGACAACCCGGCCTGGGCCTATGGCGGCGGGCTGTACCACGTCAAAGCCGATTACCGCCTGATGATCGACAACCTGATGGACCTGACGCACGAGACCTATGTGCACGCCAACAGCATTGGCCAGCCCGAGATCGACGAGACGCCTTGCGAGACCAAAGTGGAGGGTGACCGCGTGATTTTGCAACGCCACATGGAAGGCATTCAGGCCCCGCCATTTTGGCAAATGGCCATGAGCGCCAATGGTCTGGACCCGCAGGCCAAGGTGGACCGCTGGCAAATCTGCCGCTTCTCGCCCCCCAGCCACGTCATGATCGACGTGGGCGTGGCCCTCGCGGGTAAAGGCGGTTTCAATGCCGCCCCTGAACACAAGGCCTACAGCGTGGTGGTGGACTTCATCACGCCCGAGACCGAAACCTCGCACTGGTATCACTGGGGCATGGCGCGCCAGTTCAAGCCCGAAGACGCCGCCTTGACCGACAAAATCCGCGCAGGGCAGGGCGGTATTTTTGGTGAAGACATGGAAATGCTGCAACTTCAACAGGAAAATCTGACCCGTTGGCCTGAGCGCAAGTTGCTGATGCTCAACATTGATGCGGGCGGAGTGCAGGCACGACGCATCATGGACCGCTTGCTGGCCGAAGAACAACACACCGAACCCAACACATGAACGCCAACGACCTGACCCAAATCCCCATTGCTGCCGACGGCACATTTGAAGTTTTGCTGCAAAAAAGCGGCCAGACCCTCCAAGTGACGAAAGACCAGTCCATTCTCAAAGTCGTGCAGGATGCGGGTCACGATGTGCCGTTTTCTTGCTCCGAAGGCATTTGCGGTACTTGCCTGACCCAAGTGGTGGCGGGCACGCCCGACCATTGGGACATGTACTTGACACCCGAGGAGCAGGAAAAGGGCGATCAGATGCTGATCTGCTGCTCACGCAGTCAGACAGCACGCCTGGTGCTGGATTTGTGAGCAAGGCTGGCCCGCAGGAGTGCCCCATCGGGACAGGGGCTGGCGGGCTTTGCTGGGACAATCGCGTGTACCTAGGATGGGCCTGGTGCTGAGAAAAAGCTGATTGAGCGATGAATTCCACTTTTGAGATCCTGGGCATCACCGGCCCGATTTACCTGGCGATTGCGCTGGGTTATGTGTTCACCCGCCAGGGCGTGTTTGCCAAAACCGACATGCAGGCCTTTGGCAAGTTCACCATCAACCTGGCCTTGCCGGCCTTGCTTTTCAACGCGCTGTCGCAGCGTAGCCTGGGCGAAATCCTCAACGCGCAGTATTTGCTGGCCTATGCCTTGGGCTCCATGACGGTTTTGCTGGGTGGCTTGTTCTGGGCTCGCAAGGTGCAGGGCCACACATTGAGTTACAGCAGCATGATGGCCATGGGCATGTCGTGTCCAAACAGCGGTTTTGTGGGCTATCCCATCATGCTGCTGACTCTCGGTCCAGTGGCCGGGGTGGCATTGGCGCTCAACATGGTGGTTGAAAACCTGTTGCTCATCCCCTTGCTGCTGGCCGTGGCCGACAGCCAGGGCCAGCCCGGCCAATGGCGGCAGGCGCTGTCGCAAACCCTCAAAGGACTGGCCAAAAACCCGATGATCATCGGCATCGTGGCGGGTTTTGCGGTGTCGTTGTCAGGGGTGCAGATGCCTGCGCCGTTGGCCCGCACGGTCAACTTGTTCGCTCAGGCCAGTGCTGCGTTGTCTTTGTTTGTGATCGGTGGTTCGCTGGTGGGTCTCAAGGCCGAGGGCTTGAAGGGCACGGTGTCACAGATCGCTTTGGGCAAATTGTTCTTGCACCCGCTGGCCATGTGGACTGTGCTGACCTGGCTGGTGCCGGTCGCCGACCCCGCTTTGCGCTCAGCCGCTTTGCTCACGGGTGCATTGCCCATGTTGGGTATCTACACCATCCTGAGTCAGCGTCATGGTCATGGCGCCGTCAGTGCTGCCACTTTGCTGGTGACAACGGTGATGTCTTTTCTGACCCTCAGTAGCTTGCTGTGGCTGTTGCAACATTACCCTTTGTGATTACCCGATCAGCCATTCCTTGGCCACTTCGCTGATCAAGGCCAGCGTCGCTTGCTGGGTCAGTGTGGTGGGGCGCAAAGAACTGATGGCGGTGGTTAATTGGATGTGCAAGTTCGGATCGGACACCTGCCGCACTGAAAACGCCGAAGGCCTGACTGAGCGCATGACCGCGTTGCGCGACAGGATGGCATAACCCGCGCCGTCGGCCACCAGATCCAGAATGGCACTCACGCCGTCGATTTCCAGCGCAATCTGCGGACGGCAGCCAATCGCGGCCATTTCGGATTCCACATGCATGCGGATCGCGTTGGGCCGCGTGGGAATGACCAGTGGCAGGCTGGCCACTTCACTCAATGGGATGTGCGGCGGCGGTGGGTCTTCCTGCAAGCCTGGCGGGCGTGGCTGCACCAGCAACAATTCTTCCTGCACGAGTGGCGTGTGCTCGATACCTGGGATCTGGTTGGGGTTGTAAAGCACGGCGATGTCCAGACGGCCGTTTTGCAGGTTCTCCTGCATGGCGCTCGACAAGCCTTCGCTGATGGACAGCTGGGCCTCGGGCATGCGCTGTCTGAATGCGCGGGTCAGGGGCACGGTCAGCATCCTTGCCACGCTGGGCGGCAGGCCCAACGCCACGCGGCCCGACAGACCACTGCGCACCCGGCCCAGTTCTTCACGCGCCCGCTCAACCTGGTGCAGGATGCCCCGACCATGTTCGAGCAGCAGTTGTCCGGCCTGGGTGGGGGTGGCCCCCCGACCATTGCGCACCAGCAGGTTTTGCCGCAGCTCGACTTCGAGCAGACGCACCTGGCGGCTGAGCGCAGGTTGGGCGATGTTCAGGGCCTGAGCGGCGCGGGTGAAGCTGCCCAGTTCGGCCACGCGCACAAAGTATTCGAGCTGTTTAAGGTCCATGATGGGGCTTTCTGTTGGCGTGATTTTGTCATATCCATCGTCTGGTTATGCGAATTTGTTCTAGCTGGTAGATGGTGACTGGGCTGGGTAGGGGACGGGCTTGCCTGCACAATCGGACGGAGAAATTCGGTCCACCAAGGAAGCAGACATGAGCCAAACCCAACCCTTGATCATTGACGTGCACGGTCACTACACCACGGCCCCCAAAGCGCTCGAAGACTGGCGCAACCGCCAGATCGCCGGCATCAAGGACCCGGCGTCCATGCCCAAAGTGTCCGAATTGAAGATCAGCGACGACGAACTGCGCGAAACCATTGAGACCAATCAGCTGGCCAAGATGAAAGAGCGTGGCTCGGACATCACCATCTTCAGCCCTCGCGCCAGCTTCATGGCACACCACATTGGTGACTTCAATGTCTCGTCCACCTGGGCGGCCATTTGCAACGAACTGTGCTACCGCGTGAGCCAGCTGTTCCCTGACAACTTCGTGCCTGCGGCCATGCTGCCCCAGTCGCCGGGCGTGGATCCGGCCACTTGCATCCCCGAGCTGGTCAAGTGCGTGGAGCAATACGGCAACGTCGGCTTGAACCTGAACCCCGACCCGTCGGGTGGCCACTGGACATCGCCACCTTTGAGCGACAAGGCCTGGTACCCCATTTACGAAAAGATGGTCGAGTACGACATCCCTGCGATGATCCACGTCTCGACCA
>Ga0228701_1000466_pt1 | contig 34053 bp, 29 predicted proteins | sample McNCre117_Aug_MG_2_FD_178017 | JGI IMG/M metagenome (GOLD analysis project Ga0228701, IMG submission 178017) | Freshwater microbial communities from McNutts Creek, Athens, Georgia, United States - 11-17_Aug_MG | ecosystem: Environmental > Aquatic > Freshwater > Creek | place: USA: Georgia... | reverse complement strand
AAGAAAGCGTTGCCACAGAACCTGCGGCGCGCGTTTGGAAAGACGCCCACGGCCATGTGCTGCAAGACGGTGACACGGTCACCCTCATCAAAGACTTGAAGATCAAAGGCTCGTCCTCGGTCGTCAAAGTGGGCACCAAGGTCAAGAACATCCGCTTGGTGGACGGTGACCACGACATCGACTGCAAGATCGAGGGCTTTGGCCCCATGCAACTCAAGACGGAGTTTGTGAAGAAGGCCTAAGTCGTCCGCACCACGCCATAGCCCAGCATGAGCAAGGTGCCAATCAACAGCGCCGGCCCCATGCGGCGCGTGGGGCGCGACACCATCACAGCCAGGCTGACCACGCACATCAAAATGCGCAACAGCATGGGCACGGTGGCCAACAAGCCCAAGGGCATCAGCAGCATGCGCACGGTCAGCGCGGCCACCATGGCGTAGGTGACGGCGGCCACCCAGCGAAAAATCTCGCTCTCTGAGTCGATGTGACCCGACAGCTTCACGCCCAGGGCACGACACGCATACGTGCCCAAACAGGCGGCACTCAAAGCCAACCACACGCCCCAGCCTTGCACTGCGACGTTCATGGCTGCACCTCCACCGGTGCGGGACGCAACCAGCGACGGTCCACCACGTAGCCGATGGTGCCAGCCACCAAGCCTGTGGCCAACAAACTGCTGTCGGCGTCCCAGACATAAAACAAAGGCCCCAGCACACAGCCCAAACCAATTGCGATGCGGTTGGCCCAGGGCCTCACTTCAGTGAAGGTCAGCAAAAAGAACAAGGGGTTGATGAACACCAGTGCCAAGGTCACCGCATCAGGCACCCAACCGGCCACGAAATAGCCCAACACGGTGCCGGGCATGGCAATCAACCAGCACGGCAAACCCAAACCAATGAAATAGCTCAAGCGGTGCTTGGCCGCCATGTGCGGAAACTCGCGCATGGACATCGACCATGCCGTCATGGCCAGCAAGTGCACCCACAGGTACAGCCCACGGTTGCGGTCGCGCCGGTGCAGTTGTGGAAACAGGGTCACCACCATGGTGACAAAGCGGGCCGAGGTCAGACTGACCGCAAAGGCGATGGCCAAGAATGAAGAGCCCGAGATCAGCATCTCCAGCATCACCACCTGCCCGGGCAGGGCGAACATCAACAGGCTGGTCAGCCCCGTCATCCACGCATCAAAGCCGTGGGTTCGGCCCATGGCGCCAAAGCCCACCATGCCGGCAAACAACACCAGCACGGGAGCGCCCACGGCATCGTGAATGCCAGCCCAAAACGCAGCACGGCGGTTGGTAAATCGTGGCGCGTTCATACCACCACCGGTTCGGGTTCTAAGCGAATACCAAACCGTTCATACACGCTGGTTTGAATGGCTTTGGCCAAGGTCATCACCTCGCCGCCGGTGCAAGGATGCTCGCGCCCGCCTTTGTTCACCAGCACCAAGGCTTGCTTCTCGTACACGCCGGCATGACCCATGGTTTTGCCTTTCCAACCGCAGGCGTCAATCAACCAGCCGGCAGCGAGTTTGATGCGGCCATCGTCGAGCACGTAGTGCACGACCTTGGGATCGCGGGCGATGATGTCGTCGCACTGCTCCTGAGTCACGGTGGGGTTTTTGAAGAAGCTGCCCGCATTGCCAATCACCGCCGGGTCGGGCAATTTGGCACGGCGAATGGCGCACACCCAGTCAAAAATTTGCTGGGCACTGGGCTGTGTGATGCCGGTCTCGGCCATCTTGCGTTCGAGGTCGAGATAGCCCAATACAGGCTTCCAGTCTTTGCGCAACACAAACCGCACCCGGGTGATCAGTGCCTTGCCTGCCAAGCCCAAGCCATTGGCACCCGAACTCTCGTGTTTGAAAATCGAATCGCGGTAGCCAAAGGCGCATTGCGCGGCATCCAGGCTGAAGCTGCGACCGCTGCTGAGGTCGATGGCGTCGAGCGAATCAAATCGGTCTTGCAGCTCCACGCCATACGCACCGATGTTTTGCACCGGCGAGGCGCCCACAGAGCCAGGAATGAGGGCCATGTTTTCCAACCCTGGCCAGCCCTGCGCTAGCGTCCAGCGCACCAGTTCGTGCCAAGACTCGCCTGCTGCGGCTTCGACAATCCAGGCCTTGTCGGTCTCCTCGACCAAACGCATGCCTTTCATCTCTACCTTGAGAACCAAAGGCTTCACATCCCCTGTCAACACAATGTTGCTGCCGCCACCTAAGACAAATTTGGGCATGGCACGCAGCGTGGCATCGGCCAGCACCGCTTGCACATCGGCCTCTGAACGCACATGCACCAGCTGCAAGGCCTTGGCCGAGATGCCAAAACTGTTGTGCGCTTGAAGGGGGTAATTGGGCTCAACTAACATAGGACAATTGTCTCATCCTGATTTTCAAAGCTGATTGCCATGCCCTCTTTTGACACTGTGTGTGAACCCAATCTGGTCGAAGTGAAAAACGCCGTCGAAAACACGGCCAAAGAAATCGCCACCCGCTTCGACTTCAAAGGCACCTCTGCTGCCGTGGAACTCAAAGACAAAGAGATCACCATGTTCGGTGACGCCGACTTTCAGCTGGTGCAAGTCGAAGACGTACTGCGCAACAAACTGACCAAGCGCGAAGTCGACATTCGTTTCTTGGACAAGGGCGATGTGCAAAAGGTCGGCGGAGACAAGGTCAAGCAAGTCATCAAAATCCGCAATGGCATTGAGACCGAAGTGTCCAAAAAGATTCAGCGCTTGCTCAAAGACAGCAAGATCAAAGTGCAAGCCGCCATCCAAGGCGACGCCGTGCGCGTCAGCGGTGCCAAGCGCGACGACCTGCAAGCCGCCATGGCCCTGATTCGCAAAGACATGACCGACTTGCCTTTGTCGTTCAACAATTTCCGCGATTAAGTACAACGCGCGCACAAAAAAAGGGGCTGTTCAAGCCCTTTTTTTCATGCAACCAGACTCAAGTCACTGAGCTCCGGGCTCACTCGGTGGCGCTTCTTTCTTCGCGCCAATCTTGGACTCTTGCCCAGCCACCAAACGCGCGATATTGTCTTTGTGACGCATCAACAGCAAGGCACTCATGACCATCACCGCGAGCAACTCGGCTTCACTGGTTTGCCAGGCAATCTTGTCGCCAAACACGTAGTAGCCCGGCGCAAACACCGAAGCGGCCAAGGCGGCGAGCGATGAGTAGCGAAAGAAAAACGCCACGATCAGCCAGGTGCCCACGGTGGCAGCGCCCAGCAGCGGCTCCACCCCAAACAACACACCTGCCGCTGTGGCAACACCCTTGCCGCCTTTGAAGCCAAAGAACACCGGCCACAAATGGCCGATGAAAGCAGACAGCGCCACCAGCGCCACGGCGCGGTCATCCAAACCAAACTGCGGGCCAAACAGCTTGACCAACAGCACGGGGAAATAACCTTTGAGGGCATCGAACAACAAGGTGGCAATTGCCGCTTGTTTGTTGCCCGAGCGCAGCACATTGGTGGCCCCGGGGTTTTGGCTGCCGTAGGTGCGTGGATCGTCCAGGCCCATGAGGCGGCTGACGATCACCGCAAACGACAAGGACCCAATCAAATACGCGCCCAAGGCGAGCAGCAAGATCACAGAATCATCTGAATGCATCATGATGCCTTTCACAGCGCGGGGTCGCGCACATCCCAACGAATCGCATCAATCGCGGCCAACAACTCGGGCGACAGGGTGGTGCCCCAGGCGTCCAAATCAGCATCCAACTGCGCCAGCGAGGTCACACCAATGATGGTGCTGGCCACTTGCCACTTGGTGTAACAAAACGCCAGGGCCATTTGTGTGGGCGTCAAGCCATGCTCACGCGCCAGCGCGTTGTAACGACGTGCAGCCGCCAAAGCCTCAGGCCGGCCCCAACGCTGTTTGCGCATGGACTCATAGCTTGACATGCGCCCGCCTGCGGCGCCCTGTGATGCTTGCGGGCCCTCAATGCCACCGGCGTCGTACTTGCCGGTGAGCAAACCAAAGCCCAATGGCGAATAGGCCAGCAAAGACACATTCAGGCGATGGCAGGTTTCGTCCAAGGCGTTTTCGTAGGTGCGGTTGATCAGGCAATACGGGTTTTGTACCGTCGCCACGCGGGGCAGCCCATGCTCTTCGGCCAAGCGCACAAACTCGTGCACGCCATACGGCGTTTCATTGGACAGGCCCACATAGCGCACCTTGCCGGCTTTGACCATCTTGGCCAAGGTCTCGAGCTGGTCGCGAATGGGCGTGAGCGACTTTTCTTTGGTGGGGTCGTAATAGGCCATGCCAAAAGCCGGCACATGACGCTCAGGCCAATGAATTTGGTAGAGGTCGATCACATCGGTTTTCAAGCGACGCAGGCTGGCTTCGCACGAGGCCTCCATGTCTTGTGTGCTCATGCCACTGCCCTCACGAATCCAGGGCATGCCGCGTGAGGGGCCTGCCACCTTGGTGGCCAGCACCAATTTCTGGCGTGCGCCTGGATTTTTGGCAAACCAGTTGCCGATGATGGTTTCGGTGGCACCGCAGGTCTCGGCCTTGGCGGGCACCGAATACATCTCGGCGGTGTCGATGAAGTTGACCCCACGCGCCAGCGAGTGATCAAGAATGGCGTGTGAATCGGCTTCGTTGACTTGCTCACCAAAGGTCATGGTGCCCAAGCAAATCGGGGTCACGCGCAAATCGCTGGTGCCCAAGGGGACGAGAGGAAAACTCATAACAACTCCAAGACTCAATTTATTTTGAAAACATGTATTTTGTGAACGCGCAAGTCTAAGGCCTAGGCTTTGGCCCGGGCTTCTTCTTGCAAGCGCAGCACACGGCGCTGCACCTTGCCCGTGGTGGTCATGGGCAACTCAGCGATGAACTCAATCTCTTTGGGGTATTCATAGGGCGCCAATTTGCCGCGCACATGCTGCTGCAACTCGGCCACCAACGCCTCGCTGGCAGCAAACCCTGGGGCCAACACCACATAGGCCTTGACCAAGGCACCACGCTCGGCATCGGGTTTGGGCACCACCGCCGCATTGGCCACAGCCACATGTTTCACCAAGCAGTTCTCAATCTCGCTGGGGCCAATGCGATACCCCGCCGCTTTGAACACATCGTCGGCGCGGCCTTGGTACCACAGGTAGCCATCGGCATCGCGGGTGGCCAAATCGCCGGTGCGGCACCAGTCACCGGTGAACTTGCCTTCGGTGGCACGGTCGTTTTTCCAGTAGCCCAAAAAGAAAATCGGATCAGGTTCGCCATGTGCATTGAAGCGGTTCAGCGCCACATCGCCGGGCACACCCACCGGGCATTCGTGGCCGTCTTCGTCGATCACCGCCACCCGGTGGCCAGGATAGCCCTTGCCCATGCTGCCTGGTTTGGCGGGCCAGCCCACGTGGGTGCCGTGCTGCGTCAAGCCCTGTGCACGGTCTGCGGCCCATGCCATCGCGCAATTGCCCACGATGTAGTTGATTTCGGTTTGGCCGAACATTTCATTCACGGTCACACCGAGTTGCTCTTGGCAATAGCCAAACACTGCGTCACCCACGGCTTCGCCCGCGCTCATGATGGCTTGCAAGCGCAGCTTGAAGTCGCGCCCCGCCTGCGGGTAGGCCTTCATCATGGCCTTGAGCGCGGTGGGAAACAAAAACGTGTGGGTCACACCATGCTGCTGCATCAGCGTGAAGGCCAGCTCGGGGCTGAAACGCCCGTTCCACGCCACGATGGGGCGGCCAAAGTACAAAGACGGCAACAAGGCATCCATCAAGCCTCCCGTCCAAGCCCAATCGGCAGGCGACCAAAACACAGCGTCGCTGCCCGTGGGCAAGGCATGAGGCGCCAGCACGGCCTCACGGTGGGTTGGAAAACCAAACCAATTCTGGCTGCACACAAAACCCGTCAAGTTACCGATCAAAGCCCGGTGCGGAATGAGTGCGCCCTTGGGTGGGCCGGTGGTGCCACTGGTGTAGATCAACACCGCGCCTTCTTCGGCTTGGGTGTGCACTGCCTCGAAGTGGCTTTGTTGTGCGGCCAGCGCGCTCGCGTAGTCCACATCCACATGCAACATGTCGCTGGCGTTGGACAAATCAATTCCAATCACTTCGCGCAGCGCTGGGCACTGTGCCCGTACGGCCAGCAGGTTGCCGACCGAGGCGTCATCCACGATGGCCACCACGGCTTCGCTGTCTTGCAATCGGTATTCCAAGGCCTCTGGGCCAAACAACAAAGACAGCGGCATGGCCACTGCGCCCATTTGCAGCACGGCCATATAGGCCACAGCGGTTTCAAAGCGCTGCGGCAACACAATCGCCACACGGTCGCCACGCGCCACACCCAAGCCTTGCAACACATGGCTCAAGGCATCCGCTGCGCGCTGCAACTCGGCATAGCTGTGGGTGTGTGGCACGCCATTGGCCTGGTGCGTGATGATGGCAATGCGTTGTCCCGCATCAGCTTGGGCAGCCCAACGGCGGCTGCACACCTCGGCCATGTTGAAGTGCGTGGGCACCGACCAGTGGAACCCTTGCTGCATGGCGTCGTAAAAATCAGGCGCCGCGTGGCGGGTGCTGTCATGTGTTTGACCGTGTGTCATGGGGTGCATCCTTATGATGAAAAGAATGTACCCAATTCAAAAAGCCTCGCGTAGCGAGTTTGTCCCCATCCGTCACCTGCGTTACCACGTGCGCCAATGGGGCACACCCAGCCCCAACGTCCCACCTTTGGTCATGGTGCATGGCTGGATGGATGTGTCCGCCTCGTTCCAGTTCGTGATCGATGCCATGGCCCAAGACCGCTGGGTGATTGCCCCAGACTGGCGCGGTTTTGGCCTGACTGACACCCCCAACACCGACAACTACTGGTTTCCCGACTATTTGGCCGACCTCGATTTTTTGCTCGATCACTATGTAGGCGATCAACCCATCCACTTGGTCGGCCACAGCATGGGCGGGCACATTGCCACGCTCTACGCGGGCGTGCGCCCCGAGCGCATTGCCCAGCTGGTGAACCTCGAAGGTTTTGGCATGGCCGCCACGCGCCCATCCCAAGCCCCCGGTCGCTACGCCAAGTGGATGGATGAGCTCAAAACCTTGGCCCGTGGCGAGCTGGACCTCAAGCCCTACCCCAGCCTGGAAGGCGTGGCTCAGCGTTTGATGAAAACCAACCCCCGCTTGGGCAGTGACAAGGCCCATTGGTTGGCACAGCACTGGGCGCGCGCCAACGACCAGGGCGAATGGCGCATCTTGGGCCATGCGGCGCACAAGATCACCAATGCCCAGTTGTTCAAGGTGGACGAAGTGATGGCCATCTACGAACGCATCACGGCCCCCATGCTGTGCGTGGTGGCCAGCACAGACAGCTTGGTGCAGTGGTGGAAGGATCAGTACACCTTGGCCGAATTCAAGCAACGCATTGCCAGCGTGCCCAACTTGCAACACGCCGTGATTGACGATGCTGGCCACATGCTGCACCATGACCAACCCGATGTGCTGGCCCGTTTGCTGGAAAAATTTCTGTCGACTTAGCGCACACAGAAGTTTGCTGCAAAGGGCCAGTGCAGCTCTGCAAAGAGCTTTCAGGTTAGCCCTATAGGCACTGTGTAAAATTTATTTTTTACACTTTTGTTTTCACATGATCAAACTTCATTGGCAACAAGCGCTGCCCTCTTTAGCGCTTGCAACCGCCCTGCTCACGGCACATCCTCTCGCGCACGCCGCAGAAGTCAGCCCAAACCCTTGTCCAAAATTTTTAAGCAGCCAAGACGCCCCAGAGCCTGACAGCGACAAGCAATGGGACCTGACACTCTCCCCCTACGCCTACCACTGGCATGACAACCCCGAGCATCGCCCCGTCTTTTTAGGCGCGATGGACCGCCATGTCGCGGGCGAACGGTTTTGCGGCTTGGCCTTGTTTCGTAACTCGTTTGGTCAACCTTCGGCCTATTTCTATGTGGGGCAACGCTGGGATGCGTTTTTAGGTCAACCCAAATTGTTCGCCAAGATCTCAGCCGGCTTCATTTATGGCTACAAAGGCAAGTACCAAGACAAGATTCCCTTCAACGATTACGGCGTCGCCCCCGTCATCATTCCTTCACTGGGTTACAGCTTTAACCGCCACGACTCGGCCCAAATCATGGTGCTCGGAACGGCCGGGGTTTTGTTTGCCTACGGCCACCGCTTCTGAAGTCGGCTGAACGTGAGAAAATCGCAGGTTTTCCCCCAGACACATAAAGAAGACCCATCATGGAAGCAGAACGCATCAACCTCATTGGCACCACCCTCGCAGACTTGAGCGTTCGCACGGTGGATCTCCGGAGGTATCTTTGACTACGATGCCAAAGCCGAACGCCTGCGCACCGTCAACGCCTCGCTAGAAGACCCCACGATCTGGAACGACCCCAAAAAAGCCCAAGAGCTGGGTCGTGAGAAGAAAACCCTCGACGGCGTGGTCGTCACCCTCAGTCGCCTCACCCAAGAGCTGGCCGACAACACCGAGTTGTTCGAGATGAGCAAAGCCGAAGGCGACGAAGAAGGTCTGATGACCATCGAAGCCGATACACAAGGTTTGGTCAAAACCATCGAAGAGCTCGAATTCCGCCGCATGTTCAGCAATGAGGCCGATCCGCTGAATTGCTTCCTCGACATCCAAGCCGGTGCCGGTGGCACCGAGGCCTGCGACTGGGCCAGCATGTTGCTGCGCCAGTACCTCAAGTACGCCGAACGCAAAGGCTTCAAAACCACGGTGGAAGACGAATCGCCCGGCGACGTGGCCGGCATCAAGGGCGCGACCATCAAGATCGAAGGCGAATACGCGTTTGGCTTGTTGCGCACCGAAACCGGTGTGCACCGCTTGGTGCGCAAGTCGCCGTTTGACAGCTCGGGCGGGCGCCACACCTCGTTTGCCTCGGTGTTTGTGTATCCCGAGATTGATGACTCGATCGAGATCGACATCAACCCCGCCGACGTGCGCACCGACACCTACCGCGCCTCGGGCGCGGGCGGTCAGCACATCAACAAAACCGACTCTGCGGTTCGTTTGACCCACATCCCCACCGGCATCGTGGTGCAGTGTCAAGATGGTCGCAGCCAGCACAGCAACCGCGACGTGGCGTGGAAACGCCTGCGCTCACGCTTGTACGACTTCGAAATGCGCAAGCGCATGGAAGAGCAGCAAAAGCTCGAAGACACCAAGACCGATGTGGGCTGGGGCCATCAAATCCGCAGCTATGTGCTGGACAACAGCCGCATCAAAGACTTGCGCACCAACGTCGAAATCTCGGCCACGCAAAAAGTGTTGGATGGCGACCTCGATGCCTTCATCGAAGCGTCACTCAAGCAAGGAATTTAAGGAACACCATGTACCGCGAAGGCACAGCCCAACTGATTCAACGCGCCGACTACACCGCGCCCGCGTTTTGGATCGACACCGTCGACCTGACATTTGACCTCGACGCCGCCAAGACCCGCGTGCTCAACAAAATGCGCGTGCGTCGCAACCCTGACGTGACGGCACAGCCCCTGCGTCTGGATGGCGACGAGCTCAACTTGGCACGCGTCTTGGTCAACGGCCAAGGCACCTCGTTCAAGATGGACGGCAGCCAGTTGGTGCTGGAAAACTTGCCCGAAGGCACAGACGCCTTTGAGCTGGAAATCTTCACCACGTGCAATCCCGCCAAGAACACCAAGCTCATGGGCCTGTACGTCAGCAACGACTCGTTCTTCACGCAATGCGAGGCCGAGGGCTTTCGCCGCATCACCTACTTTCTGGACCGCCCCGATGTGATGTCGCTCTACAGCGTCACACTGCGGGCCGACAAAAAGGCCTTCCCGGTGTTGCTGAGCAACGGCAACCTGGTGGAAGAAGGTGCGTTGGAAGATGGGCGCCACTTTGCCAAATGGGTCGATCCCCACAAAAAACCGTGCTACTTGTTTGCTTTGGTGGCCGGCCAGTTTGTCTGCCGCGAACAGCGCGTCAAAACCCGCTCGGGCCAAGACCACTTGCTGCAAGTGTTTGTGCGTTCTGGCGATTTGGACAAAACCGAGCACGCCATGAACTCACTCATGGCCAGCATCCAGTGGGACGAGCAGCGCTTTGGTTTGAGCCTGGACTTGGAGCGCTTCATGATCGTTGCCACCAGCGACTTCAACATGGGCGCCATGGAGAACAAGGGCCTCAACATCTTCAACACCAAGTTTGTGTTGGCCAATTCCGCCACCGCCACCGACACCGACTATGCCAATATTGAGAGCGTGGTTGGCCACGAGTATTTCCACAATTGGACCGGCAACCGCATCACCTGCCGCGACTGGTTCCAGCTCTCGCTCAAAGAAGGCCTGACGGTTTTCCGTGACCAAGAGTTCAGCCAAGACTTGGCCGCCCAAGCGCTGATGCAGCACGCCGCCGACCCCGCGCAAGGCCATGCTGCGGCGGCCTCGGCCAAAGCCGTCAAACGCATCGAAGACGTACGCTTGCTGCGCACCGCACAGTTCACCGAAGACGCAGGCCCCATGGCCCACCCCGTGCGGCCTGACAGCTATGTGGAAATCAACAACTTCTACACCGTCACGATTTACGAAAAAGGCTCCGAGGTCGTGCGCATGATGCAAACGCTGTGCGCGCCCGCCCTCAGTGCCAGCGGCACCGAAGGCGGCTTGGCCCACACCGGCCGCGAAGGTTTTGCCAAAGGCATGACGCTGTACTTCCAGCGCCACGATGGCCAAGCCGTCACCTGCGACGACTTCGCCCAAGCCATTGCCGATGCCAACCCCAACTCGGCCCTGGCCACGCATTTGACACAGTTCAAACGCTGGTACGCGCAAGCGGGCACGCCCCGCGTGCAGGCCACGGGCAGCTACGACGCCACCACCCGTCGCTACACCCTGACCTTGAGCCAAAGCTGTCCACCCAGCCCGGGTCAAGCGCACAAAGAACCATTTGTCATTCCGGTGCAAATGGGCTTACTCAGCGCCGACGGCCACGAAGTCTTGCCCAGCCAGTTGTTGGTGCTCACCGAAGCCACGCAAAGCTTTGAGTTCCATGACTTGCCCATCACCGATGGTCAAGCCCCCGTGCCCTCGCTGTTGCGCGACTTCAGCGCACCGGTGGTGCTGGCCATGGACTTCACAGCGGCGCAATTGCTCACCCTGTTGGCGCACGACACCGACCCCTTCAACCAATGGGAAGCCGCACAACGCCTGTGTTTGAACGCAGCGCTGGCTGCGGCGAAAGACGATGGCACACCCACCCAGGTGCTCGATGCGGCTTTGGTCGACGCCCTGCGCACGGTGCTGCGCCACCCCAGCTTGGACGCCGCGTTCAAAGAACTTGTGCTCACCCTGCCCGCAGAAACCTACATCGCCGAGCAATTGGAAGTGGTCGATCCACAGCGCATCCACGCCGTGCGAGAGGCCATGCGTGCCCAACTCGCCCACGACTTGCATGACGACTGGGTCTGGGCCTTCGAGAACCACCGCGACAGCGGCAACTACCGCCCTGACCCCGTGTCCAGCGGACGCCGCGCCTTGAGCGGCATGGCCCTGACCATGCTCTGCTTGGATGCCCGCCGCAGCGGCGACAGCATGTGGCCGGGCCGCACCTTGCAGTGCTTCAAAGACGCCCACAACATGACCGACCGCTTCAATGCCTTGAGCGCCTTGGTCAGTGCGGGCCATGAACTGGCTGGGGACGCCTTGCAACGTTTTTACAACCTGTTTTCACGCGAAGCCTTGGTGATGGACAAATGGTTTGCCCTGCAAGCCGGTGCCTGCGACCGTGGCGGCAACGTGCTGCCTGTGGTGCGCCACCTCATGCTGCACCCCGACTTCCACATCAAAAACCCCAACCGCGCACGCAGCCTGATTTTCAGTTTCTGCAGCGCCAACCCCGGCGCCTTCCACCGCAGCGATGCGGCGGGTTATGTGTTCTGGAGCGAACGTGTGTTGGAACTCGATGCGATCAACCCGCAAGTCGCGGCACGTCTGGCCCGCGCCTTGGACCGTTGGCGCAAACTGGCCGAACCGTACCGCAGCGCGGCACACGAAGCCATCCAACGCGTCGCTGCCAAAACCGATTTAAGCAACGATGTGCGCGAAGTCGTCTCGCGCGCCCTGTCTCACTAAGTATCACTGAGTCACTGAGGACCCTGTCATGAGCATTTCACTCACCCGCTATCTGGTCGAACAACAACGCGCCAAAGGCCGCATCCCGTCGGAGCTGCGCTTGCTGCTCGAAGTCGTGGCCCGTGCCTGCAAGAGCATCAGCCACGCTGTGAACAAAGGTGCCCTGGGTGACGTGCTGGGCACTGCTGGCAGCGAAAACGTGCAGGGCGAAGTGCAAAAAAAGCTCGACATCATTGCCAACGATGTGTTGATCGAAGCCAACGAATGGGGTGGTCACTTGGCCGCCATGGCGTCCGAAGAAATGGACAGCATTCACATCGTGCCCAACCGCTACCCTCAGGGCGAGTACCTGTTGATGTTTGACCCACTGGATGGCTCCAGCAACATCGATGTGAATGTGAGCATTGGCACCATCTTCAGCGTGCTCAAAAAAGTCGACCCCAGCAAAGGTGTGAGCGAAGAAGACTTTTTGCAAGCCGGCACGCAACAAGTGGCCGCGGGTTACTGTGTGTACGGCCCCCAAACCACCTTGGTGCTGACGGTCGGTGACGGCGTGTCCATGTTCACCCTGGACCGCGAGCAAGGCTCTTTTGTGTTGACGCAAGAAAACGTGAAGATCCCCGCGGACACCAAAGAGTTCGCCATCAACATGAGCAATATGCGCCACTGGGACGAGCCCGTGAAGCGCTACATCGACGAATGCCTGCAAGGCGAAGAAGGCCCACGCGGCAAGAACTTCAACATGCGCTGGATCGCCTCCATGGTGGCCGATGTGCACCGCATCTTGACCCGTGGCGGCGTCTTCATGTACCCCTGGGACAAGCGCGAACCCGGCAAACCCGGCAAGCTGCGTCTGATGTACGAAGCCAACCCCATGAGCTGGTTGGTCGAACAAGCCGGTGGTGCATCGACCAACGGCCATCAACGTATTCTGGACATCCAACCCACCCAACTGCACGAACGTGTGAGCGTGATCTTGGGTTCCAAAAACGAAGTCGAGCGCGTCACCCGTTACCACGCCAAAGCCTGATCAACGCCATCAGGCGTTCTCACCCAAAGCCCAACTGAGGTTGGGCTTTTTCTTTGGCTTGAAAGCCGTTTTGCACCCATGACCTCTTCGCGCGCCGGCACGCTCGGCATTGACTTTGGCACCTCGAACTCCGCCGTGGCCTGGGCAGCCCCAGACGGTACAGCGCGTCTGATTGCGCTTGAGGGCGATGCACTGGCCATGCCCACCGCTGTGTTTTACAACGCCGAAGAAGGCAGCACACATTTCGGACGTGAGGCCATCACCCACTACCTCGAAGGCACCGAAGGGCGTTTGATGCGTTCGCTCAAAAGCCTCCTGGGCAGCCCCTTGCTGCACGAGACCACGCTGATCAACAACCAGTTGGTGAGTTTTCAAGACATCGTGACCACTTTCTTGGCAGCTTTGCGCCAACGCGCCACTGAGAGCCTGGGCCACACCCCACAACGGGTGGTGATGGGGCGTCCGGTTCACTTCGTGGATGACGACTTGGCACGCGACCAGCAGGCTCAAGCCTCGCTGTTGCAGGCCGCACACGCGGTGGGTTTTCAAGAGGTGTCATTTCAGCTCGAACCCATCGCTGCGGCGCTGGACTATGAACGCCGACTCAGCCGCGAAAGCACGGTGTTGGTGGTGGACGTCGGCGGAGGCACGTCTGACTTCACGGTGGTACGTTTGGGGCCTGAGCGCATGACACGCACTGACCGAACGTCCGATGTGTTGGCTACCACCGGCGTGCACATTGGCGGCACCGACTTTGACCGCCAACTCAACCTCGAGCACGTGATGCCCTTGCTGGGCTATCGCCACATCGGCCCACAAGACCGCCAAGTGCCCAGCAGTCTGTTCATGGATTTGTCGACCTGGCATTTGATTCACTGGCAATACCAACCGCGCGTCATCAGCCATGCCCAAGGCCTGCGCAGCAACTACACCGACGAGCATTTGCATGCGCGTTTGATGCGTGTGCTGCAAGAACGCCACGGGCACCACATTGCCCACGAGGTAGAGCAAGGCAAGATCCGCTGCTCCTTGCAAGACCAAGACACACAGCTCGACTTGTCGTTCCTCGAACCTCAGTTTCACGCCGATCTGCGTGTCAACGCCATGCGCGACCACCTGGCCCCCTTGCTCAGCCAAGCCGTCGCCTGCGCACGCGCTTGCGTGCAAGCAGCAGGTTTGCACGACAGTGCGTTGGATGCGATCTACCTCACAGGTGGCTCATCAGCCTTGCGTCCTTTTCAACGCGCTTTGCAAGCTGCGTTCCCGCAGGTGCCTTTGGTAGAAGGCGACTTATTTGGTGGCGTGGCCTCGGGCTTGGTGTACAGCCGCTGAGCGTCAAGGCGTGTGGGCAGGATTCAGAACAAGCCTGCGCCTGCGTGCTTTTTGAACTGTTCGACAAACATCAGGGCGGCAGGCGTCATCTCGGCGCCTTCTTTGGTCAAGGCCACGATTTCGCGCGACACGCTGGGTGAGACCAAATCCACCGTAGCAACCGCTGTGGTTTGCGACAAGGTTTGGGCACGAGAAATTGCGTAAGAGGGCAAGACCGAAATGCCCTCGCCCTCGCTGACCAAGCCGAGGGCGGTGGCCACTTGCGACACCTCGTAGGCCGGCTGGATGTGTTTGTTCCACTTGGCAAAGGCTTTGTCCACCAACACGCGTAAGCCGCTGCCGTGGCGCATCAGGATCAGTGGTTCATCGAGCAGGTCTTGCCACTCCACCTCGCGCTGCTGCGCCAAACGGTGCGCACTGGGGCACACCACCATCAGCTTGTCGGTGTAGACCGGTGTGGCCAGCAAGTCAGAGGTGTCGCTGCTGGCCGTGCACACCGCCATGTCCACCTCGCCGCGACGCACCAACTCAGGCAACGACGCCACCGGTTCGTCCAGCAAGGCCACCTTGACCTGTGGGTTGTGCAGGCGAAAACTCGCAATCACTTTAGGAAACAAGGCGCTTGCCAACAAGGGCGACGCTGCCACGCGCAAACGCCCGGCCTTCACATGCTGGGTGTTTTGCAAGGAGGCAATGCCTGCCTCCAATTGCGCAAACACCTGCTGCACCGTGGGCAAAAACTGCTGACCCGCCTCGGTCAATACCAGTCGCCGCGTGGTGCGGTCGAACAACCGCGCACCTAAATCGTCCTCCATGCCACGCACCAACATCGACAGGGCCGAGGGCGTGAGGTGCAGCTTGTCGGCCGCGCGGGTCATGCTCGACTCTTGGGCCACGGCCAAAAAAGCACGCAGTTGTCTCAAACTCAAATTGGAGGCAGCGATCTTGGAACTCATGGCCCGAGTTTATGCCGCAGACGACGGCCACCCCGATTCAACAAATTGACTGCACGATTGTTCAATTTATATCGCCCCACCCGGCGCCAGGGTTTGATCCAATCACTTCTGTGATCCACCCCAGCCCCACACCCCACATCGGCAACGCGACCTCTGCGCAGGCGAGCCCACGTGCGCCACTGCGCCGCGAAGACAGCGCGCTGCTGCGTGGTGAGGGTTGTTTTGGGCAAGACGTGGCCATTCCCAATGCCTGCCACATCGCCTTTGTCCGCAGCCCGCAAGCGCATGCCCAGCTGCTGGGCATCGACAGCAACGCTGCCTTGCAGATCGACGGCGTGCTGGCCGTGTTAACCAGCGCCGAACTCGGCCAGCATGTGATGCCGGCCCACAACCCCTTGCTGGATGTGGTGCAAGACACCACCTTTCCTTTCATCGCCCACGCTCAATTGGCCTATGTAGGACAACCCGTGGCCGTGGTGGTGGCCACCAACCGCGCCGCCGCACGTGAAGCCGTAGGCGCTGTCACCCTGACGCTGCACAGCCTGCCCCCGAGCAACGATTTCGCCAGTGAAGACGCCACCACACGCACGCAACACAAAAGCGGTCAGATGCCCGCAAGCAGCGCTCATGTGGTGGAGGCCCACATTCGCTCGCCACGCGTGAGCGCCATGCCCATGGAGCCTCGCGCGTGCAGCGCCATGCTGCATGACGCAGAAGCAAACAGCCCACACCGCATCACCGTGTGGCTAGGCACGCAAACCCCCTCTCGCGCTCAGGCCGATGTGGCGCGCGTGCTGGGCCTGCCCACCGAGCACGTGCGACTCATCAGCCCCGATGTGGGCGGTGCGTTTGGCGCCAAAGCCTCGGTCAGCCCCGAAGACTTGTTGACGGCTCTGACCGCGCAACACATGCAACGCAACGTGCAATGGTTGGCCAGCCGGTCTGACGACTTTGTGGCGGGCATGCAAGGCCGTGGCTCAGTGCTGCAGGGCCGCTTGCATGTCAACGCCCAGGGCGTGTTGGAAGGCCTGTGGGCACGACTCCATTTCACACTCGGTGCCTGGTTGCCTTTCTCGGCCGTGGTGCCACTGCGCAACGCCGCGCGCATCTTGCCCGGGCCTTATGCGCTGACGCACCTCGACATTGAAGGCCTGGCCACGCGCGCCCATGCGGCGCCTGTCAACATCTACCGCGGTGCCGGTCGCCCTGAAGCGGCCTTGTTGATGGAAACCTTGATCGAGCAAGCCGCGCGCCAATGCCAGATCGACCCGGTGGACCTGCGTTTGCGCAACCTCATTCCCACACAGGCCATGCCCTACACCACGCCCACTGGCGAAGTGCTGGACTCTGGCGATTACGCTTTGGCTCTGCACAAAGCCTGCGCGCAGTTTGACTACACAAACGCACGCCGCCTGCAAACCCAACGCCGCCAACAAGGCGAACTGGTGGGCATTGGCTTGGTCTTGTACATCGAGCCCTGTGGCCAGGGCTGGGAATCAGCCCGCGTGACTTGGCATGAAGACGGCCGCGTCACCGTGGCCAGCGGCGCACCCGCGCAAGGCCAAGGCCATGTCACCACCTTTGCCCAACTGGCTGCCGACATCTTGGGCTGCGATGCCGCTAATGTGGACGTGCATTTGGGCAACACTGCGCTGTGTCCGGCGGGCACGGGCGCCTTGGCCAGCCGCAGCACGGCCATTGGTGGCAGCGCCATCGTGCAAGCCTGTCGCGCTGTGTTGGTACGTCGAGAAGCTGGCGATGCACTGCCCATCACCGCAGAAGAAAAATTCACCTCCAACGAAGCCTGGAGCTACGGCTGTGTGATTGCGCAGATGCGCATCGACGCCGACACCGGCACCCCCACCATTGAGCGCATCAGCTGGGTCGACGATGCGGGCCATGTGCTGCAACCCCAACTGGTTCACGGCCAATTGATCGGCGGTGCAGCCCAAGGCTTGGGCCAGGCCATGATGGAACGCCTCATCTACGACGACCAAGGCCAACTCATCACCGGTTCTTTGATGGACTACGCCATCCCGCGTGCCGACAACATGCCACCCATTGACATCAGCAGCATGCACACCCCCAGCCCCCACAACCTGTTGGGCGCCAAAGGTGTGGGCGAAGCTGGCTGCATTGGCGTGCCTGCCGCCTTGATGAATGCCGCGCGTGATGCGCTCTCGCCCTTGGGCGAATTCGATTTGCAACTCCCCCTGACGTCTGAACAGCTTTGGCGTGTTCTGTCGACCCATTTTGAAAAGGAAACCCCATGAAATACAAAAAATCAGAAGCCAAGGAATACGCACGCGAACACATGGTGGGCGTGTGGGCAGCCAACCTCACCCCTTTCAACGACGCCTTGCAGCTGGACGAAAAAGCCTACCGCGAGAACCTCCACCACTGGGTCAATGACTTGAAGCTCGGTGGCTTGTTCATTGCAGGCAAACAGGCTGAGTTTTTCTCCATGTCCATCGCCGAACGCAAGCGCTTGATTGACCTGTCCGTCGAAGTCGCCAGCGACGCGGGCAACCGCAACGGTGCAGGCCAATGTGGCATCGTCACCTCGTGTTCGGACACCAACCTCGATGTGGTGTTGGAGCTGGCTGAGCACTCGAAAAACGTCGGTGCCGACTATGTGATCGTGCACAGCCCCGTGCTGCACTTTGGCGCCGACACCGACGAAACCATTTACGAGTACTACCGATACTTGTCCGAAAAAATCGACCTCGGCTTGGCCATGTGGAACCACCCCGACTGCGGCTATGTGATGAGCCCTGAGCTGTGCGCCCGTATTGCCGAGTTGCCCAACGTCGTGGCCATCAAGTACAGCACCGACCGCGCCAAATACGCACGCCTGACCGAGATGGTGGGCGACAAAATTCACGTCAGCAACCCCGATGAACCCGATTGGTTAGAGAACATCATCGAACTCGGTTGGAAGCTCTACCTCTGTTCCACACCACCTTTCTTGCTGCAATCCAAGGTGGATCAACGCATGAACGAGTACACCCAACTCGCCTTCGCGGGTAAGTTTGAAGAAGCCCGCAAAGTGCGCGACAGCTTGAACCCGGTGCGCGAGGCCATCAAGCACAGCAAACCCAAAGGCAAACCCCAAGCCCATGGCAAATACTGGCAAGAGCTGCTGGGCCAACACGGCGGCCCCGTGCGTCGCCCCTTGTTGCAACTGACCGAAGCTGAACGCGAAGCCACCCGCCAAGCCTTTGCCCAGTGCGGTTTGCGCACCGCCTGACATGCACGCACCGCTGCAACTGCACGTCAACGGCCAAGACCTGCGCTTGGACGTGGCGCCGTCGCGCTTGCTGCTAGAAGTCTTGCGCGAACAATGCCAACTCACCGGCACCCACCAAGGCTGCGACACCGCCCAATGCGGTGCCTGCACCGTGCTGGTCGACGGTGCTGCGGTCAAGTCGTGCAATCGCTTGGCGGTGCAATGCAGCGGTCAACACATCACCACCATTGAAGGCGTCGCGCCGAGCGAATCCGAGCTGCATGTGATGCAGCAATGCTTCAGCAAACACCATGCGCTGCAATGTGGTTTTTGCACCCCCGGCTTGGTCATGCGTGCCCTGGCCTTGGTGAACGAAGATGTGCCCGCCGAAGACCAGGCCGTGCGTCATGCCCTGTCCGGCAACCTGTGCCGTTGCACGGGCTATGAAGGCATTGTCAAAGCGGTGTGCGAAGGCCTGACCTTGTTGCGCGCGCAAGCCAGCACCCCAGCCCAAGGCCAGGTCTAGCCATGCAACACACCGGCTACTTCCGCCCTCACAGCTTGGCCGAAGCCCAAGCCTTGCTGGCTGCACACCCCGACGCACAAGCCTTGGCCGGTGGGCAAAGCCTGCTCGCGGCCATGAAGCTGGGTCTGTGCCAGCCCACGCATTGGGTGGACTTGCAAGACCTGCCGGAGCTGCAACACATCACCCGCCACCACGACCACCTGTGGATCGGCGCCATGGTCACACACGAGGCTGTGGCCCACAGCGCAGAAGTTCAAGCCTGGTGCCCCCTGCTCGCGCACTTGGCGGGTGGCATTGCCGATGCGCAAATACGCCATGTGGGCACCTTAGGTGGTTCGCTCGCCAACAACGATCCTGCGGCTTGTTGGCCTGCGGGCGTGCTGGCCTGCGGCGCCACGGTGGTGACCACCCAGCGCGAAATACCCGCCGATGATTTTTTCATCGGCTTGTTCACCACCGCTTTGCAAGCGGGCGAGTTGATCTTGGGTGTGAAATTCCCACCCATTGCCTCGGGCCACTACCTCAAGTACGAACAAGCGGCGTCACGCTTTGCCTTGGTCGGCGTGGCCGTGACCCGCAGCGCGCAACACACGGTGCGCGTGGCCATCACAGGTTTGGGTCAGGGCGTGATGCGCTGGCAAGCCGCCGAAGAAGCGCTCAGCGCGCAGTGGGGCGTATCCGCTTTGGATGGCCTGTTCCTCGCAGACACAGAGGCCATGGGCGATGTGCAAGCCAGCGCCAGCTACCGCGCCCACTTGGCTGCGGTGCTGTGCCGCCGCGCCGTGGCACACCACACCGGCGAATCACCCACCATGCCACGTGGAGTCAAACCGCGTGCCACCCCATCTGTTCAAACCACCGTGCATGCGACGCCACCTGGCCACACCCTGCAAGGCGAACATGTGTTGAACGCCGACTTGCTCCAGGTGTGGCAAGCCCTGCTCGACCCGGCCATCTTGCAAATGAGCATCCCGGGCTGCTCGGCCATGCGTTTGCTCAAGCCCAACCACTACCAAGCCACGGTCAAGGTGGGCTTGGGTCTGGTGTCGGCCAAGTTTGAAACCCTGGTGCAGTTGCACCCCGACATCGCACCCACGCCAGGTTCTACGCAAGCGCGCTGTGGTTTGGATGTATCGGGACAGGCCGGTGCGCTGGGCAGTGGTCAAGCGCATGTGCAGGTGCAGTTAGAACAAATCGGTCCACACACACGTTTGCATTGGTCGGCTCAGCCACAGTTGCAAGGCACCTTGGCGCAACTGGGCAACCGCTTGGTGCAAGCCAGTACACAGCGTTTGAGTGAACAATTTTTTGAACGCTTTGCACAGGCCCTATCGGGTGAAGCACCGAGGGGTGGTGCCTGGTTTTTCTTTTATGCTTTGTCTCAACCGCTGCGCCGCTGGTGGCAGCACTTTTTCAGGAAATAAAGTCCGATGACTTCTTCTCACGACGCGCCTCGCCATGACCATTACAGCGCCCCGCTGAACTTTCAACACTGGACCGATGAGCACGCCCATTTGCTCAAGCCCCCCGTAGGCAACCAGCAGATTTGGAAGAACTCCGATTTGATTTGTACCGTGGTCGGTGGCCCCAACCAGCGCACCGATTTCCATGTGGACCCCTTCGAAGAATATTTCCACCAGTTCAAAGGCAATGCCTCGTTGCTGATTGCCGACCGTGGCAAGTTCGAGCGTGTGCATTTGCGCGAAGGCGATGTGTTTTTGCTGCCCGCTTTTGTGCGCCACTCGCCCCAACGCCCCGAAGCAGGGAGCATGTGCACCGTGATTGAACGCACCCGCCCCGTCGGCGTGGTGGATGCATTTGAGTGGTACTGCGCCGAGTGCGGCCATCTGGTGGCGCGCCGCGAGCTGCAACTGCAAAGCATTGTGGAAGATTTGCCCAAGGCCTTTGCCTCGTTTTATGACACGGCCGACAGCGAACGCACCTGCTCGCATTGCGGCACGGTTCATGCTGGCAGAGACTGGCACACTTGGCACCAACGTTGCGCCCATAATTTCCCCAACACGACCGTTTGATTTTTTGAACAACACAGGAGACTTCCCCCATGTCACAAACCACCCTCAAAGCGATTTGCGCAGCCGCCATTGCCACCTGCGCCTTGGCCAGCACCTCGGCCTTAGCTCAAGTAAAGATTGGTTTCATGTCCACCTTGTCAGGCCCAGCGGCCTCCCTGGGACAAGACATGTACGACGGTTTCATGCTGGGGGTGGAGCATGCTGGTGGCAAGCTGGGCGGTGCTGCGATTGAGGTGCTGAAAGAAGACGACCAGCTCAAGCCCGAGTTGGGTGTGCAAATCGTCAGCAAGTTCATCGAGCGCGACAAGGTGGACATCGTCACCGGTGTAACCTTCTCCAACGTGATGATGGCGGTGGCCAAGCCCTTGGCCGATGGCAAAGCGGTGTTCGTGGGCTCCAACGCCGGCCCCGCACCTTTGGCGGGTGCCCAGTGCAATGCCAACTTCTTCTTCACCTCGTGGCAAAACGACATGCAAGCCGAAGTGGTGGGCAAGTACGCCACCGACAAAGGCTACAAAAACGTCTACATCATGGCGCCCAACTACCAGTCGGGCAAAGACAATGTGGCAGGCTTCAAGCGTTATTTCAAAGGCGGGGTGGCGGGCGAGGTCTACACCACCGTCAACCAACCCGACTACTCGGCTGAAATTGCGCAAATGCAAGCAGCCAAGCCCGACGCCTTGTTTGTGTTCTATCCCGGCGGCATGGGTGTGAACTTTGTCAAACAAATGCGCCAGGCTGGTTTGCTGGGTCAGATTCCGTTGTTGTCGGTTTCCACCACCGATGGCTCGACCATTCCAGCGCTGAAAGAAACCGCGCTCGGCGTGATCTCGGGCACCTTCTGGGGGCCTGACTTCAACAACGCGGCGAGCAAAAAGTTTGTCGCCGACTTCGAGAAAAAATACAACCGCATTCCTTCGCAATACGCAGCCCAGTCCTACGACTCAGCCTTGTTGATCGACAGCGCCTTGAAGAAAACCGGCGGCAAAGCCAGCGACAAAAATGCCTTGGCCGCTGCCCTGCGCGCCGCCGACTTCAAGTCGGTGCGTGGCAATTTCCGTTTCAACAAAAACGGCTTCCCCATCCAAGACATGCACGTGTTTGAAGTGGCCAAAGATGCACAAGGCCGTGTGTCGCTCAAAACCGCCTCGACACCGCTCAAAGACTTGGCCGATCCTTATGTGAAAGATTGCCCGCTCAAATAAGCACCACACGCTCTGCATGAGTTTCAATTTACTGTTGGCACAAAGCCTCAACGGGCTGCAATTTGGCGTGCTGTTGTTTTTGATGGCGGCGGGCTTGACCTTGGTCTTCGGGATCATGAGCTTCATCAACCTCGCCCATGGTGCGCTCTATATGTTTGGCGCGTACTTTGCCGCCTTGGTGTTTGCGGCCTCGGGTTCGTTCGCATTGGCCTTGTTGGCCGCCGCGCTTGGTGTGTTTGTGTTGGCTGCGCTGCTCGATGCCGGCGGTCTGGCCGTGCTGCACAAGCGCGACCACCTCGACCAAGTGCTGGCCACCTTTGGCATGGTCTTGTTCAGCAACGAGTTTGTGCGTTGGGCCTGGGGCAACTCGCCCTTGTTCATGGACACACCCGATGCGCTGTCGAACTCGGTGCAAATTTTGGGCTTCAACTACCCCGCTTACCGCTTCGCCATCATCGGCGTGGGCTTGGCTGTGGCGCTGGGTTTGTACGCGCTGATTGAGCGCACCCGTATTGGCATGCTGATTCGTGCCGGCGCCAGCAACCGCGAGATGGTGTCGGCACTGGGTGTGAACATTGGCTGGCTGAACCGTTTTGTGTTTGCCCTGGGCGCAGGCCTGGCCGGGTTGGCGGGCGCCATGGTGGGCCCGATTTTGTCGATTCAGCCTGGCATGGGCGAACCGATTTTGGTGCTGACCTTGGTGGTCATCGTCATCGGTGGCATTGGCTCGATTCGTGGCGCATTTTTAGGCGCCCTGGTGGTCGGTGTGGTCGACACGCTGGGCCGCGTGTTGTTGCCGATTTGGTTGCGTGAATTGTTTGATGCCTCGGTGGCCAATGCCGCAGGCCCGGCCCTGGCCTCGATGTTGGTGTATTTGTTGATGGTCTTGGTGTTGGCCTTCAAACCCGATGGCCTGTTTCCTGTGAAGGCGCGTCAGCAATGAGTAGCTTGCACACACCCGCGGGTACACACCCGCAAGCAACATCACGCACGGGCTTACGCACCACCTTGGCGGGCCTGCTCATCGCTGCCCTGGCCGCTGTGCCGGTGTATGCCTGGTTCACCCAAGACGTGTACGCCCTCACCTTGTTTGGCCGCATCTTGGCCTTTGGCTTGGCCGCATTAGGCTTGAACTTGGCTCTCGGTTTTGGCGGCATGGTCAGCTTGGGCCATGCCATGTACATGGGCTTGGGCGCTTATGCCGTGGGCATTTTGTCGAGCGTGGGGTTGCACTCGGGCTGGCTGCACATGGCCACTGCTGTGTTGGTCACGGTGCTGGTTGCTGCGCCTTTGGGCTGGGTGGCGCTGCGCACCCAAGGCATTGCCTTCATCATGATCACACTGGCGTTTGCACAGCTGTTTTATTACGTGTTTGTGAGCCTCAAAGCTTTTGGCGGTGACGACGGCATCAGTTTGCAACAGCTCAGCGATTTTGGGTTTTTAACGGGCAACAAATTTGCCATCTATGTGTCGCTGCTGCTCACCGTGCTGTTGGCCCTATGGGTATTGCAGCATGTGGTGGACTCTCGCTTTGGCTTGGTCTTGCGTGCCACCAAGGTGAATGAGCGACGCGTGCAAGCCTTGGGCGCGCGCAGCTTGCCGTATCGGATCACGGCCTATGTGATTTCGGCGGTGTTGTGCGCCTTGGCAGGCTTCTTCTTGGCCAACCTCACCGGCTTTGTATCGCCCGCCATGATGACCTGGGCGGTCTCGGGCGAGCTGATTGTGATGGTGCTCTTGGGCGGCATGGGCAGCGTGTTTGGCCCCGTGGTGGGTGCTTTTGCGCTGCTGCTGACCGAAGAAGGTTTGAAGCTGTTGACCGAGCGCTGGCCCATGATTTTGGGCCCGTTGATTGTGTTGATCGTGGTCTATCTCAAACGCGGGCTCTGGGGCCTGCTGGAGGAGCGTTGAGATGAGCAGCTTGTTAGAAGTACGCGGCTTGGTGAAAAACTATGGCGGTCTGCGCGTGACCGACCAGGTGAACATCAGCCTCAAAGCCAGACACATCCATGCCCTGATTGGCCCCAACGGGGCGGGCAAGACCACCTTGGTGAACCAAATCGTGGGCGAGGTGCGCAGCGATGCGGGCCAGATTTTTCTCAAAGGCCAGGACATCACGCATTGGTCGGTGGCCAAGCGTGCACGTGCGGGTTTGGGCCGGTCGTACCAAATCAACTCGATCATTCCTGAATTCACCGCCTTAGAAAACGTGTTGCTGGCCGTGCAAACCGCGCAAGGTCACAACTTTCATTTCTGGCAAGCCGCCACGGCGCAGCGTGATTTGGTGGAACGCAGCGACGCCGTGTTGGACCTGCTGGGCTTGTTGCCCTTGCGCCAGCAACGCGTGCGTGATTTGTCTTATGGCCAACAACGCCAAATTGAATTGGCCATGGCCGTGGCGTCACAACCCGATGTGCTGTTGCTGGACGAACCCATGGCGGGCCTGGGCCCCGCCGAAACGCAACACATGATCGATGTGTTGCAAGGCCTGCGTCAACAGTTTGCGATTTTGTTGATCGAGCACGACATGCATGCCGTGTTCTCGCTGGCCGATGAGGTCAGCGTGCTGGTCTATGGCCAAGTGGTGCTGTGTGACACGCCAGAGGCTGTGCGTGGCAGCGAGGTGGTGCGTGAAGCCTATTTGGGCGATGAGGAGCTGAGCGCATGAGCACGCCGCTGTTAGAAATTCGCCACGCCACCAATGGCTATGGCGCCAGCCAGGTGTTGTTTGACATGGGCTTGTGCGTGCACGCTGGCCAATGCGTGAGCCTGCAAGGGCGCAATGGCATGGGCAAGACCACCACCCTCAAAAGCCTCATGGGCTTGTTGCCGCTGTGGCAAGGCGAGGTGCTGTGGCAAGGTCAGGCCATTCAACAATTGCCGCCGCATCGCATCGCGCAACTGGGCATTGGCTTGGTGCCTGAAGGTCGGCAGATTTTCCCCAACCTCACGGTGTGGGAAAACTTGGTGGCCACGGCGCGCCCTGCCCGTGCGGGCCACAAGGCCTGGAACTTGGAGCGTGTGTACGCCTTCTTTCCGCGCTTGGCCGAGCGTCAAAACAACTTTGGCAACCAGCTCTCGGGGGGCGAACAGCAAATGCTGGCGATTGGCCGCGCTTTGATGACCAACCCCCAGCTGCTGATCTTGGACGAAGCCACCGAAGGTTTGTCGCCCCTGATTCGCGAAGAAATTTGGGCCGCCTTGAACGTGCTGCGCAGCGAGGGCTTGTCGATCTTGGTGACCGACAAAAACATGCAGCAACTGCTCACCTTGTGCGACGTGCACTACGTGATGGAAAAAGGCCGTTGCGTGTGGTCGGGTAACTCCGCATCCTTCCGCGCAGACGCCAGTGTGCGTGAACGTTATTTAGCGGTGTAGCCGCATGCCTTGCCCGGTGCGTGGCAAGGCCTCGTCAGTTCCGCTGCGTCTGAGTCGGCTCTTCAGCCAAACACCACCGGTGCAAAGTGGCGCTCCACCGTCGCCAACAAACTCAGGCCCACCACCCAGGATGTTTTGGGGTTGTCGGGTGACGGACGGTTGGTGATGTCGGCATGCATCTCACCAAACGCGCCCGTGGCGTGCACCCGGTGTGTGTTGCCCTTGGCCTGCGGGTCGACCACGATGCGCACTTGTGTGCGCTCAAAACCTGTGCCCGCCAACGCCAGACTGGCCGCCACATTGAGGTTCTGCGGGTAGCGCAACGCGGCTTCGCGTGCATGGCCGTCAAACAACACCGCGTCCTCGGTCAGTGGCTGTGCCACGCCAAGGCGTTGCAGCTCATCAGTCCAAGCCGACGGCGGTTTTCGTGATTCGTAGACCACTTGCGTATCCGGCAAGTCGCGCACGGCACGGATGTAGTCAAGCGCACCAATCGCACCGCTGGGGAAAATCAGCTTTGCCCCGCTGTGTTCGGCCGCTTTGCAGAGTTGCTGGAAGAACGCCTCGTCTGCCATGGCCCCCACCGACACGGCCACAAACGACAGGCCTGCTGCCAAACACGCTTGCGCATACTGATGCACCGCATGGTGGCCCGCCGCTTCCACCACCAAGTCGGGCTTGAATTGCAGCACCTGGTCCATGCTCGACAAGCCGGTCACGCCCGCTGGCAGTTTGGAAAGCGATGATGACCCTGCACGCAGCAGCACGGCCAACACGCAATCGGCACCATGTCTGTCACGCAAGCGTTGAATCAACTCTGCCGCAATGGCACCGTAACCAATGATGACCAAACGTGCTTTCATGAGGAAGTGTCCGTATGCAAGGCGCGGTTGAGGCCAAAGCCTGTGCCCTGGGGCAAATCGCCCCCGGCATGCACGGCAACTGCGCAGTATTTGAATTCAGGAATTTTGCCAAAGGGGTCCAAGGCCGGATTGGTCATCAAGTTGGCCGCCGCTTCGTAATACGCAAACGGCACAAACACCGCGCCCTCAGGTGTGCCGTCGTCACGACGCACGCGCAACACCACCTCGCCACGGCGTGAGGCCAGGGTGATCACATCGCCCGCTGTCAGCGCCAAGCGATGCAAGTCGGCTCCGCACATCGACGCAGTGGCCATAGGCTCGATGGCGTCGAGCACGCTGGCACGGCGCGTCATGCTGCCGGTATGCCAATGCTCCAGCTGGCGCCCGGTGATCAGCACAAACGGGTAGTCGGCATCGGGCAGCTCGTTGGCATGAATGAGGCCCGCGGGCATCAAGTGCACCCGGCCATCATCGGTGGCGAAATGCTCTTTGAACATCGTGGTCTCACTCACATCACCCTCGTGCGCGCAGGGGTAGGTGACGCTGGACTCTTGCTCTAAGCGCTGCCACGAAATGCCGCCAATCGCCGCATGCATGGCTTGGCGCATTTCGTCGTACACCGCCGCCACACCGTGGTGTTCGCCTGCGTAATGCCAATCGAGACCCATGCCTTGGGCGATTTGCTGAATGATCCACAGATCAGCCCGTGCATCGCCGGGAGGGTCAATCGCTTGCCGGCCCATTTGCACCATGCGGTCGGTGTTGCTGACCGTGCCAGTTTTCTCGGGCCAAGCGGTGGCGGGCAGCACCACATCGGCCAACCAGGCAGTTTCGGTCATGAAGATGTCTTGCACCACCAAGTGCTCCAGTGAGGCCAAAGCGTGACGCGCGTGGTTCAGGTTGGGGTCGCTCATAGCGGGGTTCTCGCCCATGATGTACATGCCGCGCACTTTGTGCGGGTCGCTGTCATCGGCCAAAATCTTCCCCATGATTTCCACCACGGTGTAGCCCGGTTGTGCATCGAGCGGCGTGTTCCAGAACTTTTCAAACCAATCGTGCACCGCCGGGTTGGCCACGCGTTGGTAGTTGGGGTACATCATGGGAATCAAACCCGCGTCGCTGGCCCCTTGCACATTGTTCTGGCCACGCAAAGGATGCAAGCCGGTGCCTGGCTTGCCCATGTGACCGGTGATGGACGCCAGTGCAATCAGGCAACGCACGTTGTCGGTGCCGTGCACATGCTGGCTCACACCCATACCCCACAAAATCATGGCGGCCTTGGCCTTGGCATAGGCACGTGCGACCTCGCGCAGCGTGTGTGCGTCAATGCCGCAAATGGGGGCCATGGCTTCGGGGCTGAAGTCTTTCACATTGGCTTTGAGCGCATCAAAGTTGTTGGCACGTTCGCGAACAAAGGCTTCGTCGACCAAGCCTTCTTCGATGATGACGTGCAGCATGGCGTTGAGCAGCGCCACATCGGTGTCGGCCTTGAAGTGCAAGGCACGCCAGGCGTGCTTGCCCAAGTCGGTACCACGCGGGTCGGCCACCACAATCTGGGTGCCACGTTTGGCCGCATTTTTCATCCACGTCGCAGCCACGGGGTGGTTGGAGGTGGGGTTGGAGCCGATGACAAAAATAAAGTCTGAGTGCTCGACGTCATTGACCTGGTTGGTCACCGAGCCCGAGCCTACGCCTTCGAGCAGTCCAGCCACGCTGGAGGCATGACACAAGCGGGTGCAGTGGTCCACGTTGTTGGAGCCAAAGCCTGTGCGCACCAGTTTCTGAAACAAATACGCTTCTTCGTTGCTGCCCTTGGCCGAGCCAAAACCGGCCAAAGCCTTTTTGCCATGCGTGTCGCGCAGTTGTTTCAGCTTGCCAGCACCCAAGGCCAAAGCCTCTTCCCATGTAGCCTCGCGAAACACCTGCGACCAATTGGCCGCGTCGTGGTTGAGGTGGGCAATCGCTTCGGGGTCTTTGGGCACACCGGCTTTGCGAATCAAGGGCACGGTCAAGCGCTGTGGGTTGTGGATGTAGTCAAAGCCGAAACGGCCTTTGACACACAGGCGGTTGTGGTTGGCAGGACCATCACGTCCCTCCACGCTGACGATGCGGTTGTCTTTGACGTTGTAAGTCATCAAGCAGCCCACACCGCAAAACGGGCAGACGGAGTCGACTTTTTTGTCGACCGCTTGCGAACCCACATGGTCTTTGGGCATCAAGGCGCCGGTGGGACAGGCTTGCACGCATTCGCCACAGGCCACGCAGCTGCTCAAGCCCATGGGGTCATTCAAATCAAACGCGATGTGGCTGTGCGACCCGCGTTGGGCGTAGCCAATCACATCGTTGACCTGGGTCTCGCGGCAGGCGCGCACGCAGCGTGTGCACTGGATGCATGCATCCAAGTTGACGGCCATCGCAGGGTGCGACACATCGCTGGCAGGTTGTTCGCGCCGCAGCGCACGCAAAGCCGGACGCACGCTCACACCCATCCGATCAGCCCATGCACTCAACTCCCCATGCTGGCCAATGGTTGCATCAGGCGTACCCACACCCGCTGCGACGGGAGATGCGCTGGGTGACGATTTCGCGCCAGCGTATGAGGAACTCGGCGCATTTTCCGTCGCAGCAGCGAGAGAAGCAGCAACAGATGCGTGGCCCTCATCGTTCCATTTGTAGCCCGTATCCGGCATATCGGAGAGCAACATCTCCAACACCATCTGTTGACTCTTGACCGCACGCGGACTCTTGGCCAAGGCCTCCAAGCCCGCAGTCGCCGTGCGGCAGCAACTCGGCGCCAAGGTACGTTCGCCTGCGATCTCGACCACACAGGCACGGCAGTTGCCGTCGGGGCGCAGACCGTCCTGATAGCAGAGGTGGGGAATGTCGATGCCGTGTCGTTTGGCGGCATTCAGAATCGACTCGCCTTCGTAGGCGTGCAGGGTCTGTTGATCGAGCTTGAATTCAGTCGTGGCAGGCGCCAGCTCGGCTACTTTTTGAGGGGCGTTCATTTACACAATCTCCTGCGCAAAGTATTTTTGAATGCTGCGCACCGGGTTGGGCGCAGCCTGGCCCAAGCCACAAATCGACGCATCGGCCATCACTTGATTCAGGTCGTCCAAGGTGGCGTTGTCCCACACCGGGGCTTGCATGAGCTGCAGGGCTTTGGCCGTGCCCACACGGCAGGGTGTGCATTGGCCACAGCTTTCGTGGGCAAAGAATTTCATCATGTTCAGCGCGGCATCACGTGCTTTGTCGTGTTGGCTCAGCACAATCACAGCGGCGGAACCGATGAAGCAGTCGTAGGGCTGCAAGGTGTCAAAGTCCAACGGAATATTGTTCAGGTGCGCGGGCAAGATGCCGCCCGATGCGCCACCGGGCAAATAGGCATACAAGGTGTGGCCATCCAACATGCCACCGCAATACTCATCAACCAGCTCTTGCAAGGTAATGCCTGCGGGCGCGAGCTTGACACCGGGCTGTTTGACACGCCCGCTCACACTGAAGCTGCGCAAGCCTTGGCGCCCGTGGCGACCAAAGCTGCTGAACCACTGCGGGCCTTTTTGCACAATGTCGCGCACCCAATGCAGGGTTTCCAAGTTGTGTTCCAGGGTGGGACGGCCAAACAAGCCCACTTGCGCAATATAGGGCGGGCGCATGCGGGGTTCGCCACGTTTGCCTTCGATGCTTTCAATCATGGCCGACTCTTCGCCGCAGATGTAGGCGCCTGCGCCGCGTCGCAATTCAATCAAGGGCAAAGGGCACGGCGGATTCGCTTGTAATGCGGCTAACTCCTTGTGCAGCATGTCTCGACAACCGTGGTATTCGTCACGCAGGTAGATGTAGACGGCATCAATGCCCACCACCTGCGCGGCGACCAGAATGCCCTCCAAAAATCGGTGCGGGTCGCGCTCCAAATACGTGCGGTCTTTGAAGGTGCCGGGCTCGCCCTCATCAATGTTGACAGCCATCACACGTGGTGCGGGTTGGTCGCGCACGATGCGCCATTTGCGCCCAGCCGGAAACCCCGCGCCGCCCAAGCCACGCAGGCCGGAGTCTTCCATGGCTTGGAGCACCTGCTCGGCATCGGCTGTGCCTGCATGCAGAGCCGATGCCAGGGCGTAACCGCCATCGGCCACGTAGTCCTGCAAATCGATGTAGTCGGTGATGTTGCCTTGTGTGTGTTGTGCGCTCACAGCCTGCGCCACGCGTTCGGGCGTGGCGTGTGGCACCGCGTGCTGGTGCACCACCGCCACTGGTGCTTGCTCGCAACGGCCCACGCACGGCGCGCTGATCACCCGCACCTCACGGCCCAAGATGTCAGGCAATTTGGCCAACAAGGCTTGGGCGCCGCCCATCTCGCAACTCAGGCCGTCGCACACGCGCACCGTCAGGGCCGCAGGCACGGCATCGTCTGCGATGACCTCGAAGTGGTGATAGAAAGTGGCCACCTCAAACACCTCGGCCTGCGACAGCTTCATGTCGTGTGCCAGCGCCACCAGGTGACGTTCGTGCAAACCACGGTAGGTGTCGTTGAGTTGATGCAAATGTTCGATCAGCAAATCACGCCGGTGCGGCGCGTGGCCTATCAGCGCACGCACCTCATGCAACGAGGTTTCATCCGCTTGTCGTCCTTTGAGGTGACGAATGCGACGCAGGGTGTCGCGCAACTGATCAACGGACGTGGTCTGGGCATGCATGGCGCTTGAAAGGGTGTGAATTTTGATGGTCTGTATTTTCCCGCCAAGCAGATGCTGACGGGTGCCTTGTTCGCTCTATGATTCTCGTCTATGAAGTACTTGAATTGGCCCATGCCTGCCCTGCTCGCTTGGAGTTTGGCTTGGCTGTGTTTTGAAGTGTTGAAGACCCTCGGCCTGCCCGAGTGGGTGGCCATGGTGATGGCCACGTTTCTGGGGGGCGCACTGACCACTTTGGTTCACACCCGCATGCGCCGCGCCTTGGTGGTGCTGGGTTTTCCGCTGTCGATGTTGGCCTCGTCGAGCAGCTTTGCCATGCCCTCGATCGGCTGGTTGCTGCTGCTGGGATTGATTGTGTTGATCTACCCCCGCAAAGCTTGGCGTGATGCACCGCTGTTTCCCACCCCCAAAAAAGCACTCCAAGAATTGCCCGAGCACATTGCCCTAGGTGGCGGCGCGCGCATTTTGGATGCCGGCAGCGGCTTGGGTGACGGCTTGATTGCGCTGCGCGATGCCTACCCACGTGCCGATTTGAATGGTTTGGAAATGAGCTGGCCGCTGCGCATTGTGAGCGCCTTGCGTTGTTCATTTGCACGTATTCGCCAAGGCGATATTTGGTTAGCCGATTGGCGCAGCTACGACATGGTCTACATGTTTCAACGCCCCGAGAGCATGCCCCGTGCGGTTGAAAAAGCCGAAGCTGAGTTACGCCGTGGCGCTTGGCTGGTGAGTCTGGAGTTTGAAGCCCGCGAACTGGTGCCCAACGCCGTGGTCTACGGCAAAGATGGGCGCCCTGTGTGGATGTACCAGCTGCCGTTTAAGCGCGTGGCACCACGCGCGAGATAACCCGCAGTTTGTCGATGCGGCGGCCATCAAGGTCGACCACCTCAATCAGCCAATCACCGCACTCGACCCGGTCGGCCACCGCTGGCAAATGGCCGCTGATGGCCATGACCAAACCGGCGACGGTGTTGTAGATGCCACGGTCTTCATCGGGCAAGTCGCGAATTTGCAAGCGGGCTTTGAACTCGCTCACTGGCATCAAACCGTCCACCAACCAACTGCCATCTGCAGCTTGGGTGGCCCAGGCTTCGTCGGTGGGTGTGGCTTGCAAGAGTTCACCGGTGATGGCTTCGAGCAAATCACGTGGCGTCATCAGGCCTTGCACCACGCCGTATTCGTCCACCACCAGCACCATGCGGCCATGCGCGGTGGCCCGCTCTGCGGGGCGGCGGAACTGCTCTAACAAATCCAAGCCACTCAAGGTCTCGGGCACGAAGGACACAGGTTGAGCCAAGGTCTCCACCGCCATGTCGGTGCCCGGCGGCAAGCGCAGCAGCTGCGACACGCTGACGGCGCCCACCACATCGTCCAAACCACCGCGACACACGGGGTACCACGAGTGCGCACCTTCGGCACCCACTTGCGCCAAGGCCTGTGGCACGGGGGTTTTGGCATCTAACCATTCAATGTCAGAGCGGTGCACCATGATGGAGGTGAGCGAGCGTTCATCCAGGTTGAACACGTTTTGCACCATCTGGTGTTCGTGCTGCTCGATCACACCTGCGTCCACGCCTTCGACCAAGCTGGCGGTGATTTCTTCTTCTGTCACCGTGCGCGCGCCGTGCACATTGACCCGCAGCAGCTTGAGCATGGCGCTGGTGCTGGCCGACAGCAGTTGCACAAAGGGCTTGGCGAGCGTGGCCAGGGCCAGCATCAACGGCGCTGTGACGCGCGCCACGGCTTCGGGGTAGAGCTGGCCAATGCGCTTGGGCACCAGCTCGCCAAACAAAATCGTGCTGAAGGTGATGAGCGTGACCACCAAGGCGGTGGCCAAGCCTTCGGCAAAATGCTCGGTCACCCCTTGCGCCAGCAACCAACGCGACAAACCGTCACTGAAGGCGGCCTCACCCACAATGCCGTTGAGCACGCCGATGGAGGTGATGCCAATTTGCACCGTCGACAAAAACTGGGTGGGCTGGGCCATGAGACGCAGCGCGGCCCGTGCGCCGGCATCGCCCGATTCGTCCAGCGCGGCCAAGCGTGCTTTGCGGCTCGACGCCAAGGCCATTTCAGACATGGCAAACACACCGTTGAGCAGTGTGAGCAAAACAATCAGCAAAACATCCATGGGGGCCGTACAGGGTTAAAGAAATGAGGGGCCGTTCAAGCTTGTCACTTTACTTGATTGCTCTGGGGTGCGAAATTTCATCCACAGCTATGCTTAAGGCCTCAAAGGTCCCTGCCATGAAACATCCCTTACTTGCCACCCTGTTGTGCCTCAGCGTTCTAGGCACCACGTCAAGCTATGCAGCAGACAAATCGCCTGCGGCCAGCACCTTGACCACCATTCCCGCTTTGGATGTCAATCGCTACATGGGCACTTGGTTCGAAATTGCCAAATACCCCAACTGGTTTCAGCGCAAGTGCACGGGTGGGACCCGCGCCCACTACAGCCAGCAAAACGATGGCACGGTGCAAGTCATCAACCGTTGCCAAACTGAACACCAAGAAATGATTGAAGCCATAGGCACAGCCCGGCAGATTGGTCCGGCCTCGTCGCCCAAACTCGAAGTTCGTTTTGCGCCGGCGTGGCTGTCGTTTTTACCTTTTGTGTGGGGCGACTACTGGGTGATTGACCTGGATGAAGACTACCAATTGGTGGCGGTGAGCGAGCCCAAAAAAGAATACCTGTGGATTCTTTCCAGAACCG
>Ga0228701_1000464_pt1 | contig 34130 bp, 61 predicted proteins | sample McNCre117_Aug_MG_2_FD_178017 | JGI IMG/M metagenome (GOLD analysis project Ga0228701, IMG submission 178017) | Freshwater microbial communities from McNutts Creek, Athens, Georgia, United States - 11-17_Aug_MG | ecosystem: Environmental > Aquatic > Freshwater > Creek | place: USA: Georgia... | reverse complement strand
ATCAAGGAATACGCACAACAACAGCGTCAACAACTGCCAGAAAGCCCTTTATGAAAATCCGATCACAAAACATGAATGATGTTATGCAAGCCATGATTGACGTTGAAAACGTCTGGCTCACGCAAAAAGACAGAAACATTGATGACATGATTAACCCAAATGCTCCAGTCATTATCCAAGTCGGTGACTATGGATATGAAGTTCAAAGTGTTGGCGGAGATGAAGACGTAGAGGGCTTTGTCATCATGTGTAAAGAAACTCCTGTGTGCAAATGGGAAGGCATGGAGTGCATCAAGTTATGACACACATTCAAACAATGATTCGCGTAATTAACGCATGGGATAGCACAACGTTGCCAAAAAACAAAGATGGGCGCTTGTGGCAAATGATAGAAGAAATGCGCCAAGCATTAGAAGAAGCACTAGCCAACCATATTCCTGACACCACGAAAATGGTTTCAGGTGTAAAGGATTCCTTGACAACTCAGCAAGAGCAGCGCAAATGCAATAACTGTGGTGAATTTGGTGAGTGTTGTCAAAAGCAAGAGCAGGGTGAGCCTGTGGCGTGGCAAGAACGACAAGCAAGACGGATGCAAGATGGTGTAGTAACCGAATGGACAAATTGGTATCCATGCCGCTATCGAACCATTGATGAGGCGCAGGCAGAGGCTTGTGACCATATTCCTTACGAATGGCGACCTCTCTACACCACACCACAACAACGCAAGCAAGAGCAGGGTGAGCCTGTGGCGTGGCGCGGTTATAACTGGGGACATTCACCTGACGATTGGGTTTATCGAGATTTTGATGACCCTATCCTTGACGGTAACGGAAATAATGTTGGTCAGCCTCTCTACACCACACCACAACAACGAAAGCCGCTGACGGATGAGCAGATTGATGAACTTGCTGAATGGCACGCTCTAGATCACATGGTTTATGAGCCGTTCGCCAGAGCAATCGAAGCCGCCCACGGAATTACCGCAAGCGAAGCTGAGTTCTCAGCAAGGAGTAAGACATGAGTAAAGAAGCAATAAAGCTGGCGCTTGATGCGTTGAAGAATTTATTAGGTGCTGTTGAACACAATGCAATGTGCGACCCTGTTTTGAGATACACCAAAAGAGTCATAGCTGAACTAGAAGAAGCACTAACCAAGCAAGAGCAAAAATATCGCCGTGGCGACAGATTGGTGTGCCTTGAGACAGATGAGTTTTGCGTTATCCACATCTCAGGCATTGACCGTCAATGGGTGAAGTTTCCTGACTCTCATATTGGCGTTTACACAAACGAGCAAATCGCAGATATGTTTGAGTTGCTTGCAAAAGAGCAAGAACAAAAACGCCCACAAAACTGCGGAACTTCGTATTGCAGTTGCATTGAGTGTGTGATGGAGCAAGAGCAGGGTGAGCCTGTGGGTGAGATATTGCTGACCAACGGCGACTACAAAGAAGTGTCTTGGAAAAATGGAAAGCTACCGCCAATTGGCGCAAAGCTTTACACCACATTACAACCAGCACAGAAGCCGATGACGGATGAGCAGATTTTTGGGTTGTTAGTCAGGATAGATGAACACGCAGTGAGGCTTCCTAAAGGCTTGCTTGCCTTTGCCAGATCAATCGAAGCCGCCCACGGCATACGTCCTTCGGACTTTAAGGAGTAAGACATGAGTAAAAGTAACGCAGATTACGCCGTTGAATGCGCTCAACAACTTAGCCGACATGACCCACAACGAAGTGCGCTGATACGAATGTCTATGGCTATCAGAGATTTGCAACCACAACAACGCAAGCCGTTGACGGATGAGCAGATTGATGAGATTGTCTGGAATTCCGCAAGACAACACACATTACAGGGAATGGCTGGAAGAATAAGTATCAGCATTGGTCGAGCAATCGAAGCCGCCCACGGCATTAAGGAGAACGCATGACAGGCTGGCGCAAACGTGGTGGGGGAAGACCAAAATGACTAAAGAAGACATGATTTTGATGTTGCGTGGCGTAGGCTGCGATGAAAACACAATCACGGCTATGAGCAACGCATATGACTTGGGCTTTGAATACGCCAAAGAGACTATGTTGGCTTTGCCAGTTGTGACTTTGCCGTTAGACGTTAAATGAGAAGGGCGGCAAAAGTTGACGCAAATCAAGAAGCGGTTGTTTCGGCGCTACGGGCGGCTGGCGCTACGGTTCAGTCTTTGGCGGCTGTTGGCAAGGGCGTACCTGACTTGCTTTGCAAATACCAAGGCTCGATCTATCTTATTGAGGTCAAAGACGGGCGTAAACCGCCATCACAGCGTAAATTAACTGACGATCAGTTGAAGTGGCACAACGAATGGAAATGCGCCTTCTTGGGCGTTGTAGAAAGTCCTGATGAGGCTTTGAAATTTATAGGGGCAATTAAATGAGTATCGAGAAAACATTGAAACAGCGTCAAAAGACACATGGCAATTTTGAAACACACGCATTGATTGCACAAAGCATCAAATGCCAAATGTTTAACGCTCACGGTTATGGCTCTTTGGGTGCAACTCAACGCGAAGCATTGGACATGATTGCTCACAAAATCGCTCGCATTTTGAATGGCAACCCAAACGTACATGACCATTGGCACGACATTGCTGGTTATGCCACATTGGTAGCGGAAACTTTGGAATGAGCGCACCACAAAAAGCCATTGATTTCATCTTGGCTAACGCAAAGCACTTTGCTGCCGCAAAAGCAAAAAGAGTTCATCTTGAAGAATTCCGAAAGTCTAAAAAGGCTTTATTGATGCGAGATGCTATGCTGAGAGGCATTGAGGCGGCAAACGCACAAGAACGCGAAGCCTATGCGCATCCTGAGTATTTGGAACTTCTGGAAGGCTTGGCAAGTGCCATTGAAACAGAGGAAATGCTGAAATGGAAATTAGAAGCCGCAAGGATGAGAGTTGACGTTTGGCGTAGTGAGGAAGCAACAAACCGAGCAACAGATAAGGCGATGCAATGAACCAAGATGAAATTATTGAGATGGCTCGACAGGCTGGTTTTACAGTTGGATACGGAAGCCCTGCATTGTCGAAGCATGAAGCCTTTGCCAAACTGGTAGCAGATAAAGAGCGTGAGATTTACGATGACTTGTTTGACCAAATCAAAAATTGGTGTGAAGCATATCCAATCAGCGTGTTTCCTGAGCCTGACTTCAAAAAGGCGCATGAAGTGTTGAAGGCAAACGGCATGACGTTGGATGCAATCAGCGCAAGCAACATGAAGCACGTCATAACACAGGTGCAAAAGATGATTGATGCAGCAATCCGAGCAAGAGGTGAAGCATGAGAAAACGCTGTAACCGCAAAGTCTGGTCAACAAACATCAACCCAATAGCCCACGCAATCGCTGGCGCTGCCGTATCTGACGAAAAGTCACTAGACAAACTACGCCTTTGTGAGCTTTCTGCAATAGACGCAATGACCAAGGGCATGGGAACCACAGAAGATTGGCGCTGGCTTGCTGATGTGGTCAATATTGCCGAAACAATGGGCAAACACGGCATTGGCCCTGAAGTCTTGCCTTACTGCCAAGAAGTCCAAAAAGCCCTATTGGAAGCCGCAGAACGCTATCAAAACACAGGCAAGATGGGTCTGTCAGGCGTTGGAATCAGCAAAATGAAAGAGTTGTGGGAATATCACGACCTTCAGAGGACAAGCGTTGCTCGGTCAGAATACGAGAAAATGATAAAGAAAACGTCAAATTACATACGCAGCCACGGCAAGGATGTAGTGGAGATCGTATGAAAAAAGATTGTCTTGTTACTTTTCTTGATGCTGAATGGCAAAAATCATGTGCTTTGCTGATGATGCAAGTTCACATTGAAGATTGGCAATTTGAATTTGCAATGGAAGCTCAATTGGAATATTTGTATTGGAATGACATTGCTGGTGATCTTTATTTCAAAAATGACAATGAATATTGGCTTTTGCGTAGTTCTACTGGTGAATTTGAGGTTTAAACATGACAGGAAACATTTGGCTTGATGCTTTATGCTGCGCCTTGGCTGGCATAGCGTTTGGAGCAATCTGGGTTTATAGTGAAATTGAGCGTGAAAAGTTTTTGCGCGGTGATTACGACAAAAAATGACAGCAATTCCTAAATTTAACTACTTCAGAAGCAAAGAACACCTGAAGAACGTGGCAAGCCTACCCTGCCAAAACTGCTACATCGAGGGTCAAACCCAAGCCGCACATTCAAATTGGGCTGAACACGGTAAAGGCAGGGGAATCAAGGCAAGTGACGAATTCACAGCCGCTTTGTGTCAAAAATGCCACACGGAACTAGACCAAGGTGCTAGGCTTAGTAAAGAGCAACGCCGAATGTTGTGGCAAATGGCTTACGCTAAGACTGTAAGCAAACTGAAAGCTATGAACAAGTGGCCTGATTTGTGACTAAAATGAGCGTAATCAGTTAGAAACCTAAAGGATTAGCATGAATAAAATAGACAATGGAAATTCTGCCAATTTGACCAATAAAGGCAGAGGCAGGCCCAAGGGAGCCATAAACAAGGCTACAAAGCACTTTAGAGACACGGTTAATAGCCTGCTAGAGAACAACGCAGAAAACGTGGAAAAGTGGCTTAAAGAGGTTGCAGAGGGTGACATAGTTCACGACCGCAAACCAGACCCTTATAAAGCATTGGACTTAATGGCTAAATTGGCAGAGTACGCCGCGCCCAAGTTAGCTAGAACTGAACACATTGGCGACCCTGATGCACCAGTTGTTACAAAAGTGGTTTTTGAATGGGAAAGTAAGTAAAATATAGATGTGGCTACCTTTAGCGGGGGAAAAGCAGATTGAATCACTGCCTGCCACAACTTCTTTTGATTCATGCATGGAGATTCACATGAGAAAACCTGGCGAAATTATTAAGCCATTGTGGGATAGATTTCACGAAAAAGTATCCCCTGAAGCATTGACTGGTTGTTGGATATGGACTGGCGCAGTCAAAGAACAAGGATATGGAGTTATTGGTCTTGGTACTAGAGAGCAAGGTACAGCCAAAGCGCATAGAGTTGCCTATGAATTGCACAAAGGCAAAATTGCTAATGGAATGAACATTTTGCATGATTGCGACAATCCATCATGCGTCAATCCAAATCATCTTTATGAAGGCACACTTGCACAGAATTCGCAAGATTGTGCAAGGCGAAAACGCAACTTTGTTCCAAACAATCGTGGTGAACTATCAAATTCAGTCAAATTGACGTTAGAGCAAGTAAACATCATTAGAAAGAAAGAAAAAACAGGACGACAATACGCTAAAGACTTTGGCGTAAGCAAAAGCACAGTATTCGCTATATGGAGAAACGTAAACTGGAAATATGACTGAAGTTAAGCGAATCACCATTCCGTATAAACCACGGAATGTTTTTAAACCATTTCACGATAGGAGTGAGCGGTGGGCGTGTTTAGTTGCCCACCGCCGAAGATCGTGCTGGTAAAACTGTTTCTTGTGTAAATGATTTAATCAAGCGAGCACTGACCGAAGGAAAGTCTGACGGTCAATATGCTTACATTTGTCCGTTTTTAAGCCAAGCAAAATCTGTTGCATGGATGTATTTGTTGCGTTTTACTGAAAACGTAAGGACAAAAGCAAATGCTTCTGAATTGTGGGTTGAGTTAATGACTGGCGCTCGCATCCGTCTTTTTGGCGCTGACAATGCCGATGCGTTGCGAGGTATGTATCTTGACGGAATAGTCTGTGATGAATACGCCGACATGAAGCCCCGTGTGTGGGGTGAGGTTATCCGCCCCTTACTAGCTGACCGTCAGGGTTGGGCTGTGTTTATTGGTACACCAAAGGGAAAAAACAACTTTTGGGATGTTTACGATAGCGCCCAACAATCTCCAAACTGGCACGTTACGACCCTGAAAGCCTCAGAAACTAACCTTTTGCCTGCTTCAGAATTAGACGATGCCAAGTCCATGATGAGTGAAGACCAATACCTTCAAGAGTTTGAGTGTTCGTTTGAGGCGGCTATTCTTGGGGCGTACTACGGCAAGGAAATGAGGATTGCCGAGCAAGAAGGCAGGATTTCAGCCGTTCCGTATGACCGAAACGCCTTGGTTCATACCGCTTGGGACTTGGGTTACACGGATGACACTTCAATTGTGTTCTTTCAGGTTATCGGTGGTGAAGTCCACATCATTGACCACTTCTCAGGGTCAGGCTTGGCAATGGATGACTATATTGCCGTAGTCAAGTCCAAAGGTTACCGATACGGTAAACACTGGCTACCGCACGATGCTAGGGCTAAGACCTTGGCTTCAGGCGGCAAGTCAATTCAAGAGATGGCTCAAAAACAACTAGGGATTGCCAATGTCAGAATCGTGCCTGATTTATCGCTGCAAGATGGAATTCAAGCTGTCAGAGCGTTATTTCCAAAACTTTGGATGGATGCCAAAAAATGCAAGGAATATAGCTTGTTGGAATCTTTGCGCCAATACCAACGGGAATGGGATGACGACAAGAAGCGTTATCGAGACAGACCAAGACACGATTGGACAAGCCACGGAGCCGATTCAGTCCGTTACATGGCAATAGCCTGGCGTGAGGAATACAAAGCGCCTGAACCCGTCAAGCCAAAATGGTGGCATGAGCAGACGCTTCAGGAGATATTTGACGAAACGCCAGCTAAAAGGCATACTAGAATCTGATATATGGCGTTAAAATGCGCCAACTTTCAGGAGTTTTTATGGCCTATAACGCGATCTATTGGCGCGATGAGTTGCACCGATACACAGAGGACTATCGCAAATTTACTGAGCAAGGTCGCAAGATCGTTAAGCGTTTCCGTGATGTTCGCAAAGATACAGACTACACGGATGCGCGATTTAACATCCTTTGGTCAAACATTAAGACGCTAAAGCCTGCGGTTTACTCTCGACCACCCAAGATTGAGGCATCACGCCGATTCAAAGACCAAAACGACATTGGCCGCGTGGCTGCAATCATTGTTGAGCGCGTCATTGACTACGAATTGCGTCAATATGGTGATTACCATTCAGCAATGTCACATTCGGTTGATGACCGATTGCTTATTGGCCGTGGCGTGTCTTGGTTGCGTTATGAGCCAAAGATCGAGACTGTTGAAGAACCTCAAATTACGGATGACGTAGAAGACGAAGGTTACGCAGCAGGTCAAGGCGAAGGCGACCTAGAAACTAATGGTTTGGCTGGTGAAGATGCTGAACCGTTAGAACAAGTTACCGATGAGCGCACCCCTGTTGATTACGTCTTTTGGGAAGATTTTGCGCATTTGCCTGCCCGTACTTGGGAAGAAGTGACTTGGGTAGCCCGTAGGGTCTACATGAGCCAAGAAGAAGGCGTTGAGCGTTTTGGCGACAAATTCAAAGAAGTGCCATTGACCCATTCGCCTGACAAAGATGGCGAAGACTTGGCAACCACTCAAGCCTTGAAAAAGGCCCCAGTTTGGGAAATCTGGTGCAAGTCAAGCAAGACCGTCTATTGGGTTGCTGACCACTTTGATGAAATCTTGGATGAAAAAGAAGACCCGCTAGAGTTGGAAGGCTTTTTCCCTTGTCCCAAGCCAATCTTTGCAACAGTCACAACAGACAGCTTGATTCCCGTAGCGGACTTCAAGATGTACCAAGACCAAGCTGACGAGATTGACGATATTACAGGTCGCATCCAACATTTGACCAAAGCCTTGAAGGTAATGGGCATTTACGCTGCTGACGAACCTGCCTTGGCTCGATTGATGAAAGAAGGCAACGATGCCGTGATGGTTCCCGTCACTAACTGGCCTGCTTTTGTTGAAAAGGGCGGTTTAAATAGCGCTGTGCAGTTCTTGCCATTGACTGACGTAGTGAATTCCCTGACTTCGCTGTATCGCGCCCGTGATGCTTGCAAGCAGATCATTTACGAAACCACAGGCATTTCTGACATTCTCCGTGGCGCTTCTGTGGCTTCTGAAACTGCTACTGCCCAACAAATTAAGTCGCAATTCGCTTCTATCCGTCTAAATGACATGAAAGACGATGTTGCTCGATTTGCCCGTGATTTGCTCCGCATGAAAGCGGAAATCATTTGCTCTAAGTATCAGCCTGAGATCATTTTGGAAGTATCTGGCATTGCCAACACGCCTGATGGTCAAAACCCTGAGTTGGTTGCCCAGGCTATCGCATTGCTCAAAAACGAGAAGTTGCGTAATTTCAATATTGACATTGAAACCGACACTTTGGTTGAGCTTGACGAGCAAAGCGAAAAGCAAAACCGTGTGCAATTCCTGCAAGCCGCTGGCAACTTCTTGACCCAAGCTACACAAGCATCACAGGTTACGCCCGAAATGGCTCCTTTGTATATGCAAATGTTGTTGTTTGGGGTGCGTGGCTTTAAAGCTGGTCGTGAGCTTGAGGGCGTATTTGAAACAACCATGCAACAGCTTGAGCAAAGACAACAGCAACGCATGGCTCAACCGCCTCAACCAAGTCCTGACCAAATTCGCGCCCAAGCCGAAGCTCAAAAAGCCCAAATGGAAGCGCAAATGGAAGCCCAACGCATCCAGTTTGAGCAACAAAAAGCCCAACAAGATGCTCAATTGGCTCAATGGAAAGCTAATCTTGAGGCTGAAACTAAGATGGCTGTGGCTCAATTGCAAGCCGAGACCGACCTTCGTTTGAAGGGCATGGACAAGTCAACCGCTTTGATTGAGTACGACAATTCTGGCAATCAGCAAGCCTCGGCTCTGTTGCAAGGCGTATTGGCTCAGTCTAATCAAGCATTGGCAGAAAACATGGGTCAAGTCTTGGGTGCAATCCAAAACTCACACGCCCAACAATCCGAAGCCATTGGTCAAATGATGGCGCACTTAACCCGCCCCAAACAAGTCATTCGTGACCAAAATGGCAAAATCGTAGGAGTAAATTAAATGGCTAGTTTTAACAAATACCAAAAGGGCGTTGAAGCCCTAATGGAAAGCATCAATGCTGGTTCAGACGCTTGGAAAGTAGCCCTGACCAACCGCGCTCCTGTGGTGGCTTCTGATTCTACGTTGACAGATGCAAGTGAAATTTCTGCTGGCAATGGTTACACGGCAGGCGGTAATGCTGCCACCACCACCTCGTCAACTCAGACGGGCGGTACTTACAAGTTGATCTTGGCAAGCCCAACAGCATGGACTGCTACGGGTGGTTCGCTTGGCCCATTCCGCTACGCTGTTTTGTACGATTCAACTACAAACAACTTAATTGGCTATTGGGATTACGGTTCTTCAGTTACCTTGGCAACTGGCGAATCGTTTACCGTCAGCTTAGACGGTACTAACGGCGTGTTCACGGTGGCCTAATGGCAACAAACGCTGTTTATGGCGTTGCCGCTTATGGCAGTAGTCAATACGGCACGTTATTTGTAACCGCAGACGCTGGTAGCTATACGCTTACTGGCGGTGCGGCTACGTTTAAGCGCGACCTTGTTGTTCAGGGTGAGGCAGGCTCATTTGCGCTTACAGGCGTTGCCGCTTCATTGTTGGCAAGCCGTATCCTGACCGCAGACGCAGGTGCTTATGCGCTTACAGGGTACTCATCCACCTTAATCCGTGATGAAGTTATTTACGCTGGTGCTTTTGCGTTTACTTATACGGGATATGACGCAGGGCTGATTGCTAATAGGCTCTTGACCTCTGAGGCAGGCGCTTACTCAATTACGGGTGGCGATGCTACCTTGCTCAAGGCTTCAGTCCTAACAAGCGATGCGGGTTCTTACGCAATTACTGGCAAAGATGCTGGTTTGCAAGTTACCCCTGTTGTGACTGAGATTGTTTCTACGGGTGGATTGCCCAAAAAGGTCAAAACCAAGGTCAAGAAAAGCCAACGGGATGAAGTTGAGGCGATTGTCCGTGAAGCCTTTGACAAGATGGATGGTACTTATGTAGCGCCTGAAGTCGTGGCAGATATTCAGCAAGAAGTTAAGCGTGAAATCAAACAAATTGATTTAAGTGAACATGATTACGCAATTGGTCAAATAAATGCGTTATTATTACAAGCAAGATTGAGGCTTCAGGAGTATGAAGCCGAGATTGATGATGAAGAATCACTACTGATGCTAATCTGATGCCGCTCTACGTTGTTAAATGCCCAAAATGCGAATCTGTCACAGACATTTTTCGTTCGCTTGCAAACTTTGACGATTTGCCAGAATGTTGTGGCGTAAGAGTAGAGCGTCAGATATGCGCCCCTATGGTTGTTGCTGACATTCAACCATATCAGTCCCAATTGACTGGCGAAATGATTACATCCCGATCGCAGCATCGAGATCACCTAAAATCCCACGGCTGTGTTGAAGTAGGCAATGAGCCTGTAAAACCAAAAACACAGTCATGGATTGAGCAAAAGTCTCAAAAAGAATCACTCCGCAAGGAAATCGCAGCACGTTTTGACACAATCTAGGAGAAAAAATGTCAGAAGAACAAAACTTGGATACCCAAGAAGTTCAGGAACCCACGGAAACACGCGACATTGTTGCCCGTGAGTTTGAAAAGCTAGAGCAGGCTGAACAAGCCGAAACTGAGCAATCAGTAGAAAAACGCGATGAAAAAGGGCGATTTAAGCCCAAACAGGCTGAACCTCAAGAGGAAAAGCCTGAACTTGCTAAAGAAGCACCAACTGAGGAAAAAGAGGAAGCGCCAAAGACTGAGCAAGAACGCAACCCGTTTGCCGCTTGGAAAAAGCCTGCTCAAGAGGCGCTTCGTGCTTTGCCACCCGAAACTCAGCAATATATTGTTGAGCGTGAACAACAGTTCCATAAGGGTATCCAGCAATACAAAGAAGACGCTCAAAAAGGGCGGACTTTGGGCAATGCTATTGCTCCGCACATGGAATATCTGCAACAGCTTCAAGTTGCCCCCGAAGTGGCGGTTTCTAAGCTGATTGAGACTGAGCGCCGCTTACGCACTTCTGACCCTGAAACAAAGGCAAAAGAGTTCGTTCGGTTAGCCCACGATTACGGTATTGACTTAAATAGTTTGACAAGTATCCCTTTTGACCCTTATCATCACAACCTAGAGCAACGCCTTGCCCAACAGCAGGCGGCACTCGAACAAATTACGCAATCTCGACAGATGGCGGAACAAGCGCAACTCGGTCAAACGATTGAGCAATTCGCGCAAACGCATGAGCATTTCGATGACGTTCGTGAAACGATGGCTGACCTTTTAGACAAGGGCTTCGCAAGCGACCTGAATGATGCTTACGCAAAAGCAGTGCGTCTGAATGACGATGTATTTTCTCGCGTTAGCCAACAGCCTACACAGCAAGTAAATCCAATTCAACGTGCGAATGAAGCTGCCAAAGCAGCCAAGGCTTCTGCCGTGTCTGTCAAAGGTTCTCCAACGGGTGTAACACGCGCTCCTGAACCAAAGACTACCGAAGAAGCTGTGCGGCAAGCGATGGCAAATCTCGGTCTTTGATTTTTTAACATAGGAGCCAATCATGGCATTTGCTAACAGCGCAATTAGCGACATTATCGCTACCACCATCGAGAGCCGCACAAAATCGGCTCAAGATAACTTGACAAACAACAACGCATTGTTGAGCCGCTTGAAAGAGCGTGGCAACATTAAGACTATCTCTGGCGGTTCTACTGTCTTGCAAGAGATTTTCTACAATGACCCAAACACCAACTTTGCTAACAGCTACTCTGGCTACGAAACTATCAACATTAGCCCTGATAGCCCCATTTCTGCCGCTCAGTTCACATTGAAGCACTATGCTGACGCTGTGACTATCTCTGGCCCAGAAATGTTGCAAAACAGCGGCAAAGAGCAGATGATCGAATTGATCGCTACTCGCGTTGAAGTTGCACAAGCTCGTTTGGCTAACAAGATCGACACCGACTTGCATGGTGACGGTACTGCCAACGGCGGCAAAGCCTTGGTTGGTTTGGCTGCAATGATCTCCACTTCGCCTTCGTCTGGCACTTACGGTGGTATCGACCGCGCTTCTTGGTCTTTCTGGCAAAACGGCGCTTACGTTGCTTCTACCGTTCTCGGTACAGCCGTAACTGCTTCTAACATCCAGCAAGCTATGAACACCGTGGCTTTGAGCCGTGTTCGCGGTAACGACCGCCCTGACTTCATCTATGCAGGTACAACTGCATACGCTATGTACTTGCAATCTCTGCAAGCTATTCAGCGTATTACCGATGAGAAGATGGGTGCTGCTGGCTTTACAGCTATCAAATACTACGGTTCTGGCGGTTCTGCTGACGTTGTGTTGGGTGGTGGTATCGGTGGCAACCAAACTGCAACTCGCATGGACTTCATTAACACCAAGTTCACACACTTCCGCCCACACAAAGATCGCAACTTCGTTGCAATCGGTGGTGACCGTCAAGCCGTTAACCAAGACGCTATCGTGCGCTTGATCGGCTGGTCTGGTGCTTTGACTTGCTCTGGCGCTCAGTTCAACGCAACCTTGTCTATCACCTAATATTTAAGTTCGGAGAAAAATCATGGCTTACACCATTCAAACCGCTTTGGTTGGCGCACAACCTATCGCTGTGACCGACACAGTGCAAAACCATCCCCTCGGTACTCGCGTTTTCGCAACAGACCCAACTTACGGCGCTGGCGAATTCATTTACCTCAAGGGCGTGGCTTCTACTGTTGTCGGCAACCCTGTCATTTATGACCAGTATGCTGGTACTTCTACACGCGCTGTCGCAAGCGCCCGTGGCCCTGTTGCTATCGCAATGTCGGCTAACGTGGCTTCGCAATACGGCTGGTATCAAGTTTCTGGCTCTGCTGTTGTGACCACAGGCACTGTGGCTGCAAACGCATTGGCTTATGTGACTGCTACTGCTGGCACATTGGATGACGCTGTTGTTTCTGGCGACAAGATTGACGGTGGCGTGTTTAAGACCGCTAACGGCACTCCTGGCACTGGCTTGGCAATCATGCAGATTTGCCATCCTAGCTTGAACGGCAACGGTTAATCTGTTGTAATATAAGGGTGCAGGCATTTCGCTTGCACCCTTTTTTATTGGAGAAATCAATGGCTGATGAAATCGCATACGTTGGAGACACCTCTGGCGATGAGTTTCTGGATGTAACCTTCTATTCAAAAATCGTTGATGGAAATGAAGTTGAATTCGTGAATGTGAAAGTCCCTGGCGACAAAACGCTAGAGATTGACGTAGAAGCGACTGACAACTACAAACGCAGATTTTCTCGTAAGTATTCCGCTTACAAGCAAATGCAAGACATGGTTGGCACTCCTATTGAGGAGTGGACTGACGCACCCGATGGCTTTAAACGTGAATTAGCCTATCTTGGCTTCCGTTTTGTTGAGCAAGTCGCTGGCGCACCTGATTCAGCGTTTACTCGCATCATGGGCGGTATCCAATGGCGTGTTAAAGCACAAGCCTTTTTGAACCGTGGCAAAGTTGGCTCTGACGATATTGTTAAGCAACAACAAGCCCAAATTGAACAATTGCAAGCGCAAATGGCTGCTCTCTTGGGAGAAGCGCCAAAGCGCGGTCGAAAGCCCAAAGAAGCTACTGATGAAGTAGAATCCGAGGCATCTTAATGGAGTGATATATGGCGACCTTTCTTCAAAACGTACAAGATGTTTGTCTTGAGTTAGGGTTGCCATCTCCGTCTGTTGTCGCTAATAACGATGACGAGATGACTAAGCAGATTTCAGCGTTGATGAATCGCGTTGGTGATTCATTGACGACTGAGAACGATTGGCAAGCGCTAATTAAAGAGTACCGTTTTCAGACTGTTTATTACCAATATACAGGTGACGTTGCTCTAAACGCCACTCAGCTTACCAATATGTCAAGCATTACTGGCTTGACTTCTGATTTCATGGTGATGGGTAACGGCATCATGCAGGACACTTTTGTGACTTCTGCCTCTGGTAGTACCGTAAACTTCAACATCAATGCCACAGGCGCATACACAGGTCAAACATACACGTTTGGACAGGTGAACTATGCAATGCCTTCTGACTATCAGCGGATGGTCAACAAAACACAATACAACAAATCTAATCGTTGGTCTGTGATTGGCCCGAAAGACGCTCAAGAGTGGCAATGGCTCAAAGCCTCGTATGTCACGACAGGCCCACGTATGCGTTTCCGTATTGCTGGAAACAAGTTTGTTGTGTGGCCTATGCCTACGGCTCAAGTCATTTTGGGCTTTGAGTATCAATCAGGCTCATGGGTTGTGGCTGCTGACGGTAGCTACAAGCAAAAATTCACGGCTGACACAGATACAAGTTTGTTCCCTGACCGTTTGTTGGTCTTGGGTACAAAACTCAAGTATTTCCAAATCAAGGGCTTCGATACTGCCGCGCTGCAAGCTGACTTTGCGCGTGAGTTGATGAAGTTCAAAGCACAAGATGCTGGCGCGGATACCCTATCGCTGGCCCCTCGTTACCCCAACATCTTGCTGACCCAGAACAACTTACCAGACACGGGTTTTGGCAATACAACATCGTAAGGGTAGGCCATGCCAACACTCGCCGAAATGCTACGTCAGGGTTCATTTGAAAACCCAAATAATCCGTATTCGTCAAATCTTTTGGCTGACGCTTTGCGCGGCTCATTGAGTAACGCTGAATCTTTAGGTCGTGGCGCTGCTGTTGCTCCGTTGGGCATCTTTGGTGATGTAAACGCTTTGGCGCGTGAGTATGTCACGCCTCGTTTACCTGCAAAACTTCAAGCAGCATTGGAATCATTGCCTGCTGCTCCTACAACTGAAGCTATCTTGGCAAACATTCCTCGCGGTACTGAAGCAAGACGCGAATCGTCAGGCATGGAGCAACTTGGCGCGGCAATGAATCCTGTTGGCCCTGTTGAAGCGGCTAAAGGCATTACTAAAGGTTTGGGCGCTTACGGCAAATTGGCTGGTGAAGCAATCAATGATGCAATGGTCTATGGTCGTGGCCCTTTGGCTGAAGTCACGCCTCAACCTATGCGAATGGTTGAAGATTTTTCTTATAGAGGTTCACATACTGCGCCAGGCCCTGATTTTGGCGCTCCATTGCATGATTTAACAGGTGGCGGTCAAATGTATCCCGCCGATGTGTATAGCCCACAAGCTGCACAATATTATGGTGGTGGTGTTCCTTACGATGCTAAAGCATTTAGCATTGCTCAATCATTTAAAGACAAGCCAAATGCTTCGGTCACTATTTATCGTGCTGTTCCTAAAGAAGCATCAAATTCTGAAAAGTTAGCCGAAATTGAAAAACAAATGGCGGCTTACATGAAGCGTGGAACTTTGCCAAAAGATACTTTTACAGACAATGGTAGTAAATGGTATGACTGGGCATACGATCAACGAGAAAAATTGCGTAATTTGCCTGATGAGCCAATTCAAGGAATCAATGACATAAATTCTGGTGATTGGGTAACTTTGACTAAAGAATATGCAAAAGATCATGGCGAATCAGCTTTAAAAGGTCAATACAAAATTCTTAGCAAAAAAGTAAAAGCAAAAGACTTGTGGACAAATGCTGATTCAATCCATGAGTTTGGCTATCAGCCTCAAGAATCTAATTTAGGGGCATACAAATGATCGCCAACCTATCAGGCACACCAAGCCGCCTTTGCCAAGCCGCAATTGGTAACTCATCGACTACGCTTTACACGGCTAAGTCTGATGGCAAGACTGCTATCCTTGACATTATGGTGGTGAACACAACTTCATCGCCTTTGACCTTAACCATGTATATCGGTTCGGTTGCCACGGCTAACGCGTTTGGCTGGTATGCGTCTTCAATCCCTGCGTATTCGTCTATGCAATACAACGGGTTTCAGATTCTCAATGCCAATGAATCTTTGTTGGCTGTTGGCTCTGCAACAGGATTGACAGCCACAATCAGCGGAGTTGAGCGCGTATGAGAGTTACTCGTTACCCGTCTAACAACTCTAGCGGAAGTGGTCTTCTGTATGGGGCGTTTTCGGATACGACTTCCCAAAGCCCTGGCGCGACTAACACGGCTTATCCAATTACGATGAACACCACCGATTTGGTGGATGGCATTTACATTGACCCGTTGCATACGTCACGGATTATTTGCCCTGCTTCTGGCATCTACAACTTTCAGTTTTCCTTGCAGCTTCAAAGCGCAAGTGCAAGCACGAAACTTGTGGCTATCTGGGCAAGAATCAACGGAACGGATATGGCAAATTCAGCCACCGACATTACAATTGCTGGCAATAATTCGCAACAAGTTGCGGCATGGAACTTCATGTTTCAAATGAACGCTGGTCAATATTTTGAGCTTATTTGGGCCGTAGACGACACCAACGTGTCTCTTTACCATTCTGTTGCTCAAACATCGCCATTTGTGCGCCCTGCAATTCCTTCAGTCATTATGACTGTCAGCCAAGTGAGCTAAAAATGGCAAGAACATCACAAATCATTTCAGTACCAGCCCCAATCAAGGGTTGGAACGTGCGCGACCCATTGCCAATGATGACCCCTGATTACGGGCCTGTCATGGATAACGTCTTTTGCTTGCCTTCTGAATTGATGGTGCGTAAAGGCTATACGAAGTGGGCTACTGGCTTTACAGGGATTGCTGAGAGCTTGTTGGAATACAACCCGTTGAACGGCGTTCAGCAAATCTATGCTGCCGTGAACAACTCTGGCTCTGTGTCAATCTATGACATTTCCAACTCAGGCGCGGTAGGCTCTGCCAAAGTCACTGGTTTGACCAACGGAAAGTTCAAACAAGTAAGTTTTGCTACTTCTGGCGGCAACTTCTCGTATTACGTCAATGGCGCAGATAACGCCACTTTGTACGATGGGACAACTTGGTATAGCGTCACAGACGTTTCGGCCACTTACGCCATCACAGGCCCATCTAATACGCATTTCAGAGATGTAATTTCACACAAGCGCCGATTGTGGTTTGTGCCTCAAAACTCAATGGCTTGCTGGTATTTGCCAACAGACCAAATCGCAGGCGCTGCGGTTAAGTTTGACTTTGCTCCAATCTTTCCTCGCGGTGGCTACATCACAAAAATTAACACTTGGTCTTTGGATGCAGGCACAGGCTTAGATGACTACTTTGTTGTTTTTAGCTCTGAAGGCGAAGTTGCCGTTTATTCGGGGACTGACCCTGCTTCTGCTTCTACATGGTCTTTGACAGGCGTTTTCTACATTGGTTCGCCTACTGGTCGTGGCTTTACTTGTAAGTTTGGCGGTGATTTGCTCATCATTAACAAAGATGGCGTGGCTCAAATGTCCAAGTCTTTGATGAGTTCTCGCGTTAACACTTGGTTACAACTAACTGACAAGATTCAGCCTCAATTAGCTCAAGACACATCAACCTACGCTGATAACGCAGATTGGGACTTGTTGCTTTACCCGCCTCAAAATATGTTGATGGTAAACGTGCCTGTTTCATCGTCTGAGACTTATCAGTATGTGATGAACACCATTAGCGGTGCATGGTCGCGCTGGAAGGGCTTAAACGCTCGATGCTGGTACTTTATCAACGATCAGCTTTACTTTGGCTCTGATGGCTATGTGGCATTGGCTTGGAATACTCAATCTGATGATGGCGCTGACATTACGGCTGACGTTTTGCCTGCTTACCAAAATCATGGCCAAGGTAGCCAATTAAAGTTTTGGTCTATGGCACGAATTTTGGTTGGCGCTAGTTCTGACTTTTCCTACGGCACTCGTATGGAGTTGGACTTCAACCTAAACACCAAAGAGTTCACAACTCCTAGCGTTGTTCAACAACCTACGGCTGTTTATGGAACTTCTCTTTATGGCTCATCGGTTTATGGCGGTCAGATTCAAGTCAAAAAAGTATGGGCTAACGTGTCAGGGATGGGATATTGGGGAAGTCTGCATATCAAGATGAAATCAAAATATGCCGATGTGCGTTTGTATTCTTACGATTTAACAGTAGCCGCAGGGGGTAACATCTAATGCTATTTTCTCTGGTAACAAGTTGTGCAAAGACCATTAGCCAAATGTTTTTTGATTGTGGTTTTACATACTTGACAACAATCATATTTTCTAGACCATCTCAAGATGGTTGCATGGTGTTTTGAATGTTCACTTGGAGCAATAATCATCAAATTTTCTTGGCGATTGTCCAATGTATTGCCATTCAAATGATGAACATGAAATCCTTTTGGCGCGTTAGTAATTACCCTATGTTCATATTCCCAAACATTAGGTTGAGCAATTTTAATTCTCCAATAAAACAATCCATCTCTAGATTGGTGCTTTTGTCTTGCGCCAACTTCAGATTTTGGTCGAAATTTATTAAGCAAATCTTGCCGAAATTTTTTCAAATTTGGGTCAAAATTCTTATGACTGCAATCTTTGCATCTTGGAGAATAGTGATAAGCATTTCTATCCGCACGTTTTACACCCTCAATAGGAGTGCCACATACGTTGCATGGTTTTGTAAAAAGTCGTTTCATTTGGCAAGTATATGCCTAGAAAGTGAGAAAAGCAAGTGCCTTCTAAAAATTTAAAGCAACACAATCTGATGGAACTTGTGGCTCACAATCCTGCCGCTGCAAAGCGCGTGGGTATTCCGCAATCCGTAGGACAAGATTTTGTTCAAGCAGACAAGGGCAAGAAGTTTGCCAATGCCTTGCGTGAGCATGGAAAAAAACAATCAATGAAAATTGACTAAGCACTTAATTTAAGGTAAATTACGGCTATCGGGCTACCCTGATGGTTTAGATTTAAGGAAATCATCATGGCATACGGCGACACCGCACTCACAACTCAACCTTCTGGCTACGTTCAAGACGCATTGAATAAGCCTTTTGCGTTTTCTAACACGCAAGCCGCTTTGAACCCAGGTCAGCTTCAGCAACAAGCCGCTGACACTGCTTACCAAAGCGCGACACGCTACCTTGACCCACAATTTCAACGCCAACAATCTGGCTTAGAAAGCCAATTGGCGAATCAGGGTATCACTCGCGGCTCTGAGGCATGGAATAACGCCATGAATCAGTTTGGCGAGAACAAAAATCAAGCCTACGAACAAGCTCGTAGTCAAGCCTACACACAAGGTTTAGGTGGTGCTAATCAAGCCTTGAACACCATGTTTCAGCAAAGCTCATTAGATGTGGCGCGTGAAAACGCTGCAAAGATGGCTGATGCTATGAAAACTGGTGGAATGTATAGCCTTGGCGCTGGCTTGTTGGGTTCGCCTACTGGTTCAAAAGCAGTTGGAAACATATTAAGCGGACTTGGTAGTGGCGCTGGTAGTTTATTGTCTGGCTTGGGTGGTTTGTTTGGTTCAGGTAGCGCTAATGCTGCCTTACCTGATTGGGCTGCTAATGTTACTGACCCACAAACGCTTGAGGCTTTAGGTCTTAGCAGTGGTGGTGGTTTGGGTGGTTTGTTTGGCAGTGGTAGTCTTGACCCTACTGGTGGTTGGATTACTGGGGCATTGGCCGCTGACAAATTAACAGGCGGTGGAATTGGTAAAGCTGTTAGCGACCTCGGTTCTAGCATCGGTGACGTTTTTGGGTGGTAAACATGGCAACATTTGACCCTTACAGCGAACAAATTATGGGCTTGCGTGAGCAGCAAGCTCTAGCGCAAAAACTTCGTGATTCAGGCTTAGAAGCCCCACAAGGCCAAACAGTCTCAGGTCGCTTTGTTGCACCTGCAACCACTCAATATCTTGCCCAAGCCCTTAAAAGCTACTTAGGCGGTCAAGATGTTGCAAACGCGCAACAGGGCATTAAAGACTTGATGGCTCAACGTCAAAAGGAAACTGCTGACTATTTGGCCGCAATGCCAAAGGCAACCACTTCTGACATGGAAGTGCGTACTCCTGAGAATGTCAATCAAATGGGGCCATCGCCTTTCCATAAAGAAGTCACTATTCAGCCTAGCACTCAAGACTATATGGCTTGGGCAACTAAAGCGCCTGGCATGGATGCGGCAACGGCTGCTCAAATGGGTCTTAAATCTGCTGAAATGCAAGCTGCCCGTGATGCTCGTATTGCTGAAGCTCGTATTCGAGGCGAAGAAGCCTTAAAACGAGATCAACAACATATGCAAATGTTGGCGGCAATGAAAGGCAATCAGCCTGAAAAGCCTTTGACTGAGTTCCAAGGCAAAAGCACAATGTTTGGCACACGCGCTGCTCAATCTCACAACATTCTTAATTCTTTGGAAGAAGATGTTTCGCCTTGGAAAGTCGCAGCAAGCCGCGCTGGTGGTATGTTGACAAATTGGGCTTTGCCTGAAGAAGCGTTGAAAGTTGAACAAGCTCAACGAGACTTTATTAATGCTGTCTTGCGTCAAGAATCTGGTGCTTCTATTGGTTCTAGCGAGTTTGATAGTGCAAAACGTCAATATTTCCCGCAGCCTGGCGACACGCCTGAAGTAATTGCACAAAAACGTGCAAATCGTGAATTGGTGATTAAGGGCTTTGCTCGACAAGCTGGTTCAGGAGCAAGGGACATTGCTGAGATTTACAACGCTGGAACGCCTGCGTTGAAGCCAAAATCATCCAACCCTAAAAACGTGGAAGTGAACTACTGATATGGGTTACTCAATCACAACCAAAGATGGCATCACAGTCTCGGACATTCCCGATGACATTAAGCCTGATGACCCGATCTTAAAAGATCACGTTGCAAAGATTCGTGCTGGCAAGCTAGAAACGCCTGGCATGGCTAAATCTGCTTTGGCGGGTCTTGGTTATGGTACGGGTCAGGTTGGGTTGACACTTCAGGAATTAGCAGGCAAAGGCTTGTCTGCGTTGGGTGCTGAAGAAACAGGCAAAGCCCTTCAAGAAGACGTAGCACAAGGTCGTCAAAAACTTAAATCTGAGTTTTTTCCATATCAGGTTGCAAACCCAATGTCTGCTGGCACTGGTGAATTTGCGGCTGAAGCGGCTCTGACTGCTCCTGTGGGCGGTGTGATTGCCAAGCCTTTTATGGCTGCGGCTAAATATGCGCCTGCTGCTGGTCGTATTGGTCAAGCCATTGAATCTGCTGGTTTTAATGTAGCGCCTGCCGCTACAACAATGGGTAAAGTTGGCAATGCCGCTTTGCGTGTTGGTGGCGGTGCTGTTACTGGCGGTGCTGCCGCTGGCCTTGTAAACCCTGAAGATGTTGGCTCTGGCGCTGGCGCTGGTGCATTGTTTGGCGCTGCTGCAAAACCAATTGGTTCTTTGTTGGGTGCAGGACTTCGCAAATTAGTTCCTGAACAAGCTGCCGCTTTAGAAGCGGAAAGTGCAACTGCTAACGGATTAAAACAACTTGTAAGGGATTTAGAAGATTCAGGTGTTGCGCCTGAAAATATCCCAAAAGAAACGCTTGATTGGGTTGGTAGCCAATTGCTTCAAGCATATCGCCAAGGCAAAGAAATTGACCCTGCTGCTTTGTTGCGTAAACATGATTTTGAATTGTTGGGCATCCAGCCTTTACGTGGTCAGATTACCCGTGATGCTGCTCAATACGCACAAGAGAAAAACTTGCGTGGCGCTATGCCTGCAATTCAAGAACGATTGACAGAGCAAAACCGCACTTTGCAAGACATTTTTGGCAAGCCTGCATCTCAAGCGCAAGAGGCTTATCAAGCTGGCAACGTCTTAATGGGTGAACTTGGCGCTCAAGAAGCTGCCGCAAGCAAGCGCGTTTCTGATCTTTACAAGGCTGCTCGTCAGTCTGCTGGCAAAGACTTAGAAGTGCCAATGGGCGGTCTTGCTAATGATTTTGGCGATGTAATGAGCCGTTACAGCCAGAACGTGTTAAATGCTTTACCAATCAAAGAGTTTGAAAAATATGGTTTGATGGGCGGCAAGCAAACTAAATTGTTTACGGTTGAAGAAGCAGACAAACTTTTAAAGACGATTAACGCCAACAAAAGCAACGACCCTGCCGTTCTTAACGCTTTAGGCGAATTGCGTACAGCGGTTAAGAATTCAGTAATGAGTATTGCTGAAGATGGTGGTGTTTTTGCTCCTGCTGTTAAGGCGGCAAAAGAACGCTTCCAAATGCTTGAAGAAATCCCTGCAATGGGTGCTGTTCAATCAAAAACGGCTATTCCTGACAATTTCGTTCAAAAATACGTCATCAAGTCAGATACCAATTCAGTTAAGCATCTTGCCGAAGCGTTGCGTGATACGCCTGCATTTGACCAAGCCAAAGCACAAATTGCAGAGGATATTCGCCGCGCTGCTTTTGGTGAAGGCATTACGGCTGATGCTGCTATTCGACCTGAAATGCTTGCTCGAAAGTTGCGTGAATTGGGTAGCGAAAAAATGTCAGCTTTCTTTAGCCCAAGCGAAATGCAACGGTATGAGGCTGCGGTTCGTGTGGCCAATTACATTGAAAAGCATCCAAACGCTACGCCTGTAAACACATCCAACACATTGGTGGCATCGTTGATGCAATCGCCCATGGGTAAATTGGCTGGTAGAGCCGCCTCACACATCCCTGGCGCCGATATTGCTGTTGGTGCTGCTAATGCGGTTACGGGCGCAGTAAAGAATGAAGTTGCCGCAGGCAAGGCGTTGAAGGCCGAAATACCAGCTACCAAACTTGAACTGAATGAAGCGCAACGGAAGCTCTTGGCTAAAGTGCTTGGCGGTGCTAGTGCTGCCGCAGGTGTACTCGGTCAGTAAAGCAAACGCAAAGCATAAAATAAACCACATCAAGGAATTTTAATGAAAACTGACGCACAAGAATTCGTAGGTATTCTCTTTATGAGCCGTGACTATGCTCACAGCGCCCATCTGAATACCTCAAGCTATGCTCAACACATGGCGCTCAATGCGTTTTATGATGAGATTGTGGAACTTGCTGACAAGTTTGCTGAAGCCTACATGGGTCGCACAGGCAAGAAGATCGGTGCTATTGCTTCAATCAAATCGCCTGATGGTGAGCCAGACAAGGTTTTGCGCCGCCACATGGAAGTCATTGAAGACACTCGTGACTTTATTGATGCAAAAGACACGCCTTTGAATAACATCATTGACGAAATCGTGGGTGTTTATCTCAGCACTTTGTATAAACTAGACCAATTGAAGTAAGGATAGATCATGGCTTTTAACGGTTCAGGAACGTATACGCTGCCAGGTGCGGCGTTAAACACAGGCGATACCGTATCGGCAACGGAGAACAACACACTCCGCAACGATATGGCTACGGCATTTAACAAGACATTGTGCCGCGATGGTCAAGCTACTCCTACGGCTAACTTGCCTATGGGTGGGTTTAAATTGACGGGTTTGGCTGCTGGTACAGCATCGGGTGAATCTGTCCGTTATGATGAATTTAATGCGTTGAATACATCAAATTTTGGCTTTCGTAACCGCATCATCAATGGTGCGATGATGATTGACCAGCGTAATGCGGGGGCATCATCTACCGCTGGCTTCCCAGTAGACCGTTGGAAAATTGATTCCAATGTAGGTGTTAAATCAACGCAGCAGCAAAACGCGGGTTCTGTAACCCCACCAGCAGGGTTTAGAAATTATCTTGGTTGCACAGCAAGCGGTACTTACTCAGTAAGTGCTGGTGACGTTTACGTTTTAGACCAACCCATTGAAGGCTACAACGTAGCCGATTTAATGTGGGGAACGTCAAGTGCTGCAACAGTCACATTGTCGTTTTGGGTGCGTAGTTCTATAACTGGAACCTTTGGCGGCTCTGTAAACAATTCTGCGGCAACACGTTGCTATCCGTTTACCTACACAATTAGCGCAGCAAATACTTGGGAACAAAAGAGCGTAACCATTGCTGGCGATACGTCAGGCACTTGGTTGACTACAAACGGTGCAGGAATTGTTTTGTTTTTTAACCTTGCATCAGGCAGCACATACCAAGGCACTGCGGGAGCATGGTCTGGTACAACGTATTACTCTGTCACTGGCGCTCAAAACCCAATGGCTACATCTGGAGCAACCTTCTACATCACAGGCGTTCAACTAGAAAAAGGCAGCACAGCCACATCGTTTGACTACCGCCCGTATGGTACTGAGTTGGCTTTGTGTCAGCGGTATTATGCTAAAGGTATTTACAGCATGATTTGGGGGTCTTACACAACAGGAACTATTTTTAGACAAAATATCTCTTTACCCGCCACGCAAAGAACATCAACTTCTGTTGTTTTAACAAATACAACAACAAGTACGGCAAATACACCAGTTGTAGGCGGAGCAGGGGATAGTTCATGGTATTTGCAAGCATCTTCAACAGGTACGGCTGTAAACGCTGAAGTCACAGGAACTTATACTGCATCTGCGGAGCTTTAAATGGAAAACTATAAATTAACCTTTTTTAATAATGTTCAACGAAAAAGCGATGGGGCTTTCATCCCCTTCGACTCCGCTAATACAGACTACCAAGCCTTTTTAAAGTACCAAGCTGAAGGCGGCAAGGTCTATGGCGCAGATGAGGAAGTCCCAGATGGGCAAGTCGCTGAATAATCTTGTCGGCTTTCGCTTTGGTAGCCTGACTGTTTTGCAGTTGGGTGAAAAGCAACGTCAGCACAATGGTGCTTGGTGGCTATGTGTGTGCGACTGCGGTACGCAAAAAAACATTCCAGCCACCGACATGGTTCAAGGCCGAGTCAGTTCTTGTGGATGTGAACACGCAGCACGGATTGCGAAGTCAAATGTCACGCATGGAATGACCAAGAGCCGCACATACAAATTGTGGATGGCTATGCGAAACCGCTGTAACCGCATCAATCAAGACTATTCGTGCCGTGGAATCACATACGATGAGCGTTGGGATGATTTTGCAAACTTCTTGTCTGACATGGGTGAAGTACCTGACGGTATGAGCCTTGACCGCATTGATTGCAACGGGAACTACCATAAGGCAAACTGCCGATGGGCTACCCGCGAACAGCAAGCAAACAACACTAGGGCCAATGTATTCTTAGAATATGGCGGCAAACGACAAACAGTTGCTCAATGGGCAAAGGAGCTTGGCATGAAGCCAGATAAACTGCGTAGCCGACTGCGTTACGGATGGACAACACAACGAGCGCTGGAAGAAGGCAACACACCTGAACCCGCAGAGGAGCAATCGTGATTAAACTAGAGCTCCCTGTTGATTCTGTCAATTTTCTTTTAAACGCTTTAAGTGAATTGCCAATCAAGTCAAATGCTCATCTTTTAATCATTCAGATTAAAGAGCAAGCCGACCCACAAGTTCAAGAAAACAATGATGGCAACAATTGACGCAACAGATGCACGATTGTCAACGCATGAAGAAATTTGTGCGATGCGCTACGAGCAAATCAATGCTCGGCTTAAACGTCTTGAATCCATCATCATCAAGGCTTTTGGTATTTTGACCATTAGCATGGCTGGTGTGATTTGGGCTTCTATTGCTCCTCATGTGAAGTAATGTGCCAATCGGGACTGCTCTTTTTGCGGCTACCACGGCTTTTCAGTTAGTCAAAGATGGCTGCGCTCTTTACAAAGAAGTTAAAGGCGTAGCTGGAAACGTCAAACAAATCTATGATGAAATTTCTGGGCAATTTGCTGGCAAGACAGTTACTAAGGAACAAGCTAAGAAGATTGAGGCAGAGAAGGCGCGTATTCAAGAGGTAGCAAAAACCAACCCTGATGACGTAATCTTTAAGATTGGCGACAACCTTGGGGAAATGTTTGATGCGTTTGACCGTCTTGAAGCCCTATTTTGGGAGCAGGAACGGGAAGCCAAGAAACTTCAGTCTTCAGGCACTTCGCTGAAGCGTTTAGCACTTAGACGGATAATGATTCGTAACAAGCTGCTGGCTATGCAAGTGGAGTTGAGGGAACAAATGGTCTATCACTCACCGCCTGAACTTGGGGCATTGTGGTCGCAGTTTGAGGAAATGCGTGAGCAAATAGAAGAAGAACAAAGGTTAGCGCGTGAGAAACAGGCTAGAGAAGACGCTGCCTTGTTGAGAGAAAAAGAACTGCTAATGCGTGAGATTGCTGAAAAGTCAATTGACGCTGGCGTTGCGATAGTTGGGTTGCTTTTTTTGGGATGGTTGTTGTGGCAAGTAAAAAACCAAGCGATTCAACGAGCGTCTTTTTGGCACATCTGATTGTGCTGGCGGTGCTTATTGTGGTGTTTGCTTTGTCTTTTATTGCCTATGTGGAAACGCTATGGATGAAAGCAGAGATAAAGAAGGAAGCTAGAGAGCTTCGCAGGCTTAAAGAAGAACTGAAGAAGGAAAAGTAATGTTACCAATCGTAGCTGGAATCGTGGCAAACCTGATTAACAACGGGATGCACAAAGTTGCTGACGAAGTGATTGAAAAAGGCGTTGATGCCGTTCAGTCTAAGTTGGGCATGGAACTCAAGCCAGAAGGCGAAGCGACCCCTGAATACAACGCTAAGTTGCAGGAAGAAGCTAATCGTCATTCTGAGTTCATGGCTGCACTCGATGAAAAGTCCACCCAACGTGCCACGGATATGTATATGAATGACGAATCAACCCGTAGATTTAGCCAACACTACGCTTGGTTCTTGACCATTGCTTCGTTTGCTTACTTCTGGGCTGTGTCGTTCATGCCCGTGGACAACCACAACCGTGATTTCATCAACATCATTTTGGGTTTCTTGATTGGTACTGCGGTGAACAGTCTGATTCGATTCTTTTACGGCTCGTCTAACAAGGCGCAAGAAGATGTGGACAAGAAACAAAAGGAACAACAATGACACCCACAGGATTTAACTTAGCTGCGGCTGGTGTTAAAGACCCTGCCAAGTGGATTGATGCAATTGTTGCCGTTTGTCAAGAATTTGAAATTAACACGCCTCAAAGGATTGCGGCGTTTATCGCTCAGACTTCGCACGAATCTGGCGGCTATACGATGCTTTCCGAAAATCTTAATTACCGCGCTGCGACTTTGGCTGCTTGTTGGCCTAACCGTTTTGCTGTTCTTGGCGCGGATAAGAAGCCCGTTAAAGAGAACGGAAAGCTAGTCCCTACTGCGGTGGCTAACTCAATCGCTGGCAAGCCTGAACTTATTGCTAACCTTGTCTATTCGTCACGCATGGGCAACGGTCCTGCTGAATCTGGCGAGGGTTGGAAATACCGTGGTCGTGGGCTTAAACAACTCACAGGAAAGGACAACTATGCGCGTTGCGGAACTTCTTTGGGTGTTGATCTTGTCGGCAATCCTGATTTGCTTCTTGAACCTATGTATGCCGCAAGGTCAGCAGGATGGTTCTGGAAAACGAATTCCCTTTCCACATTCGCAGACAAAAGCGACATTGCGGGGATGACCAAGAAGATCAATGGCGGTCTTATTGGCCTGGCAGAACGTCAAGCCAAATACGACAAGTGCCTAGCTTCAATCGTCTAACGCAACCATCAATGACAGCACAAGGGCAAAAACTCCAAAAAAGAGTATTGTTCCCGCCCCAAGGATGGCTAAAAGAACGGCAATATTATCCATGTCGATGCTCCTTTGCTTCGCCTAATGTTTGGAAGTATTCGTCACACACCTTGCAATGCCAAAGCCGTTGTTCTTTGACCCTTGCAAGGCGTTCTTGACGACCCATCCAGCCTTCAATTATTCTTGAATCGCCCCGATAACTCGTCACGGGTTCTAGATTTTGAGGCAATTTTCGCTTTATTGAGTTGTTCACGGGCTTCTCTAAAATAGTCTAATTCAACACTATTTAAGTTTAGCTTTGGAGCCTTGTTAGTGGCTACTCTCTTACGCCACCCCGTCTTCGGCTTTGGTGTCTCCACTTTGGGCCAAGGGGCGTTTGGTGCTAAGACGGTCTTGTAATCGGGTGAATTCTTCATCTTCTTCTGTTGTCCATTTGATTTGATCGTAACCAGATGACCATTTCTTGTGGTCTGTTGGGCGCTGCTTATCGCCCTTGCCGCCATCATTCATTTAACCCCCTTTGGCATTCCTGCCCTTGAATAGATAAGAAACTCAGTTGGCGCTGTTGAATAACGCTTAGTTTTGGGAAACGCGCTGATTGTGTTTGCGGAAACCCCAAGGCTTTCGCGGGTTGCACGACCTACCTTGCCAAACTTTTCGCCATTAGCTTTAGCGGCTGATTCTGAGCGAATCGTGGAAAGAAACTCTGGCATATACGTTTCAACGTAAGCAGGGTGAAAAGCGTTAATCATCAAGCATCCAATCAATTAAAAGTCCAATTACAAGTAATTCAATCACAGCAATTCCTGCTGTACTGGCTTAAAGCGCCATTCACGTTCTGCCCTGCCGCTTTTGGACTGCACCTGATTGCCTGTCAGTTCAATCAAATCTAGCTTTTGAAGTTCGTTCATGCGTCTAGCGACTTGATTGCTTTCAAGTCCTGTGCGCTGTGCAATCCCATCTTTACCCAATGGGCCAAACCGTTGCAAACACGCCACGATGACTTCTTGGTGCATCTTGGCTACGTCTTTAATGGAATCAGCCGCTTTGAAAGAGGTGATTGCGTCTGTTGCTCTTGCTCTAAAAAATTTAAACATATTGGTTCCTATGCAAATGGGTGGGGTACTCACTGCAGCCTAAAACAGAGGCGCTGGCATTTGCATATCCAGCACATAAACATTAGCGCCATCCGCTTTCCCCCGAAAATCAGTTTACGTTAAAAAAACTACCATGATGCTTTTTACAAGCATCGCAATAGACGGAATAAGCATCTTCTTTGTTTTCGTAAATGCCTAAATATTTTTGCTTTCCAGAAATCCTAATGGATGCTTGCCATTTAGATGTTTTTCTGTGAAACGAAACACCTTTTAAACCACTTGTGTTGTTTCTGTACTTTGGTCGATTTTGAAGATTTTGCGTGTGTGTTGCTGGTCGTAAATTTTCTATTTTGTTGTTTGTCTTGTTGCAATCAATATGGTCAATCTTTTCTGGAAGATAGCCGTGGTGCATCAAAAAAATCAACCTATGAACTTTGTATGTTTTACCATTTACAACTACAACAACATAGCCTCTTGGCTCTATGTTGTTTATTACATCACCTTGTTTTGCATTGTGTGATGTTGTTGTTTTTCTAATCAAAAAACCATCTTTGTATTCAAAGAGGTTGTGCAATAACTCTTGCGTAAGCATGATGAACCTTTCATGTATGAACCTGTTAAAAGTTAGCAGGGGGGAGGTTCAATCCCCCTTGTCCTCCGTCGAGTTAGCTAAAAATCATTGTAGATTAAAAATCAACATCGTCAAATTCTGTTGATTTGGATTGTTGTTTTGGCGCATCGTCTTTAGGACTGAAAAGGTACGCCCACCCTGCCCATCCATTCTCAATAAGTGGCACAGAATCCAATTTAAGCATCAATCCTTTCTTTGTCTCGATGACTGAGCCGATACGCTGATAACGCACTTTTTCTTGACCGTCTTTTTGATATGTGCCTGCGCGGACAGTTACTTCATAAATTGTTGCCATATTCTTCTTTCAATTCGTTTAGTTTCTTAATTTTGCCATCTAGTTCAGCAAGGAACTTTTTGACTTCTTCTTCAAGCATTTGAATGTATGCGTTGTCACGATAAACACGCCTTACAAACAATTGAAGTTCTTTTGGCAACCGTGGGTCGAAAGACACAAAGTCACACCATTGGCGACCTGTGCAAGCCATTTGCCATTGCATTTGGGTGTTGTACTTGCCTGGCACAGTCTCGGTCAGCAATGTATCAATGTGCGTTGCCGTGTTGGGACACTTAATCTCAAGCTGACCAACAATGTCCACAAGCCCGTCAGGAGAAGCGCCAGCCTGCTCAATCATTGGATGTGGAATCATGGCTACTTCATCCACTAAAACGTCTGCATAAGCCTCATACGCTGCCCTAGCAAGTGGTTCTGTGTCTGTGCCGTGTTGCATAGCTGCATTGGAATAAGATTCCGCTACAACGCCTGTCATCCGCTCACAGATCAACTGAGCCATGTAGTTGTCACGGCTAGTGCTGTAACCTGTCTTTGTCTTGGCGATAACGTCAGCAACACGACTGGCGGTAACTTTGCCAATTCTTTGTTGAAACCAAGCATCTGAACCTTGTGTAATTTCAGTCATTTTTTATTTCCTCAATTTTTGTTTCATACCAATCTGTTTCTTTTCCTCTTTTTGCCCAACCGTATTGGGTCATAAGTACAGGTTTGGAATATGCAGGATGATTTATTACTTTAGAACGCTGAACTGGCACATTGCCTTCTAAGTCTTCAGCCATTTCCCTAATCATTTCAAACTCGCTTTCTTTTCATCTTTGACCGCAATAATCTTTTTCTGCCAGTTAGCATCTGTGCCACAGGCTTTGTAGGCAGCTTGATAAGCCGTTTTAAGGGATGCCTCATCGGTAGCGTCTTGAATAGCCGTGATGTGGTCAGCCATCATGTTGGAATCAACAACAGTCTTTTCAGGGCGTGTAGCGCGGTTGTCATCATCGTCTTCTGGAGCAATACCGCAAGCAGCCATTAGGCTATAGCGGCGACCATAAGTCAGCGCAGAAGCATAGCCTTGTGGGTCTTTCTTGGTGGCAGGAAAATGAACAATGCCGCACTCAAGCATTTCGCCTGATTCGTGGACAAACACAGTCTCGACCATGATTCCATCGGCGCAGTCGTAGTTCTTCTGAAGCAAGAAAATGCCGTTGTTGTTAAGCGCATCAATCACAGCTTCAACGCAAGCCGACAAGTCAGCATAGCGAGAACGGAAGTGTGGATTGGTAGAAGTCTTAAGTGCAGGGCCAAACTCACGTTGTGCTTTGACCAAAGCGGTGGCGATGTTTTTCATTATTTAGCTCCAAAGATCAGCATTGCCGTGATGAATCCAGCAACAAATGCATAAAGAATGTTGAGATATTTTTCGTGGTCTGGAACATGGCGCTCCATCCATTCCCATTGGCGCTGACGCTCAAGGTCGTAATGGTTTTCGCCAAAGGCTTCTTCCATTGTGTGTGGAAAGCAACGAGTTGTATCGTTGATGTTTTGGAGTTTGATGACTTTCATATCGTTTCCTAAATTACCGCTTGCGTTGCGCTACGGGATGAATGAACTATAACGCAGATTATCAAGGTTTACAACTTTCAAGAAAAATATTTTGCATTTGTTGCTTGACTGCAACAACCTAGCTTATGTTACATTTCACGCATGACTAAACAAGAACTTATCAAATTAGCTGGTTCACAGGTCAGGCTTGCCGAGTTGCTTGGCATAAGTCAGCCTGCTGTTGCCGCTTGGAAAGAAGTGCCGAAAGCTCGCATTTGGCAGTTGAGATTGTTGAAACCCCAATGGTTTAAAGGAAAAAAATGAGGTATCGCAAAAAACCACTTGTAATTGAAGCCATAAAGTTTAAATACACCGATAGTGGCATTGAAGAACTGCAAGTATTTTGTGGCGTTGCATTGGCTCAATGCGGAAAAGATAGGCATCCAAACGCTAAAGGTTGGGCATGGATTAAAACGCTAGAAGATGGAGAAGGCGGTCTAGTTAAGCACGTGGCAACAGAAGGGGATTTTATTATCAAGGGTGTATCTGGCGAGTTTTACCCTTGCAAGCCTGACATTTTTGAAATGACTTATGAGGTAGCAGAATGAGTTACGCAGAAACAGAACTTAAAGTGATTCGCTGGTCAGAAGCGCGTCAAATCATCCCAAACAGCACACCAATGGCACAAGCAATCAAAGCCTGTGAGGAAATCAACGAATTGGTTGATGCGTTGCATGAAAACAACAAAGCAGAAGCCATTGATGCAGTGGGTGACACTATCGTTTGTTTGATTAACGTATGCGCTTTGCTTGATGTAAACCTGACCGATTGCTTGGAAGCTGCTTACGAGCAGATCAAAGATCGCAAGGGTTACATGAATGAAGAAGGCATCTTTGTAAAACAAATTTGATGTTTCACTTTTTTGTGATTGTTCTGTTGATCTTGATTTTGCTCAAGATATAATGTTTTGAAACACGGCTAGGTTGGGCCTGATCTCCCAACCGAAAAGGGTACTCCCCCCCTGCCGCTTGTTTCTTTCAGGGAGTTTGCGGAGAAGCCTTATGGCAAAAAAGACCTATGCTGAAAAGCTAAAAGACCCACGTTGGCAAAAAAAGCGCCTTGAGGTGCTTAGTGATGCTGAATTTCAGTGTGAACTTTGTGGAGACACAGAATCAACACTTCATGTTCATCATAAGCAATACATCAAAGGACATGATGTTTGGGAATATGAGCGCCAGCAACTTGCTTGCTTGTGCGAAAGTTGCCATGAAAACCAACATGATTTAGATGTTCGGTTTCAAGATTTGTTATCAAGGATTCCTCTTGATGGCCCTGGCAGTAAAGATGAAGTTTATTATCTTTTGGCTGGATTTCTTGGTTTGGAAATCAAGATGGATTATCTTTATGAGCAAGTGCTATACAAGTGCGGTGATGATGCTTCAGATTACTGGAGAACATTACGATGAAACGCCCTTCATTTCAGTTTTACCCAAGCGATTGGCTTAGAGACACAGCCTTGCGTTCTTGCTCAACAGGTGCGCGTGGTTTGTGGATGGACATGATTTGTTTTATGCACGAAGGAACGCCTTACGGACATTTAAAGGTTGGAGATAAGGTTATCCTTCCATCAAACCTTGCTCGTATGGTTGGAGATAGCGCAGAGGTTGTCGCTGATTGGCTTTTGGAGCTTTCACAGGCTGGTGTGTATGAAACAACTGACGAAGGTGTGATTTACTCAAAGCGCATGATTCGTGATGAAAACCTACGCCAGATAAGGGCTGCTGGTGGTTCTAAGGGTGGAAACCCTGCTTTGATGGATAAGGGTAAGGTTAACCTTGAGGATAAGCAAAAACTAACCCCTTCATCTACATCTTCTTCTTCTTCTTCATCTAAAAAAGAAAAGGTCGCTGACGCTCTTGTTTTGCCAGATTGGATGCCTTTGGAAACTTGGGAAGCGTTTTTGGCTATGCGTAAGCGAATCAAGAAGCCGCCTACAGATTACGCCATGAAGTTGCTTGTTGATAAATTGGCAAAATTTAAGGCGAATGGGCAAAACATTCAGGCTGTACTTGAGAAATCAATTACAAGTAGCTGGCAGGATGTTTTTGAGATTCACGAAAAACAACAGTTTGCCAACAAATACGATGTTGTTCACGTCACTACACCGCCACCGCCAAACCAAGACGCTGCGTTACGCAAGATTGAGGAAGACAGCAAGAAAGCTGCCCCAATGCCTGACAGTGTTCGTGAACTTGCTAAAAAATGGAAGGCTGGCGTATGACAAAAAGCGATTGGGATTTCATCAAAGATATGTTGGATGCTTTGATTTTTAGACTTGGCGAACAAGACAGAAAGATTGACCATCTTCAAAAACAGATTCAAGAGTTGCAAAAAGCCAACAACGATGAACTATTTTGAAGCCAACAAGATTCTTGACGGAATCAAGGATAATCTGTCTTATAATCTAGACACAATCAACAAAGCACTTGAGTTAACAGGCGACCTAGATGGATTTCAACCAAGTATTCGAGCAACAAGTGGAGCATTTGACGAAGATGGCTTTACAAAAGGGCTGGATTCCCTACGCCAAGGAAAGGGCGCAGGAACTTGAGAACGATCAATCTGGGTTGTGGGTTGGGTTGGTTGAAGCGGTAAGAGAACGAGTAAACGAACGTAAATGAAAGGTTAAGAATGGAACTCGATACAAAAATTGAAACGATACACAAACGCCGCCATGTAAACGTGGACTTATACGATGGTCACGTTTGGATTGGTTTGGTAACAGAAGCCGCAAGGTGTCACGTCAGCTTAAACATGGAACAAGCCAAAGACATGATAGCCGCCCTTATCCGCATTGTTGATGGAGACACAAAATGAGCGAACAAGCATTGATTGAACAACTCAAACAACTCAAACAAGCCCTGCAACTTGCGCGTCAAGCATTAGAAAACACAGAGACTAACTTTATGTCAGACCAGTTTGACATAGAAGAAAAAGCACTTGTGGCAATTGACTTTGCATTGGAAAAGCTATGAATAACCAATTTTGGCCTTTTCCACCCGCAACAGGCGCAATGCCTTGGACTGCCAATCAGATCAAGGAATACGCACAACAACAGCGTCAACAACTGCCAGAAAGCCCTTTATGAAAATCCGATCACAAAACATGAATGATGTTATGCAAGCCATGATTGACGTTGAAAACGTCTGGCTCACGCAAAA
>Ga0228701_1000461_pt1 | contig 34266 bp, 26 predicted proteins | sample McNCre117_Aug_MG_2_FD_178017 | JGI IMG/M metagenome (GOLD analysis project Ga0228701, IMG submission 178017) | Freshwater microbial communities from McNutts Creek, Athens, Georgia, United States - 11-17_Aug_MG | ecosystem: Environmental > Aquatic > Freshwater > Creek | place: USA: Georgia... | reverse complement strand
AGAAGAAATTTCAGGTACCGGTGGTATTGAATCTGTTTTAAAATCATCGGAATTCCCGGAGATTGCTTGGGCGATTGTGGGGGAGCCGACTGACTGCCAACTAGCCATTGCGGAAAAAGGATTGATGGTGGTGGATGCTGAGGTCAAGGGAATCGCGGGACATGCCGCGCGCAATGAAGGGGTCAATGCGATTTACTTGGCATTGGAAGATATCAATAAAATCAAGTCCTTCGAATTTCCCGAAATTTCACCTGTTTTAGGGCCCGTGAAATGTACCGTTACGGTGATCAATGCAGGAAAACAACATAATGTTGTTCCTGACCTATGTCACTATACGATAGATTGTCGGGTCAATGAATGTTACACGCTGGAACAAGTGCTTGAAACATTAAAAAGCTTGGTTCAAGCTGAATTAACACCGCGCAGCATTCGCTTGCAATCGAGTAAAATTCCGGATGGACATCCGGTATTAGCAGCGGCGGCGGCTTTGGGAATTACCACTTTTGGTTCACCTACCCTATCGGATCAAGCATTGATGCATTTCCCATCGGTTAAGATTGGCCCAGGACATTCGGGAAGAAGTCATACGGCGGATGAATTTATTTATTTAGAAGAACTGAAACAAGGTATCCAAACCTATCAGAATATATTATCACAATTAATCTAATACGATCGTGGCAAAACTTTGGCAAAAAGAAAATCAAGTAACAGACGCAATCATTGAGCAATTCACGATTGGGAACGACCCTGTATATGATTTGCAATTGGCGCGCTACGACGTCATGGGATCACTCGCGCACATCACGATGCTTGAGCATGTGGGACTTTTGCCTTCCGAGGAATTGGAGCCACTTTGTGTCGAGTTGAAAAACATCTTGGATACCATCGAAGACGGAACATTTGTCATCGAAGAAGGTATGGAAGATGTTCATTCCCAAATTGAATATTTGCTTACGAAGAAACTCGGCGATTTAGGCAAGAAAATCCATGCAGGTCGTTCACGCAACGACCAAGTTTTGGTGGACTTGAAATTATTCATGCGCGCTGAAATCATGGAAATCGCGGATGCGGTGGAGGATTTATTTGATCTATTATTGACCAAAAGCGATGCGCACAAAAACGATTTATTACCAGGTTATACGCACCTTCAAATCGCCATGCCATCTTCTTTTGGATTATGGTTCGGTGCCTATGCGGAATGTTTGGTGGAAGATGCGGAATTGCTGGAGGCAGCCTTTCGTTTGGCCAATAAAAACCCTTTAGGTTCAGGAGCTGGCTATGGTTCTTCGTTTCCCTTAGACCGAAAATTAACGACAATTTTATTGGGCTTCGAAGCGCCACACGTGAATGTTGTGAATGCACAAATGTCCCGCGGAAAAACTGAATTTTATCTATTAAACGCCATCAGTCAAATCGCAACGACCTTGAGCCGCTTGGCGATGGATGTATGTTTATACAATTCACAAAACTTTGGCTTCATCGAATTACCGAGCGCCTTAACAACGGGAAGCTCAATCATGCCACATAAAAAGAATCCGGATGTAGCCGAATTATTACGTGGTAAATCCAATAAATTAAAGGCAGTTCCGAACCAAATGCAATTGCTCATGAGCAACTTGCCTTCGGGTTATCACCGGGAATTCCAATTGACCAAGGAGCTTTTGATGCCTGCCATCGACGAAATCAAAGATTGCCTGGAAATCACGCACTACATGGTTTCGCACATGAAGGTGAAAGCTGATCTATTGAAAGATGCTAAATATGATTTATTGTTCTCCGTAGAAGAGGTGAATAAATTAGTCGTTGGGGGCATGCCTTTCCGGGAAGCCTATGTGCAAGTGGGCAAAATGATCGAAGCAGGTGAATTTAACGGAAGCTCACGCGAAATCAATCACTCCCATTTAGGTAGTATCGGCAATTTAGGATTAAGCGAAATTCAAGCCCAAAAAGACACCGTTTGGAGCCGCTTTGGTTTTGAAAAAGTGGAAGACGCCATCGACGATTTATTGAGCTAATTGACGCGCCAATAATTTCTGCATATACTTACCTAGAATATCAAATTCTAAATTCACGCGATCACCCACCTTCATTTGGTGAAAAATGGTGTGTTCATAAGTGTAAGGAATAATCGCAACCGAAAAGGTATCCAATCCCGATTCCACCACGGTCAAACTCGTCCCGTTTACGCAGATTGAACCTTTTTCCACAGTCACATGTCCGGCAGGATATTGGAAATGGTATTCCCAAGAACCGTCATGCGTTACAATGGACGTACATACGCCCGTTAAATCCACATGACCTTGTACAATATGCCCATCAAAGCGTCCATTGGCGGGCATGCAACGCTCGAGATTGACCTTTTGGCCAACTGCCAAATCCCCTAAATTCGTCTTTTGCAGAGTCTCTTGAATCGCCGTTACACGATATTGCGGAGATTTAATTTCAACAACAGTTAAGCAAACTCCGTTGTGGGCCAATGACTGATCGATTTTCAATTCATCTGTAAAGCTTGACGAAAACCAAAAATCAACATTCGTTCCATGCGCTTGTTTGCTTTCCAAAACGCCCATTGATTCCACAATACCTGTAAACATGTGATTAATTTTATATTTTTACGAACTCAAATTTACACCCATTCCCATGAAATTCAATCGTTGGATTCTGATTCTCGTGCTAATTGTATTTGGTTTGATTTATTTCAGCCTACCTAAACAATCGTTAACGACCCAAAAAACTTCAGAAGACTCTTTGCAAATCGTGGAAACCAGACGGGCGAAAGATGAGCAATTCAAAAGCGATGAAGATGCTCCCATTACAGATAAAGCATCATTTAAGGGCTTAAGCTACTATCCCTATGCTGCAGCATGGAAAATTACTTTTAAAATTAAGCGAAATGAAAAAGTCCAGCGCGTTCGGATTCAAATGACCGACGGATCCGCTGATTCGCTTTTGGTTTTTGGAACAGCACAAGCTGAAATCAACGGGCAGGAAATTAATTTACTGGTTTACCAACATGATTCTGGGGATTTTTTCATCCCATTTAAAGACAAAACCGCCCCCACAGAAACCTATGGAGGCGGTCGGTATTTGGAGTTACCCCTAACTAAATTAAAAGACAATCAATTAACTATTGACTTTAACGAAGCCTTTTTCCCGTATTGCGCGTATAACAAGACCTTTGCTTGTCCAATTCCGCCCAAAGAAAATCAGCTTGCTATTCGCATACCTGCTGGCGAAAAAAATCCTTAATCCGCGCGGCGAACCGTAGAAGCACCACTCACATCCTTCGAAATATTCAAGGGATTTCCACGATAGGTGATTTTCGAAGCGCCAGATGCTTCTACACGTAAAGACTTTTGAACATTCAATTCCACATGGCTCGCACCGCTTGCCTCCACATCCGCATCACGCACAATCATATCCGATAAAATCACGTGACTCGCACCCGAAAGGCCTAAGGATAATTTAAGTACTTGGCCTGCCATTTCTACTTTTGTTGCACCTGATAGATCAATTACAAGTTTATCTGCAACTAATTTGGACGAACTTAATTTAGATGCACCACTGCAATAGAGACTCATTTCTTCTTCATCTGTGAAACCTTCTAAAAACACCTTCGTCGCACCCGTAAATTCGGCTTTGCGCAAACGAGGCATCGTAATGCTTAGTACAATTTTATTGGAACCCCCTTTCCAATTTTTCCAACTCTTCCAATAAGATTCATCCAAGGAAACCTGCAATTTTGACCCCGATAATTCCACCTCTAGATCATCCAAATCCTTTTCATTTCCCGTAGCAGAAAGTGTGCAGCTGTTACCTTTGGTAATATGAATTTCAAAAGCACTACCTAATTCTAAGGATTGAAAATTTCCAACGCGGATTTTTTTTGTTACATGATCTGGTGCAATGGCAAGACCTTGCAATGAAATACCCAAAACGAATAGACAAATAATGGAGCGTACGATATTTTTCATGATGTTGATTAAATGATAATGGGGACAAGATGCAATGACCGGTTACTTCGTTGCATCAGCAGCGGAATTATTTATTTTTCGCAAATGAAACTTGAAGTTTCGGATAAGACTTATATGTTAAATCCGCGCGTTCAGCTTTCTTTCCTTTGATGCTTTTTTTAGCGTTCAAATCCATTTTCGCTTGATTTCCCACCGAAATGCGAGCGATATTCGTTTCCCAATTGCTCGCCAATAATTCTGATGAATCAAATGCCGCTGCCGCCAGTTCATTCGAATGACCTGACAAAGTCAAACTGTGAAAATCACGCAAAATAACATCCAAGGAAGGAACATCAAATCCTTTGATTTCGGTACGACCATTCCCTCCTAAATCGACTTTACTCAACGAAGGGGTTTCAATCGTAACTGTCATGCCATTCGGAATATCATTCAATGCCAACGTACGATCACTCACAGAGGTCAGTCGACCGAAGTCGGCAGTTGCTTCTGCCGACTGGTACGAAATTTTATATTCTTTTCCTTTTAGGATGTTGATTGACGCAGATCCACAATGCTTTAATTCAATTGCACTGAAAGGTTCAAGCGTTTTGGAGATCGAAAAATTGGTTGGAGTAGCGGGGGCTATAGGAGCTTCAGGAGCTGCATCAAAATTTTCATCGTCTGAAAAATTCGAATCGTCTGATTGCTTGGGATTTCGATTTAGGCAAATCAAGCCTTTTTCCATGGAAAAGGTCCATTTTGAGCCGATAAACTGATCCCCATTATCTTCATTAAAATAGCCGCTATCCAGTACATTGTCCATGAAGTAGCCAAATTCCCGCGTCATGCTGAACGTAACTCCATAAGGAATCAAGATTTTCACACGCATGCGTTGGTTCCGGAATTTTAGATTTTTTAGGCCAAAATGACTGTCTAAAACTAATTGATTCCCTTTAACGGCATAATGGTATTGAACGGCTTTGGCATTTTGTTCAGCTTCAGCACGCGTCCGACCATTGGATTTAGCAAATTGTATAATCTGAATCGTCTTTCCATCATAGCCCTCAAGCGTAATTTGTGCACGCGAGAAACCACCGCGGTTAAAATCATGTTGCTCGTCTTCGTCCAACAATTCGTCTGTGATGATATTATTCCCTAACAACTTCTCCCAAATTGTTTCATTTGATTCGCGGTTGACGTCCAACACATATGTTGAATCAGCAGTAATTTCTTTCATTTGATTCACAGATGCCGTCCGTTGGAAATTACGCCCCACAAAACTAAAGGCGGCAAACAAGCCAACCCATCCTACAATCGCCATGGTCGTGGAAATGTATTTATACGCTGAGTTTGTCAATTTGCGATTCAATAATAAAGACAATCCACCGATACCTATTCCAACAATCATCGGGATGACGGCAGCATAAGCTGCCCAAATAGACCATGCGGGTAGATCCTGAGCCAACAAATAAATCGGAATCACCTCGCCAAATGCCAGGCCAATTTGACCATGATCAAATCCTGAAACCCCCGCTGTTGTTAATACAACTAAACTTACCGCAAATGCGATAGCAATAATTAATAGTACCACACCCACCAGGTACTGCACAAACCATTTAAGCCCCATCAATACGGGTTTAAGCGCCGTAAAGATCGTTGCCAAAGCACGAAAAGGAAAAAGTAACATGCGTGTCAAAGGCTTTTCTTCTGTAGAATCAGGCTGAAATGTTTCCTTGATGTTCTTTTCAATATTTTCCAAGGTAATCGGCTCACCTGTCATCGCCATTTTATCCGTCACCGATTTCGCTTCGGGCGTGATCGCCATGATAATGATGTAAGCTGCAGCTCCTGTACCGAAAAAGAACAAAGAAATAACGGCCAACACACGTAATAAACCTACATCCCAACCCGTATAAGCAGCTATTCCTGCCATAACACCTCCAACTACTTTGTTCTCGGGATCGCGATAAAACTTACGATACGATTTATCCGTTTCCACGGTCACTTCACCTGGAATAGCAATCCAGCAAGCTACATACATCCAGAACACAAGATTAGCCGCATGTAATAGTGGGAAAAGTCCAAAGAAGGCTACGATTAAAATCAAACGAACCCAGATCGGATCAATCTCAAAATAATTGGCAGCGCCTGACGCCACACCACCTAATTTCTTATTGGTCAAATCACGACGGAATACCTTCTTCGTTCCAGCTTCATGTTTAGGTTCCGTTTGATGCTTTTCTGACTTCCCTTCTTCAGCTTCTACTTCTTGAAAATCAGCCACCGTTCCCAAGGATGCAATTAAGGCATCCACATGATGTTGCGAAATGGCTTCGGTTTTTTCCGTCTCACGGATGTTCCAAAATTTCTCAGCGATACGAGCTTCAATGTCTTCAATAATTTCCTTTGAGCCCTCAAAATTTTGGAAATAAGCATGGATGGATTTCAAATACGCATCCAAGGTTGCAAATGCATCTTCCTCGATATGGAAAACGATGCCAGCGATATTAATTGATAAGGTCTTTTTCATAAATGTATAATTATGCTTGGGAAGTTTGGGGATGAACAATTTGTGAAACTGAGCTTTGTAAATCTTCCCAGGTTCCATGTAATTCCGCTAAAAAGGTTTCTCCTTTTTCGGTTAATACATAATATTTTCTCGGCGGACCTGATGCCGACTCGACCCATTTGTAATCGAGAAATCCGGCATTTTTTAAACGTGTCAACAAAGGATACAAAGTTCCTTCGACAACCATGATTTTCGCTGAGGTTAATTCCGTCAGCATGGTAGAGGCATAAACCTCACCCCTTGAAATAATCTGCAGAATACAGAATTCTAAAATCCCTTTCCGCATCTGCACCTTGGCATTTTCAATATCCATCGGTTTGTATTTGTTTATTTGATAGGACAAATGTATAAAAGGTACTATGTAATACAAAGTACCTTAGAAAAAATATTTTTGATTTATGGATAAACGGTGAGTAATTTGTGAGGAATGGCATAAAAGCTCATGTTCCTATGAAAATCCTAACGAAAGAAGTAGCCTTACCGCTTGCGTTCTACAACCGAGATACCTGGTTGAAGGTAGCCTTCTTTGCCGTCTGTGTATTTATGGCGGGTTTTTCCTTGTATTTCACGGATGGTTTGGTGAACAAACTAGAGGAGCGCGAGAAGCAACAGATCGAATTATATGCGGAAACGATTCGCTATGTAATGACGAGTGATGAGAATGCCGACATTAATTTTTTCTTTGAGCGAATCAAAAAGATCAATGAAAACAACACGATTCCGGTCATTTGGAAAGATGGAAGTGGACATCTAAACTCAATAAATATCGCCATGCCAGACGCGATTGATATTGAGCAAAAGCAGGTTTTATTGCAAGCCAAACTCAAGGAAATTATTGCCGAAAACAATAAACCCATTGAGATGGACATGGGTTTTCAGAAGGAATATATCTATTACGGGAATTCGAAATTGTTGAAATTATTACGCTACTATCCCCTATCTCAATTACTTGTTGTATTGATCGTGGGTTTCTTAGGCTACATTTTCTTCTCCTATTCAAGACGTGCAGAACAAAATCGCGTATGGGTAGGTTTGGCCAAAGAAACCGCCCATCAATTGGGTACGCCCCTTTCTTCCTTGACCGCATGGGTTGAATTCTTACGGAATGAACCTAATATAAACCCTGAGATTGTGGTCGAATTAGGAAAAGATATTCAGCGTTTGGAGACGATTACGACGCGCTTCTCGAATATTGGATCTACCCCCATTCTGAAAGAAGAAGATTTAGAAGAATTAATTTCTAGCTTCATCAATTACCTAAAAATTCGAATTTCGACCAAAGTATACATTGAAATCAAATCGTCTTTGGTACCGGGTCAATTAGCGAATGTCAATAAATACTTGTTTGAATGGGTCATTGAAAACATCTGTAAAAATGCAGTTGACGCCATGAGTGGAACGGGCGATATGTTGATTTACCTGCATGAAGGGAAAAACAACATGATTCATATCGACATTTCTGACACCGGGAAAGGCATTATCCCGGCGAATATGTCAAAAATTTTTAACCCAGGATACAGTACCAAAAAACGTGGCTGGGGCCTTGGCCTGACACTTGCCAAACGTATCGTTGAAAATTACCACCAAGGCAAACTAACGTTAAAATCAACTGAAATCAATAAAGGAAGTACATTCCGAATTTCACTACCCAAACCACCGAATCAGGACGCATGAACACGACCAACTTGGTCTTCGGATCCGCATTAATCATTATAGGAATTGGCTATCTGTTGAAAAGTCTCAAATTCATTGAGCCCCAAGATGCGAAATCCATCTCTAAATTCTTAATGCACACAACCTTTCCGGCATTGGTCTTTACTACCATGTTGAAGGTCAAACTGTCCGCTGCTTTAGGTTGGCTTCCCTTAATCGCCATGTTATTCGGCTTTCTATCTTCCTATGTAGGATTTCTTTTTTTCAAGAAAGAAGCACCCACACATCGTGGAATTTTGACGATGGGATCTGCCGGTTGGAACCTCGGATTATTCGCCTATCCACTCATTGAGGGCATTTGGGGATGGGAAGGTTTGACCTATGCCATTATGTTTGACTTGGGGAATTCCGTCATCAATTTTATGGTTAATTACGGCATGGGAACCTATTTGGCAGGAAATCATGGCACCAAAAATCCCTACAAGCATGTGTTAAAAAAGATATTTACGCTCCCTCCATTTCAAGCGATGCTGATCGGATTAGCTTTCAATATTTTCAAAATACCTGTTTTACCGCTTGCTTCAGATATCATTGACACCATAGCTAAAGGCAATAAACCCATGGTCTTATTACTTATGGGAATCTACTTCAGCGTTCGATTACCTAATACAGCCTATGCCAAAGTTTCCCAAGTCTTAGGTTTACGATATGTTTTAGGACTCAGCATAGGTTTGCTACTTTATTACACTGTCCCTTTCGACTTCCAATACCGCAACATGCTGCTCATCTGCTTAATACTTCCCGCAGGCATGACACTCATCACTTATTCCGATGAGCTAAATTTCGACACGGGAATCGCGGCAGCCATCGTCAATTTCTCGATGCTAATCAGCTTTGTGATCATGTGGACCCTGGTGGGTATTTTCAGCATGGCGCCCCATTAAACCAAATAAAATTGGTATTTTTGTGTAAACAATTTGCCGAACCTCATCGTTAGGACTAAGCAAATCAATCAATGCTATGGTCGTTCCCTACAAAAATCAAAACAAAGGTAAAAAAGAACAAGTCGCCGACATGTTCAATTCTATTTCCCACAAATACGACTTCCTAAACCATTTATTAAGTGGTGGAATCGATATTATTTGGAGACGGAAAGCGATCAAATTACTCAAGAACAAAGGCATCAAGAAAGTATTAGATATCGCCACGGGCACCGGAGACTTCGCAATTGAGGCATTAAAAATCAATCCTGAAAAAATTGTAGGTGTTGATATCTCAGAAGGCATGTTGGCCTTTGGAAAAGAGAAAATCAAGAAAATGGGCTTGGAAGATAAGATCACCTTGCAATTAGGTGACTCAGAAAAACTTCCTTTTTCCGACAATAGTTTCGATGCGATCACCGTTAGTTTTGGTGTACGCAATTATGAAACCTTGGAAAAAGGCCTAAAAGACATGTTTCGGGTATTAAAACCGGGAGGCTATTGCCTCATCTTGGAATTTTCGAATCCGAGACATTTCCCGATGAAGCAACTATACAATTTCTATTCGAAATATTGTTTACCGCTATTGGGTAAGCTTATTTCCAAAGATCCTGCGGCATATACCTATCTTCCTGAATCGGTTCAAGCATTTCCAGATGGCCCAGATTTCATTAAAATTTACGAATCTTGTGGATTTTCAAATACGCAATGGATTCCGATGACCGGAGGAATTTGTTCCATTTATTTAGGCCAAAAAGCAAAATAATCGTGCGCATCATTCGAAATATTGGAGCATGTTGCTTGTTATTACTGACCTTTCAATCGTGGGGACAGCATACCAAATACACACGAATATTTCATGAATATTACGATGAGAAACCGATTCACTTTGGTTTCTTGTTCGGCTTTGCTTCTTCGAATTATTTCATGCAAGCTGACCAAACGATTTTAGGCTCGATTGATTCCGTTCGATCCCCCCGAAATTTTGGATTTCAAATTGGAGGCTTGGTGAATTATGCTTTTGACAAACATTGGGAGTTAAAGTCGGGCATTAATATTGCGCTTTACGAACGTGAAATTCAATTCAAAAGTGAAGCTAATACCCCACTTTGGAGGGAATCGACATGGCTTGAAGTTCCCGTATTATTAAAATTACGGTCGCTAAGAAGGAAAAACCACCGCATGTATGTCATGGGTGGCCTTAAACTAGGGATTGAAGCCAATGTCAAGAAAAAGAGTACTGCTTTAAGCGCTAATACCGCAGATCTATCGCTCGAATATGGTTTTGGGCTCGAACAATATTTTCAATTTTTCAAGTTCACCCCTGAAATTCGTTTTTCACACGGACTCATGAATTTATATGTTCCTCCATCGGTGGCAGGTCCTTATGGAAAATTAAATGACATTCGCTCACATACCGTGACGCTAGTCATCAACTTTGAATAAATTAAGGCATATTCTTTCTCGCTTTGCTTGGGTCAATGCTTGTCTCCAAAGAGCTTACCGCAGACACCCCAAACCAACCCGCACCTTGTAAACTCGAGTTGCTATTCGTATTCTTGATGTTACTCGGTATATTCGCAGCAGGACGAGAAAACAATCCCGCATTATTTAATTCCAAACGAGCTTGCGAGTAGAAACTAAATTGATCGAGTGATATCGAATACAACTCTACTCTGACCTTATCATTTGCTAAGTACAGCTCAGGATTTATTGCCGACCGAATCGGTAGATTAAACATCAATCCATCCGTTCCTGACACTTTTTGCAAGGCAGAATCATAAAACACAACGATGTTCGATGCAGCATTGAATAATTTGCCGTTTTTATAAAATTTTAATCGGTAGCAACTGCCCTCCCCTTTTAAATCGTTGGCAAACCAACGCGCCTCAAAACCCTCTTTGGGTTTTCCATCCCCTGATTGACGTGGGTTTGCTGTAGCGGTTTTATAAGCAATCGAGTCGATTGGAGGAACAGGATTCATGGTTGCGGAGGCAATGAAGGTATCATTCCCGGATTTAACCGATAACTGATAAGTTCTACCTACTTGGCCGAATTGCGGAGAGGAAGCAGATGGCGCCCACACATAAACACCTGGATTATCTGCGCTTTCTACAAAGCGAAAAGTATTGGAAGCATCATCTTTAACCACGACCTCAGCACCTTTAATCGCAGGAGCATTACTATTGTCAAAATAATCTTGCGATTGTGTCAAGATAATTTTTTGAGGACCGGGCAAATTTGTCAAGGTAGATTCCACCACCAAATAATGATTGGACTTAGGACTATCCAAGGTGACAACTTCTTCACAGGAAAATAAAAAAATCGAAAATATTAGGATGAAATAGCGCATCTTAAAAAGTAAAATTATAGGTGACTGCAGGTACAAAAGATCCAATAATCGATAATTGAACCGCTTCCGTTTTTAATGTATTCGTATCATTCGCTTGCGTATAAATCGAAAATGGATTCTTACGATTGTACACATTGTAAACCGAGAATACCCATTCGGAAGACCCTTTGCCAAACAAAGCTTTCTTATTTTTCTTCGTTGCCGAAATATCAAGACGATTGTAATCCGGAACGCGAATGTTTCCACGAGTTCCTACGGCTGTTTGTGGATAAGCAATTCCTTCATAGATATATTTCTGTGATGGAATCGAATAAGGAACTCCTGTGATATAAGCGAAATTAGCACCTAATGACCATTTGGCCGACAAGGCATATTGGCCTACAACATTCAAGGTATGCGTTCGATCATAACGATTCAAATACCAATCATTATTGTTCAATCCCTCGATTAAACGCTCAGTTCTGGCAAGTGTATAGCTCAACCAGCCCGTTAATTTTCCTACATTCTTTTTTACAAAAAACTCAACACCATAGGCCCGACCTTTTCCGAATAGTAAATCCTTTTCGAACAATGGATTCAAAAACAAATTTGCCCGATCCGCATAATCAATTTGATTTTGCATTTCTTTGTAATATACCTCGAGCGAAGTCTCATAATCGTTTCCGCTTTCGCCCAAATTTTTAAACAAACCCAAAGCGACTTGATCAGCAATTTGTGGCTTGATGATGTTGGTAGATGAAGTCCAAACATCTAAAGGTGTAGAAGCAGCCGTATTCGACATCAAATGAACATACTGCGCCAAACGATTGTAAGATGCTTTTAGGGAGGTATTTTCGCCGACTTTTAAGTTGGCAGCAAACCGCGGTTCCCAATTACCATAATTCGCCACGGATTTCGTAGGTGAAACTTGAACCAATTTCAACGTATAACCTGTTGGGTTTTCAATCGAAACTGGCACGGGGACGCGCTCGTAATACTCCCCATTATCACTCTTATAATCATAATTCGAATACCTTACCCCGTATTGAATGGAAATGCGCGGACTAATTTTCCATTCGTCCCCAATGTAGGCTGAAAGTTCAACACCGCTCTTGTCTACTTGACCAAATTCACGCTTATCTCCGTTGGATGAAGCGGAAGCTTTGCCTGGAGAGAATTGATAACTCAATACTTGCGCTCCAAAAGTCAGCGTATTATCCGGACTAACATAATAGGTAAAATCTGGCTTGAAGCTTAGGTTTTTAATATTTGAAGTCCACCGAAATGCATCGGATGGTCTTTTGTTTTTCAAATCAGAATCCAACAAATAATCATAGTTACTATAGAAAGTCGTGGCGTTCATGAATAATTTATTGGAAAACACGTGATTCCATCGAGCAGAAATCGTGCTATTCCCCCAATTAAATCCAAACCCATTTCCGAAGACGTCACGCCCAAAATACCCTGACAAGAAAACCGTATTCTTGGTATTAATGTTGTAATTCACCTTAGCAGTCAAATCATAAAAATTAAATGCCGCATCAGCGTTATTACCCGTCAAAAAGGGCTTTGCCAAGATATCGATGTATGACCGACGAGCTGCAACGATGAATGAAGCCTTGTCCTTAATTAAAGGGGCCTCAATGGAAAGTCTAGAAAATATTACGCCGATACCGCCATTCACTTCGAGCTTTTTGGCATTGCCTTCCTTCATCTTCACATCGAGAATTGATGAAACACGCCCGCCATATTGGGAAGGAATACCCCCTTTAAACAACTTCACGTCCTTGACCGCATCTGGATTAAAGACTGAAAAGAAACCAAATAAGTGAGATGAATTATAAACCGGTGCATCGTCTAGTAAAACCAAATTTTGATCAACTCCTCCACCACGCACGTTGAAACCCGACGCCCCTTCGCCTACCGTAGATACGCCAGGCAATAATTGAATCGCACGAACTAAGTCAACTTCACCTAACAAGGCTGGAATTTTTCGTATTGTTTTAATATCAATTTTATTCACCGACATCTCAATACCGCGTACATTTTCGTCAACCGCTTTAGCCAAGACTTTCACCTCCGCTAACTCATTCGACTCAGGCTGCATTTCAATGTTCAAGGTTTGGTTTTTACCTGAAAATGTCACCTTGCGCTCCTGTTTGGTAAATCCCGAAGAGGAAAATACCAAAGTAAATTCACCCGGCTGCACTGACAGACTGTAAAAGCCATAGGTATTTGTCACATTGCCTACCTTCAGCTCTTTGATATAAATACTTGCACCAATCAAGCCTTCTCCATTGGAAACATCCTTCACATACCCACTAATCGTGGCTTTTTGCGCCATCAAACCGAAGGGCAAAAAGCACAACAAACTAAAAACTATTTTTCTAAAAATCATATCGCTCAATTCAAGACACAAATATAACGCGTAGAGGGCCTAAAAGTTTTACCGATTATCACATTATCAATTACTTCAAATTTTTCACACAATATGTAATATATTACCGAAATAAAAATAAAACAAATACTTTTATTACATTTGCCTAACACGAATCAAAAAAATGGATTTAACAATTTTCGGTCAGATCATTCGAGAAAAAAGAAATGCCCTGCACTTAAAACAGGAAGACCTTAGTATGCAAAGTGGGGTAGCCGTAAAAACCATTCATTCCATTGAATTAGGAAAAGGCAATCCCGCCATAAAAACTATATTACGCTTATTTGAAACATTGGAACTCGACTTCATTGTCGTTTCTGCCAAATCCCTCTAAATGAACCATTATGGAACAAGCCATCAGTTTTGAACGTATCCCAACCCGAATTTTTGATGATTCAGAAAAAGCATCAAAAGCCGTTGCACACGAAATCGCAGCACTTATTAGACAAAAAAACAAAGAGGGAAAGCCTACAATTTTAGGCTTAGCGACTGGATCATCCCCTAAAAAAGTTTACCAAGAACTCATCCGAATGCACAAAGAGGAAGGGCTGAGTTTCAAAAATGTCATCACCTTCAATTTGGACGAATACCACCCGATGGAACCGGACTCTATCCAAAGTTACGTTCGATTTATGCGCGAACAACTCTTTGACCACATCGATATACCGGTAACAAATTACCATATTCCAGATGGAACATTAACGATTGAAAAAATTCCTGAATTCTGTCGGGACTACGAAGCCAAAATTGAAAAATTAGGTGGTTTCGATTTTTACTTACTCGGGATCGGTCGAAATGGACACATTGGTTTCAACGAACCGGGGTCAGTCATCAACTCAAAAACTCGTTTGATGACACTCGATATTACAACGAAAATTGATGCTGCCATTGATTTTGGCGGCTTAGAAAAAGTACCTAAACGTGCAATCACGCTAGGAATCGATAAAATCATGCAAGCCAAACGCATCGTTTTATTAGCCTGGGGAGAACACAAAGCCCAAAGTGTTGCTAAAGCCGTAGAAGGCCCTATTACATCCGACATCCCCGCTACCTATTTACAGCAACACCCCAATACACTTTTCATTCTCGATGAAACGGCTGCTTCTTTATTAACGCGCATTAAAACACCTTGGTTGGTCGACTCAGTTACCTGGGACCGCAACATGATCAAAAAGGCGGTAACCCACCTTTCCCTTCATTTAGGGAAACCCGTATTAAAGTTGACGAGTAAAGATTACAACGAACATGGAATGTCGGACTTGCTTTCCTTATATGGACAAGCCTATGACATTAACATTGAAGTATTCAACTACTTACAACATACGATCACAGGCTGGCCAGGTGGAAAACCGAATGCGGATGACACGCACCGACCAGAACGCGCTTTTCCCGCTAAGAAAAAAGTTATCATTTTCAGCCCCCATCCGGACGATGACATCATCTCCATGGGGGGAACGTTCCAACGTTTGCATGATCAAGGGCATGATGTGCATGTAGTCTATCAAACATCCGGAAATATCGCCGTTGCAGATGATGAAGCATTACGATTCGCGGAATTTGTCGTCGACTTCAATGAAAAATTCGAAAGTTCGAATGCGAAGGCCAACAAAATCTACAAGGAGGCCGTAAAATTCTTAAAGAACAAAAAAGATTCAGAACTAGATATTCCTGCTGTTCGCGAAATTAAGGGTCTTATCCGACAAGGCGAAGCGAAAAATACCTGTCGCTTCGTAGGCATCAAAAAAGAGAATGCACACTTCTTGCATATGCCTTTCTATGAAACAGGAACTATTCGCAAGAAACCGATTGGAGAAGCCGATATCCAGTTAATCATGGACATCATCGAAGAAATACAACCGCATCAAATCTATGCAGCAGGTGATTTAGCGGATCCACATGGTACGCACAAAGTTTGCTTGGACGCCATTTTCGAGGCCATCCAACGCCTAAAACACCGTGAATACATGAAGAATTGCTGGGTTTGGCTATACAAAGGTGCGTGGGCTGAATGGGACATCGACCAAATTGAAATGGCAGTTCCCATGTCTCCCGACCAAGTGTTTAAAAAACGTATGGGTATCTTCAAACACCAATCACAAAAAGACGGTGTCGTTTTCCAAGGAGAAGATTCACGTGAATTCTGGCAACGTGCTGAAGAACGAAACCGAGGCACTGCTCAAATTTACAATGCACTCGGTTTAGCTGAATATGAGGCCATGGAAGCCTTTGTTCGGTGGAAATTCTAAGCCAAAGCCTCAAATAATACCTCGGCGGTATGCTTCGCGTGACGTTGCGTACCGTCGTGGATTTGATGTCGGCAACTCGTACCCGAAGCCACAATCTCCACTTCAGCAGGCTGAGCACGTACCGTAGGGAACAACACTAATTCCCCAATCTGCATCGATAAATCATAATGCTCCTTTTCGTAGCCAAAAGATCCTGCCATCCCGCAACATCCTGATGGAATCAATTGAACTTCAAAATTTGCAGGCAATGACAAAGCCTTTTTAGCGGCTACTAAAGAACTCATGGATTTTTGTTGGCAATGCCCATGCAACTTCAATAATTTCTTTTTACTTGAAAAAGCTTTAGCATCGATACGTTTGGCATCTGCCTCCCGCGCAATAAACTCCTCTAATAACAATACATTTTTACTTAGCGCTTGTGCCTTATCTAACCACGCGTCCGACACTAAATCCGGGTATTCATCCCGGAATGTCAAAATAGCGGAAGGCTCAATCCCTACTAAAGGTGTTTCAGCACTGGCTAGCCCCGACCATAATTCAACATTTTTCTGTGCCAAATTACGTGCCTCATCCAGCATTCCCTTAGACAAGAATGAACGCCCAGAAATCGGATGTTGCAAGGTACGAACCTCATAACCTAAGGCTTCAAGTAATAGAACCGCCTTACGACCCACTTCCGCATCATTATAATTTGTGAATTCATCCACAAATAGATAAACAGCTTTGGCAGATTGAATCGAATGACGACCTTTCAACCACGACCATAAAGTTTGTTTAGCCATCAAAGGCATCGTACGTTCCGGATGAAATCCGACCATCCGATTAGAAATTCGACGTAAGAAAGGCGTCCCCATGACCATATTATAAAGAAATGGAACTCGAGAAGCGTAAGCTGAAACAGACGCAAAATGACCCACTAACCTACTACGTAATGGCGTACCATTTTCCTTTTGGTATTGATACAAGAATTCCATCTTCAATTTAGCTACATCGACGTTGGATGGACATTCCGCCTTACAACCCTTGCATGCCAAACACAAATCCATCACCTCCTTAATTTCTTTGTGATTAAAGCGGTTAGGTTGGGTAGAACGAGTTAAAAATTCCCGAAGGATATTCGCGCGTGCCCGCGTTGTTTCTTTTTCATTACGTGTTGCCATAAATGAAGGGCACATCGTACCGCCGGAAACAGGCGTCTTCCGACAATCCCCTGAACCATTGCATTGTTCGGCATGTTGCAAAACATCTTGATCCTGATAACGGAAGGCTGTTTTAAATTCTGGAGTTTTTTGGCCTGCCTCATAACGTAAAAACGTATCCATTGGAGGCGTATCGACAATCTTGTTCGGGTTAAAAATCCCTTTCGGATCCCACCAAGATTTTAGCTCACGCATCAATTGGTAATTGGCCTCTCCCACCATCCATGGAATAAATTCTCCACGTAAACGGCCATCGCCATGTTCACCTGATAAGGATCCTTGGTATTTCTTAACCAAATGGGCAATCTCCTCTGCAATGTGTCGGAATTGCTTGTGGCCTTCCTCTGTCTTTAAATTAATGATTGGTCGTAAGTGCAATTCTCCAGAACCCGCATGGGCATAGTGCACACAATACAAATTATTTTCGGAGAGAATCTCGTTAAACTCGGCAATAAAAGCTGGCAAGTCATTCACGTCGACCGCCGTGTCTTCAATCACCGCAACCGCTTTTTCGTCACCTGGCAGGTTAGACAATAAGCCTAAGCCAGCTTTTCTCAAATCCCAAACCTTCTTCACATCTCCACCTGTAACAAAAGGGAAATGATATCCTAGATTTTCGGCCAACATCGCCTCCTCCACTGCTTTCGCCTGAATAGCCAAATCTTCCGCATTGTCTGAACGAAGTTCTACGACCAGAATCGCACCTGGATCTCCATCGACAAAGAAACGATTTTGGCTCTGTTCCGCATTCGCTTTGGTACATTCTAAAATATAATGATCCATCAACTCAGAAGCGGATGGATTAAAGCGCAAGGCAATCAAATTTGCGCGTAAGGCTTCATCAATGTTATTAAAATGGGCACAAACGAGACCTAAATGCGCTGGAGGCAACGGATCCACGTGAACTTTGATACGTGTCACAAAACATAAAGTTCCTTCAGAACCCGCCAAGAGCGCACAAAAATTGAAGGCTGGTTTATCAGCGACAAAAGCATCTGTATTTAACAACATATCCACCGCATACCCCGTATTTCGACGCTTAATACTTGGCTTGGGAAACTCGTCGTTAATATTTTTTTGATTTTTTGGATTCGATAGGGCCGCCAACGTTTGCGCATAAATGTTATGTAAGCGCGAACCCGGCTGCAATGTTTGTACCGTTTGATGTGGATCTTCTGGTTTAAAATGCACGAAAGTTCCATCCGACAAATATCCCTCCACTTCCAAGATATGATCCCGTGTAGAGCCATAAACGACTGAATTTGAACCACAAGAGTTATTACCCAGCATTCCGCCAATCATTGCACGATTTGCCGTTGAAGTTTCAGGGCCGAAAAACAAACCATGTTTTTTCAACTCCACATTCAATACGTCACGCACGACACCTGGCTCAACCCATGCATAGGATTCTGCGGCATTAACCTCCAGGATACGATTGAAGTGTTTAGAAACGTCTACAACTAATCCACTTCCCACAACCTGACCGGCTAATGAAGTACCAGCAGTACGTGGAATCAACGGAATTTGATGTTGGTCGGCAAATTGAATCAAGGTCTCAATGTCCTGAATCGTCTCTGGAATTGCAACGCCCAAAGGCATCTCTCGGTAGGCTGATGCATCCGTCGCATACAATGTTCGCATCACGTTGTCCGTGTGCAAAGCACCTTGTAGTTTACTTCCTAATTGATTGAGAACTTGAGCATCCATGTACGTGTAATTATCGCTGAATGTGCAATTTACACAAAGCACGGATTAGTAGCAATTGAGCAAGGATATATGTCGACATTACTGCAAAGGAATTCCACGGATATTCAAAATAAAACTTACCAAAAGCTAATAAGCTGTCCGAAACAACGAATAAAAAAGCTCCCAAACGAAGATCTATTCTTGAAATTTGAAAAGCGAAATAGAGCATGGAACCCAAAGCCAAGGCATAGACAACCACAGGGGGCACCAAGGCAGCAGGAAGGTTAGGGTATAAAAAACTTAAAAATCCGATGACGTAAACCAAAACAGGGATCAAAAAATAGGACCACCGTAGCGCACCCATGTTGACAAACTGTCGAATATAGGCGATTTGCATAATTAAGAAAGAGCCTAAGCCTAATTGGAAATATAACGCAGCATCTCCCGGAATCAAGAGAAAAACATCCCCTAACCAAGCAAAAAGTAAAGTAAACAGGAGACCATTGCGTGAAGCGGGCTTTAAATCATAGGAATACACATAAATACCTAGCAAAATCATCAACAAAGGCTTAGTCGCATAGCGTATTACCGAATGAACTGCAAGCAATTCAACGCAAGAAATGATACCGTAAACAATTAGAATTCTTTTTAATTTCATTAGTACCTGTATTTCCCCTTCTTGAAGTCAAATATTACCACAACCTTTCCATTCGCCTTTTTGATGAGTACAGAATCCTGGATAACAGGATCCACCCGCTGTATAAATGAATCCGTTTCATTTAAGTAGAGATTAACATTTTGTGCATCCAGTGGGTCAATAACCAAATTACGCAAGTATTTTGAATCCAAAATATTGGCTTTAGATGAAGGATACACCACAGTATCACCCTTTTGATATTGCGCTTGAATTTTAGCTGCAATGATGGGATAAGGATTTGGACCACGGTTCACAGAAAAGGTGTATTTCTGATGCTGATCTGAATAGAGAGGTACAAATAAGGCAATTATTTGATAGGTCTGAGCCAACAGGTAGACAAAAGCAAATATCCGATACCAAATCGCTTGCTTCAAGATATAATCAAATAACCCAACAGAAAGAAAAATTCCAAAAGGTAGCCCAAAACAAGCATAACGAAGAAAAAAACCAGATGTCGTACCAGCATTCACGGCGGCGGCAAATAGAAAAAAAATGGGTAAGCTTATCTGAATAATACCTAATACATACACACCCCGATTTACTCGATCGAGGGATTTCACCCATTTATAAATCAACATCAGAAAGCCAACTAACAGTACAGTCCCAATTTTAAATCCATGTTTAGCGTAAAGGTCGTTTGTCCAGAAAAAGTGATCGGACAAAATCGAAATCGTGCGTTTAAAAAGATTTGTGGGCGTTGCGAATTCTAACCAGCCTGGGATTTCCCCATTTTTTCGAATATAAGTAATTAATTGTTCCGCGGCATTTGCTTGAAATCCCATGAAATAACGTGCAGGTCCCCAAATAAACCAAGCAACAAATGGAACAAGAATTAAACCCAAACGCGTCGTCATTCGCAGCCAAATGGTCCGATTACGCACAAAAAAGGCCATATAAACAAACTGCCCTACGAGTGCTAAAGCTGTCAAATAAGTACTAAACAATGCACCTATTGAACTTAATACCCATAGAGCAAGGTATTTTTTGTTCCCATTTAATTCCCCTTCTCGCTTGATGACCAATAACCAAAAGAGGTAATTCGAAGCCGTCGTAAAAAATAAACTAGTGGCATAATTACGAGCCTGCTGGCTATATATTACAAAGAAAGGTTCAATCGCAGCAAACAAGACAATCGCGAGTGTCCAAAGGTTTGATTTGCTGAATTGTCGGGCCCAGCGAAACATGACCCAAATCGTTAACATATTAAACATGACGGAAACGCTCCGCATGGTGGCATCCCCTTTACCAAATAACCAAGCAAATAGCTTGAGCATCATATCATGCACAAGGCTATTCCCGCTTACATCACCGCGAGCATCAGCATCTAACCAGGATTTTATTCCTCTCGGAGCCCAAAAATCAGCAGGTGTAAAGGTCTTGTCAGGGCGCATTAATTCACCCATACCACCTTGATTGGTATTCGCCACGCCTAACAAGACACTCGAACGCTCGTCAGAGAACAGACTGAATTGTCCCAAATGATAAACACGTAAAAAAAGAGCTAATAGAATTAGTCCGAGAAAAACGAAAAAATACAGTTCTTTCTTTATTTGCATCGTATCCTAAAATATGAAAATCACCTAATCTTTCGACTAGGTGATTTTAACAAATTAATTCATCCATTGATTATGATCCACAAGCCTCACATGCTTCTGGATTGTCCAAAGAACATGTCATATCAGCACGATTTTGTGCATCATCTGTTTGGAACGAAGCTGCCGCAGCTGCTTGTGCTGCGTGAGCAGCATATTGCAATTCTGTTTCGTGCACATCATTCGATTGCTCGATTGCCACCTCAGCTTGTTTCTCGATTGTAAACTTAATTGCGTCAGCAGCTGCTTTCGTACGCAAATAATACATACCAGTTTTCAAGCCTAACTTCCAAGCGTGGAAGTGCATCGACGTTAATTTACCAAAATTCACATCTTGAATGTGGATATTTAAACTTTGAGATTGACAGATATAAGCACCACGATCTGCTGCCATTTCTAAGATGGTTTTTTGCTTAATCTCCCAAACAGTCTTGTAAAGATCTTTCAAATTTTGTGGAATCTCTGGGATGTTTTGAACCGAACCGTTGGCAGAGATCAACTTGTTTTTCATGGATTCATTCCACAAGTTCAATTTGATTAGGTCCTTCAACAAGTGCTTGTTCACAACAGCAAACTCTCCTGACAACACACGACGTGCGTAGATGTTCGATGTGTAAGGCTCAAAACATTCGTTATTACCCAAGATTTGACTTGTAGAAGCCGTTGGCATTGGGGCAACTAATAAGGAGTTACGAACACCATGCTCCACAACTTGTTGGCGTAATTTCTCCCAATCCCAGTTACCTGAAGATGGAGTCACATTCCACATATCAAATTGGAAAATACCTTTCGAGATTGGTGAACCTTCCCAAGTTGAGTATGGCCCTTCCACTTTCGCTAATTCCATGGATGCTTCCATCGCGGCGAAATAGATTGTTTCAAAGATATCTTTATTCAATTGCTTCGCCTCTTCAGATTCGAATGGCATACGCAACATAATGAATACGTCAGCTAATCCTTGAACTCCTAGACCGATAGGACGGTGACGTAAGTTTGAATTACGTGCTTCAGGAACTGGATAGTAGTTGACATCAATGATCTTGTTCAAATTGACCGTTGCCGCCTTTGTTACTTCATACAACTTCGCGTGATCAAACTCAGAAACCCCTTGCTCGTTCGTACGAACATACTTAGGCAAGGCCAAAGAAGCAAGGTTACATACCGCAACCTCATCTTTCGATGTGTATTCCATGATTTCAGTACACAAGTTCGAAGACTTGATTGTACCTAAATTTTTCTGGTTAGACTTATTGTTCGCATGGTCTTTGTACAACATGTAGGGTGTACCTGTTTCCGTTTGCGACTCTAACACTTTAAACCAAAGCTCTTGCGCCTTCACAGTAGCACGTGCTTTGCCTTCTAATTCGTATTTGTGATACAATGCCTCAAATTCCTCACCGTATGCATCCGAAAGACCTGGACACTCATGTGGACAGAACAATGACCACTCCTCATTGCTTTCTACACGCTTCATGAACAAATCTGGAATCCACAAGGCGTAGAATAAGTCACGCGCACGCATCTCTTCTTTTCCGTGGTTTTTCTTCAATTCCAAGAAATCGAACACATCTGCATGCCATGGCTCTAAATAAATCGCAAACGATCCTTTACGCTTTCCACCCCCCTGATCCACGTAACGTGCTGTATCATTGAATACACGTAACATAGGAATAATACCATTCGATGTACCATTCGTTCCTTTGATATATGAACCTGTCGCACGCACGTTGTGAATGCTTAATCCAATACCTCCTGCCGACTGTGAAATCTTAGCCGTTTGCTTCAAGGTATCATAGATTCCTTCAATCGAATCATCTTGCATCGCTAACAAGAAACAAGAAGACATTTGAGGCTTCGGAGTACCTGCATTGAACAAAGTTGGAGTAGCATGGGTAAACCAGCGCTCCGACAATAAATTATAGGTATGAATAGCTGCTGCAATATCCGCTCCGTGGATACCTACCGCCACACGCATTAACATGTGTTGAGGACGCTCAGCGATTGCTCCATCCAACTTCAATAAGTAAGATTTCTCTAATGTCTTGAAACCAAAGTAATCATAACCAAAATCCCGGTCATAGATAATCGCCTCATCTAACTCTACCGCATTCTTCTTAATGATGTCAAAAACCTCTTTAGAAAGTAATGCTGCGTTTTGTCCTGTCTTCGGATCAATGTACGTGTAAAGACGCTTCATTGTCGCAGAAAATGACTTTAACGTGTTTTTATGCAGGTTTGAGATGGCAATACGCGCAGCTAATGTTGCATAATCGGGGTGCTTTGTTGTCAAAGAAGCCGCTGTTTCTGCTGCTAAATTATCCAATTCAGTCGTCTTAACCCCATCATATAAACCCGAAATAACTTTTCTTGCCACCTCTAAAGGTTGAACAAAAAATGGATCCAAGCTATAGCACAACTTCTCTATGCGAGCTGTGATTTTGTCAAACTTGACAGATTCGCGACGACCGTCTCTTTTAATTACGTACATGTGTTTCTATAAAATATAAATTAGAATAATCAATTTGTTACAAGCCAAACTAAACGCAATAATAAGCCACCTAAGAATTTGATTTTTCTTAATTTTATCAGACCTATTTATGGCTAAAATCAGTCTGTTGGCGGTTTTGTTTTATTGCTTTTCGTAAACTGAAAATTGAAGCACTTCCAGCGGCTTGGGCACTATGTAAAATTAGAAAAAAATGAGAGGCCGTGCAAACATTTTTCCGAGCTAAAAAGGATGAAAATAAATGCATATTTAAAATACACTATGACATAGCGCCATAGGAAAATCCAATGGCAGTATCCTTCTTAGAAAAGTACCATAAAATATTTTTGAAAAAAAATTTCGGGTCATCGGGGCTTTGATTTTATTGAAAATTATATACGCGCATGATTTGTATTTATCTAGATAATAATTAATTTTGCAACCCGATTAAACGAAATCCATTCCCAGGGATTTTACATTAAATTAAAAACAGACGGCAGGGAATCGTCATTATACAAACACAATGAAAAAAGATATCCACCCAGAATACAAAGAGGTTGTATTTCACGATTTATCAGCTGATTACAAGTTCTTAACTCGTTCTTGCGTTCAAACAACTGAAACAACTGAATTCGAAGGAGCAACTTACCCAGTTTACAAACTAGAGGTTTCTTCTCAATCACACCCTTTCTACACAGGTAAAAATGTATTATTAGATACTACGGGTCGTGTTGATAAATTCAACAAGCGTTACGCGAAGAACTAGTATTCTTTATAGTATACAAAAAAAGCCTCCACATGTCTTCATGTTGAGGCTTTTTCCGTTTATTTGCAAGATGTGGAAGACAAGCCAACTCCTCGATGATGTACAAATAAGCATGCAGATGCGCCCGCTGACCTATACAAGAAAGTTAAGCGAACTATGGGTAGGACTTTGTACAATCGAAGCTAAATGGACATCTTTTGAAAATATCCTTTCGCCAGATACCTATATACTTGGTTCTGTATTGCCGAGCGAAGAACTCATCCAACAAATTCTTCAATTGCCATCGGACTCAGCCCTTTATTGGGAAAGCCAATGGATCGCCTTTCGAGCATCAAGTCCACAAAGCGAACACAAACAGCATATATACCTCAAGGAGCAACCCACATTCATTCAATTCCCGGAAGAATTACTCGAGGCAAACAGTCAAGCATTAGCATACGAAATAAAGCCGAACACATTTGACTTAAAGGCTTTTAGCGAACTTGGCAATACATGTATCAATTTCCAAAACTGCTACATTGACCCTAGCGCATCCATCACCGGTTCGATATTAGATGCCAGCCTAGGACCCATATTCATCGGAAAAAACGTAACCTTACAAATAGGAACTTACATACAAGGCCCTGTAGCCATCTTAGCGGATAGTGTCACCAACCTAGGTGCCAAAATCAGACCCTTCACCACCATCGGCCCAGGCTGCAAAGTAGGAGGCGAAATCAGTGCGAGTATCTTATTTCCTTATAGTAATAAATCGCACGAAGGCTTTATCGGAAATTCCATCATCGGCTCATTCTGTAACCTAGGTGCATTGACAACTTGTTCTAATGTCCGCAACGATCTAAAATCAATTCATCTCTACAATTACGCAACAAACCAACAGCGCGACACGGGACACAAATCCTTTGGCATATTACTCGGTGATTACGTAACAACGGGCATACATACCAAATTTAACACCGGAACAGTCGTAGGAAACCATTGCAACATCAGTGGCACGCAATTTTTACCCAAATTCATCCCGTCCTTGACCTGGGGTGAGTACCCCAACTTCACGCCCTACCGGACGGATCGTGCAGCAGAAAATGCCATCGCATGGATTCATGCAAAAAAACAAGAAATCCCTGAAAATCTGCCTAGCAGCATCGAACAAATTTGGAAAGAGGAAGCAAATGCCCGAAATTAGACTTTTCAATTTTTAGGGAAACCGCATGCGCTTTCAAGACATCCCCGGATTACAACAAACCAAGAAACAATTGAGCCAATCTGTTCTCAACGAACACATTGCACATGCCCAATTATTCCATGGTCCCACGGGGGGTGCTCAATTAGCCATGGCAATGGCATTTACCTCCTTTTTATTCTGTAAAAACCGACAAGGCGAGGATTCCTGCGGAACTTGCCCAAGTTGCCAAAAAGTGCACAAAGGCATCCATCCAGACATCGTCTACCTGTTCCCTAGTGTCACGACTAAAAAAATCAAAGAGGCAGAATCCGACGCCTTCCTTCCCGAGTGGCGTAATTTCATCACAGGAGGCCTATTTCGGGTACTTCCCGAGTGGCTCGCAGCTATGGGTGCCGAAGGAAATAAACAGGGAAATATACCCGTCGAAGAAACCCGCAAGCTCTTAGGTAAAATAAGCCTTAAACCTTTTGAAGCTCCTTTCAAAGTAGTCATTATTTGGAACCCGGAATCGCTGAATTTATCATCCGGAAATGCGCTACTTAAAACCTTAGAAGAGCCACCGAGTGATACCTTATTTTTATTGGTCTGCTCGGATGCCCAAAAGTTGTTAACCACAATTTTATCCAGAACACAACGCATTGCAATTCAGGCTGTTGACGAAGCATCGCTCGCCAATTTTTTAGTCAAAGAAACAGGAACTAACCTCGAAAATGCGCAAAATTTAGCGATCAGTTGCGAAGGAAATATTGCTTGGGCTTTAGATAAAGCAAAGTCGGAAAATTTAAGCACTTCTGCCTGGTTTGCCGACTGGATGCGAGCCGTTTATCAAAAGAATTTAAGCAAATTAGTTGGCCTCGCCGACCAGTTTGATGGCCTGGCTAAAGAAGACCAAAAAAGCTTATTTGAATACGCATTGCACATTTTCAGACAATGTTTATACCAAATTTCGGACGCCCCATCGCTCATCAAGGCATTGGAAAAAGAGAAGGCATTCATCGCCAATTTCTCCAAAACCTTGAACCGTCAATCCATTGAAAAAATAAGCGAAAAAGTATCCACTGCCCATTATCATTTGGAAAGAAATGGTCGGGCTAAAATGATTCATTTGGATTTATCTTTACAAATAATTCGAATTGCTAATGCCAACAAATAAACTCATCCGAATCGGGACGCGAAATTCTGCCCTTGCCATGTGGCAAGCAAGGCATATCGCAGACATGTTGGCATCAGCAGGATACAGCGTTGAAATTGTTGATATTATTACCATTGGAGACAAAATCCTCGATCGTTCTCTTTCGAAGATAGGCGCCAAAGGTGTATTTACGGAAGAATTAGAGACCATGTTGCGAAATGGGGAAATTGATATTGCCCAACATTCCGCCAAGGACCTTCCGTCAACATTAGCAGATGATTTACCATTAATTGCATTCACTAAACGGGAGGCTGCGCATGATGTAGTCCTCAGCCTAAATCCAGATTTCCGCTTAGCTTCGCATGAAGGAGCGGTCGTTGGAACTTCGAGCACGCGTCGGCGTGCGATGATGGCGAAGGAATTCCCACATCATAGCTTGGTGGAAATGCGGGGGAATCTTCAAACAAGATTAGAAAAACTAAAGAATGGGGCCTGTGATGCGATGATTTTGGCTTATGCTGGCGTACATCGCATGGGGATGGAATCTTATATTGTAGAACATTTACCCATCGAAACATTTACCCCTGCTGTGGGTCAAGGATCTGTGGCTATTCAAGCCTCCAGCCGACTAGATTCTGCACTTTCAGCGGCTATACGTAAACTTTGCAATGATGAAGCAACGGAAGCTTGTTTGTTGGCTGAACGTTATTTATTAGCGCAATTAGACGGAGGTTGCAGTGTTCCAGTATATGGCCATGCGCAACAACATAAGGACGGATTATATTTACGAGGCGGGGTCCTTGGCTTAAAAGGAGAAGTTGAAATGGTGGCATCTGCCACGGGATCTGAACCTGAAAGCTTAGGAAAGGTGGTTGCCAAAGAATTAATCGAACAAGGCGCACAAACGCTTTTACAAGATATCAGGAAACAATTAGCATCATGAAAAAAACCATTCTCATCACGGGATCGAATGGCCTATTGGGGCAAAAATTAGTGGACCTACTCAGCAAAGAGTCGGCAGTTAATTTGATCGCAACAGCACGAGGAGAAAACCGTTTACCTAATCGAGATGGATATACCTATCATTCACTTGACATTACGGATCCCAAAGCTGTAGAGGACGTTTTTGCAGCCTACAAACCTGAAATCGTCATACATACAGCTGCAATGACCAATGTGGACACCTGTGAAAGTGATTTAATGGGTTGCAAAGCGCTTAATGTCAAAGCCGTTGAATACATCGTTGAGGCTTGTTCAAAATACGATACCTTTCTTTGTCATTTATCGACCGACTTTATTTTTGATGGAGAGGCAGGACCTTATGATGAAGAAGCTGTTCCGAATCCAATCTCTGTTTATGGAGCGAGTAAATTAAGAGCTGAACAAATTGTTCAAGCCTCCTCCATCCGTTGGGCGATTGCTCGTACGGTATTGGTATTTGGAATCGTCCCAGATATGAGTCGGACGAATATTATTCTTTGGGTTAAAAAATCCTTGGAAGAAGGCAAGCAAATCAATGTTGTCACGGATCAATTCAGGACACCTACCCTCGCAGAAGACCTCGCAATGGGCTGTTGGCTCATCGCCCAAAAAGAAGCGGAAGGCATTTTCAATATCTCCGGAGAAGAATTATTGACCCCCTACGAAATGGCAATCAAAACGGCCGAATTCTTCCACCTACCTACGAATTTAATCCAACAGGCTGATTCCTCGACCTTTTCCCAACCAGCTAAAAGACCCCCGCGTACAGGTTTTATATTAACGAAAGCCAAATCGGTTTTAGGCTATAAGCCGAGAACTTTTAGTGAAGGGATTGCACTGATGGCAACCCAGATACAATAAAAAAAGGTCGTCCGATTGGGCGACCTTTTTTATGTATTTCAAATAGTAAACTATTCCAATTCTTCTTCGGGATTGTTTACAATGGGTGCTTGTGGAAGAATTTCGATGGAGCTTTCTACTTGTTTGGCAACCTCTTTATTTTCTTCTTGCAAAGTTTCCCAAAGTAAATCTTTCAACTCTTGAATACCTGTATTCGTAACAGATGAAATGAATACCAAAGGAAGGTCTTTAGGCAAACTTTCACGCATCTCTTCCTCCATTTCGGGAATGGATAAATCCATTTTTGAAACTACGAGTACACGACGTTTATGCAATAATTCGGGGTTGTATTTTTCTAACTCCCCCACTAAAATCTTGTATTCATCGCCCCAATTTTCGGCATCCGAAGGAATTAAAAAGCAGAGGATTGAATTCCGCTCGATGTGACGCAAAAAGCGTAAACCAAGTCCTTTTCCTTCCGCGGCACCTTCGATAATCCCCGGAATATCAGCCACAACGAATGATTTATAATCACGGTAAGCTACTACACCTAAGTTGGGAACCAATGTTGTAAATGGATAATCGGCGATTTCAGGCTTAGCAGCTGAAAGAACAGATAAAAGTGTGGATTTCCCGGCATTCGGGAATCCAACTAAACCGACATCCGCTAGGACTTTTAATTCCATGACCACCCAACGCTCCAAACCCGCTTCCCCCGGTTGGGCATGACGTGGAGATTGGTTGGTAGAAGATTTAAAATGGGTATTACCTAAACCTCCACGACCTCCTGGTAATAACAATACCTTTTGGCCTTCTTCAGTTACTTCAGCTAAAAACTCATTGGTTTCTGCATCTTTAACGATGGTTCCTAAAGGTACTTCAATGAAAATATCTTCTCCTTCCATTCCTGAACGACGACCACCTTCACCTCCTTTTCCATTATCGGCAATGATGTGTTTTTGGAATTTCAAGTGGAGTAAAGTCCAGTGCTGACTATTGCCGACAATGTAAACATGACCTCCCCGACCACCATCACCTCCGTCCGGGCCACCTTTTGGAACGTGCTTTTCTCTTCTAAAGTGAGAGGAACCACTTCCACCGCGTCCAGAACGCAAGTTAATTTTAACGTAATCAATGAAATTTGATGTCATAATTTAGTCTTTAGTCGCTAGTGGCTAGACACTAGTCAATCTTTAGTCCGAAGTCAAAAGTCCGAAGGTTTCAGTCTGAAGTAAAATCAAACACCTCTTAATCTTAACACTTAGTTCTTAGTTCTTTTCAATAATGGAAACAATTTGAGCGAAAATTTGCTCAATTTCTCCTACCCCGTTGATGCCCGTAAATTTACCTTGGTTGGCATAAAAATCAGCTACAGGGGCTGTTTTCTCGGTATATTCTTGAACGCGTTTACGAATTAAATCTTCGTTTTGGTCATCAGGTCTTCCTGAAGTTTTACCACGTTCTAATAGACGCTGGGTTAATTCTTCTTGTTCTACCTCTAAGGCAATCATTTGAGAAATCCCTACGCCATGTTGGGTTAATAATTCATCCAATGCTGCAGCTTGAGCCACAGTGCGTGGAAAGCCATCAAAGATGAAGCCCGCTGCGGATTTATTTTCGTTTAATTTATTATCGATCATCCCGATAACCACGGCATCGGGTACTAATATTCCTTGATCCATTAATTTTTTTGCCTCTAAGCCTAAGGTTGTCCCTGCAGCAATTTCGGCGCGTAACAAATCACCTGTAGACAAATGAATCAGTCCATATTTCTCAATCAATTTTGCAGATTGAGTTCCTTTTCCGGCACCTGGAGGGCCAAATAAAACCAAGTTTAACATAATCGAATTATTAAAATAAATGCAAAAGACAAAGGTAAGGAAAGCTCTGTGATTTACCTATGAACTAAAGGCTAATTACCTGATTATTAAGAAACCATGACCTTTCCATAAATTTTATAATAATTTCAAAAAATAATTACAAAACAGTATAGCACGGGTTAATTTGTTTTATATATTGCTAAATAACGTCGACGTGATTTGTATTACATCGACTATCACTCAAACCTTATATTTTATGAAAAACAATTTCTACGTAAGCAGAGTGGTCTTTCTAATGGCCTTCATGTTAACCCTATCCTGGGTGGCCTTTGGACAAGACCGAAAAGTTACGGGTAGTATCCAAGATGCCCAAGGCGGAGGTATTCCCGGCGTTTCTGTCGCTGTTAAAGGTTCTACAACCGGAACAACGACAGATGGAAATGGAGCTTTCTCCATTAATGTAAAAAGCGGAAACGCTGAATTGGTCATCACTTCGGTTGGCTATGTTTCCAAAACAGTTGCCGTTGGCAATCGTACAAGCATCACAGTTAAACTGGATGAAGACGTAAGTCAATTGAGCGAGGTCGTTGTAACGGGTTACTCATCCCAACGTAAGAAAGACATTACGGGAGCCGTATCGGTCGTAGGCGCCAAAGAACTTAATGCCGTTCCAACAGCCTCTGTGACTCAAATGTTACAAGGTCGTGCATCAGGTGTGACGGTTGGTAATGACAATTCACCAGGTGGAGGAACCATGGTTCGTATCCGTGGATTTGGTTCAATCAACAATAACTCTCCTTTGTATGTAATTGATGGAGTTCCTACGCAAGGTACATTGAACCAGATTAACCCAGCAGATATCGAGTCGATGCAGGTATTGAAAGATGCATCTGCAGCGTCAATTTACGGTGCTCGTGCTGCGAACGGGGTTGTAATCATCACAACAAAACGTGGTGGTGAAGGTGAGCCGAAAATTAATTTCGACATGTATACAGGAACTCAGGATGTTGGCAAAACACTTGATTTGTTGAACACAAAAGAATTAGGACAATACTATTATGAGTCTGAAATCGGTGCTGGAAAGCCTGCTGGAACATCTCCATCAGCACAATACCGTTTCGGAGCGGATGGTTCTCAAACGATTGCGGATTATATCTATCCAAACGTTTTCGGGGAACTTCCTGCTAACTATACATATACGAATGATATTGCAGATCCTAACTTAGGAAAAACAGCTTTCAACATTACGAAGGCGAATAAAGAAGGTACAGATTGGCAACGTGCGATCTTTGGCCCGGCTAAAATCTCCAACTATCAATTAGGAGCAACGGGTGGATCAAAAAATGGCAAATATGCTATTTCTGCAAGTTACTTTAACCAAGATGGTATCTTGAAATACACAGGATATTCTCGTTATTCCGTTCGTGCGAATACTGAATTCAAGAAAGGTAAATTAACCTTCGGAGAAAACTTCACGGTAACGTATGACGAAAGAATAGGTGTGCCATCGGGTAATAATAACGAATCAAATCCAATTTCATTTGCCATTCGTGTTCAACCCATTATCCCTATTTTTGACATCACAGGTGGTCCACGTGGCTTAGGGGGTACAAACACATCTGATTTAAATGGATTCGCAGGTTCTAGAGGCTCTAACTTAGGTAATGCGCCAAATCCTTTAGCTCGTCAATGGAGAGAGAAAGATAACCCAATCAAAGGTTCTCATATTTTTGGTAACGTGTTCACTGAAATCGAATTGATTAAAAATTTAAAAGCACGTACAAGTTTAGGTTTTGAATACAATAACTTTAACCAGTCTGTGTATTTGAACCGTGATATTGAAGCAGCAGAGCCTCGTTCTTCGAACAGTTTAACGGTTTCAAATAGCTACGATCGTACGGTAACATGGTTCAATACCTTGAATTACAATAAAACCATCGGGGATCATACCGTGAACGTTTTAGTAGGTACTGAATCTGTTTCAACCTATGGATTTGGTTTCAATGCAGCGCGTTCAAACTTTGCGTTTGATGATTTATCATATCGTTATTTGAACAATGGATCAGCGGCAGGTTTATCCAATGCTGGATCAGGTGCTACAATTACTGCCTTATTCTCTCAATTCGGAAAAGTGAACTATGCTTACAAAGATTTATTGTTAGCCGACTTTACTTTACGTCGTGATGGTTCATCTCGTTTCTCACCGGATTATCGTTATGGTGTCTTCCCTGCGTTCTCATTGGGAGCTCGTTTAACAGAACTAGCTTTCATGAAAGACCTGACATTCATAAATGAATTAAAAGTACGTGGTGGTTGGGGTAAAACGGGTAACCAATTAATTCCAAACGTATATAATGCATATACATTGTATACTCCAGATCCTAATAACAATGCTTATGATATCGCAGGTTCAGGAAACTCAATCGCTACAGGATTTGACATTGCTCAATTTGGAAATACATCGGGTCGTTGGGAGACAAATACATCTACGAACGTCGGTATTGATGCAAGTTTCTGGAATAACAAATTAGACGTAAACTTAGACTGGTACACACGTACAACTTCAGACATGTTAACGCAAGTACCTATTCCAAAAACAGCAGGTACAGCAACGATTCCTTTTGTAAATATCGGTGAAGTAAACAATACAGGTATTGACATCAACGTAACGTACCGCGATCAAATTGGTGATTTACGCTATAGCATCACAGGTCAATATAGCCAATACAAAAACAATGTGGTTAAATTGAACGATGACCCGAATGCAACCGTATTTGGATTCTCTACGCGTCTTCCAGCTATCTCAGTTACGAAGGCTGGTTTACCAATCGCAAGTTTCTATGGTTATATTGTAGACGGTGTTATCAAAGATGATGCTGAAGCAGCTGCGGCTCCTAAATTTGGATCATATACGCGTGCTGGGGTATTCAAATTCCGTGATGTGAATGGCGATGGTGTAATCACTGCCGCTGATAAAACAATCATTGGTAATCCACATCCAGATTTCACATATGGTATCAACGTGAATCTTGGCTACAAAAACTGGGATTTAACGGTATTTGCTCAAGGTGTTCAAGGTAATGAGTTGTTCAATTACCAAAAATACTGGACTGACTTCAATACATTCCAGGGTAACCGTTCAAAAGACATGTTATACAACTCTTGGAAGAAACAAGGTGACGTAGCTTTATTACCTCGCTTGAATTCACAAGATGGTACAAGTCAGCAAATTTCTTCTTACTTCGTAGAAGACGGATCTTACATGCGCATCAAGAATATTCAATTAACCTACACGGTTCCTAAAGTATTCTTAAGCAAAATCAAATTGAGCTCTTTACAAGTGTATGTTCAAGGTCAAAACTTGTTCACATTTACGAAATACAAAGGCTTAGATCCAGATGTCAACTTGAGAACTTCAGGAAACGATAACCAAGATATCCACATGGGTATTGATGAAGGTGCTTTCCCTGTTGCTAAATCATACAATGTTGGTTTAAGAGTAGGATTTTAATTAGATATATCATTTGAAAATAAATCAGATATAAAATGAAAAAGTTAATCATAATCGCTTCATTAGTCGCGACAGTAGGTGTCAACTTTTCTTGTTCAGATAGTTTCTTCGCAATTGAACCACAAGGTGCTGCGTCGTTGACTTCATTAAGTAATAAGAATGGTGTAAACGCCTTATTAATTGGAGCCTACTCCCTTATGGATG
>Ga0228701_1000456_pt1 | contig 34534 bp, 33 predicted proteins | sample McNCre117_Aug_MG_2_FD_178017 | JGI IMG/M metagenome (GOLD analysis project Ga0228701, IMG submission 178017) | Freshwater microbial communities from McNutts Creek, Athens, Georgia, United States - 11-17_Aug_MG | ecosystem: Environmental > Aquatic > Freshwater > Creek | place: USA: Georgia... | reverse complement strand
CCTGAACTCACCACCCCCGAGACAGGAGGGCACGTCTGCCAATTTCATCACCCTACAGTGAAAAAATAACTACCTTTGTAATTATCTTGAGACAAATATAAAAGATGATTTTAATTATTTCAAAATATTTTAAAAAAAATATCAATTTGTTGGATAATTTTTAAAAATTGAACCTAAATATTGAAAATTTCGAATGGACAAGAAGACAGATTTAGATCCTTTAGATTATAATATTCTTAAAATACTCGTTGAGGACGCAAATTTACCTTACACTGAAATAGGCCAAAGGTTAGATGTTTCTGGAGGTACTGTGCATGTGCGAATGAAAAAGATGGAATCCATGGGTATTGTTAAAGGTGCTCAGTTATTGATCGATTATTCAAAAATCGGTTGGGATATCACAGCTTTTTTAGGTATTTATTTAGACAAAAGTTCACTGTATGAGGACGTCGCTAAGCAACTAGAAGCGATACCGGAAGTCGTTAACATTCATTACACGACAGGGATCTATAGCATTTTTGCCAAAATTATTTGTCGGGATACGCAGCACTTACGCGAAGTATTGCATGATAAAATTCAACGGGTCAGCGGAATCCAGCGGACGGAGACATTTATCTCTTTGGAGGAGAGTTTAATACGGAATACACCATTATTTTAGTTTATTTAGATTCATTCTACTTAAATGCTTCTATTTTATCTTTTCGCTTTGTAATTTTGTGTTCAAACTATAAAAGAACATGGCAGAGCATCCTGATGATATTTTATTGGAGGTAACGAATTCCGACTACAAGTATGGTTTTGAGTCGAATTTTGAAACTGATGAAGCCCCAATGGGTTTGGACGAATCGATTATTCGATTTATTTCTGATAAAAAAAATGAACCTGAATGGATGTTTGAATGGCGTTTAGCCGCATTCAATCATTGGAAAACATTAAAAGAACCCGATTGGGCTAATTTGACTTATACGCCATCGGATTATCAAGCACTTAAATATTATTCCGCTCCGAAACCAAAGAAGACCTTGAATTCCTTGGATGAAATTGATCCGGAACTTCGCCGGACTTTTGAGAAATTAGGGATCTCCCTTGATGAGCAAAAACGTATTTCAGGAGTAGCTGTTGCCGTGGACGCGGTTATTGACTCCGTTTCTGTGGCAACTACGTACAAAGAGACATTAGCTGAAAAGGGAATTATATTTTGTTCGATTTCTGAAGCCATTAAAGAACATCCTGAATTGGTGAAAAAATATTTGGGGAGTGTTGTTCCCGTAAAAGATAACTTCTTTTCGGCGCTTAATGCGGCGGTATTTTCCGACGGATCTTTTTGCTATATTCCGAAAGGCGTGCGTTGCCCGATGGAATTATCTACGTATTTCCGGATCAATGCGGCTGGTACTGGTCAATTTGAACGTACATTGATTGTGGCAGATGAAGATTCGTATGTAAGTTATTTAGAAGGCTGTACGGCTCCACAACGCGATGAGAATCAATTGCATGCAGCTGTGGTCGAAATATTTGTACACAAGGGAGCTGAAGTAAAATATTCTACGGTTCAAAACTGGTATCCTGGCGATAAAGAAGGGAAGGGGGGGATTTTCAATTTTGTTACCAAACGTGGAATTTGTGATGGAGAGCATTCTAAATTATCATGGACTCAAGTAGAAACAGGTTCTGCCGTTACTTGGAAATATCCATCTGTCGTTTTAAAAGGAGATTATTCGATTGGTGAGTTTTATTCTGTGGCAGTTACCAACAACTACCAACAAGCCGATACGGGTACTAAGATGATTCACTTGGGAAAACACTCGAAATCACGTATCGTGTCGAAGGGTATTTCCGCAGGTTTTTCACAAAACTCTTACCGTGGATTAGTACAAGTGGCTCGGAAAGCGGATAAATCCAAGAACTTTTCACAATGTGATTCCTTATTATTAGGTGATAAGTGTGGAGCGCATACGTTCCCGTATCTTGAAGTAAAAAATAGTTCTTCTTCGGTGGAGCATGAAGCGACTACGTCTAAAATTGGAGAGGATCAAATTTTCTACTGTAATCAAAGAGGCTTATCGACAGAAACCGCCATTGCACTCATTGTCAATGGATATGCCAAAGAGGTATTAAATCAATTACCTATGGAGTTTGCTGTTGAGGCGCAGAAGCTTCTAGCTATTTCATTAGAAGGCTCCGTAGGTTAAACTTTAACTCCACCTGTATGAATGGCCATGATTTGGCTACCAGGTTTAAAGTAATCCTTTGAAATTAAGTCATAGAGTCCATAGAACATTCTTCCGGTGTATATGGGCTCTATTTTTATGTGGTGCTTTTGGTAAAATGTCGTGCAAAATTCCTCTAATTCGAATGACTGCTTAGCATATTTGCCAAAAATATAATTGTCATGTAATTCCTGAATAGGAATACCCAAGGCAGCTGAGTTAGCCTTAATCTCTTCCTTGTTGTTTAATGTGAGTACTCCGTGAATTTTTACTTCAGGCAATGATTGACTAATTCCTAAATAGGTGGCTCCCGTTCCAATTGGGCAAAACAAGTGATCCATAGATCCTAGTGATTGGATTTCGTTTGCGAGTGCAACTATTCCATCTATTGCCTCTTTTCCAAAGCCTCCCTCAGCAATCGTTATGCAATTTATTTGATTGATTGACTCGGGTATCAATTTTCGTTGATATTCAGCCCTTGTCATAAAATGTAGTTCCATTCCCCATTCTTGCATTTTCGTTAAATAAGGATTGCTTTTAGGGTTTAATTCTTCACCTCGTATGATCCCAATGGACTGTATTCCCAATATTTTTGTGGCATAAGCCAAGGCATATAGGTGATTTGAATAGGCACCTCCAAAACTAATAACACGCATAATGCCTTTTAATTGTGCGAATTGAATATATTCTCTTAATTTGCGCCACTTATTGCCACTGATGATGGGATGGATTAAATCATCTCGTTTGACAAAAACGTTAATTTGTTTTTCTTCAAACAACACATCATGAATTTCTACCAAGGGTGATGGTAAGTTCAAGTATTGTTTTTCAAATTGTAAGATGTCCATAGATCCAGAAATAGACCCAATTGAATCAGAAGATGATTTATTTGAGCATTTTAACTTTGTCGTTGACAAAGGTCAGCAATTACTCAGAATAGATAAATACTTATTGCTAAAAATTGCGAATTCGAGTCGGTCTAAAATACAAACGGGAATTGAGGCTGGAGCTGTTAAGGTTAATGATCAATTAGTTAAATCGAATTATAAGGTAAAGCCCTTTGATGAGATTTCTGTTTCTTTTTCAACTCCACCGAGAGATACGGAAGTCATTGCGGAAGATATTCCAATCAATATTGTATATGAGGATGATGATTTAATGATCATCAACAAAGAACCTGGTATGGTTGTTCATCCGGCACATGGCAATTGGTCGGGAACTTTGGTAAATGCTTTGCTTTATTATTGCCAAAATTTACCCGGAAATAACAATATACGTCCTGGATTAGTGCATCGAATCGACAAGGATACCTCAGGCTTATTGGTAATAGCTAAATCGGAATTTGCGATGACTTTTTTGGCCAAGCAATTTTTCGACCATAGCATAGAGCGTACCTATTATGCCATTTTGTGGGGTGTGCCCAAAGAACCTAAAGGGACATTGCGAGGTAACATTACCCGTCATCCAAAGGATCGTAAAATCATGTTTATGTTACCCGAAGATAGCGAAGAAGGGAAGTTGGCCATTACGCATTACGAAGTAATAGAATCATTTGGTTTTTGCTCCTTTGTCAAATTTAATTTGGAAACTGGACGGACTCATCAAATACGGGCACATGCCCAATCGATGGGCCACCCATTGGTTTCCGATGCTTCTTACGGTGGGGATAAAATTCGGTTTATGAGTACGAGAGCGAATTTTAAGCAGTTTGTCGACAACATGTTTAAGTTATGCCCAAGGCAAGCGCTCCATGCTTATTCATTAGGATTTGAGCATCCAGCAACGAAAGAATGGATGCAGTTTGATAGTGAGTTTCCTGCAGATTTTAATAATTTATTGAATAAGTTAAGACAGTTTACAAACGAATAGGAATGATTGAATTAAGACGTGCTACGCGGGAGGATATTCCTCAAATTTTTGAACTTGTCAAAGAGTTGGCTTTGTTTGAAAAAGCACCTGAGGAGGTAACAGCTACGTTAAATGATTATGAGGAGAATGGTTTTGGTGAAAATCCATTATTTGGATCCTATCTCGCATTTTATCAAGGTCAATTAGCTGGATTTGCGCTTTGGTATTATCGTTTTTCCACTTGGAAGGGAAAACGTTTTTACCTGGAAGATTTGTATGTAAAGGAGAAGTTCCGAGGATTAGGAATCGGTAAACAACTTATTGAAATTTGTTTTGAAGTAGCTAAGGAAACAAAGTGCACGGGAATGATGTGGCAGGTCTTGGATTGGAATACGCCTGCCATTGAGTTTTACAAGCAATACAATGCCAATTTTGATGGAGAATGGATTAACGTCAATGTTAATTTATAGCGAATTACGATCAATGAAGTAATAGTCGTTGGAGTAGCGTCCTTTTGTTTTCTCAAGGATCATTTTTGCTGCGCGTTGTCCCATCAATGCGAAATCATTCGAAATGACAGATATTCCTTCTGAGATAATCTCTTTCAATGGCGTATCATCGTATGAGATGACACCTATTTCTCGGCCAAATTTCCATTGTTTTTTCGTACACCAATTAATCATTTTTATCAAATCGAATTCGCGAAATACAATATAGGCCTGATTTTCTTGAATATCTACTTCCTCCTCGAGGTCAGGGATGATATCATGATTCAATTCGTTGTCGGCACAAAATTTTGTAAAACCTTTAATAATTCCATTCGGCGTATATTGAAAGCTTTTACTGCTTAAAACTAAATTGATCGCTTTGTATTTTTTAATTTTCGAATAACATTCGGATAATCCTTGGTAAATATTGGATTCAAAATTCTGAAACAAGATGGCAGCATCTGGTCCAAATTCCTTCACATCGATATCCAAAATTAATAACTTGTCTTTGGGTATTTTAGATAAAATAGCAGATACACTTTTGTTAAAATGTGGCAATATGATGTAGTGATTGTATTTTCCTACATTGTCATTGATTAAATTCTCAAAAAGATTAATATCATGATAATGAAAAAATAGGGTATGGGTCACCCCTTCACCTAAATTTTCTAAAATATTATCCAAGAGTATTTCTTTATAAGGCGTTAATGCATCCATAAGGATGAAAACATTCAAATTACTGCGAGTATCCGTGGATGCCACATAAAAGCCCTTTCCATGATGTGAGGTAATTAAACCACGTTCTCTTAATTCATCATACGCTTTTGTGACAGTCATTCGAGCCATACCAAATTCATTGGCAACCACATTGATGGATGGCAATTGTTTTCCCCGTTCAAAATTCCCTGAATCAATGGCATCTACGATGCTGTCGATTAGTTGTTGGTATTTGGGTTTATTACTATTTGGATCGAATTGAATCATGGTATTAATTCATTAATGAATGACAATTTGTTTTTCTATGTCTTCTAACGTGGCCCCTTTTGTTTCAGGCATCAAGTATTTAACATAGGCTAATTGACAGACCATCATGACAGCAAAAAAGGTAAAGATGGTCGTTTCTCCCATGAGGGTTGTAAAGATTGGGAAAAAGTTAGTTATTAAGGCCGCTAATATCCAATGCGTTAGGGAACCCCAGGCCATTCCCGTTGCTCGAACGGAATTTGGGAATATTTCGGAAATAAACACCCAAATGACAGATCCTTGCCCGATTGCATGCGCTGCGATAAATGCAAAAATATACATGGGCACCCATTCGAAGGTTGAACTATAAAAAGAGTATGCGATGAGACTTAAGGAAACGATGTAACCCACGGAACCAATATACATTAATACCTTTCGACCTACGCGATCAATTAAGTACCAGCCTAAAAGAGTGAAAATCAGATTCGCCACGCCAATTCCAGCGGATTGCAATAAGGCACTTGATTTATCTAAATGTGCCTCTTCAAAAATTCGTGGGGCATAATATAATACAGCATTGATACCCGAAACTTGGTTGAAAAACGAAAATAGAAATGACAATAGAAGTGGGCGATAATACTTATTGGTGAATATATTCTCTTTCTGGACAGATTTTGATTTGTTGGCTAATATGCGCTGAATTGTTGTTTCAGATTCCTCATCGACCAAATCTAGAATTTTTTTAGCCCCTGCTAAATCATTTCGATGCAATAATAAAAATGTCGGACTCTCAGGGGTGAATAGGATTAATATAGAAAATAAGAGGCTTGGTAATCCTACAATCGCCAACATATATCTCCAATCATTTTCGCCTAAACCACTCAAGAAATAATTGGATATATAGGCTATTAGAATACCTAAAACGATATTTAATTGAAAGGAAATTACCAATTTTCCACGGTGTTTAGCAGGTGCAATTTCGGAAATGTAGATGGGTGCCACGACAGATGAAGCACCAATGCCAAGACCACCCAAAAATCGGAAAATCATAAAACTGTTGACATCATTGGCAAGTGCCGCACCAATGGAGGAGATTAAAAAACTTAATCCGATCCAAAACAAGGTCTTTTTTCGGCCAAATTTGTCTGCGGGAATTCCACCAAAAGCTGCCCCAAGAACTGTACCATACAAAGCGGTGGCCATCGCAAATCCATGCGTCCAATCATCTAAATTCCAAAGTGCTTTGATTGTTTTTTCGACACCCGAAATCACAGTCATATCCATCCCAAAAAGCATTCCTCCCAGTCCGACTGTAATGGACCAAAAAATTACATGTTTATTCATCCTTATATCATTTGATATACAAATTAATACCAAATTGTAGAATAAAGGTTGTAAGAAACGGACTTTTTAACCTAAGAATGTTTTTTAGAGGAGTAATAGAGAAGATGCTCGGGAGAAATATATTGTTTAAACTCCTCAATAAATTCATTGGGTTGCATTTGTTCGATTTCATGCACAAATGATTGGGGAGTTTTTCCTGTGAATTTTTTAAATGTGTGATTAAAATGAGCTGTATCGTAGAATCCCAATAGTTCAGCTAATTCTTGATTTTTTGAACTTTTATGTTGAGCAAAGTAAGCCAACGATTGATTAATGCGTTTAATTTGCAAATATTCTTTGGGTGTGATTCCTGTTAATTCGATGAAAGAACGGGTTATCGTTTTATACAAAGCTGCATTAATTTCTTGATCCGATTCTAGAATTTGAACAAAATGGTTTAATCTATTCCATTTTTTGACTTTGGATTCGACCAATTGTGGTGTAAAATATTCTTCAAATAACTGAATTCTATCTTCAAATTTCTGAGCCATTAGTAGATTGGCAAGGAAATATTCATTCGGTTTAATTAATAGATTCTCTAGAGGACAATTCTTGTTATTAAAATTTTTAAATGATTCATGGCTAAAACAAGCCAAGCCCCCTAATTTAAATTTAATACCAAATATGTGATTACCGACCTGATGTTTGTAATACGTCGGTAATGTATGTAAAGATTCAATAATAGCGCCTTCAATGGGGGAGAAATCTTCTGGTTTTTGAACAGAACGGTAATAGGTATTTCCTAACGAAAAGGTAATAACAACTTGATCTTCTGGAAAGATTGTTTCAACCTCATAAGGGATATCTGAAATGTCTTCCATTTTCTTCTCCCAATAATGGTCGATGTAATTGGCTAAAATGCCTTCCGGTTTTTTATAGTGAATCAACATGGGCACATTATTTTATATACCTTTTAGCTACTGCACTTGCACAAAACCCTAAAAGAATTAATAAGATTAGGGCTTTTTGTAGAGCAAAAAAATCTGCTAAATAACCAATCACAACGGGTCCAATCAAAAAACCAATATAGGCAATCGTAGATACACCTGCAATGGCTATGGCTGGTTCAATGTTTTTTTGATTCCCTGCTTGCGAGTATATGAGTGGAACTATGGTTGATATTCCTATTCCAGTTAAAAAACAACCCACTATTTTTAATTCAACCTGCGGAATAAAAATGGTTACCAGCATTCCAAGTCCCACTAAAATTCCATTACTAATCAGTACGTTTTTAACTCCAAATTTTTGAGATATGTAATCGCCAGTAAAACGACCCGCAACCATGGCGAGTGCAAAGGATGAAAAACCAATCGTCGCGGGATAACTATTGCTAAGTACATTTTCCTTAAAATATAACGTAATCCAATCTGCCATAGCTCCTTCACACAACATTCCGCAAAACGCAATGAGTGCAAGTATGGTTAAATAAGGTCCTAGATTTAAGAAAGAGGATTTTGTCTTTTGTTGTTCCGATTTAGCCTCTTCACTTTTAATCAGGTTTGGATAAAATATCGGGATACTGATTAAATTTAATCCAGCTATCATGTAAAAATGTATTTGAAACTCATATCCATTTTTCGATAAATATCCCCCAATTAAAGAGCCCAACATAAGCCCTATGGAGAATATGGCATGAAAAGATGACATAATGATCTTATTCATTTTTGACTCAAGTGACACAACCTGCGTATTCATGGCAATATTTAAGATGTCGCCAGCCATTCCGAAGAAAAATAAACACGTGAATAAACTATATGAGCTCCTACTAAATCCAATGATTGGAATCACTAAGATGTAAAGAAAAACTGCTACAATACATATAATTCGAGAATTGAACTTAGCAATCAACCAACCAGCTAAAGGTAGAGAAACGAGTGAACCTAAAGGTAATCCCATTAAAATAGTTCCTAATTGGGCATCAGACAATTGCAACAAGTACTTGAAGTCTGGAATGCGGGTAGCCCATGTGGCAAAGTTCAAACCACACAATAAAAATAATATTCCAATACTAATTCTATGTTTAACGAATTCACTCATGATAATAAACGCTTTTTAACATCTAACCATGAATTCATACGTTCATATTCATTTAAATGCAGATTGTGTGGGGCGGTGAATAGGAGTGGAGTGCCTGTAAATGTTTTCAGATTCTTTTCATGATCATCGATTAAATAGTCGGCCAAAATCATGTGTTTATGCCCACAAAAAACGATGTGTTGCCATCCAATAAACGGAAAATGCGTTTTCATCCAATTCAATTTTTCCTTCATCGAGTTTGGAAATTCTGTGGCAGCCGATACAATAAATACCTCATACTTTTCCATTAATGACTGAATCACCTCAACAGCATCTGGTTTAACGGGGATATCTTCAAAAAATCCTTCATCCCAAAGGAAATCGTTGTTGGAAAGGTATAATTCGTAAAAGCCTTTTTTCTCCTCATTCGAAGCATTTAATAAGGTTTCATAAGTGAAATTACCTTGTACTCGTTTATTAATGTATTGAATGATTTTGACAGTTGTATCTGCCATGACATCATCCATATCGATTGCTATTCTTTTCATGGTTTCTATAAATAAAAAACTCCCCAAATATGGGGAGTTTTTAGTAGATAATCTAACGAGGGATTACATCATTCCTCCCATTCCGCCGCCTGGGGCGTGTGAGTGAGGTGCTTCGTTAGCAGGCTTGTCGGCAATAACACACTCTGTCGTTAACAATAAACCAGCAATAGAAGCTGCGTTTTCTAACGCCAAACGTGTTACTTTCGTTGGGTCGATAATACCCGCCGCAATCATATTCTCATATTTGTCTTCGCGTGCATTGTATCCGTAATCATCTTTTCCGCCTTTAACCGCATTGATAACTACTGATCCTTCGCCTCCTGCATTGGCAACAATGGTGCGTAAAGGAGCTTCAACCGCCTGACGAATGATATTGATACCTGTAGTTTGATCTTCGTTTTCACCTTTCAAACCATCTAATGATGAGATCGCACGAATTAAAGCCACACCACCACCGGCGATGATTCCTTCCTCTACAGCCGCACGTGTTGCGTGCAATGCATCATCAACGCGGTCTTTCTTTTCTTTCATCTCTACCTCTGTTGCTGCGCCAATGTAAAGAATAGCTACACCACCCGATAATTTTGCCAAACGCTCCTGTAATTTCTCGCGATCGTAGTCCGATGTAGTATTTTCGATTTGAGCTTTGATTTGATTCACACGGTTCGTGATATCATCAGCTGAACCAGCACCATTGACAATCGTCGTATTGTCTTTGTCGATGATGATTTTTTCCGCTTGACCTAAATATTCAATTGTAGCGTTCTCTAATTTGAATCCGCGTTCTTCTGAAATAACAGTACCGCCTGTAAGGATAGCGATGTCCTCAAGCATAGCTTTACGACGATCTCCAAAACCTGGAGCTTTCACTGCCGCCACTTTTAGCGCACCACGAATTTTGTTAACGACTAAAGTAGCTAATGCTTCGCCATCCACATCCTCTGAAATAATTAACAATGGACGACCAGTTTGAGCAACACCCTCTAAGACAGGTAATAATTCTTTCATTGAAGAAACCTTCTTCTCAGAAATTAGGATGAATGGTTTTTCCAATTCAACCTCCATTTTTTCTGTATTCGTGACGAAGTAAGGAGATAAATAACCACGGTCGAATTGCATACCTTCTACCGTTTTAACCTCCGTTTCAGTACCACGAGCCTCTTCTACCGTGATAACACCTTCACGACCTACCTTATCCATCGCAGATGAAATCATTGTACCGATTTCGAAATCATTATTAGCTGAAACGGTTGCTACCTGTGCAATTTCATTAGATGTTGTAATCGGACGTGATTGAGATTTTAAGTTTCCTACGATTACCTCGACTGCCTTCTCAATTCCTTTTTTCAAATCCATTGGATTAGCACCCGCTGCTACGTTCTTTGAACCAATCGTATAAATCGCTTGAGTTAAAACTGTAGCTGTTGTCGTACCATCACCAGCTTGATCAGCCGTTTTTGATGCTACTTCTTTCACTAATTGAGCACCCATGTTTTCCACAGCGTCCTCTAATTCAATCTCTTTTGCTACCGAAACACCATCCTTCGTAATAGATGGGGAACCGAATTTTTTATCAATAATTACGTTACGTCCTTTAGGTCCTAAGGTAACCTTAACCGCATTTGCAAGGGTATCAACCCCTCTTTTCATCTTTTCGCGCGCTTCGCTGTCGAAATATAATTCCTTTGCCATGATATATTAATTTGATTAATAGGTTAAACTAAATTACAAAACTGCAAAAATGTCAGATTCACGCATGATTAAATAATCTTTTCCTTCGATCGTGATCTCTGTGCCAGAATATTTACCATATAAAACTTCATCGCCAACTTTAACTGTGATGGGTTCATCTTTTTTGCCATTTCCAACAGCGACAATGATCCCTTTTTGTGGTTTTTCTTTTGCAGTATCTGGAATGATAATTCCAAACGCAGTTTTTTCCTCCGCAGCAGCAGGCTCAACAATAACGCGATCTGCTAATGGTTTGATCGTTAATTTTGACATGGTTATAATAAATTTAAGTTTTGTAAATGATAATTTCTATAAATAGAAATGCGTGACTACATAATCAATATGTATGCCACGCATCGAATACTGAAAAAATGTCAGCTATTTATTTTGATGTAGGAGCCGTAGCAGGTGCAGGAGCCATTGGAGCTGGAGCAGCAGGAACGGTTTTTGTTGCAGCTTTTTCCACATTAACAGATTGGGTTGCATCTGTTGTCCCATTTGAAATAGTAAAGTTTGTAACAAGAACTAAAACTAAAATAGCGATTGAAAATCCCCAAGTTAGTTGTTCTACCAAATCTCCTGTCTTTTGAACACCAAACATTTGTGTCGCTCCCGAGGAACCAAATTCACCACTGATTCCTCCGCCTTTCGGATTTTGAACCAAAATAAGGATAATCAATAGCACTGAAAAAAGTACGATAAGGGAAATTAATAGCGTAAACATATTTATTCTGTTATATTTTGTTGTATTTCTGAAATTCGAGATGCAAAGTAAAGCCTTTTTTCAGGTTTTGCCAAGATTAATTGTTCATATATCTCGATAGCCTGTTGATATTTTTCCTGTTTTAGCAGGATTATGGCAAATGTTTCCGACACAGGAGGGGACCACTTTGTTTCGGCTAAGTCGACAGATGACTCCATGTCATCTGTATTTGTCATTTTTTTAGGCTTCGATAGGGTTGGAAGATTTTCTAAAAATTGATTGATAATATCGGCTTGATTTGAATCTACAGTTGATTTAACGAATATTTCTGGGGCATCATGATTTAACTGATAAAATTGTGCTCTTAATGGAGAGCGCAAAGCGGTTTTTTGCAAATGATTCTTCCCTTGTTGGTTATTCCAACTTAATAAATAGAAAAATGGATGCTCATCTTGCTCTAATGACAAATCACTTAAAAATGATTCGTTATCACGATCAAATCGATTTAGCAAATACCATAAACGTTGGGATTTATTTATTTCCATTACCAATCTCCAGCTATTTTATTAAACAAATCTAAAATGATTTGATCGGTTAATTTAGGGATTAATGTCTTCTCTACCTGAGTTAGTGTTTGATTTTGAGGGAAATCTTGATAAAATGAAAATTCTTGTTCAAAATTCTTTGTATCGTCTAATCGGTTAACCACGTTAAAGGAAATTTTTAAAGTCAACCTGTTCAATCCCGCTTTATCATCAGTTGTGGGCGCCTGTGGGGTTAATTCATAACCAACGATCGTACCTTCGATCAATAAATCGGGGTTTTGGTTCACAAGCTTTAAAGTTGTATTTCGTTGGAAATACTCTTTTAATTTTTCATTTACGGTTAGACTCAAATTTGTTGGCCCACCTGCAATCTCAAGCCGAATATTATTAATCTGAATTGTCTTTAAATCAGCAGATAAACTAGCTCCTTTGAAGCTGTAGCAACTATTCAGGCAGATTAACACAAAAGTCAATAATACATTAGGCCAAGTCTTCCAAATCATATTGTTTGATTTTGCGGTATAAGGTTCGTTCTGAAATCCCCAAATCTTTAGCGGCATGTTTCCGTTTATTTTTGTTTTTTTTCAATGCCTTGATGATGATTTCTTTTTCTTGTTTTTCAAGCGATAACGTCACATCTTGGCTCGGAGTAATCACCTCCTCATAATTTAAATCAATCGGTTCCTCGTTACTTATAGAAATAGCTTCAATAGGCTCCTCTACGCGTTGGGCGGGTAAAGCAAATCCTTCAGCAGGTTTTATGTCGGCGAAAAGATTCGCATTTTCATTCAAAATATCGTATCCCACTCCATTTCCAGACTCAATAACTTTTAGAAGTATTTTCTTTAATTCGGTTACATCCCGCTTTAAATCAAACAATATTTTATAGAGAATTTCACGCTCGTTCATTCCCTCAGGACTTTGAAAGAAATCAGACTTAATAACGTTCGATTTGATTTTAGGTTCGTTAAAAGCTAGATATTCTTGAAGTTTTTCCTCATCAACTATCCGGTCTCCCAATTCTAAAACAGATATTTGTTCGGCCAAATTTTTCAACTGCCTAATATTGCCAGGGAAATGTTGCTTTTGTAGCAAAATTTTGGCCTCATTAGTTAGGGAAATTGGTTTTACACGATGCGATTCTGAAAAGTCGGTCGTAAACTTTCTAAACAATAATTCAATATCATTTCCACGTTCCCGCAGGGGCGGTACATAAATGGGTACGGTACACAAGCGATAATATAAATCCTCTCTAAATTTCCCCTTATTAATCGCGTCTTGTAGATTTAGATTGGTAGCTGCGACTACGCGCGTATTCGTTTTTTGTACTTTTGATGATCCTACACGGTAAAACTCCCCATTTTCTAACACACGTAGGAGGCGTGCCTGAGTACCTAATGGCATTTCTGCAATTTCATCTAGAAAAATAGTACCACCATCTGTTACTTCAAAATAGCCTTTTCGTGCCTCAATTGCTCCCGTAAAGGATCCTTTTTCGTGTCCAAATAATTCTGAATCAATTGTTCCTTCGGGAATAGCGCCACAGTTTACTGCGATGAATTGTCCATGTTTGCGCTTTGAGAGGGAATGAATAATTTTTGAAAAAGATTCTTTTCCGGATCCACTTTCCCCCGTAATGAGTACGGTCATGTCAGTGGGTGCCACTTGTTCTGCAATGGAAATCGCATGCAGTAGGGAAGGAGCATTCCCGATAATTCCAAACCGTGCTTTTAAAGCTGTCAAATGACTTGTTTCCATGTGGCTTTAATTTACGAGTTCCCCAATTAATGTGCCTGTAGTGCAAGATATGATCTTTACATGAACATATTCGCCAATTTTTTCTTTCCCCTTTGGAAAAACGACTACTTTACAGGAATCTGTTTTTCCATAATGATGCAGATTTGATTTTTTGGAATTACCCTCTACGAGTACTTTTTCTATTTTTCCAATATACCGATTGTTTCGAATACCCGAATGTTTTCTTTGCAGTTCAATAATTTCAGCTAAGCGTCTTGATTTAACTTCTTCCGGTACATCATCTGGATACTTTTTGGCGGCAGGTGTTCCTGGTCGTTCTGAATAAATGAACATATAGCCAAAATCATATTGTACTTCTTCCAAGAGACTTAAGGTATCTTTATGCTCATCTTCTGTTTCTGAACAAAAACCTGCAATGATGTCGTGTGAAATTCCACAATCTTCACCTAATATGGTTTTTATGGATTTAATTCGGTCTAAATACCACTCGCGCGAATAGGTACGGTTCATTAATTCCAAAATTCGATTATTTCCACTTTGCGCCGGTAAGTGAATATTCTTACAGATATTTTCATAGCGCGCCATGGTATGCAAAACTTCATCTGTAATATCTTTTGGATGTGAGGTAGAGAAACGAATACGTAAATCCGGATGAATTTGTGCCGTCTTTTCTAATAAATTGGCAAAATTAATTGATTCACCAGTTTCGGGATTTTTCCATTGATACGAATCAACATTTTGACCTAATAAATTAACCTCTCGATAACCTTGGTCAAATAAGGTTTGACATTCTTTAATAATTGAGTCTAAGTCGCGCGATCGTTCTCGACCACGTGTGAATGGAACGACACAAAAAGAGCACATATTATCACATCCGCGCATGATACTTACGAATGCTGTTACGCCATTGGTATGGAGTCTAACAGGTTCGATATCCCCGTAAGTTTCTTCTTTGGACAGAAAGACATTGATCGCTTTTTGACCATTTTCAATTTGTTCTAAAAGATTAGGTAAATCGCGGTAAGCATCAGGACCAGCTACTAAATCAACCAATTTTTCTTCTTCGATTAATTTGGTTTTTAGTCGTTCTGCCATGCAACCTAAAATTCCAATGGTAATTTCGGGTTTCTTGGCTTTCAGTCCTTTAAATGTTTGGAGTCGATGACGTATTTTATTTTCTGCATTGTCACGAATCGCACAGGTATTTAATAAAATGGTGTCAGCTTCATTTATATTCGACGTGGTGCCATAACCTTTATCTATGAGAATCGATGTCACAACTTCGGAATCAGCAAAATTCATTTGACAGCCGTAGCTTTCAATGTATACTTTTCCCAAAAAATCGCTTTGCCGATAATCCGCAGATATTCTAGGAGAATCCAATGCTTCCTTTTCCTCAGTAGATAAAACCTTTAACGCTTGCATAGACTTGATAACTGTAAATGACTTACAAAGTTATGACATTTTGTCAGAGAATGCTAAACGATAATCCCGGAATTTAAATAAATGACTTGATCTGATTGGGACGTTAAGCCCTCATTGTGTGTGACCATAATGATTTGTTGATTATAGGTCTCCTTCAGTCGAACAAACATTTCATACAGTGCATCCGCATTTTTGTTATCAAGGTTTCCCGTTGGCTCGTCAGCTAAAATGAGCTGGGGTTTATTAATTAGCGCTCGAGCTACGGCAACTCTTTGTTGTTCCCCTCCCGATAATTGGCTCGGATATTTATTCATCAAGTTTTGAATACTTAGATGATTAATGATATCATGAAAATAACTTTCTTGTTCATCGTTTAATTTCTTCTCACGAATGAATAGAGGCAGTTTGATGTTTTCCTCGCTAGTAAATTCGCCTAATAAATTATGGAATTGAAAGACAAAGCCGAGATTTTGATTCCTGAAATTTGCTAATTCGTTGTCCTTTAATTCGCTGTATTGGATATTGTTTAATTTAATTTGCCCCTCATCGGGTTTTAGAAGTAAGCCTATGATTTGAAGTAATGTGCTTTTACCTGATCCCGATGGCCCTAAAATGGAAACCAATTGATTGTCGGGGATACTTAAATTAATTTTATTTAGAATCAATTGTGTTCCATAGGATTTGGAAATATTTTTTAATTCTAACATTTTATTGGCTTATTTTTAGATTTTTAAAGAGATGTGCGAACTATTTAAAAGTTTGGCAAATAAATAGTAATTTCACGAAATTAAAATTTTTACTAAATGAATATTCACGAATACCAAGCAAAAGAAATTCTAAAAGGCTACGGAGTAAGAATTCAAGAAGGAATTGTTATTGACAAAATCGAAGATGCGATTTCAGCCGCAGAAGCATTAAAAGCACAAACTGGTACTGGTTGGTTTGTCGTAAAGGCACAAATTCACGCAGGTGGTCGCGGTAAAGGTGGCGGAGTGAAGTTGGCAAAGAATTTAGATGAAGTAAAAGAAAGAGTTTCCCAAATTCTTGGTATGCAGTTGGTAACGCACCAAACAGGGCCAGAAGGTAAGAAAGTTAACAAAGTTTTAATCAGCGAGGATGTGTATTATCCGGGTGATTCAGAGCCAAAGGAATATTACATTTCTATTTTATTGGATCGTGGTCGTGCGTGTAACGTAATTATGGCATCTACGGAAGGTGGAATGGATATTGAAGAAGTAGCTGAACATACTCCTGAAAAAATAATCAAAGAGTGGATTGATCCGCGCGTTGGTTTACAAGATTTCCAGGCACGTAAGGTAGCATTTATGTTAGGCTTAAGTGGACAAGCGTTTAAGGAAATGGTTAAGTTTATACAATCCTTATACCGCGCTTATGTTGAAACTGATTCTTCGATGTTTGAAATTAATCCGGTATTAAAGACGTCGGATGATAAAATATTGGCGGTTGATGCGAAAGTTAATTTAGATGATAATGCGTTATATCGTCACAAAGACTTAGCTGTTTTGCGTGATATTGAAGAAGAGGATCCCTTGGAGGTTGAAGCATCTGAAAATGATCTAAACTATGTAAAATTAGACGGTAACGTTGGTTGCATGGTTAACGGTGCTGGTTTAGCAATGGCTACCATGGATATCATTAAATTATCGGGAGGGGATCCCGCTAACTTTTTAGATGTTGGGGGTGGAGCTAACGCGAAAACGGTAGAGGCAGGTTTCCGTATTATTTTACAAGATCCGAATGTAAAGGCTATTTTGATTAATATTTTTGGTGGTATCGTTCGTTGTGACCGTGTTGCCAATGGTGTTGTGGAAGCTTATAAAAACATTGGTGAAATTAATATTCCTATTATTGTTCGTTTACAAGGTACGAATGCAGAAGAGGGAGCGGCTATCATTAATAATTCAGGTTTGAAAGTATTCTCGGCTGTTTTGTTAAAAGACGCAGCTAAATTAGTATCTGATGTTTTAAAATAATTTCAGATGAAAATCATTTGTGTTGGTAGAAATTACGTGGATCATATCAAGGAGCTATCGAATGATAGGCCTACGGATCCCGTAATTTTTATAAAGCCTGATACTGCTTTACTTGATTCATCGTCAGCCTTTTATTACCCATCATTTTCTACCGATGTGCATTACGAATTAGAACTCGTTTTTCGAATTGGGAAAGTTGGCAAGAATATTGAGGCTAAATTTGCTCACAAATATATAGATGCGATTGGGTTGGGAATTGATTTCACAGCGCGTGATGTACAAAGTAAGCTTAAAGAAAAAGGACTACCTTGGGAAAAAGCTAAGGCTTTCAATGGTTCTGCCTTTGTTTCCACGTTCCGACCGGTTCAAGAATCAGATTTCTCAAACTCAATTGATTTTCAGTTACTTAAGAACGGAATTAAAGTACAGAATGGCTCATCTGATTTAATGATTTGGAATATTTCAGAGCTCATAGCTGATATATCACAATATTTTACCTTGAAGACGGGTGATTATATTTTTACGGGTACACCTGCAGGAGTAGGACCAGTTCAGATAGGGGATACGTTGACAGGAATTTTACAAGGGAATAAATTATTTGATTTATCTATAAAATAACATGGAATTAGGCATTGGTTCGGTTTCGCCCATTTTAGAATTTGTTGACTCATCAGATCAGCATTTGTCTTTGCTTGGTAAAAAGACGGTTCTGTATTTTTATCCAAAAGATAATACGCCTGGTTGTACTGCTCAGGCATGTAATTTGAATGAAAATTTAGATTATTTAGCAGGGAAAGGTTTTCAGGTTATTGGGGTTAGTACTGATTCGAATAAATCACACGATAAATTTATTGCGAAATACCAATTGAAGTTTTCATTGGTTTCGGATGAATCGCAAGATATTGTTAATGCATTTGGTGTATGGGTGGAGAAGTCTATGTATGGAAAAACCTATATGGGCATAGCTCGTACAACATTTATCATCGATGAAAAAGGAATTATAACAGAAATTATCACGAAGGTGGATACCAAAAATCATACGGAACAAATCCACTAATTATATTATGCAAACAATTGAATTACAAAAAGTAGCTTCTCAGGTTCGCCGGGATATTTTACGTCAGGTGCATGGATGCCAATCAGGACATCCAGGAGGATCACTGGGATGTACGGATTTATTGGTGGAATTATATTTTAATTCCATGACTTTGAAAACCGATGCTTCAGGAAAAGTGGTATTTCAAATGGATGGTTTAAATGAAGATGTTTTCTTCCTTTCAAACGGTCATATTTCACCGCTTTTATATAGTGTCTTAGCTCGTCGGGGATATTTTCCTGTTGCTGAGTTAGCTAGCTTTCGTAAATTAAATACACGTTTGCAAGGTCACCCAACACCACATGAGCATCTAGAAGGTATCCGTATTGCCTCAGGTTCTTTAGGTCAAGGTTTGAGCGTAGCAATTGGTGTAGCTCAAGCTAAAAAGCTTAATGGTGATTCATCGATTGTTTACTGTCTCATGGGAGATGGTGAGCAAAATGAAGGTCAGGTTTGGGAAGCAGCTATGTATGCGCCTCATCACCAAGTTAACAACTTGATTGCTTTCATTGATGAAAATGGCCAACAGATTGATGGCCCTACCGAGAAGGTGATGAATAACTTAGATTTAGAAGCTAAGTACAAAGCTTTTGGATGGCAAGTTTTGCGCGTAGATGGGAATGACATGGCATCCATTACTGCAATCATAGCAGAAGCAAAACAACTGTTAAATAATAATAAGCCAGTCATGGTAATCATGAAAACAGAAATGGGAGCAGGTGTTGATTTTATGATGCATAGTCATAAATGGCATGGTGTAGCTCCTAACGATGAGCAATTAGCAACGGCTTTAGGTCAATTAGAAGAAACATTGGGAGATTATTAATCAATAGAAATGGCATTATTTACTTACGAAACAAAAAAAGACACACGTTCAGGCTTTGGTGCTGGAATGGAATATTTAAGCCTTCATAATCCCAAGGTTGTTGCACTATGCGCGGATTTAATTGGTTCATTAAAGTTAGAAGCTTTTATTAAAAATTCCCCAGAACGTTTTTTTCAAACGGGTATCGCGGAAGCTAATATGATTGGTTTGGCAGCAGGTCTTTCTATTGGTGGTTATATTCCTTATGCGACAACCTTCGCAAATTTTGGAACGGGTCGAGTATATGATCAAATTCGTCAATCGGTGGCCTATTCAGGTAAAAATGTTAAAATTGCCTGTTCACACGCGGGTTTAACGTTAGGCGAAGACGGTGCGACACACCAAATTTTGGAAGATATTGGATTAATGAAAATGCTTCCAGGGATGGTGGTCATTAATCCTTGTGACTATAATCAAACGAAAGCTGCAACAATCGCAGTAGCGGAATACGAAGGTCCCGTTTATTTGCGTTTTGGACGTCCGGTAGTACCTGTATTTACCCCTGAAAACCAAACTTTTGAAATTGGTAAAGCGGTACATTTAATTGAGGGAAGTGACGTAAGTATCTTCGCGACGGGTCATTTGGTTTGGGAAGCTATAATTGCGGCTGAAATGCTTCAAGAAAAAGGTATTTCTGCGGAAGTTATCAATATTCATACAATTAAACCGTTGGATACAAAAGCAATTCATGCGTCTGTGGCTAAAACAGGTTGTTTAGTTTCCGCAGAAGAGCATCAAATTAATGGGGGTTTAGGTGATTCTATTGCACAATATTTAGCATTGAATTTGCCAACTCCTCAGGAATTTGTGGGTGTAAATGATTCATTTGGTGAATCTGGTAAACCTGCTGATCTAATGGAAAAATACGGATTGAATGCGCAAGCAATTGTTGAGAAATCAATCAAAGCAATAGCTAGAAAAAAAGTTAATTAAAAAGGATATCCGATACCGATATTAAATTCAATTGGGTTCTCCCCACTACTAAGTGTAGTTTTTGGGAGGACCCATTTTTCATTTTTAGCATTGGCTGGATTGATTACCTTGGACGCTAAATCTAGGCGTAGAAGGAAATAATCAAAGTCCCAACGAATACCAAAACCTGTCCCTACTGCAATCTCATCGAAAAAAGAATTCAATTGGAATGTGCCGATGGTGTTCATTTGACCATGGTCGACATTCCAAATATTACCAGCATCTACGAAAAAGGCGCCATTTATTTTACCCAAGAATTGTACAATTGGAAAGCGGTATTCAATGGAACTTTCTAATATCATACTGCCGGGCTGTTCGATTAAATTATTATAAGTATTGTATCCCCCAGGGCCAAGTCTTCTCGGTTTCCATGCGCGAATACTACTAGGCCCGCCTATAAAAAAATTCTTTTCATAAGGTAACTCATAGTTATTTTCACTACTGTAAGCATAGGCTATACCTCCATTAAATTTAAAGGCCAATTGGCTTTTTTGTCTTTTACCGAGTAGATAATATTTTCGGTAATCAAGATTGATTCGTAGATAGCGGTAAAATTGAATATCTTGATTACTCGAAAACATGTTTTCTATAAAAGATATTCGCTTGTTACCCAGTAGATTCAAACTTGTTCCTCCCGACTCTAAATTAATGAGAAATGATTCGCCATTCACCAACTTATTGCTTGGTAAAAACGAACGGTAGTTGTATTGGAAATTGATGCTTGATACGAAGCTAGGGTTGAAACTTCTATATAGATTATTTCCTTTCAGCCGTAGTTCTTCTAAATAGCTTTTAAACGATGCAGACGTAGGTGTTATGGGGTAATTCGTGTTTAGTAAGTTTAAATCAACCAGAGACAGTTGAAAAAATTTATTATTGGATTTTTTCCAATTATACCGTTGAAATATTTTGGCATTTGTTCGTATATACTCAGGTCGATCAATATAATCATACCCAATACCTATTTGAGTTTGCGAGGCCGTTAAGGATTCTTTCCAACGATCTAAGCTTTTAGGTATATAAAGGGAAGGAAGGTTTAGCGTGGTACTTAAATTTAATTCTAAATTTTTACGAGTTGTTTCGGTATTAATAAAACCCGTTTGTGCCTCAAAACCAATCCTACCTGTAAAATCTAGATAATCTAAATAAGAAAATACCGATCTTATCTTAAATGAATTCGTTATAAAGGGACCCGGAATTCCCCTAAAGACACTACCACCAAGTTCCGATGAAAACGTGTATTTATTGTTTTTTACCAAATCAATGGTAGGAGTGACCTTGTTGGCCAATGTATCAAAATTTACATTAACTGTTTTGAATTGATCAGTTGCATAAATGTTTAAAAGCGACTGATTGACTTTATCAAGCGAATAGATTTCACCTTCTCGTATATTGACTATTCGCTTTAATTGATTGGAATTAATCGTTTTCTTTATCCAAGTAGATGATTCATTATTTTGATCGATGGAACTCTCATTGATTCTTAATTTACCAAAACGGTAGACGCGATCGTATCGTCTTGAATCCACATTTGCATACCCAAATGCAGGAATTTTATAGATCAAGGATATACTTTTTAAACTAGTATCTACTAAGTCATTAATATGTAGTCCTACGACGTCGGGATTAAAATAAAAATAGCCTTTGTTTCTAAAAAAGGTAACAATATTTGATTTTTGAATATTAAGTGCCTCAATCGATAGGGGCATGTTTAACTTAATTAAACTTGTTCTTTGGAGGTATTCTTGCAATGAACTTGCTAATTGCGGATTATCTACTAAAATCGAATCCTTCGTTGAAAAGAGACTTTGATTACCTTCCTGAATAGTGAAATTGACTTGTAATGCCTTGTTTAAATTAATTACTTCATATTGAATAATCGCTTTTAAAAATCCTTGCTTGCGATAATACTGCTGTAGATTGGACTTAATCGCAGTTAATTCAATTGTGTCTAATTTAACGGGTACGCGTTTAAAAAATTGGATCGAAGCTTGCTTTTGGCCTAGTGAATCAATTTTTAGTCGCTTTTGGGCTAGAAAAGAATTTAATTTAATGTAGAAAAAAGACTTATTACTTTCTTTTAATCCACTTATATTTGTCTTAATGTCTTCGGTTGACTGAATTTTATTTCCTTTGATTGTAATTTTGTGAATTGTATTTGCAGGCAATTGATAGGTATTAACCGATTGACAGGCGTTTAACGTAATCCATAGAATGACAAACAATACAGCGTATACCTTTTTCACAATTTCTGAATGCTAACGAATAGACAAATAAAGTTAATTAATTCCCTACATTCTAAAAAGGGACGTATTGATAATCAATTATTTTTAGTAGAAGGTGAAAAGGCTGTGATGGAATTGATCGATTCGTCAATTTCTGTTGAGTTTGTCGTCATTACCGATGCCTTTGCTTCAAAATATGAGCGTTCATTCAAACATACGGAGTTGTATATTGAGGATGAAGAGCTTGTGACAAAACTATCGACACTCGTTACCAATGCATTTGGATTCGCCGTTGTATCAATGGACCAATTTATCTCAGCTTTTGCGTTCAACAAGCAGCCAACTGTGGTATTAGATGGAATTCGTGATCCAGGTAATTTGGGGACAATTATTCGTATTTGCGATTGGTATGGAGTTGATCAAATCGTATTATCACCGGATTGCACAGAATATTTCAATCCTAAAGTGATTGCAGCATCTATGGGATCATTTGCGCGCGTTAAATTCCAATATATGGAGTTGGCTGATCTTTTTGAACAGAACCCAGATATTCCTACGTATGGAGCCTTGCTAAACGGAGATGATATTCATGCCATTAAATTTCCGGAGGTTTGTTTCCTGCTATTTGGAAATGAATCCAATGGGATAAGGCCTGAAAACATATCCTATATTTCTAAAAAAGTGACAATCCCAAGATATGGTTTGGCGGAATCACTGAATGTTGGTATATCTACAGCTGTATTTTTAGATAATTTAAGGCGGAATTAATTTTCCTCGCTAAGGTATTTTTCGATAAAATGATGCGCTACGTAGAGTAGGGGGGTAAATAAGATCGCGATAAAGAATTTGTAGAGATAATTATTTAAGGACACATTCATCCATTGGCCAAATGTCCAATTTCCAAATAAATAAAATGCCACACCTATTACGAGAAAACTATCTAACAATTGGGATATCAGCGTAGATCCTGTTGCTCGTAACCAGATCATTTTATGACCTGTTTTGGCTTTTATTCGTTCGAAAATAAGGGCATCAGCAATTTGGCTTACTAAAAAAGCTAGTAATGAGCCACAAATAATTCCTAGTCCTTGGCGGAAAATCCGACTAAAAGCTTGATTTATGTCAAAGTTTGAATCCCCTTTATTGGAGTCGATCCAAAAATCAGCGGGTACTAATAAAGTTGCTAAGTAGATTATGATAAACGAATAGGCAATAAAACCAGCTGTGGTAAATGAGATAAAGCGAACGCCTTTCTTTCCAAAGTAGTCGTTAATAATGTCCGAAACAATGAATACGATAGGCCAATTCAAAGCGCCCGCCGTTTGATTTAAATCCCAAAATGTACCCCAAGAGGTAGCCAAATGTAAAGGATTAAACCCTAAACTCTTTTCAATACTGACGATTTTGACCCCAATAATTTCAGCAATAATGGCATTGGTTAAAAATATACCGAATAGGAATATAAATAACTTTTGTCTGCGAGAAAATTGGTTAAATATCATATACGATGGTTATCGAAATGTAGGGCAATTTTATCTAAGGCAACTGTTAGCTGTTCTACATGCGGAAGAAAAACAATCCTGAAATGGTCTTTATCGTTAAAATTAAAGCCTTGTCCACCTACAACTAAGATTTTTTGTTCCTCCAAAAGTGACATGACAAAATGATTGTCATCTTCAAAATCGAATTGATTTAAATCAAATTTAGGGAATAAATACAAGGCTCCATTCGGTTTAACACAACTCACACCGGGTATGGCATTTAACTTTTCGTGAGCTAAATTCATTTGGCGTGCTAATCGACCAGAAGGTAAAACAAGGTCGTTAATTGATTGATAACCACCAAGAGCGGTTTGAATACCCACCTGCGTGATCACATTGGCACAGAGGCGTGTACTAAATAAGAAGTTCAGACCTTCGATATAGCTTTTCGCTTTATGTTTTGCGCCGGTTAAAATCATCCAGCCGCCTCTAAAACCAGCGGCGCGATAATTTTTGGATAGTCCACCCATCGTACAAATCAAAATTTCATCACTCAGACCTGCGGCTGAATGGTGAATATTTTCGTCATAGAGGATCTTATCATAAATTTCATCAGCAAATAATAGCAGTTTATGCTTTTCGGCTAATTTGACGATGTTATCTATTGTTTCCTTTGTATATACTGCTCCCGTTGGATTATTGGGATTAATAATAACTAAGGCTTTGGTTTTACTTGTGATTTTGGATTCAATATCTGCAATGTTTGGATTCCAATCAGATTCCTCATCGCATTGATAATGGACAGCTTTTCCTCCGGCCAAACCCACAACGGTTGTCCATAAAGGGTAATCGGGCGAAGGAATTAATACTTCATCATCAGCATTCAAAAGTGCTGTTAAAACGAGTGATATAAGTTCACTAACACCATTTCCAATATATATATCTTCGATCAAAATGTTTTTGACACCTTGATTTTGATAATATTGCATAACTGCTTTGCGAGCTGCAAATAATCCTCTTGAGTCCACATAACCTTGAGCACTCCTGATATTGACAATGATATCATGTACTATTTCATCTGGAGTTTCAAATCCAAAGGCTGCAGGGTTTCCAATATTTAATGAGGTAATTTTGTAACCCTGGTTTTGCAAAGCAATAGCCTTCTCATAAACAGGACCTCTAATCTCATATTTAAGATTATCTAAGCGAGAACTTTTGTATATATCCATCAAATTGTAATAGAATTGTAAAAATAGTGATTTACTTTTGATTGTTACTTGGCATTCCCAATGATTTTTATGAACAATACAATCTTATTTGTGTTTCTATTTATTCTAAGTTTACTTGTTCAATACATCCGATATCGGCGTATTTCAAGAAACCAATTCAATGTCTCCGCTTTATTAATCATAAAGTTTTTGATTCGCTCACTTACCTTATGTTCTTTTCTCGTAGTCCTAAAATACAGTACGATTTATACCTCTCAGTTCTCAGATACTTCCAAAGCTATTTTTGTCATCAGCACAAAGAATCATCATTCGAATTTTAAACTTTCCGTAGATGATCAAGTAAATATTAGTTCAAGAATTCCTGAATTTAAATACAAACAATTGGAATTGTGGTTACATAATACAAGCACAGACCAATACTTCGTTTATGTACCCAAAACCTCCGAAAAGACCTTTTTGCATTTGTTGGAAATTGATCGAATGAATGAAATTAAGCCTCACCAACTTCTTGTGATTCCAAAGTCTATTCAAGGGGCATCTAATCGAATTGAAATGTATCAGGGTCTCGGAAATGAATGGAAACGAAGTGACCCCAATCAAGACAATTTTAATTTTTTCGAATTAATTAATTACGAAAACGATTTGGTTTCGCCTTATTTGGTTCATTATTTATTAATTTTGATCTGTATCTTACTCGCATTTGATTTAGGTATTAAATATCGAATCTTGAAAATTTAACAGTGTTTACAACTTACTTTTATATTTTGGTTTTGATTTTTCAGTCATTATTTGCTGATAGTAATTTTGGATACAACAATGAGGTTAAATTGGTCAATGATTTTGTTAATCATCATGAGTATGCTTCTGCTTACCGTTTAACAAGATCGATGGAGCGCAAAAGTATATTTACCAATAACGATATTGCTCGAATGCAGCGGAGTTTGACAATCAAGGTAAATCCCAAATTATTTAAAGCAAATTACAGCCCGAGGTCCATCTCAGATTACGTACTAAAATCTTTAGTGCTGTTTCAGAATCATGCGTTTTCTGAAGCACTTTCATTTAGTCGTAATAGCTTACAACAGGTAAGTACATCGGATTCATTGATTAAAATTTACGAGTTAGTTGCTACAAAGTCACCAGAAATTATTTTTGAAAGAAATAAAGTCAACCCTAATCAATCCATAAAAAAAATTAGATTTAACGAAGCAATGAATTTGTTAGATCTGATGAAACGAAAAGAAAAAACGTTGTTTTAATTAACTATTATGTCAAATCAAGCTCTAGAATTTCCTGGTCAACAATCATTTTATCGTGGTAAAGTGCGCGATGTATATTCTTTTGGGAAACATCTATTAATGATAACATCTAATCGTATTTCAGCTTTTGATGTTGTCTTACCTCGTGAAATACCCTATAAAGGTCAGGTTCTCAATCAAATAGCGTCCTATTTTCTTCATTCAACAGATGATATAGTTAAAAATTGGCTTATCGTTTCTCCAGCCCCCAATGCTTCTTTTGGACTTGCCTGTGAACCTATACCCATCGAAATGGTTATACGTGGCTATTTAGTCGGCCATCTCTGGCGAGAATATAAAGCGGGAAAAAGAGTTGTTTGTGGTGTTCAATTACCCGACGGATTAAAGGAAAACCAAAAACTTCCAGAACCCATTATAACGCCAACGACCAAAGCGAGTGAGGGACATGATGAAGATATTTCGATTGCTGAAATTCTTGAAAAAGGTATCGTTTCAAAAGTAACGATGGATGAACTTTGCGAAAAGACCTATGCTTTGTTTGAGCGAGGCCAACAAATGGCTGATGAAAAAAATCTTATTTTGGTTGATACTAAATACGAATTTGGTTTTTACGAAGGCGAAATTATGCTAATGGATGAAATTCATACGCCTGATTCGTCGCGATATTTTTACAAGCAACCCTATCAGGCTTTATTTGAAGCAGGACAAGCACAAAAACAATTGTCAAAAGAATTTGTCAGAGAATGGCTCATTGCTAATAATTTCCAGGGTAAAGAAGGTCAAACCATGCCCGTAATTAGTGATGAATTTGTTAATCAAATCTCGGAACGTTACATATTGCTTTATGAGGAGATCACTGGAAAGAAATTTGTAAAAGAAGCCTTACCTCAGAATTATACAGAATATATTTTTAAACAAATCGCAACATTACTTTAATATGTCAACGAAAATTTACCAACTAGAGCAAAATGAAAGTTATGCCTTAATTGAGTGGTTAGGAGAGGATTTAGTGCAAGAAAATTATGAAGAGTTAGAAACCGCTGTACGTTTGCTTTTTAAAAAGGATTATGGCAATATGATTTTAAACGTAGCCAAAATTAATCAGTTGGACGGTTTTGGTGTTTCTGCTATACGAAAGGCAACCAAAATTTGTACAAACGAACTAGGTTTATTTGTTGTCGTTTCAAAAAATGAGGAAATAACCGAGCGATTGGATCAGGCAAAAATTGAAAATTTGACCATCATGAATACGGTCAAAGAAGGAGTAGATGCCATCTATTTAAATGACTTGGAAAATGATTTCGAAGATGAATCTGATGCGAATACGGATGAATTTGGGATCGATGGTAGTGACTACGGGGATGATTATTAGTCAAAAATTGGATTATTCGAGGAATAACTATATCTCAAAAGTGATATTTTGATATTCAGTAGATTATTTTGCAATAATTGATTTTAGCCAAATTTATTTTTAGTTAAATTTGAAATATGTGGGTATTCTATTGAATTATTGATTACAATAGAATTTTCCAGGAAGTGTAAGTTTAAAATTTTTGTTAGAATAATTATATAACATGATGAATAACATTGCCGGAGAGGGTCTTTACAGGAAAGAATTTGAACATGACGCCTGTGGTATTGGATTTGTTGCCAGTATGAAAGGGATTAAATCTCATCGTATTGTTCAAGATTCCATTACTATGTTGATTCGTATGGATCACCGTGGTGCATGTGGTTGTGATCCTAATTCTGGCGATGGGGCAGGAGTACTGTTACAAATCCCACATGAGTTTTTAATCGAAGAAACGCGTAAACTAGGATTTTCATTACCCGCACCAGGACATTATGGGGTTGGTATGATTTTCTTCCCTAAGAATGATGTTCTTATTAAAGAATGTAAAGAGGTTATTGAGCGTAAGGCCAAAAAATTAAATCTTCGTTTGATAGGTTACCGTGAGGTTCCTGTTGATAACGGCGACATTCAAGGAGCAGATTCAGGTAAGGCGGAGCCGTCTATTCAGCAATTGTTTATTGAGCGTCCTGAGACATGTCAAACTGAAATTGATTTTGAGCGTAAATTGTATGTTTTCCGTCAATACGTTACACGTTTACTCAATGAAACAATCCCAAGCTTAGAAAATAAATTTTACTTTACTTCGCTGTCTTGTCGGACGATTATCTATAAAGGTATGTTGACAACCATGCAAGTTCCTGGTTATTTCAAGGATTTGCATGAAGAAAATTTTACGTCGGCATTAGCAATTGTGCACTCTCGTTTTTCTACTAATACTTTTCCAGAGTGGAAATTGGCTCAGCCTTTCCGTTTTATCGCACACAACGGAGAAATCAATACGGTAAAAGGAAATTCCTCGTGGATGCAGGCTCAATCAGCACTGTTCTCCAGTAAATATTTTTCGCAAGAAGAATTAGATATGATTCTTCCGGTTTGTAGTTTAGGTCAATCTGATTCTGCTATTTTAGATAATGCCATTGAGTTATTGTATTTGAGTGGTCGATCTTTACCGCACGTTATGATGATGTTGATACCTGAGGCATGGGATGGCAATGATAGCATGGCGGATTACAAACGTGATTTTTACGAATATCATGCTGCCATGATGGAGCCGTGGGATGGACCTGCTAGTATTTCGTTTACGGATGGTAAGATGATTGGTGCTACATTGGATCGAAATGGTTTACGTCCATCTCGTTATTGGGTAACAGCGGATGATCATGTGATTATGGCTTCAGAAGCTGGTGTTTTGGACTTAGATCCATCGACGATTGTATCGAAGGGACGTTTGCAACCCGGTAAAATGTTTGTCGTGGATATGGAGCAAGGACGTATTATCCCGGACGAAGAGTTGAAGGAGACGATTTGCCAACAACAGCCTTATGGTCAATGGTTGCGTGAAAATAAAATTCGAGTAGAGGATTTACCTGAGGCAGGAAGTGAATATCGCCAACCTAAAGCTGTGGAGTTGATTTCACGCCAACAAATATTTGGTTTTACCACGGAAGATATTCGGGTTGTATTAGCTCAAATGGCTGAAACAGGTAAAGAAGCTTTAGGTTCCATGGGAATTGATACACCATTAGCGGTGTTGTCAGACAAAGCACAGCATTTATCGTCCTACTTTAAGCAATTATTTGCACAAGTAACCAACCCGCCAATTGACCCTATTCGTGAGCGGATGGTTATGTCTTTATTGACAGATATTGGAGGTCTTTCCAACTTGTTGGAAGAAGGCCCGAATCATTGTAAGCAGATTGAAATTCAGCAGCCCGTATTGCGCAATAAAGAAGTTGAAAAGATACGTTGGATCGATCATGAGAATTTTCAAACGAAGTCGATTCACATGACTTTCCGTGCCAATGGGGAGGAAGGAAAATTGCAAAAGGCTTTAGAGCGTATTTGCCAATATGCAGAAGATGCTGTGGATGATGGCTATTCAATTATTTTATTAACCGACCGTGGTATTGATTCCTCGCATGCTCCTATTCCAAGTTTGTTGGCCTTGGGTGCAGTGCATAATCACTTGATTCGTACGAAAAAGCGTGCCAAAGTTGGGATAATTGTTGAGGCTGGTGATGTATGGGAGACCCATCATTTTGCGACGTTAATTGGTTATGGAGCTTCGGCAGTAAACCCATATATGGCATTTGAGACAATCCGTGCGATGAAGGAGACTAACTTAGTCGACCAATCATTATCGTATGAAAAGCTAGAGTATAATTACATTAAAGCTGTTAATGGGGAATTGTTAAAGATTTTCTCAAAAATGGGTATCTCAACTTTACAATCTTATCAAGGAGCGCAAATCTTTGAAATACTTGGAATTGGGAAAGAAGTTGTAGATATGTATTTCACTGGCTCAATTAGCCGTATTAATGGAATTGATTTAGATACCATTGCCAAAGAGGCTTTGGTGAAACACCAAGCTGGATATGAATTATTGAAGTCTGAGTATCCTAAACTAGAAGTAGGTGGTATTTATCAATGGAAGCAACGTGGGGAAGAGCATTTGTTCAATCCAGCAACCATTCACTTGTTGCAGCAGGCCACAAAGTTGAATGATTATTCGGTTTATAAGAAATATGCTAAGATCATAGATGATCAAACCAAAAAGGCGATTACACTTCGAGGATTACTACGATTTAAATCAGCACAATCTATTTCGATTGATGAGGTAGAGCCGATTGAAAACATCTTGAAGCGTTTCGCCACAGGGGCAATGTCATTTGGTTCCATTTCGTATGAAGCACATACGACATTAGCTATCGCGATGAATCGTATTGGAGGAAAATCAAATACCGGAGAGGGTGGAGAAGATCCTATCCGTTTTGAGGCGATGGCCAATGGCGATTCCATGAATTCGGCGATTAAGCAGGTAGCCTCGGGTCGATTTGGTGTAACGGCCAACTATCTTACGAATGCCAAGGAATTGCAAATTAAAATGGCGCAGGGTGCCAAGCCGGGTGAAGGAGGACAATTACCAGGCCATAAAGTGGATGATTGGATTGGTAAAACACGTCATTCTACACCAGGAGTAGGTTTGATTTCACCTCCTCCGCATCATGATATTTACTCGATCGAAGATTTAGCTCAATTAATCTTTGATTTGAAGAATGCAAATCGAGCGGCTAGAATCTCTGTTAAGTTAGTATCGGAAGCTGGTGTGGGTACTATTGCTGCGGGTGTAGCTAAGGCGCATGCGGATCATATCTTAATCGCAGGTTATGATGGAGGTACGGGAGCTTCGCCTTTGTCGTCTATTCGTCATGCAGGTTTACCATGGGAACTGGGTCTAGCTGAGACACATCAAACTTTGGTTAAAAATAAATTGAGGGGTCGCGTTACGGTACAAACCGATGGTCAAATTAAGACAGGTCGTGATATCGCCATTGCTGCATTGTTAGGTGCTGAGGAGTTTGGGGTAGCAACGGCTGCTTTGGTTACAGCGGGTTGTATAATGATGCGTAAATGTCATTTAAATACATGTCCTGTAGGTGTGGCCACTCAAAATCCGGAGTTACGTGCACTTTACACGGGTAAACCGGAAGATGTTGTCAATCTTTTCCATTTCTTAGCACAAGATATGCGTGAGATTATGGCAGAATTAGGATTTAAGACATTGGATGAAATGGTTGGTCGGGTAGATTTGTTAGAAATGACTGATTTATCTAATCACTGGAAATTTAAACATGTAGATTTATCCCCAATTTTATCTCCTGCCTTGCGTGAGGAAGGTGTAGCCGTTGTCAAGTCAGAGGATCAAGACCATGGACTTGAAGAACAATTGGATTGGAAAATATTGGAATTAGCTAAAGATGCCATTGCAAATCAAAACCCTGTTTTCGGTGAGCTTCCCATCATTAACGTAAATCGTTCAGTAGGTACAATCATTTCTAATGAGATTACGAAAAAGTATGGGGAGAAAGGGTTACCGGTTGATACCATACACATGAAGTTTAAAGGAACTGCAGGTCAATCTTTTGGTGCGTTTTCCGTGAAGGGGTTAAAATTGGAGATTGAAGGGGATGCTAATGACTATATTGGTAAAGGTATGTGTGGGTCTACCATTGTGGCATATCCTTCTGAATTAGCTAAGTTTAATGCGTCAGAAAATAGTATTGTCGGAAATGTAAGTTTCTATGGAGCTACATCAGGCGAGGCCTATTTAGCGGGAATGGCTGGAGAGCGTTTCTGTGTTCGTAATTCAGGCGCCAAAGTAGTCGTAGAAGGAATTGGAGATCACGGATGTGAGTATATGACTGGAGGTTTAGTGGTTATTTTGGGATCAACTGGACGAAATTTTGGAGCGGGTATGTCGGGCGGTGTTGCCTACATTTTAGATGAAAAGAATGATTTTGAATCGAAGGTTAATCGCGAGATGGTTGAGATAACGGAATTGACACAAGAAGATATTTCTATTGTAAAAATGTATGTTGAAAAACATGTTGAATTAACCAATTCAATGAAAGGCAAATCTATTTTAGATAATTTGTCTTCTTCGTTAAGTCTATTCAAAAAAGTATTGCCTGTGGATTATCGCAATGCATTGTCATCGAGAAATTTAACTATTTCGGATGTATTGAATGACAAGGATCGTGTTTATCAAGATATTCAAATTGAATTAAAAAAATAGTAAAATGGGGAAGCCAACCGGATTTTTAGAAGTTGATCGGAAAGTAGCGTTAAAACGTCCAGTTTCGGAGCGTGTTAATGATTACAAAGAAATAGAATTATTAGCGACGGCAAACGAAACGGAGTCTCAGGCGAGTCGGTGCATGGACTGTGGTACACCATTTTGTCACAATGGATGTCCATTGGGAAATATTATACCTGAATTCAATGATGCAGTATACGAGCAAAACTGGAAATATGCATTTGAGATATTAGTTTCGACAAATAATTTTCCTGAATTCACCGGTCGTATTTGTCCGGCACCATGTGAATCAGCTTGCGTTTTAGGCATTAATAAGCCTGCTGTAGCTATTGAAATGATTGAGAAATCAATTATCGAAAAGGCGTATTCAGAAGGATGGGTTATACCTCAAATTCCGGCCAAGCGCAGTGGCAAAAATGTTGCTGTTATTGGTTCAGGACCAGCGGGTTTAGCTGCTGCGAGTCAATTAAACAAAGCTGGACATACTGTTACTGTTTTTGAAAGAGCTGACCGTATTGGTGGATTACTACGATTTGGAATTCCTGATTTTAAATTAGATAAGACGATTATCGACCGCCGTGTTTCTGTCATGGAAAAGGAAGGTATTGTATTCCAAACGAATGCAAATATTGGTCAAGATATTAAATTAAGTAAGTTACAACAGGAATTTGATGCAATCGTATTAGCTACGGGTTCTACTACACCGCGACTGATTCAAGCGAAAGGAAATGATGCGATTGGAATATATCCAGCCATGGAATTTTTGTCCCAACAAAATAAGCGAGTTTCAAATATTGAAGTCGTTAAAAACCATAAAGGTGAAGTTTATTCTTCAGGGGATATTTTAGCAACAGGTAAAAATGTTGTCGTTATTGGTGGGGGAGATACAGGATCAGATTGCGTAGGTACATCGAATCGTCATAAGGCTAAGTCTATTACACAAATTGAGGTAATGCCTAAACCTCCGGTAGGCCGAGCAGAAAATACGCCTTGGCCTAATTGGCCAAATATGCTTCGTACTTCCACATCGCATGAGGAAGGTGCGGAAAGGTTATGGTCAATTTCTTTACAGGAATTTGTAAAAAATGAGAAAGGTGAATTGAAGGGACTAATAATCGGCGATATTTCATACAAAAATGTCGATGGCAAGTTAGAACAAGAAATAACAAACATTCGAGAAATACCTTGTGAGTTAGCGCTAATTGCAGCTGGATTTTTACATACGGATCATTCGAATTTAATGGAGGAGTTCAAAGGACAAGGAGGTTTATTAGATGAGCGAGGAAATATTTCTGCTAATCCATCTTATAAGACGCTGGTAGACAAAGTGTTTACTGCTGGTGATGCACGACGTGGTCAATCCTTAGTAGTTTGGGCGATATCCGAAGGAAGGGAAGCGGCCAGACAAGTTGACTTAGAATTAATGGGTAAAACGGCTTTGCCTGGTAAAGCTGTGTCTGTTTTTGATTTATAATTAATTTGTTTTTTTTGCCAGATATTTGGCATCTTAAATAAATAATCTTATTTTTGTACTCTCTTAAATGCTAGGAGAGATGCCTGAGAGGCCGAAAGGACATGTTTGCTAAACATGCGTACTGGAAACGGTACCGAGGGTTCGAATCCCT
>Ga0228701_1000455_pt1 | contig 34575 bp, 28 predicted proteins | sample McNCre117_Aug_MG_2_FD_178017 | JGI IMG/M metagenome (GOLD analysis project Ga0228701, IMG submission 178017) | Freshwater microbial communities from McNutts Creek, Athens, Georgia, United States - 11-17_Aug_MG | ecosystem: Environmental > Aquatic > Freshwater > Creek | place: USA: Georgia... | reverse complement strand
CCAGTACCGACTGACCAACTGGACAGGTTGCATGGACCGATTTAAGATGGTAATTTGGTAGCTGAAATAATATTGATAGGGACGCTGTATCTCAATATCCGGGATATGGGTGACAACGACATCAATGAATATTTCGGGTAATGCTTGCAAGGACATGTTAGGGCTTATGACAAATGATGGTGTAAAATTACAGGATTTACTGCACAATGATTGGAAATCCATCTTGAAATCTAGTTTGGCGTCCGACAATTTTCAGAAATTATCGAATCGTGTCGCGGAAGCTTATTCCCAAGAATCTGTTTATCCACCCCAAGAGCAGCTATTCCAAGCGTTTCAGTTATGTTCCTATCAAGAAACACGTGTGGTTATTCTAGGTCAGGACCCTTACCATGGTCCTGGACAGGCGCATGGCTTGAGTTTTTCGGTTCCCACTGCTTGCCCATTTCCTCCTTCGCTAAAGAATATTTTTAAGGAATTGTACACGGATTTGGGGATTATGCGTGTTTCGGGAGATTTGAGTGATTGGGCTGCTCAAGGTGTTTTGATGTTGAATACATCGTTGACTGTTCGATCCGGAGAGGCAGGTTCACACGCTAAATTAGGTTGGTTGGAGTTTACGAAAGCTGTTCTCTCGGCCTTGAATGCCCATGAAAAACCAATTGTGTTTCTTTTATGGGGTAATCATGCGCAACAGTTTTCTTCCATGATCACGGAACCCAAACACCTGATGCTGACCTCGGCGCATCCTTCACCACTATCTGCGAATCGGGGTGGTTGGTTCGGATCTCGCCATTTTTCAAAGACGAATGACTTTTTAGTCTCTCAAGGTTTACAACCCATTCTTTGGGCTTAAAGGCGTCTCAATTGGCTCGGGAAATACACAAATTTTTTAGGGAATTCTTCTAAGAAGAACGTGGAGATCAAAGTTTCAATGGATTCTTTTCTTCTTTCTTCACTTTCCGGAATAAGGCATTGGATGGAAAAGCCTTTTGAATCGGGTTCTTGGTGGGAGGAAATTTCGAACACATGTGCTTGCTCGATGAAATCCCATTGATTTAATTCGGGAACAAGGTGTTGCGTTAGCGCTTTGATGGCTTGTTCTTCGATGGCATTCTCCACGAAGATGGATATGTTGTATTGGATCATGGTTTTAAAGTCTTTTGTGCCAACGCTTGGTACATAATTTCTGCCGTGTGGAAGCCCTCTTTGTCGATGCCATCTTTGATTTGGTGACGGCAAGAAGTCCCATTCATCGCAATAATGGTATTGCGTTTGGTGGCTAATAGGCGAGGGTAGAGCACCAGTTTGGCGATTTGTTGGGATAAAGGATAGTGTTTCTTTTCGTATCCAAAGGATCCTGCCATGCCGCAGCACCCCGTAGGTAATAATTCAACTTCGTAATTCGCCGGGAATTCGAGCACCTGTCTTGTTGAGCTAATACCAGCGATTGATTTCTGGTGACAATGGCCATGGAGTACAATCTTTTCCGATTTATCCGTGAAGGCAGTTTTCTCGATGCGTCCTGCTTTGATTTCCCTCAATAAGAATTCATCGATCAACAGGCAGTTTTCTTTTAATTTCAATGCATCGGCTCTTTGGTCTTCTTCGACCAATTGTGGAATTTCATCTCGAAAACTTAAGATCGCACTGGGTTCAATGCCAATGAAAGGATGTTCTGTCGAAATCTTTTCGTGAAGAAATGATACGTTGGTTTGGGCTAATTTTTTAGCGAAGGCCAACATTCCTTTGGAGATATAACTCCGACCGCTGATGATTTGCGATGGAATTTTCACTCCATAGCCCAATTCATTTAAAAGTAAGACAGTTTTCTTTCCGAGCTCTACTTCGTTGAAATTGGTGAACTCATCCGCGAAAAGGTAAACAAAGCCTTTCTCAAAATTATCTTGTGATTTTTTCTTCGAATATTTTTTGAACCAAGATTCGAGGCTCGTGAAATGTACTTCGGGAATGCTTCGATTCCAAGAGAAGCCCATTAGGCTTTTCACTACGAACGAAGTTCCCGGAAAATTGATGGCTAAATTATAAAGTGGTGCGACATAACTCGCTACTTGTTGGAGTTTTGGGAAGTGCCCTATTAACGATGTACGCCATGGAGTTCCTTTCTGATCGTAATGCTGTTGCCACGTTTCTGCCTTTAGTTTCGCCATATCGACGCCTGATGGACATTCCGTCTGACAACCTTTGCAGGAAAGACATAGGTCCAATACATCCAATAATTCTGGATTTGAATAAGCTTCAGAACCTTGCTCGGTGAGTAATTGTCGAAGCATGTTGGCTCTTCCGCGCGTGCTGTCAGCTTCTTTTTGGCTGGCCATAAAGCTTGGGCACATGGTTCCGCCGCTTAAGGCTGTCTTTTTGCAATCGCCTGACCCTGAACATTTCTCGGCAAGGCCTAAGGGACTGTCAGTGTCTGGATAATGAAAATAGTGTTTTGTGGATTGGCTCGTTTCCTTTTTTCGAAAAGCCTCGTCCATGGGAGGGGTGTCCACGATTTTCCCTGGATTCAGGATATTTTGTGGGTCGAAAAGTTGTTTGATTTCCTTGAATAGGGCATATATTTCAGGCCCCATCATTTGAGGAATGAATTCACCTCGGAGTCTACCGTCGCCGTGTTCACCACTCAAAGAGCCTTGGTATTTCTTTAGTATTTCAACGGTTTCGGCTAATAGTGAGCGGAATAGTGTTTTTCCTTCGTTCGAGTGAATATCGAGAAAGGGTTCAATATGCAATTCGCCGGCGCCAGCATGCGCATAGTAGGCTGCTTGAACGTTGTTTTTTGCTAGAAGATTTTGAATATCAGCCACATAGGCAGGTAAATCTTTCGGCGATACGGCACAATCTTCGATTAAATTAACCGGTTGTTTTAGCCCTTTTAGATTTCGAATTAATCCCAATCCGGCTTTTCGGATATCCCAGCCTTTATTGATTTCGCCTCCATAAAGTACCGGAAAAGCATAGGCTAAATTAGCTTTCTGAACAGCCTCGATGCATGATTTGATCTTTTGATCCAATGCCTCTTGGCTATCTTCTCGGAATTCAACCATGAGCATCGCGGCAGGTTTTCCGTCGATAAAGGCTCGGTCATTTTTGAAGTTGGGGTGATCTTCTGTAAATGAAAGAATAAAATCATCCACTAACTCCGAGGCGGTGGGTTCATGTTCTAATGCTAGAATATTCGCATGTAGCGCATCTTGCAAGGTCGAGCAATGCAAACACAGCATGCCAATAAACGGATTCTTCTCCTCGAGCAAGTTTAATTTAGCGGCATGAACGACAGCTAAAGTTCCTTCGGATCCAGCTAATAATGCCGAAAGATTAAAAGCTTTGCCCTGCGGGTTAAAGGGTTGCATATCGAGCAGTGCATCGAGTGCATATCCGGTGTTGCGTCGTTTTATATCGGATTTAGGAAAGCGATTTCGAATCAAGGTTTGCACCTCGGGATTATTCAGAATTCGATGCAATTCACGGTAAATTTTACCTTCGAGATTCCCTAATGTGGTTTTCTTGTAGAACTCTTCGTTGCTTAAGGGTTCCGTGTGGATTTCGGTGCCATCGGAAAGGATGGCGCGTGTTTCAATTAAGTGGTCCCGCGTCGACCCCCAAACGATGGAATGGAGTCCACAGGAGTTGTTGCCGATCATTCCCCCGATTAATGCACGGTTGGCCGTCGATGTTTCCGGTCCGAAAAATACACCCGCCTCAGCGAGGTGTTTATTTAAATCGTCTCGTACAATTCCGGGCTCGACCCAGACGCTATGTTCTTTTTTATTGAGTTGGATGATTTTCGACATCCGAAGCGACATTTCCATGACGATTCCTTCGCCAACAACCTGTCCGGCTAAAGAAGTTCCCGCTCCACGGGGGATAATACTCGATTTGTGCGAGGCGGCGAATTGGATGAGCCGTTTGATGTCTTTGGAGTTCGCGGGAAGGGCAACCGCTTGGGGTTGCACTTCGTAAACTGAGGCGTCGGTTGCATAGAGGCGTTTGGTTCGACGGGCATCAGCGGAGTCAGTCAAGAAGAGCTCTCCTTCGAAATGGATACTTAATTGCTCGATGTCCCGTTTACTCCAATGCATGTATGTTCGTATTGAGTTTTAAAATTACGAAATCCAATCTTACCAACATATAACCATTCAAAGTTTCTAGCAGTCATTTCATCCGATTGCACAATATCCTTTCATGAATAATCGTAAATTTGAATTCAAACTGAAATCTATGTTTTTTATCAGACAAGTTTACGAGAGTTTTATATTCGCTTATCAAGCTTTACGGTCGAATGTATTGCGGACTACTTTATCTCTTTTAGGGGTTAGTGTGGGTATTTTTGCGATCGTTGCGGTATTCACGGCAGTAGACTCGTTGAACAATAAAATTCGGAAGGAAATTGATTCATTTGCGGGATCGGGTGTGTTGTATGTGGGTAAATGGCCTTGGTTGATGCAAAATAATTATCCCTGGTGGAAATATTTGAATCGCCCGGAGATGAAGTTTACGGAGTATAAGTACTTGAAAGAGCATTTGGAAAATGCGGAAGCGGTGGCGATTATGGATGGCGGAAGAACGGCTAGTGTGAGTAAGGGAAGTAGCAGCATGGATGCTAATCTAACGGGAGCATCTTATGAGTACAATCAAATTACAAGTACGCCGATTCAAGATGGGCGCTACTTTCTTCCTATTGAATCAGAGAATGGATTGTTTGTCTGTATCATTGGTGCCAAAGTGGCGGAAACATTGGTTGATGGTCGTTCGGCGGTGGGTGAAGTGATTAAGTTGAACGGGATCAAATTCATGGTGATTGGGGTGATTGAGAAGAAAGGGGAGGATATGTTGAATTTTGGGGGGACGCCGGATGAAAAGGTGATTATTCCTTATACTACGTTTGCGGCGGTCTTTCAAAAAGATGAACCCGCTCCGGATATTGCGATTAAGGCGTACAAAGAGGATGTGGGTCAAGAAGCTCTGGAGGGAGAAATAATTGGGATGATGCGGAGTCTACGTTCAATCAAGCCCAAGCAAGAAGATAATTTCTCGGTTAATCGATTGGATGGTTTACAAGCTTTTTTCGATGGAATTTTTGCCGCCTTGAATATTGCTGGAGCGCTCATTGCCGGATTTAGTTTGTTGGTCGGTGGATTTGGAATTGCCAACATCATGTTTGTCTCCGTGAAGGAACGGACGAATATTATTGGAATTCAAAAGTCCTTGGGGGCTAAGAATTACTTTATTCTCTTTCAGTTTTTATTTGAGGCAGTATTCTTAAGTCTAATTGGCGGATTGGTTGGAATTGGACTCGTCGTCTTAATTACCTTGATTCCACAGGATGCCTTGCCTTTGAGCTTAACAGCAGGCAATGTGATTACGGGATTGTTTATTTCGAGTTTCATTGGGGTTTTGTCGGGCATCATCCCAGCTTGGGTCGCCGCCAAGATGGACCCGGTAATCGCCATTCGATCAAAATAATGGAAAATAAAAAAGGCCACCCAATCGGATGGCCTTTTTTGATTAGCGCTTTTACCTAGATTGATAAAGTAGCTAAAACGGAATTCATATTACGAACGGCGTCCGCTGATTTGTTGAATGCAGCTTGCTCGTCCTCAGTTAATTTGTAGTCAACGATTTTCTCCCAACCGTTTTTGCCCAATACCACTGGAACACCTAAGCAGATGTCTGATTGGCCGTATTCGCCATCAAGCGATACGCAGCAAGACATGATTTTCTTCTCATCACGAACAATTGCTTCAACCAACGCAGCACCGGCAGCCCCTGGAGCATACCAAGCAGAAGTTCCCAATAAGCCAGTAAGTGTAGCACCACCTACCATCGTATCAGCAGCTACTTTGTCTAATGTTTCAGCATCCAAGAATTGGCTTACTGGAACTCCATTGTACGTTGCTAAACGCTTCAAAGGAATCATGGTTGTATCCCCGTGACCACCGATCACTGTTCCGTGGATATCATTGATAGAAACGTCCATGGCTTTGGCTAAATAGCACTTGAAACGAGCTGAATCTAGGGTTCCACCCATACCGATGATGCGGTGCTTGTCTAATCCAGCAACTGATTTCGCTAAATACGTCATTGTGTCCATTGGATTTGAGATAATCACAATGATTGGATTCTTAGAGAATTTCAAGATGTTTTCCACTACGCTCTTAACGATACCCGCGTTCACACCGATCAATTCTTCACGCGTCATACCTGGTTTACGAGGTAAGCCTGAAGTAATAACCACGACATCGGAATTAGCCGTTTTTGAATAGTCGTTGGTTGAACCAACTAATTTTGTATCAAAACCTAACAAAGAGGCCGTTTGAAACATATCAAGGGTTTTACCTTCGGCAATACCTTCTTTGATATCTAATAACACTAATTCATCAGCTAATTCTTTTCTAGCGATGTTGTCAGCACAAGTTGCACCTACGGCACCTGCTCCTACTACGGTGATTTTCATTGTTTTTATTTTTAGGAATGATTATACTAAAATCGTCGCAAAAATAAGACATAATCGCCAATAATGGAATCTATTTTTAAAATCAATGTGAATCAGGATAGAGTCGTTTCGATATTAGTATCATTTTTGTATATTTAAGGATTAAATGGAGGAAATGGAAACTCAAACAAGCTTTATTGGTCGGATTGTATCATCCAATTATTTTAAGAAAGCGATGGAAAAGGCGGAAGCTGTTTTCTTGAATGACAAATTAGGTATGCTAGGACTTATTCAGAAGTCATTAGTTAAGGTGCAAGAATTGGCTGCGTCTAGCAATATTTCAGTCGTGCGATTGTTAAACCACTATATTGTCTTGTTTAGTGAATTAATTAAAGCTTATGTGGCAGGTACGTACAAGAAATTGCCGGCAATTACGTTAGTAAAAATAGTGGCTGTATTAATTTACTTTATTTCGCCATTTGATTTCATTCCTGATGTGTTACCATTGGTCGGATTTACGGATGATTTGGCCGTTGTTTTGTGGGTGGGAAAATCCATTAAAAATGAATTGGATGAATTTGAAAAACATGTGAATGTTTAACGCCTGAAGAAGGATTATTAAGGACTATTGAATATATTTACAAAATTAAAAAATTGAATACTATGAACATCTCAAGCATATTATTGTTTCTAAACGGTTTAGGTGGTGGCGAATTATTGTTGATCGGCCTAGCAATCTTGTTATTTTTCGGTGGTAAGAAATTACCAGAATTGATGCGCGGTCTTGGAAAGGGTATCCGTGAGTTCCAAGATGCTAAGAATGAAGTAAAAGATCAGATTAATAAAGAATTAGACGAAACGAAGAAATAGACTTCTCGTTTTTGTTTTCAATGCATAGTTGGCCTGCGCCAACTATGCTTTTGTGTTTAAAAAGAATCCCCTTTTTTAATGAATTTAGTTCCTGTTGCCTACTCGGAAATACGTCGAGATTTATTGGCTGGCAAGCGTACTTGTGTGGAGATTGTGCAAGGTCATTTGGACCGAATTTCGGCACATAATGATCAATTAAATGCATTTTTGACAGTTTACGATGAAGAGGCTCTCGCACGCGCGCGTGAGGTCGATGAACGGATTAAAACTGGGAAAGCTGGTATTTTGGCAGGTTTGGTTGTTGGGATTAAAGATTTACTTTGTTTTGAGAATCATCCGAGCCAGGCGGGTAGTCGGATATTGGATGGATTTCAATCCACCTTTTCGTCGACTGCCGTTCAACGGCTTTTAGATGCCGATGCGATTATTATTGGCCGACAAAATTGTGATGAGTTTGGGATGGGATCGACGAATGAGAATTCGGCTTTTGGTCCTGTGTTAAATTTTGCGAATACCGCCCATGTAGCAGGTGGTAGTTCAGGAGGTTCTGCGGTGGCCGTTCAAGCGGGTATGTGTCAGGTTTCTTTGGGAACGGATACCGGTGGTTCGATTCGTATGCCGGCTGCTTTTTGTGGGATTTCTGGCTTGAAGCCTACCTATGGGCGTGTTTCACGCTGGGGCCTTATTGCTTATGCATCATCGTTTGACACGATTGGGCCCATGGCCCACCATACCGAGGATTTAGCTTTGGTGTTACAGGTGATTGAAGGGAAAGATGGCTATGATAGTACGGTGGTTGATGATGTATCTTTAACGTATCAACCGAAAAAGCGGATCGCCTACATGAAGGAAATTGTCGAACATCCAAGTTTGCAAACTGAAATTCGTGAGGCTTTTTTTGCCAAAATTGAAACGTTGAAATCACAAGGATACGAAGTGGTTTCGGTCGACTTTCCGTATATCGAGCAATTGTTGCCTACTTATTATGTGTTAACGACCGCTGAGGCTAGTTCCAACTTAGCTCGATTTGATGGTGTAAAGTATGGCCATCGGACGAAGGAAGCCTCTGATTTGATGGATATGTACAAGAAAACGCGGGATGAAGCTTTTGGTGAAGAGGTGAAACGTCGAATAATGTTAGGAACCTTTGTGTTAAGTGCGGATTATTATGATGCGTATTATACAAAAGCCCAACAAGTTCGTCGCTTAATTCAAGAAAAGACCTTGGAAATCTTGTCGGAATTCGATTTTCTTGTTTCGCCGACAACTTCTTCAACCGCCTATAAAATGGGAGAGAAGACGCTTGATCCCTTGCAAATGTATTTAGGTGATTTGTTTACGGTTCAAGCCAATATTACGGGTTTGCCGGCTGTATCGATTCCGATGGGATTGGATTCTAAGGGTTTACCCATGGGATTCCAGGTGACGGGACGAGCATACGATGAATACAATATGTTGGATTTTACGAATTTGATTCAATAAATGAGAAAATTAGGCTTGATTTTCGTTGGTTTTTGGTTAATCTGCTTTCCGGTTATCGGGCAGATTACAGCGAGTGAATCTCCGGTTCAAGCACCTGTTTCTACCAATAAATACCTTCCTCAGGAAGATCTGGAATTATTGAAGGAATTGTCCATGGGTGAGCAAGGAATGCCTACCGCATTGATGATTGATCCTGCTTTTATTTCGAGTCGGTTAGCAAAACTTCAAAATCAAATTCCCCTGGTATATAATCAATATACGCATCAGTTTGTCGAATATTTTGCTTTCAAGAAAGTAGATTTTACCCGCCGTATGTTGGAAAAACGGGACATCTATTTTCCTTTATATGAAAAATACCTCAAGCAATATAATTTGCCTGAGGAGTTGAAATATTTATCGCTCATTGAGTCGGGCTTAGAAACCAAAGCCATTTCGAATAAGGGTGCCGGTGGACTTTGGCAATTCATGCCTTATACGGCGCGTGGAGATTTTGGTCTTCGGGTAGATGGGGTTGTGGACGAGCGTTTTGATCCAGAAAAGGCAACCGAAGCTGCCTGCAAGTATTTAAAGCAATTGTATCGTGTATTTGGTGATTGGCATTTGGCCTTGGCGGCTTATAATACCGGACCTGGGAATGTGAAGCGTGCGATACGTAAATGTGGGAAGAGTGATTTTTGGGGAATTTATAATTGTTTGCCCAAGCAAACTCGAGCATATGTGCCCCAATTCATCGCGATGGCTTACATGATGAATTACAATTGGGAACATGCAATTGTGGCGGATAAATGGGTCAGTAAGGTTCCTGTGGATACGATTCAAGTGAAAGGTTATCTGAATTTGGATTTGCTGAAGAAGTTTTCGAATATCCCGGATCATATCTTTAAAGAGGTGAATCCGCATATCATGTCTTCCATTATTCCAAATGATAATCGTTTGGTATCTATTAATATTCCAAGTAATCATTTTAGCTATTTTAAAGAAAATCGTCAATCGATTCTTGACTCGGCAGGATATATTTCCCCTAGCCAAAGAGATAGTCTTTCGAAAAGAATTGTCGAGAAGTTGGTCCGTAAATTTTATAAAGTTAAGCGCGGGCAGAGTCTTCCTGAAGTTGCGCGTGTTTTGGGAATGAGCCTGGCCGACTTAAAAAAGCTGAATCGATTACGTTCGAACCGTGTTAAAAAGGGCAAGAAATTAGTCTATTTCGTTCGAGTTCAGGTAGAGGAGTCGGTGAGTATTGCTGATAGTACGTCCGATGATGAACCGGAGACCTTCGTGATTAAAAAGCGTAACAAAGGAAAAAAAGTAAAATCCCGATATCATAAAGTTCGGTCAGGAGATACGCTATCTGAAATTGCGGATCGCTATCCGGGATTAACAATTTCGAAGTTGAAAAAATTGAATCACCTACGTGCCTCGACGAACTTACGTTTAGGTCAACGTCTACGAATAAATTAACATGATCGCATATTTAAAAGGTAAATTGGCTCATAAAGACCGTACACATGTTATCATTGATGTGCAGGGAGTGGGCTATGAAGTGAAGATTTCATTGCAAACCTATGATGCCTTAAAAGACGGCAATGAAAGTATTCAATTGTTTACGCACCTTCAAATCAAAGAAGATTCGCATACTTTGGTCGGGTTTCATTCCATGGATGAGAAATATTTGTTTCTGGATTTGGTTTCCGTTTCGGGGGTTGGATTAAGTACGGCGCTTGTCATGTTATCATCATTCTCCTCGAGTGAAATTCGTTCAGCGATTATGAACGAAAATATTGGCTTGATTCAATCCATTAAAGGAATTGGTTCGAAGACTGCTCAGCGGGTAATTTTAGAATTGAAGGACAAGTGTAAGAAAGATACTTTGTTTGTGGAAGCGGGTGCGGCGGCACACGATCAGTCATTTGGCATTAAACAGGAGGCTTTAGCTGCATTGGTGACCTTAGGGATCCCACGGGTGGCTGCTGAGAAAAACCTGGATTCTTTATTAAAGGCAAATCCCGATGCGAATGTGGAACAATTAATTAAACTCGCATTACGTTAATCCATTTTAATTAGTCTGACTACGATGTTCTATTCGATTACACAACGATTGTTTCGATTGGCTTTTGCGAGCCTATTGAGCATTGTGTGTACGTGGGACACGGAAGCGCAAGTAGATACCACGGGTTCATTGGAAAAAAGTGGTCGGAAACCTAGGTATACATTAAAAAAGAGCCCTATTTCTGCGAAGAAGATTTCTCCATTTGCAATTTACCAAGTTCCTCAGGTTCAAAATTCGACTCGGATTTTGGGAGAGGAGGTTTTACAAGAACGTCGTTTAGGCGATTTTTCATTAAGTCCTGTTCATAGTCGGAGTTTTTCAGATTATAGTCTCCAACAAAATTCTTTGGTCAATCGAAATTTCTGGACTGCTTATTCCAAAAGTTTGGATGGCTCAAGTTCCGTACAATCCCGAGGGCTTTTTCCTAAAATCGAATTACCGCCGGCGATAGATCGAATATTTGGAGGATCCGAGGTCTATTTCAAGCCTAACGGAAGTTTATTGTTGGACATTGGTTACCAAGGACAATACGTTGATAATCCGGCAATACCTGTCCAATTGCGCTATGTGGGGAATCTCTTTTTTAATGAACAAGCGCAGATCAACTTCCAAGGTAAGATAGGGGATAAACTCAATTTAAATGCCAATTTTGATACGAAAGCGAGTTTTAATTTTCAAAATCAGTTAAAGCTGAATTGGAAAACTCAGGAAGAAGACATCCTTCAAAATATTGAGGCCGGTAATACGTCTTGGACGCTGAATTCTCAATTGATTCCGGGTGTTCAGAACCTTTTTGGTCTAAAGACCTTGATGCGCTTTGGGAATTTAGATGTGACTTTAGTTGCTGCCCAACAGCGTTCGAAACAGGATTGTATCACTATGAAAGGGGGCTCTCAGGGTCGTTCTTTCGAACTTCGTGCGGATCAATACGATGAAAATCGTCACTTCTTCTTATCCACTTTTTTCCGGAATAATTACGAACGTTCGCTTCAAAATTTGCCCGTCATTACGAGTGGAATCACGGTGACACGTGTGGAAGTCTATGTCACCAACCGTACACAAAGCACGGAGACGCTTCGAAATTTGGTTGCCCTTTCCGACTTAGGTGAATCGAGTCCTTACAATAAGGGAAATCCAATCATGCAACCCATTCTTCCGGGTCAAAGCGTAGATAATAAGAACAATGGATTGTATTCCAAATTAGTGGCTGACCCTCAAATTCGTAAATCAGATCAATCTTCTTATCAATTGGAATCTGCTTATGGTCTTCAGCGGGGTACTGATTTCGATATGTTGAAGGGTGCGAAACGATTGAATGACCGTGAGTTTAAAGTTAATCCGCAATTGGGTTATATCTCACTTGTGGCACCCTTGCGAAATGATGAGGTTTTGGCGGTGTCTTATGAGTATACGTTTAATGGTCGGAAATACAAAGTAGGGGAATTGACCGAAGACTATCAAGCGCGTCAGGATAATGAGGTGTTGATTTTGAAGATGTTAAAGTCATCAACGATTCGGAATCACTTGAATCATCCGATGTGGGATTTGATGATGAAGAATATCTATTCGTTGAATTCCAATGGCTTGACGAAACAGAATTTTCAGTTGCGTTTGGTTTACAAGGATGATGCGACGGGAATTGATAACTCCAACTTGATTGAAGGCGAAAAAGTCAAGGATATTCCTTTAGTGAAGGTTTTGGGCTTGGATAAATTGAATTTTGCTGGAGATCCTCAACCCGATGGGAATTTTGATTACATCGAAGACGTGACGATTGATTCGAAAAATGGGAAGATTATATTTCCATTATTAGAACCTTTTGGAGCGAGTCTAAAGAAGCAATTTACGGCATCAGAGGGTAATTTGGTGGATAAGTATGTTTTCGACAAGTTATACCGCTTGACACAAACGGATGCGGTCCAACAAGCCTCCAAGAATAAGTTTTTCATCAAAGGGAATTTTCAAGCGGGTGTGGGAGGTGATATCTCTCTACCTTTTGGCGTTGAACCTAAATCCGTAACGGTTTCTGCGGGCGGGCAGTCTTTAGTTCCGGGTTCGGATTTTATTGTGGAAGGCCAATCCGGTAAAGTGAAGATTTTGAATGAAGGGGTATTCCAGTCGGGAAGGGAGTTAAAGGTTTGCTACGAAAAACCGGATTTATTTACAAATCAGGTTCGTACCATGCTGGGTACTCGTTTGGACTATAATCTGGGTCAGGACGTACATTTGGGAGCAACTGTGCAGAGCATGAGTGAAACGCCGCCTGCCTTTTTACGTCGGGTGGCCATCGGAAATGAACCGGTGAACAATACATTAATTGGTTTTGATGCGAGTGTTCTAAAGAAGTCCAATTTCTTGACGCGTGCGATTGATGCCCTGCCGGTAATTTCCACGAAAGAAACGTCGGTGATTGATTTCCAGGGCGAATTCGCCAAACTAATTCCGAATGTGAATGATCGCGTTCAAGGGAATGCGTTTATCGATGATTTTGAGTCCGCACGCGTGATGTATAATTTGAGTTCTCAGCCCACTTTGTGGCGTCCGGGAGCTACGCCGAAGGAATTTATTCCAGGAAATGGACGGGATTTAACCTCGAATTACCGTCGGGCAAAAATTTCTGCCTATAACGTGGATGCGAGTTTGTATGGTCAAGGAGGATTCTCGTTGGATGTTCCGGGTTTGGATCCGGCAATTACGAATACCTATGCTTATGAGCGTGTGGTCACGCCTAAGGGACTATTCCCGAATAAAGACTTTGCGAATAATATTACCAATTTGCCTATCGGTGTCCTGGATGTTGCCTATTTCCCTTCTGAGCGCGGCATTTACAACTTTAATCCGAATTTGACCTCTCAAGGTTTATTGCCAAATCCCAAGAATAATTTTGGTGCCATTACCCGGGCCATTGTATCTGATACAGATTTTGACAATGCCAATGTGGAGCAAATTGAGTTTTGGTTAATGGATCCATTTGTGGCAGGTGAGTCAGGAAAGATTCGGGATGGTATTTTCAATAAAAACAACACGACGGGGGGTAAATTGATATTCCATTTGGGGGATGTTTCGGAAGATTTTATTCCGGATGGTTTCTCGAATTTCGAAAATGGTATTCCCGCTGGAGATAAGATTTTAACTGGCAATAATCAGAATGTGGAAAAGACGACCTGGGGCTTAGCTCCCAAACGTCAATTTGTGATTAATGCCTTTGATAATCAAGGGGGTAGGGCCCAACAAGATATTGGGTTAGACGGATTACCCAATAAATCAGACGGAACAAATTCCTTGTCGGAAACGACCTATTTCTATGAATATCTAACGCAAACTAAATCACGCGTGACTGATTCTAAGGCATTGGCTTCGATTCAGGCAGACCCCGCTGCGGATGATTTTGTTCATTATTTGAGTGCTAGTTATAATTCTTCCGGTAGTTTAATTGAGCGCTACAAGAACTACATGGGGCTTGAAAATAATTCCCCTACGACGGAAAATCCTAGTAATACGAATATCACGGAAGCTAATTCCATGATGCCGGATCGGGAGGATTTAAATAATGACAACACGGTTAATGAGGTAGAGGCTTATTTCCAATATGAGGTTGATTTAAAGCCCGGCTCTTTGGCTGTTGGCCAAGGTTTTGTCGTAGATAAGGTCAATGAGGGTGGGGTAGATTGGTATTTATTTAGAATCCCGATCAAAGATAAGCGCAATTACACGACACCTGCCGGCGAGATCAGTAGCTTTAAATCCATTCGTTTCTTCCGGATGTTGTTGAGTCAATTCCAAGATCCCGTGGTCTTGCGTTTTGCGCAGTTGCAATTGGCAGGTTATTCATACCGGAAGTTTATGGGTCAATTAGACCAACGGAACGGACAAGAGATTCCGGAAACGTACGATGCGAAATTCCGCGTAGCGTCTGTCAATATTGAGGAAAATGGTCCGGCGAGTAAAGGGGTCAATACGATTCCTTATGTAGTTCCTCCGGGATTCGTTCGAGATCAGGATGTGACGACGATTAACAATGCGCGCTTGAATGAGCAATCGATGAGTTTATGTGTCGATAACCTTCGTCCGGGTGATGCGCGCGCGGTGTTTAAGAATTCGTCTTTCGATTTTATTAATTACAAGCGCTTACGGATGTTTGTATCAATGCAAAGCCAAGACCAAGTAGATGGTCAGGTATCGGCTTTCTTACGAATTGGTACGGATTTGACGGATAATTATTATGAGGTGGAACAAATGGGCCTTCGTCAAACGCAGAAGGGGCAGAGTTTGGATACGGAGATTTGGCCATTGGACAATGAATTCGATGTGGAGTTTGATTTGATGAAGCAGGTAAAGATTGAGCGGGACCGACAAGGGAAATCCTTGAATGAGCGGTTTAGTTTGATTATGGTTTCCTCGACGGGTAAGAAATACCGGATTACCGTGATGGGTCGTCCGGATCAGAGCGCTTCGATGACCTTGATGATTGGTGTTCGGAATACGACGAAAGATGGTCAAAATAAATCATTCTGTGTCTGGGTTAACGAATTGCGCGCATCGGGTTTTGATCAAACCTCGGGAGAAGCGGCCTTAGGTAAGATGGGGATTAAATTGGCCGATTTAGGTCAGATTACGATGAATGGTAGTTTCCGTAATTATGGTTTCGGTGGCGTTCAGTCGAAGATTTCAGATCGTTCGCGGGACAACATGAAAGAATACGGCATCACTGCCAATTTAAATCTGGATAAATTCTTACCGAGTAAATGGGGCTTCAGGATTCCATTCTATGTGTCTTATGACCGTCGAAATGTTTCCCCTCAATTTGATCCTTTGGATCCGGATATTTTCTTGGTGGATGCCTTGGGCAAGTTTGGAACACAGGCGAGAAGAGATTCCTACTTGAAATTGGTTGAGGATAATACGGAGCGGCAAGGTTTCAATTTTACCAATGTTCGCAAGATTCGGAGTTCATTGGCTAAGCATGCTTATGTTTGGGATTTGTCAAACTTTACGTTTAGCTATGCCTATTCGGAAATGATTCGCACGAATACGTTGACTGAGACCTATCGTCAATTGAGTCAGCGGGGCAGTATTCTATATAGTTATACAACGTCCTCTTCCTTCTGGGAGCCATTCGCTAAATGGGGGATGAATTCGCAATGGCTAGCCTTATTACGGGATGTCAATATTAATCTTATCCCTGCTTCCATCACTGTACGCGCCGAAATGGATCGTAGTTTCGTGAAGACGCAATTACGCAATCAAGAATTAACTACAGCGGGTGTTGCTCCCCAATTTGAGAAATATTGGTTCTTTAATCGTCAATATGCCTTGAATTGGAATCTGACTAAGAGCATGATTGTGAATTATTCCGCAAATGTCAACTCGATTATTGATGAGCCATTTGGGGATCTTGACACGCAGGCTAAGCGTGATTCGGTGATGTTTAATATTCGTGCCTTGGGGCGAGCAAAGGAGTTCGACCAACAAGCCGGATTGGTATGGCGATTGCCTCTTCAGAAATTACCATTGACCGATTGGATGAATGCAGATTATACGCATCGAATTGGATACAATTATTTTGCTAATTCCTTTAATATCAAGGATTCGTTAGATGTTCCTTTCGGAAATATTATTAAAAATACACGGGAACGGTCGATAAACGGTCGGATTGATTTTGTTTCTTTATATAATCGGATTCGGGCTTTACGTTGGGTTAATTCAAGTAATCCAACCACCAAAGATGTGGCAAGAAACCCAGGGGATGAGGACGATATTATTATTCCGCCGAAGAATGCGTTGAAGTCGGTCGCGCGTTTATTATTAACCCTTCGTGGTATCCAAGTAAATTACTCGATGAACGAATCGACGACATTGCCTGGTTTTAATCCATCTCCGGGACGTTTGGGAATGAATGGGAATTGGGGAGCTCCGGGACTAGATTTTGTTTCTGGTGGTCAAAGTGATCAGATTCGATTTACTGCAGCTGAAAATGGATGGTTGTCGAAGAGTACCGTTCAAAATATACCGTTTACCCAATTGCGCCAACAGCGTTTAACGTACTCAACGCAATTGGAGCCAACCAAGGATTTGCGAATTCAGGTAGACGGCAATTACAACAAGGGGGACAATTACCAGGAATTCTTTAGGCCAACGGAGCCAGGGGGACCTTTCAAGAGTCAAAGTCCGGTTCGTTCGGGTAATTATTCAATGTCATTCTTGTCATTCATGACGGCCTTTAAGGATCCGACGGAGGTGTTTGAGCAATTCCGCTCGAACCGTGAGGTATTGATGATGCGATTAAATCGTTCAAAGGTAGCTGAGGGATTGTATAATCGTAATTCACAGGATGTGTTGATTCCTGCGTTCTTTGCGGCATATTCGGGAGTATCCGCGAATGATGTAAAATATTCGCCTTTCTATGATGTTCCATTGCCGAATTGGAAAGTGGATTACAATGGTTTGAATTTATTCCCGGGAATTACGAAGAAATTTAGTTCATTCACGATAACGCACATGTATTCGAGCACCTACAGTGTGGGTAATTTCGTTTCATCGTTGGAATATGGTCAATTAGCCAATGACTTCCAGAATTTGACCTTGAATAGTTTGTTGTATCCATTATCATCCCGTTTTGATCCGGATACCAAAACCTTGATTCCCGTATATGTGATGAGTACGATTTCTTTTACGGAGCGCTTCTCGCCTTTAATTGGTGTCAATGCGATTACGAAAAGCAGGATTTCATTGCGCTTTGAATACAATCAGGATCGTAGTGTGGGCTTGAATTTGGCGAATTCGCAGGTGGCGGAGGTGGCCAACAAGGATTTAACTTTTGCGGTGGGCTTTACGAAAGCGAATATGTTAATTCCATTCAAGATTAATGGACGCTTGGTCAGATTACCGAATGACTTGCGCTTTAATATGAACTTGACGATTCGAGATACACGTACCTTACAACGGAAATTGGATGCAGAGACTGTGGTTACGCAGGGATTTGTCAATTTCCAATTCCGACCTCAATTGACATATTCCGTGAGTGATAAATTGTCGGTCACTGCCTATTTCGACAAAATGATGAATAACCCATTGGTTTCCAATTCCTTCTATCGATCTACGGTGGCAGGAGGTTTCCAAATCCGTTATAGTCTAGAATAATTACTAAAAATATTTTGCAATCAAGCCCGATTTTCGTGACCTTTGCAAGCAAAAAAATACGAACTTATGAATTTCCCAGCTGAATTAAAGTACACCAAAGAACACGAATGGATTAAAGTGGAAGGTGATGTAGCGATTGTAGGTATTACCGACTTTGCTCAAGGTGAGTTAGGTGATATTATCTTTGTTGAGGTGGAATCTGTAGGAAAGAGCATTGGACAAGATGATGTGTTTGGAACCGTTGAAGCGGTTAAAACGGTATCCGATTTGTTTTTACCGGTAGCTGGGGAGATTCTAGAATTTAATAGCAACTTAAACAACAGCCCTGAATTAGTTAATTCGGATCCTTATGGAGAGGGTTGGGTCATTAAGATGAAACCAAGTGATTTAGGCGACATTGATCAGTTGATGGATGTAGCGACCTATCAAGCATTTGTTGGACATTGATTTTTAAAACCCTGATTTCAGGGTTTTTTTTTAGATTAAACAGAACATGCGGATTTTAATTAAATCAGTTAAGGTGCAGGATTCTCGATCGGCTCATTATGAGAAGACCGTTGATTTATTGGCTGAGAACGGCCAATGGACTACAATAGCGCCGTCCATTCAATCTGATGCCGACGTAGTTATCGAGGGGAACAATTTATCATGGTCGCCAAGCCTGGTTGACCTGCGCGTTCACAACACCTTACCGGGCGGCGAACATCGGGAGGATTGGACGAGTTTAAGCCAAGCTGCAAAGAAAGGTGGCGTGTTGGATATGCTGTTGTTGCCTACGGGAACTCCGGTGCCCCAACAAGCTGATGCGATTGCGTCTATTCAAGCTAAATCGGCTGATGTAGCATTCCATGCTATGGCGCCTTTGAGCATCGACAATAAAGGGGAGAACTTTACCGATTTATTGGATTTGCATTGTGCCGGAGCGAATTGGTTCGGTCATGGAGCGGGTTCCTTACAGACGGTCGATTTAATGGCCAAGAGTTTACAATACTTGCAGACTTTGCCCGTGACGATTGTTAGTCGGCCAGACACCGAGGCCCTCTCGCTATACGGCCAAATCCATGAGGGCCTTCAAAGTACCTTATTGGGTTTAAAAGGAATTCCCGTTTTATCGGAGACCATGAGTATCAAACGTGATTTGGATTTGTTGCGTTATGTTCGCTCGAATGCCTTTGGTTTAGCGAATAATCAATTTAGGTTGCATTTTTCTTGCTTGTCAACTGCGGAGTCGGTTCGTTTAATTCAGGCTGCAAAACAGGAAGGCTTGCCTGTTTCCGCGGATATAGCTGTACATCAGTTGATTTATACGGAAGACGCGGTGGCGGATTTTGATACAAATAAGAAGGTATTCCCTCCATTTAGATCAGAATCTGATTTAGTGGCTTTGTGGGAAGGTTTGAAAACGGGAGTAATTGATGTGGTTGTGTCGGATCATCATCCGATTGAATTTGAGGCAAAGGCCTTGGAGTTTGATCACGCGGATTTTGGTACGATAGGATTAGAGACTTTGTTGGTTGCATTTGTGGGAGCTGCTGAAAAACGAGGTTTGAAGCATGCGATTGATTACATCACGCATAAACCAGCGTCTTTATTGGGAGTTGATTTACCTAGTTTAACGGAGGGATCTGTTGTGAAAGGGATTGTTTACCAACGAGGTATTTCAGCTGTTTATCAGGAAAAGGATATTGTTAGCAAATCGAAAAACGCCTGTTTCTTAGGCGAGACTTTTGATGTGGAGATTGTGAGTGTTATCCAGGGAGATCAAATCGTTTACCAGCGTTAACATGAAAGAGATTTTAGGACAATGGCCACGGATTGTGGTGGTGAGTTTGATATGTGTGGTTTTGATGGCTTTGTATTGTTATGTATTGACGATCAATGACATTATTCCATTGGCTGGTAAGAAGGCGCCTTCATTTGTGATTGTTTTGTTGGCTCAGGTGTATTTAGCAAAATCGTGGGTAGGGGATAAGCGAGGTACTTCGGTCCATTTTCTGAAGTTGTTTTTGTTTCAGTATATTTTCGTCTTTACAACGGCTCTGGTAGGAGCTTTGGCCTTGTATTACTTTTATCAATCTGATTCGGGTTTATTGGTTTTGCAGGATTACATTCGATTGAGTGTGCATGAGTTGGGGCAATACAAGGATGTGATCATCAAACAAGAGGGGAAGGAGTATTATTTTCAGTTGATGCAAGGTATTCAGGGGATTGATGCATTTAGCATTTCTCGGGATGAGTTTTCGCAAAAGATTGCCTTGGCCTTTTTGCCTAATTTGTTAATTTCGTTGTACTACAAACAATAGATTTATGGAAACTGCTTCAACTTCAAAAAGTCTGATTCTCGTAAAATGGGCCATTATCGGTGGCTTGCTAAGCTTTTTATTTTCTGTTATTACCCAATATTCGGGATTGGCGGAGGATTTTTCAGAAACATTGGGATGGGTATCCTTCCTGTTTACGTTCGTATTGAATGTTAGTATACTGTTTCTAGCGTTGAAAGAGGTGCGTGATAGCCAGGAGGGATTTTTAAGTTATGGAGAAGGTTTAGGTAGTGCGACCCTATTGGGTGGAATTTGGGGAATTGTTGCAGGAGGTTTTAACTACATATACATCAATTTTATCGATAATTCGATGATTCAAAAACAAATGGATCTGGCACGTGAACGAATGGAGGATCAAGGATTGTCTTCGAGTCAGATTCAAGATGCTGAAAAGTTGACAAAAATGATGTTAGGTCCTGGCATTCAATTTGTTACGATTGTCATTGTAACTCTTTTCATTCTGTTTATTTTGGGTCTTGTCGTTTCAGGAATCATGAAGCGTGAAAAACCGATGTTCGATTAACATGTTCGCCATCATTCGCAAAGAGTTAAGTAGTTTTCTGAGTTCCTTTTTGGGATTAGGTATCATGACGGCCTTTTATATTCTGATGGGAATTTACCTGTGGTGGCTGGATGGTAATATCTTGGACTATGGTTTTGCTGAAATGCGAGTGTTTTTCGATTTAAGTCCATGGTTCTTTCTGTTTTTTATTCCGGCTTTATCCATGCGTTTATTTGCCGAGGAGTTCGAAATGCGAACCTTTGATCTGCTTCGTTCTTTGCCTATACGCATGAATTCGATTCTATTAGGTAAGTTATTGGCGACATTTTTGTTGGTCTGCATCATCTTGATTCCCACAGCTGTGTTTGTTTATTCGATTAGCCAATTGGGCAGTCCGATGGGTAATTATGATGCCTCCTTGGTGGTCGGTTCTTATGTGGGTTTATTGTTGCTCTGTGCCGTATTTGTTTGTTTGTCTACCTTAGCTTCTGCTTTAGTAACGAAACAATCCCTGGCTTTTGTGCTGGGTTTGGTATTCAATTTTGCTATTTGGCAAGGTATGCAAGAAATCCAAAGTCTTGAAACTTGGTCGGTTTTTACACATTACCAGCAATTGAGCAAGGGGGTGATTGATGCAGGAAGTGTTTTGTATTTCTTAGGTTTATGCGCCTTGATTACGGGATTGATCCGTTTACGCTTGGATCTCAAATTCGCCTAATTTTTATAATCGGCAATCGCTAATTTCTCCGTACACAAATTAATTTCAGCGGGTTCATTGGATGCGATTAAAATCAATTTCTGTCTTTGGCTTTCAAGCGCTTGGTAGAACCAATTTTTAGCCGTTGCATCGAGGTTGGATGTTGGTTCATCCAAACAAAGAATCGGACGGTCACTCGCTAGTGCCATTCCCAATTTGACTTTTTGACGCATACCGGAGGAATAATTCTTAATGAATTTAGTTTCGGATGGTTTCAGGTCGATGAAAGCAGTGAATGATTCAAAATCCCAGCGGGGATACAGGTAATTGAGTTTGACCAAAAAATTGATTAATTCCGGTAAGGTAAATTCTTCGATAAGCTCAGAATAGGGGGCTGCGAAACTAATTTGTTGGTGAATATTTTCGGAGATTCCCTCAAACTCCACGGTTCCCTTATTTGGTAGACTGTATTGCGCCAAGGTTTTGAGTAAAGTTGATTTACCCGCGCCATTTTGACCAATGATTGCGTAGGATTTACCTGATTCGAAGGTGTAGTTCAAATTTTTGAATACCCATTCCTGGCGGAATTTCTTGTGAATACCTGTGGCAATGATCTTCATGGCTGACTTATCCTTTCATGATTCCACGCTCTGAGTTGCGAATGAAATCAACGATTTCATCACGGTGGGCAGATTTAGGAATATTCGCTTCGATTTGATTAAGCGCTTCTTGGTTGTTTAAGCCTTTCAGGTAGACGTAACGGTAGATTTCTTGAATTTCACCTACTTGTTCGTCATTGAATTCCCGTCGACGAAGCCCTACGGAGTTGATACCCGCATAGCTAAGTGGCTCACGTCCTGCTTTGGTAAAAGGAGGGACGTCTTTACGGACTAAAGAGCCACCTGAAATCATCACATGGCGACCAATCGATGCGAATTGGTGAATTGCAGACGAACCACCGATGATGGCGAAATCGCCCACGGTAACGTGTCCCGCCATTTGAACGGCATTGGCTAAAATACAATTATCGCCGATGATGCAATCGTGTGCCACGTGCACATAGGCCATGATCAGACAATTCTTACCCACCACCGTTTTCATTTTATCAGACGTACCGCGATTGATGGTTACACATTCGCGAATGGTGGTATTGTCTCCAATTTCTGCGGTCGTTACTTCTCCTCCAAATTTTAGGTCTTGCGGAATAGCCGAAATAACAGCACCTGGGAATATGCGTACATTCTTTCCGATACGCGCACCGGGGTAGATGGTTACATTGGATCCGATCCACGTGCCTTCTCCAATCTCGACGTCTTCGTGAATGACGCTGAAAGGATCTATCCGAACATTATCGGCGATTTTGGCATTGGGATTTATGACGGAAAGAGATTGACTCATGTGTTAATACCTAAGATTTTCTAACTAAACTAGCTGTCATTTCAGCTTCACAAACCACTTGACCCGCTACATAGGCTTTGCCGATCATCTTGGCGATTCCCCGACGAATAGGAGCGGTCAACTCACATTTAAAGATAACGGTATCTCCTGGAATTACGCTTTTTCTGAAACGGCAATTTTCAATTCCTACGAGATATGGCCAATAGTTTTCCGGATCAGGGACAGAGCTTAATACTAATATTCCCCCTGTTTGAGCCATCGCTTCCACCTGCATAACACCAGGCATCACGGGATTGTTCGGAAAGTGACCCATGAAATAATTTTCGTTCATCGTCACATTCTTCACACCCACGACACTGTTGTCATCCAAATAAATGATTTTGTCAATCATTTGGAAAGGGTAGCGGTGCGGGAGTAACTCGTAAATACGCTCGTGTGAGCAGATTGGAGGTTGTTTCGGGTCGTAGACAGGGACATTGTTTTTCTCGGTCTCCAACATCAATTTCTTGATTTTCTTGGCCAATTCCACGTTTGAGGCATGCCCAGGGCGTGAGGCTAAGATTTGTGCTTTAATAGGACGTCCTACCAAGGCTAAATCACCCATCACATCTAACAATTTATGGCGAGCCATTTCATTGTTGAAGTGCAGGTTTGTATTGTTTAAAATGCCCACTTCTTTTGAAATGGATACTTTAGGTTTTCCTAATACTTCGGATAAATGGGCTAATTCTGACTCTGAATAATCTTTGTCGGCGATTACAATTGCATTATTCAAATCACCTCCTTTAATCAATCCGGCCTTGTAAAGAGCTTCTAATTCATGCACAAAACAGAAGGTCCGACACATCGAGAAGTCTTTCTCGAATTGTGAAACGTGACTCAAATTGGCGTGTTGGCTGGATAAAAACTTCGAATTATAATCCACCATCACGGCGATTCGGTAGTCGTTTAGCGGTAGAGCTGCTAATTCAATGCCCTTATCTAAATCCTTGAAACGAACTTCTTCGGTTAATTCAAAGAATTTACGATGTGCTTCTTGTTCAACAGGTTCTGCGTCTTTTAAGGCTTCCACAAATTTGATCGACGAACCATCCATGATGGGAGGTTCAGGACCATCGAGTTGAATTAAGATATTGTCGATTTCAAGACCAACTAAAGCCGCTAAAACGTGCTCAACGGTATTGATACGGGCACCATTGTGTTCAATGGTTGTTCCGCGTGAGGTATCTACGACGTAATCCACATCCGCATCCGCAATGGGTTGGCCTGGTAAATCGACGCGTTGAAATTTTATGCCGTGGTTGGCTGCTGCAGGCAAAAAGGTCATGTTGGCCACAACACCTGTATGCAAACCTACACCGGAAAGCGTGACTGATTTTGAAATGGTATGTTGCTTATTATTCATAAGAAGGGTAAGCCTATTTAATTTTATTAATCTTTTCAAACAGCTCCGGCAATTGACGGATCAGCGCTGCGCGCTTTAAATTATCCGAATTGTTGGTCGCTGGAAACCCACCCATCGTTTGACCAGGGGTTTTAATGGATTTGGTGACGCCTGATTGTCCGGTAATGATGGTTTTTGGGGCAATTGTTAAATGTCCCGCAACTCCCACTTGACCGCCAATGAGGCAATTTTCACCAATTTTGGTAGAACCAGAAATACCCGTTTGGGCTGCAATGGCGGTATTCGCGCCAATTTCTACATTATGTGCAATCTGTACTAAATTATCAATCTTAACTCCTTTGCGAATGAACGTGGAACCCATCGTTGCACGGTCAATCGTTGAATTGGCCCCAATGCTCACATCGTCTTCGATGACAACATTGCCCAATTGTGGAATGGCCTTATAAGTCCCATCCGCTTGGGGCGCATGCCCAAATCCATCCGCACCGATGACGGCGTTGGAATGAATCACGACATTGTTACCAATGACCGTGTCATTGTAAATCACGACACCCGGAAATATCGTGCAATTTTCGCCGATTTGTACGTTTTTGCCGATACTCACTTGGTTGTGAATGCTACAATTATTTCCAATGCTGGAATGGGCATCGATATGGGTAAACCGACCGACAAATAAATCTTTTCCTAAAGCTACGCCTGCTGCGATGTAAGAGGGAGTTTGAATTCCTATTTCCCGAACGGACATCATTTCTTGATATTTTTGTAACAAGATGGTAAAGGCCACATAAGGCTCTTTTACGCGAATGAGGGTCGTTTTGATGGGAGATTTTAAAACCAAATCAGCGGAAACAATAACCGCCGTGGCATTTGTATCGTATAAATAGGATTCGTATTTGGGATTAGACAGGAAGGATATGCTTCCTTGTTTTCCCTCTTCGATTTTATCGAAGCCCGTGATGAATTGAGTTCCGTCGCCTTCTACTGCTCCTTGAATAATGGTCGCTATTTGGTCAACGGTAAACTTCATATAGGGTATTTGGAATTTAATGATTGTTCAATTCGCCTTGCAAATATACGCTCTTTGGACAACAAAAATAGTATTTTTTCACAATCTTACTGAGCGCTTGGATCGTTGGGAGGTCGGAAGCCTCTGTTAACTCGACCACTTGACCTAGTTTATCGACGATCTTAATTGTGTTATCTCCCTGAACATAAGCCGAATTACTCGTGGAGCCTTCAATCACAAAATAGGATAATTCCTCATCAGTGATATTCAACTTACTTTTAATCTCGTCGGATATTTCTGTCCGCTTGGATTTTGGGAGCGGTTGGCTACCGAGTTTGCAGGTAAACAATTTCCGACTCAAAAAGTGGTTACATAACAATGAAAGAATTTTATCGTCTGAGTCTTTCCAGGTTTTTATCGCAGCCCAAACATCATGGTCATCCAAATCGGTGAAGGCGATTAATAGGTTAGGATCTGCCGTGAATTCCTCCCAGGTGTATTCTTTCTTTAAGAAAAGCATTAGAGCTTTCGAACAAGTAAGCTTTTTTCCTTGCGCGATTAAATCTTTGGCCCGACGAAGGATTTGGATCAACATGGTTTCCCCAGCGATGGCCGTTTTATGCAGATATACTTGCCAGTACATCAATCGGCGCGCCATGAGGAAGTTTTCGATTGAATAAATTCCTTTTTCCTCCATGACAAGCGTCTCGTCTTGCAGGTCTAGCATACTTAAAAGGCGTTCTGAACCAATAAATCCTTCTCGAACACCCGTGTAGAAAGAGTCGCGGGATAGGTAATCCAGTCGGTCAACGTCCAATTGGCTCGAAATCAACTGATGAAAAAACTTCCGAGGATAGGAATCATCGAACATGGAAATGGCAAGGCTCAAACGACCATTGAAGTGTTTGTTAAGTTTTTCCATGATTAGATTCGAAATCTCCTCGTGGTGTACGTGGTTTAATAGCGTATATTCCAATACGTGCGAAAAGGGGCCATGTCCAATATCATGCAATAAGATGGCGATTTCGGCCGCTTCCATTTCATCATCTGATATCTTATAGCCCTTTGCTTTTAGGTTATTTAATGCTTCATCGATTAGGTGCATGGCACCCAAAGCATGGTGGAAGCGCGTATGATGCGCACCGGGATAAACAAATTCAGCGAGGCCTAATTGTTTAATGCGCTTTAACCGTTGAACGAAAGGATGATCAATCAGTTTGAGGATGAAAGGGTTATTGATTTTAATGAAACCGTAAATGGGATCATTGATGATTTTGGTAGGAAACATGCGCCGGTTGCTAACGTTTTTTCAAGCCTTAAATTTAGAAAATATTCACTCCAAATTAGTTCGAAAGCAATAATTAATTAATTTTGCGTGACATTAGTACATTCTAATGCGGACTTGTAGCTCAGTTGGTTAGAGCATCTGACTCATAATCAGGGGGTCCATGGTTCGAGCCCATGCTGGTCCACGAAGACACTCATCTGAACAGGTGGGTGTTTTTTTATTCCCCAGACTAAAGTCTGGGGTTATTAAGCCTAGGTTTTAACCTAGGGCTTTTATCGCGAGGTAGCGCGATTCTACGATTTGGATACGATTTATAGCTTAATTGCCACCTCCAACTTTCCTCCAAGTCCATTTTCTACAATTTTCTGCAATGTCGAAATACGCACTTCTTTGATGTTATTTTCAATTTTGGAGATATAAGATTTTGTTGTCCCAGCTTTTTGAGCTAATTCATCCTGAGTTAATCCCGCTTTTTTACGTGCTTCCTGTAATAAGATTCCAATTTTGAAATCTTCGTATCCCTGTTCAAATTCATTGCGGTTTACTGTCCCTTTAGGACCATAATGTTTCGTCGTGAAATCCTCAAGCGAGGTTAAATTACTTTTCGCTTTCATAAGCTTGTTTTAATTGAATAGCTTTTTCTATTTCTAAATGAGGTGTTTTTTGAGATTTTTTTTGAAATCCATTCAATAAAATGATCAGGTGGTTTTCATCAAATATGCAGAAGATTCGGAAAATGTCTGAAGCATACTCAACTCTTATTTCATAGATTCCTTAGGTTCCTGTGATATGTTTTAAATACTTTTTTGAGATTTGAATATGCTCCTCTATTAATTTAATTGTCCACAAAATTTTATTTTGAACTTTTTTGTTCTGCGCCAAATAAAACTGTTCAAAATAATGTTTGTAAAATACGACCTGTCTTATGGGTGGCACAACGCTAAGTTATTAAATTAGTTTCACCTTAGGGAAACTTTTTCTAATTAATTTCCTTGTCGAATGTAGTTACTTTGGATGTTGAAAGGTCGAATTTTCAGAAATTACCAAGAAGTTGGATCGTATAGACGCGAGGTATCGCGTCTCTACAAATTGGATTAAAAATAAAGCACCCCCAGCGCAATCGCCGCCACGGCCATCAAGACCAGCGCGATGCCGCCCATGACATTCAAATAACGCGAATTCGTGTACTCACCCATGATTTCTTTGTTATTCGAGATGTGTAAGATAATCCCGATTAACTCCGGTGCTGTGACGCCATAAAGGATAGCCGTATATATCAAGGCCTGAATGGGGGAGATGCCGATGTAGTTCATCGAGAGGCCCAGCAAAAGGGAAATCATAATGATGACATAGAAACCTTTGGCCTCATGGAACTTTTTATCCAGGCCTTGTTCCCAACCGAAAGTTTCGGAATAGATATAAGACAAAGCACCACTTAAGACGGGGATTGCAATCAAACCTGTTCCGATGACCCCAACGGCAAATAATACATAGGCCAAATCGCCCGCTAAAGGTTTCAAGGCCATGGCTGCTTGTTCCACCGTATCAATTTGGTGTATGCCTGCCCCATAAAGAACAGTCCCCGTCGTCAATATGATGAAATACATCACAAAGCCCGAAAAGCCCATCCCAAAATCCACATCCTTTTCCATCGCATGAATGATGCGCTTATTCACCATTAAATGTCGGTGCTTATGCTGCATTTCCTCTACCTCGACGGACGCCTGCCAAAAGAATAAATAGGGGGAAATAGTTGTTCCTAATATTCCTACGAGTATGGCCAAATACTCTTTGGTAAATTCGATTTTAGGAATAAAGGTGGCGCTCAAAATTTGCCCAAAATCCTGCTTGTATAAAAAAGGAACCACAAAATACACCAACATCACAATGCACAAATACTTCAAGGTGCTGGCAATTTTTTGATAAGGTAGGTAGATAATCAGCCCCAACAAAAGTATTGTAAACATCACGCTAAAATAGGAGGCCTCAATCTTGGGAAACAAGAGATTCCCCACGGCTCCCATGCCTGCGATATCTGCCCCAATATTCATAATAATTGCCGGTGTGCTAAATAGCAACATGACATACAATACGGGTTTAGAATAATGTTTTTTTAAAGTTCCCGTTAAGCCTTGCGAAGTAACCAATCCGATACGCGCACACATTTGTTGGATCGCCGCCATCAACGGTATTGTGATGATCGTCGTCCAAAGTGTCATCAATCCAAATTGCGCGCCTGCCTGCGAATAGGTTGCAATGCCCGATGGGTCATCGTCACTCGCACCTGTCACCAATCCGGGTCCAATGGTTTTCCAGAATCGTTTGATTTTTGTGCTTATGCCCATGGTTTTTACTGATTTTATGCAATGATTACGCAGTTTAGCAATATTTTCCTATTTTCGTATTATGCGTAAACATAATTTTAGTCCCGGTCCAGCGACCTTGCCGGAGGTTGTGTTCCAGCAAGCCGCTGAGGCATTGGTCGATTTCAATCAATCCGGATTAAGTATCGCTGAAATCAGCCACCGAGCTCCTGAATTTACCGCCATCATCGAAGAAGCCACGGCCCTCGTGAAAGAATTATATCAATTACCTGATTATTTTGAGGTGCTTTGGTTGCCGGGTGGAGCAAGTAGCCAATTAGCTGTAGCCCCTCTGAATTTATTAGGCGCAAATGATTCCATGGCCATCGTGGATACCGGTTTTTGGGCTCAGCGTTCGATCGATGCGGCTAAGGAACTTGCCCAAGTCCATGTATTAGCCTCCTCAAAGGATACAAAATACGACCGAATTCCGAAGGAATGGTCTTTACCTGCGAATACAAAATACCTGCATGTTGTCTCCAACGAGACCATTGAAGGCATTCAATACCATCAATATCCGGAGGTGGATATCCCGTTGGTCGCCGACATGACCTCGGATTTTGTGAGCAAACCACTCGATTTAGATCGCTTTGGCATCATTTTTGCCTCGGCGCAAAAGAATTTTGGAATAGCGGGGATTACCTGCGTGTTAGTCAATACGAAAGTTCTCCCCGAAAGTACCGGTCGGGTAATCCCAACCATCTGGAACTATCGCACGCACATCGATAACCAATCGCTTTATCACACCGTACCCACTTTCCCCGTTTATGTGGCACTTTTGATGCTTCGTTGGATCAAGGAACAAGGCGGTTTATTGGAAATGCAGCGCAGATCCGAAGCGAAGGCGAAATTGATTTACGACGAAATCGATCGAAATTCCTTGTTTGAGGGTATCGCGGTCAAAGAGGATCGATCTGTTTTAAATGCCTGTTTCCGTGGGATTAACCCGGAAATTGATGGACAGTTTTTGAGCTATTTGACGGAAAATAACGTGGTGGGTATTAAAGGTTTCCCGACGGTCGGTGGATTCCGTGCGTCCATGTACAATGGTATGCCGATTGAGAGTGTAGACTATTTGGTGGAATTGATGAAGAATTTTAAACCTGAATGATGAAAGTTATTATTGCCGGTGGTGGAATTGGTGGATTGGTGACCGCATTGCGCTTGCACCAAGAAGGCTATGAGGTCAAAGTCTTTGAATCCGTAAAAGAAGTAACGCCTTTGGGTGTTGGGATCAATTTATTGCCCCACTCGGTACGGGTATTGACTAATTTGGGCTTGCAGGAGAAAATTGCCAAGATTGCGGTGGCGACGGAGGAGTTGGTTTATGCCAACCGACAAGGCCAATTTTTCTGGTCGGAACCCCGCGGAACCCATGCCGGATATCGCTGGCCGCAGTTTTCCATTCATCGGGGTAAATTCCAAATGCTCTTGTGGGAGGAAGCAACGCGCGTGCTTGGTGCTCAAAATTTATTGTCCAATGCGCACCTGCAGGATTATCGAGAAGAAGGCGGACAGGTAATTGCAACCTTTGTAAACCGGGAGACGGGCGATATCGTGGCGCAAGAACAGGGTGATTGTTTGATTGGGGCGGATGGGATTCATTCGACCTTGCGGAAGAAATTATATCCCGATGAGGGTGGAGTGGTGTTTTCTGGCAATGTCTTGTATCGGGGAACCGCTCGCATGAAACCTTATTTGACGGGGGCATCGATGGCGATGATTGGATCGATGAAGCAGAAGATGGTCATTTATCCGATCAGCACGAGCCTGGATTCGGATGGAAACCAATTGATCAATTGGGTGGCTAATCTAAAGCAGGAATCTGGAAAGGAGATTACGGTGCGCGATTGGAACCGACAAGTGGATAAAGCTCAATTATTGGAAATTTACAAGCATTGGAAATTTGATTGGATTGATGTCCCAGAGATGATTGAAAGATCCAATGATGGCATATTCGAATTTCCCATGTCCGACCGCGACCCATTGCCAAAATGGACCTTTGGTCGGGTGACTTTATTAGGCGACGCCGCGCATCCGATGTATCCGATTGGTTCGAATGGAGCCTCACAAGCTATTTTGGATGCGGATGCTTTGGCATTGGCGTTCAAGCGTGAAGCGGATGTGGAAAAAGCTTTATTGGAATATGATGCGGAACGCGTTCCGGCAACCTCGCAAGTCGTTTTACAGAATCGCCAAAAGGGTCCGGATTTTATCATGGATTTGATGGAGGAACGCTTCCCATCGGGATTTGATGAGGGCCAAATACCGCATGCGGAATTGGCGGAGGTGATGGCTAAATACAAGCAGATTGCCGGATTTGATGTGGAAACTTTAAACGCGAAGGCCTAATGGAATTGAAATTATTTATCGAAGCCGAGATCGAATTAGGCGAAGTCCAAGAATTAGGTTCTCGTCGGATTGTGCCCGTCATGGGAGGACGGTTTTGGTCCAACGATTTATCGGGTACCATTCTGGAAGGTGGTGGCGATTGGCAACATATTCGTCGGGACGGTGTCGTGGAAATTAATACGCGCTACACCTTGCAGACAACCGATGGCGCCTTGATCTATATAACCAATGACGGGCTTCGGGATGGTGCTTATATGCGGACTTTCGCTCGTTTTGAATCTGCGGATCCTCGGTATGCTTGGGTGAATAATCGATTATTTCTGGCCGATGGGCAGAAAGTGGATGGGGTAGTGAGGCATTCTTTTTTTTTGGTGGAATAGAGGTAAGAACTAAGAACTAAGAACTAAGAACTAAGAATTCTTAACTCTTAACTCTTAACTCTTAACTCTTAACTCTTAACTCTTAACTCTTAACTCTTAACTCTTAACTCTTAACTCTTAACTCTTAACTCTTAACTCTTAGTTCTTAGTTCTTAGTTCTTAGTTCTTAGTTCTTACCTGTTAATGTTTAAAATATAAACCTATTCATATGAAACGCATTGAATTTATAAAATCAGCTGGTTTGTTGGCTGTAGGAACCTCGCTCTTGAATTTTCAAAAGGCGGATACGGGCTTGACGAATTGGGCTGGTAATTTACGTTATTCGGCCAAAAACGTCGTATATCCGGAAACAATCGAGCAATTACGAGAAGCCGTTTTAGGCATCAAAGGCGGGAAAGCCTTGGGTTCCAAACATTCGTTTAATACGGTTGCTGACACGACCGAGACCTTGATCTCGACGTCCAAACTCAACAAGGTTCTTTCCTTGGAACCCACGAAAGGTGTTGTTCGGACAGAAGCAGGGATAAAATATGGGGATTTGGCTTTGTGGCTTGACCAACGAGGTTATGCGATCCATAATTTAGCTTCTTTGCCGCATATTTCAGTTGCGGGTGCCTGTGCAACGGCAACCCATGGCTCGGGAGGAACGAATGGGAACCTATCTACGGCAGTTGAGGCGATTGAGATTATGAAGGCTGATGGTACCTTGGAGTCATTTGATAAATCCGACCCCAAATTTTATGGGATGGTGGTCAACATCGGGGCATTGGGGATTGTGACCAAAGTGGCTTTGAAGGTTTATCCGCGTTTTGAGGTAACACAAGAGGTTTATGAGAATCTACCGATGAGCGCCTTGAAGGATCATTTTGATGAGATATATGCTTTGGGCTATTCAGTGAGTATGTTTACGCATTGGTTAGACAAAAACATGAATCAATTATGGGTAAAGAAAAAGGTCGATGGAACTGTTAAGCCCGGTCCGAAAACAATCTTCGGGGCGACAGCTGCCACGACCAATTTACATCCTATTAAGGTTAATTCACCGATAAACTGTACCGATCAAATGGGTGTTCCGGGTCCATGGTATGAGCGTTTGCCACATTTCAAGATGGGTTTCACGCCAAGTAATGGGGCCGAATTGCAATCGGAATTCTTTGTTCCGCGTAAACATGCCTATGAAGCGATCATGGCCGTGGAGAAATTACATCCAGAAGTTTCACCTTTGTTATTTGTGACTGAAATTCGAAGTATTTCGGCCGATGAACTTTGGTTGAGCCCCGCCTATAAACAAGATGTCATTGCCATACACTTTACTTGGAAGCCTGAAACGGACAAGGTGATGGCTATTTTACCAAAGGTGGAAGCGGCGTTAAAGCCTTTCAATTACATGCCTCACTGGGGTAAGATTTTTACCATGAATCCGAAGGAATTGCAAAGTCGCTATCCGAAATTCAACGATTTCTTAGCCTTAGCGAAAGAAATGGATCCGACAGGGAAGTGGAAGAATGGGTTTTTGAATAGGAATTTGTATTAATTACTGAGTCGGTTAACTAAGGCATTAGCCTGGGGCCGACAAATCTTTCAGATATTTATCCCTAAATCAATTTCTCTATCGAAATCATATTGCTCAAATAACTCGGACCAACCATTAAAGTGATTCGGTAAAATCGCATGTTGGATGAGTCGCGTACATAGTAGACCGCCACATCGCCACTTTGACCAAAACTCCAAGTGGTACCTAAATAGGCAAATGTAGAATTGATGGTTTGGGTAATATCGGAAAAATAGGTGAAAGAGTTCGTTCCACTATACCCATTGTAGGTGGTATACCCGGAAACCATGCCCGTGAAACTTGTACCTGTTGTTCGAATTTGTAAGCTCCGACTGCCACCTGTCGCCATTTGGACTTGAATATCCCCAAACACCACAGGAACCCCTGCGTCTACAAATTTGGCGATCTTATCGGGTTGAATCGGTTGGTTACCCGAAATCACCTCGATAGTAAACCAAGGGTATGAACCAGTAGCGGAGAAATCTCCGCTACCTCCTAATTGATTGGTATTAAAGCTTTGTAAAATCCGATAGGATACGACCGTTTGTGTGGAAGTTGTAATTACGGCATCTGATAAACCTCCGGAAGCACCCCAACCGGCTGTACTAGCGGCTGAATATGAGGCAGATGAACTTCCAACGTATGCGCCGGTTGTTTCGTTGTACCAACCAAATTGAGGCCGGCCATCTGCGGTGGAAGTCTGGAAATTGGGTACTTGTGCCTGTAAACGATAGGTCCGACCAGCCGCTAAAGTAATTTGACCCGTGGTCGTATTAAGTGAAATATCTTGGCCCGCCGATTGATCGACTTGGGTAAATACCACTAAACCATTGGTTGATAAACCTGTGGTTTGTCCCGAAGTTCGAGATCCCCGTACGTATGATGCGCTAACGCCTGAGCCTGTCGCGGTGGCAATGGTGGCCCAACTGCTACCATTCCAATAGTAATACCCTGCCACTAAACCCACATTGTTTCCTGTATTGTAAACTAGTAAACCTGTCGCTGGGTTTGGGATGGTTGTATTGTCGGTGCCTGACGTCAAAGTGACACGAGGAGGAAGAAAGCCCTTGTTATTCGCGCTCACATCCAATTTCGCCGAAGCATCCGGCGTCGTTGTGCCTATTCCCGTTTGGGCGGATACTGTAACAGCAAAAAATACACCAAAAATCAGGATAAACTTATTCATATATAATTAACTCTTAACTCTAAGCTCTTAGTTCTTATCTCACCCAATACCAAATGATCCCCGGATTGGCATTTGCCGCTCCTCCTCCTGCATCACTAATCCAAGGAGATGGGCTGTAGTACTGGTTGTTGG
>Ga0228701_1000454_pt1 | contig 34608 bp, 33 predicted proteins | sample McNCre117_Aug_MG_2_FD_178017 | JGI IMG/M metagenome (GOLD analysis project Ga0228701, IMG submission 178017) | Freshwater microbial communities from McNutts Creek, Athens, Georgia, United States - 11-17_Aug_MG | ecosystem: Environmental > Aquatic > Freshwater > Creek | place: USA: Georgia... | reverse complement strand
TGCAGACCACCACCCATCGCCCCGGGGGGCGGGGCTCCCACAAAAACAGCCACAGCGCTTCCCCTGTAGGAGCGGCGCCCCCGCCGCGAAAGGGCTTGCAGACCATCACCCATCGCCCCGAGGGCGGGGCTCCCACAGAGCGGCCACTGCCCGGGGATGGGGCTCCCACAGAACAGGGAGATTTGCTGTTTTAAAATTGACGCGAATGAACACCGCCATCCCGCCTACATTGCTCGCACCTGATCTTCAGGCTTTGGATCGTTGGTTGGTGGCGTACACCAAGCCTCGGCAAGAGCAGATGGCGTCGCAGCAGCTGGCGCAGCAGCATTACGAGGCCTACCTGCCGCTTTACAAAAAATTCAAAAAGACCGAGAACGGCCCCGTGGCTTTTTTTGAGCCCATGTTCCCGCGCTACATTTTTTTCAGGCCCGGCAAGCCCGAACAAAGCATTGCAGCAGTGCGCAGCACCAAAGGCATCACCTCATTGGTCCGATTTGGTTTTGAGCCCGCCATGCTCGCAGGCGAAATCATTCGCACCATTCGTCAATACGAGCAAACGCAAAACCAGGCCACGATCGAAGAGCTCAGCGAACTGCGCAAAGGCCAAAAGGTGCGCCTGAACCACACCGCACTCGGGGCCGTGGAAGGGCTGGTTCAAAACGTCTCGAGCAAGCGTGTGGCCGTGTTGCTCGAAATTCTTGGGCGTCCTGTTGTGCTCGATCTGGAACACCACCAAGTGAACCCCGTCGATTCATAAAACGCAGACCATCACAAAAAGTCGTGCACCATCGCCAGAAGCAAGGCTGGCAATTGCCCCCGCAAGGTGCGCACGTTCAAGCCACCGAGAGCAACCTGAACAACAGGGGGCCAAACACCAAGATCCCCACCACGCAGGCCCCCAGGCTGCACACCAGCACCCCAGCGGCAGCCACATCTTTGGCGTCTCGCGCCAGGTCATGCCATTGCGGGCTGGCCAGGTCCACCACCAGTTCCAGCGCCGTGTTCAAGGCCTCGGCCGCAATCACCAGCGTCATCGCCAACACCAAGGCCAGCCATTGGCCAGAACTGACCTCTGCCCAGCAGCCCGCCACCGTGACCAGTACGGCCGCCACCGCATGAATGCGCGCATTGGGTTGGCGCAGCAACACCCGCAGCCCGCGCACGGCATGCCCGAACGAGGCCCACCGAGACACCGAGCGCTGCACTTCTTTCACCACGCACGCCCCCACGCCACAGCCAGTCCGCCCGCAGCGGGCAGCACACTCAGCTGGCCGCCCTGAATCGGCTGGCTCCAATAGTGCGCTGCGCCCCAGCCCAGTGCCCCACCGGCCACCACATCACGCCAGTGGTGCTTGTCTGCTTCCACGCGTGCCACCCCGGTCAGGGCCGCTGCTGCATACAGCAAGGGGCGGTATTCGGCCACCTCGGCACCGTAGCGCTTGTCCATGTAGCGCACGGCGGCAAACGCCACAGCCGTGTGGGCCGACGGAAAGCTCTTGTTGTCCGACCCATCTGGCCGCATCGAATGCACCGAGGTCTTGAGCACCTCGGCCGCACCCACCGTTGTGGCCATGGTCCAGTTCAGTTGCTTGAAGCCTTCCAAATCCGATTTCGCCCAAGTCGAGCCGGCAGCCAAAGCCGGCAGACCCAGTGCCAACATGTCCGATGCATTGGCCCAGGTCAGCCCGGTGCCCGCGCAGGCTGAGCCGCTGGCCAGCGCCCATGCCAATGCTGCCAAGCCGCTGCGGTGTTTGATGTGTGTGTTGAAAAATGTCATTGCGCCATTCCTTGCCTGTTATTCAGGTTTGTCTTGATCCCGCTATTTGAACAGACCCCTGGCCATCCTCCCATCGCCGCGAGGGCGCGGCTCCCACAAATGCATCCTCTGTAGGAGCGGCGCCCCCGCCGCGAAAAGGCTTGCAGACCACCACCCATCGCCGCGAGGGCGCGGCTCCCACAAATGCATCCTCTGTAGGAGCGGCGCCCCCGCCGCGAGAAGGCTTGCAGACCACCACCCATCGCCGCGAGGGCGCGGCTCCCACACAAACACCCAAAAAGCATCAGCGGTGCTGTTGGTCTGAGGAAAACACGGACAATCAGTGCTTGCACATCTCAGCTGCCGCCATGCACATCTTTTGCCGACCATCACCCGGACTTGCCCTTGGAGGGCTTTGGCGCACACGCATGGTCAGCCTGTTTTTCTTGCTCGGCTTGACCTGGGCCCCCATGCCTTCCGCAGCCCAGGCTGCGTTGTCGGCCAGCGTGCCCTATGCCCCCAGCTGGTTGGCGCGCCACCACCTGCAACTGCTGGCTGACCAAGCCGCATTGCCTCTGCCTGTGAGCCACTGGCCCTTGCCCGCCGCCGCGGTGCAACAAGCGCTCGACAGCCTCCCGGTCGACACCCCTTGGGCAGACAGCCGCCGTGTGGTGCAGCAAGAGCTGCACAGTCTGTTGCAACACGGCCAGTTGGGCCTGCACCTGCGCAGTGAATCCGAGGCCCCGGTGGGGTATGCCGAAAACTACAGCCCCGGCAACAGCGCCACCCTGGTCACCCCCGAGTGGCGTCATGGCACGGGGGGCATCACCTTGGCCGCTCGTCTGGGTGGCCGTGTGGAGGTCAACCCCAACTCGTTGCAAAACCAATTTGGTGGCCCGCAAGACGAAGGCCACTACGCCATTCGCCCCGAATCATCGGCTGCCGTGGTGGGCTGGGGAGGCTGGAACCTGCAGGCGTTTTCTCAGCGCTACTTTTGGGGGCCAGGCTGGCAAAACAGTCTGGTCAATGGCAGCAACAACCCCGCCTGGACAGGTGCCGGCCTGCAACGCGCCAGTGCGGCACCCTCGGCCAGCCCTTGGCTGGCCTGGATGGGCCCCTGGAACTTCGACGTTTTTGTGGCCAAAGCCCACGACCCTGTGGTGGTGGCTGATCAGCCCAGCGGCTTTCTGTTTTCGGGCATGCGCCTGACCCTCAAACCCCAGCCCTGGCTTGAGTTGGGCCTGAGCCGGGGCATGCAAACTGCTGGTGCAGGTCGCCCCTCGGGCGTGGGGGAGTTCGTCAAGGCCTTTTTGGGACAACAAACCAACAAAGATCTGGGGGACAACTTTCAGGACAGCAGCGGCCAGATCGCCGGCTACGACGTGCGCGTCAACTGCCCCAAAGCCTGGGGCCATTGCGCGGCCTACACCCAGTGGATGGGCGAAGACTCTGCAGGCAACGTGATTCCGTTGCCCTTCAAGTTCATGAGCCTGTGGGGCCTGGAAACCACCACCGCCGACGGGCAGCACCGCCTGTTTGCCGAATGGGTGGACACCAACGCCTACAGCCTGCCCTGGAACCAGCAAGCGAGCTTTCCGGGCTATGTCAATGGCGTTTATCGACAGGGCTACACCCAGGGCGCACGCTGGGTGGCCAGCAGCTTTGGTTCGGGTGCGCAAGTGCTCACCCTGGGCTGGCTGGATGCCAGCCAGCAACGCCTGGTCAAGGTGCACCACGGCCAATTGGCCAGTTCTCTGGGGGCTTACAGCCCCGGCGTGCCCCATGCCCCCACGGGCCGCCTGCTGGGCCTGAGCGTGTCGCAAACCCTTCGCTGGTTGGGCATGCAGCTCTCGCCCGAGCTGGCTTATACCCAATTGGCCGACGGCCAGGACCAACGCGCCAGCAAACGTCAGAACCTCCGCTTGGGCATGAGCATTGGATTGCCGCTCATACCAAATTAGTCGTTTTTTTATTAAATTTGAATATTATTTAAATTTTTGTGATTTTTGACTTTTTATATTTCATATTTATTCAAGTAAAAACAATAATTTTCGGAAGCATTGTTTGTCGCGAGAAAGTCGCGCAAATTACAATAGCAGGCTTGGCCCAAAAAGCCCCCTGTGGGCCTTTGTCGCCCTTTTTCATTTCAAAACGTGCAGTGCCCAACGGGGCGCTGCACTGCGGTAGCCTGCGCGGCGCATTGATTTCAAACATGACATTCCCCCTCACCCCCACGACCCGATTTGTGTTGGCTGCCATGCTCAGTGGGGTGCTGTGCGTGCCTGCGCGGGCCCAAGTGCCCGCCGCTGCCAGCTTGCTCGGTGGTGCGCAGGCGGGGGGGCAGCCTGCAGCAGCCATGCCTGGGCCTCTGCCCACAGCGGCACAGGGCGGCATGGGCCAAGCTGGCATGGGCCAAGCGCTTGGGCTGGTGATCCCCCAGCGCCCTGACCTGGGCGCACAAGACGCCCAACGCAAGGCCCTGAGCCCACTGCATGCGCCCGAGCCGCAGGCCCCCAACCAGTTCCAGCGCTTTGTGCAAGACAACACCGGGCAGCTGTTGCCGGTGTTTGGCAGCAAACTGTTTGACAACCCCCTGGCCTATGCCGCCGACAACGCCGCGCCTGCACCGGGCGAATACGTGCTTGGCCCCGGCGATGAGGTGCGCATCCAGATTTGGGGGGCCACCGACTTTGCAGGCAACCAGACCCTGGACCGCAATGGCCAGATCAACCTGCCCAAAATCGGCAACGTCAACCTGGCCGGTGTTCAGGTCAAAGACCTCGAATCCACGTTGCGCAAGCAAATCGCCACCGTGCTGACCAACGTCAGCGTCAATGCCAGCCTGGGCAAGCTGCGGGGCATCACGGTGTATGTCGTGGGCCAGGCGCGCCAGCCCGGCACCTACAACCTGTCGAGTTTGTCCACCCTCATCAATGCGGTGTTTGCCAGCGGCGGGCCGGGCAATCAGGGCAGCATGCGCAAGATCGAGCTCAAGCGCGGCGGTAAAACCGTCACCACGCTCGACTTGTATGACTTCATCGCCAAAGGCGACAAAAGCAAAGACGCCGCCCTGCAGCCCGGTGACGTGATCAGCATCCCGCCCGCCGGCCCCCGCGTGGCCCTGACCGGTGCCACCGACCACCGTGCCATTTATGAGCTGGCCCCCAGCACCACCTTGCAAGACCTGCTGGCCATGGGTGGTGGCCTGCCTGCGCTGGCGTCGGCCCAAAAAGCCGTGCTCGAGCGCATTGACCCCACCCGCGCCAGCGCGCCCCGCCAGGTGCAAGACCTGCGGCTAGACAGTGCCGGTTTGGCCCAAGGCCTGCGCGACGGCGATGTCGTCACATTGCTGCCCATCAGCCCCGCTTTTGGCAACGCCGTCACCCTGCAAGGGGCGGTGGCCCAGCCGCTGCGCCACGCCCATGTGGCCAACATGCGGGTGCAAGACCTCATCCCCGACCGCGAAGCGCTCATCACCCCCGAGTACTACCGCCGCAAAAACCAGTTGGTGCAAAACCGCAGCGCCAGCCTGCGGGCCCAGGGCTTGACGCCCGCGCAAATCCAGGCCATCGAAAAAGCGCAGCAATTGCCTGACGATCTGGCCCTGACCACAGAGATCATTGCCCCGGCCAAGTCCGATGACACGCGTGCGGGCTCGACCATCAGTGAGCGCGTCAACAGCATGAGCGCCCAGATCAACTGGGACTATGCCGTCATCGAGCGTCTCGACCGTCAGACCCTGCGCACCCAGTTGATTCCGTTCAACCTGGCCAAAGCCGTCGTCAACAAAGACCCTGCGCACAATTTGTTGCTGCAAGCCGGTGACGTGATCACCATCATGAGCAGCGCCGACGTGCAGCTGCCCACCGAGAGCAAGAGCCGCCTGGTGCGCGTCGAGGGCGAAGTCGCTTCGCCGGGTGTCTATCAGTCGTTGCCCGGCGAGACCTTGCCCCAACTGCTGGCCCGCGTGGGCGGGCTCACGCCCCAGGCCTATGTGTATGGCACCGAGTTCACCCGCGAGAGCGTGCGCAAACAACAGCAGCAAAACCTGGACCAGGTCATTCGCCGCCTTGAGAGCCAGTTGCAAAGCGCCGGTGCCAACCTGGCCGCCAACCTGACGGGTGAGCGTGCTGCCCAGGCGCAGACCCTGCAACAGCAACAACAGCAGCAAATGCAAGCGCAGATCAGCCGGCTCAAGGCCCTGCGCAGCAAAGGCCGCGTGGCCCTGGAGCTGGACCCTGAGTTTGCAGGTGGCGATCGTGCCCCTGTGCGTGAAGCCGATGGCCTTAAAAACCTGCCCGCACTCCCCCTGGAAGACGGCGACGCCATTCTGGTGCCCAGTCTGCCCGCTTTTGTGGCAGCGGCTGGCAGCGTCAACAACGACAACGTCTTGATCTACAAACCCGGCAAAACCGTGGGCGACATCATCCGTGCCGCCGGCTTGGCCGAAGATGCAGACGCCAGCGAAGCCTTTGTGCTGCGCGCAGATGGCAGCGTGTTCAGCCGCCGCAGCACGGGCTGGTTCAACAGCTTTGAAGGCACCAAAGTCATGCCTGGCGACACGGTGATCGTGCCACCCAAAGTGGACCGAGAAAACACCTACAACTTTGCCGTTCGCGCCTTGCGCGACTGGACACAAATCTTCAGCAACCTGGGCATCGGCGCCGCCGCCATCAAGTCCCTGAAGAATTAACAACCAACCAAAAACAATCGCCGCGAGGGCGCGGCTCCCACAAAACAACAACTCTTGTAGGAGCGGCGCCCTCGCCGCGAAAGCCCAGCAAACCACAAACAATCGCCGCGAGGGCGCGGCTCCCACAAAGCGATCGCCCCCCCAACAAACCAATCATGCGCCTGACCCCGCAACAAATCGACATCATCAAAGCCACTGTCCACGACGTGCTCGGGCCGGATGCGCGCGTGTCCTTGTTTGGCTCGCGGCTCGATGACCGTCGCAAAGGGGGCGATATTGACCTCTACATTGATGGGCGGGTCATGACACTTGATGAGCAACTGGACGCCAAACTGCTGTTGCTGGTTCAGCTCAAGCGCCGATTGGGTGACCAAAAAATCGACATCGTGTTTGCCCCAGCTTCTGGGCAGGCGCTCTGGCCCATTCACCAGTCGGCCATACAACAGGGGCAACGCCTCTGATGCCTATGGACATCCTGCACGACAAGCTCTTACCTGCTTTGCAAGAGTGCCAGTTGCACCAAAAGCGGCTGCACACAGCCTGGCAGGAACTGATGCAAAGCCAATGCCTGCAGGCCAACAGCTTGACAGAGCCGCAAGTGCGGGTGGCTGATCAAATGGTTTACCGCTTTGGCCGACTGCAAGACGCCATTGGCACCCGCTTGCTGCCTGCCTTGTTGCAGATCATGCAAGAGTGGCAAGACGAACAGCCCTGGATCGACAAACTCAACCGAGCCGAGAAACTTGGACTCTTGCCCAGCACCGAAGCCTGGCTGCTGCTGCGCGAGTTGCGCAACCAAACCTCGCATGAATACCCTTTGCAGCCCGATATGGTGCAACTGAACCTGCGCCGCCTGGCCCAACATGTGCCCCAACTTGAAAACGTGCTGCAGCAACTCCAACACCACGCCCGCCAACGTGGCGCCCAACTCGACAAGTAGAGCGGCGCCCCCGCCGCGAAAACCCTCGCAAACCAAAACAGCCCTGTAGGAGCGGCGCCCCCGCCGCGAAAGCCCAAGCAAACCAAGACAACCCCTGTAGGAGCGGCGCCCCCGCCGCGAAAACCCTCGCAAACCGAAACAATCGCCGCGAGGGCGCGGCTCCCACAAAGAGATAGACCCACAAAACAAAACCCCATGCGCCTGACACCCGCCCAAATCCAAACCATCCAAAGCACCGCCTATGCCGTGCTCGGCGATGGTGCGCGGGTATGGCTGTTTGGTTCGCGCCTTGATGACAGTCGCAAGGGCGGTGACGTGGACTTGTTGATTGAAGCTCAGCCCGAGCCCGGCTTGTTACAACGTGCCCGCATCAAAAACCGACTCGAAGAGCAACTCGGCCTTCCGGTGGACATCGTGACCCGTACGCCCCATCAAGCCAGTGCATTTGCCCGCATGGCCCAAGCGCAAGGGGTGGCACTGACATGACTACAGCGCAAATTCTGCAAGACCAACGCCAGCACTTGGCGGGTTTGATTGAAGCTATCCAGCGTTGTGTTTATTTTTTGGACTGCAGCGCACGCGAAGTGCCTTGGCCCCTGAGTGGTGAACATCTGTCACAGCACAAAAAAGACAATGGGCTGTTTGAAGCGTTGGCTGCCGTCAATGAGCGTTTTGCCAAGCTGCAGGACACGCTGGGTTCGGCCATGCGCCACAGCCTCATCCTGTCTGGCGAGCAAGCCGACAGTTTCATCAAGGTGCTGGCCTTGTTTGAAAAATACGGGGTTGTGAGCAGCATCGAATCCTGGCAACTGGCACGCACAGCGCGCAATCTGGCTGCGCATGATTACGAGACAGATTACGACCGTGTGGCTGAACACTTCAATACCCTGCGCAGTCTGATGCCCGAACAACTGGTCATGGCCCGTCGGTTTGTGCATTACAGCGCAGAGCAGCTGGGCGTTGGTCCGCAAGGCTCAGATTTTGCAGAAGAATTCAAAGCCATCACCGAGCAACAAAACCACAACCCCTTGTAATCGCCGCGAGGGCGCGGCTCCCACAAAACCACAACCCCCTGTAGGAGCGGCGCCCCCGCCGCGAAAACCCTCGCAAACCGAAACAATCGCCGCGAGGGCGCGGCTCCCACAAAGAGATAGACCCACAAAACAAAACCCCATGCGCCTGACACCCGCCCAAATCCAAACCATCCAAAGCACCGTGCACACGGTGTTGGGTGAGGGCGCGCAAATCACCTTGTTTGGTTCGCGGGTGCATGACGACCAAAAAGGCGGCGATGTTGATCTGATGGTTGAAATGCCCCAAGACATTGCCGATCCGGCCGTCATCGCCGCACGCCTGTCCAGTCGGGTGTCTCGGGCCATGCATGGGCGCAAAGTCGATGTGTTGCTCAAGGCCCCCAATTTGCAGGACCAAGCCATTCACCGCATCGCGGCGCAACATGGGGTGCGACTGTGAAGATCAGCCCAGCCCAGCAAGAACGCCTGTCATTTCTTTGCCGCATCACGCAAAAAGAAGTGCAGTACCTACTCGATACCGATCGGCGATTGTTTGCCGATCTGTTCACCCTTGAGTCTGCTCAAAAGATCGAAACAGACCCGCTTTTGGCAGAACGACTCGATGCCTTTGTCAGCCGGTTTGGACGCTTGCAAGACAACTTGGGTGACAAATTTTTGCCCCAATTGCTCATTGCGCTGGCAGAAAAACCCGGTGCTGCCATGGACAACCTGGACCGAGCAGAACGCTTGGGCTGGATCGTTTCAGCCGAAACCTGGCTGGAAATCCGCAAACTCCGCAACCAAATGGTGCACGAGTACATTGAAGACTTGGCGATCCTGACCAGCGCCCTGCAAGCAGGGCACCAACATGTCAGCACCCTGGTCGATGCAGCTCAAAAAATGATGGCCGAAGCCCAACGATTGATCACCCGATAACCCTTCCGCAGCGATGGCGCCCCCTTGTAGGAGCGGCGCCCTCGCCGCGAAAGCCCAAGCCAACCACAAACAACCCTGTAAGAGCGGCGCCCCCACCGCGAAAGCGACAATCCTGTAGGAGCGGCGCCCTCGCCGCGATAACCCTCGCAAACGACAACATTCCCTGTAGGAGCGGCGCCCTCGCCGCGATAAACCTCAAAAATGACCGACACCCCCCAAACAACAACCACAGAAGACGAAATCAGCCTGCTCGACCTGCTGCAAACCGTGGTCGACAACCTGCGCCTGCTGGTGCTCGGCCCGCTGGCTGTGGGCGTGATCACCCTGGGCATCACCTTCCTCATCCCCCCCACCTACACCGCCAGCGTCAAATTCTTGCCCCCTCAGCAACAACAAAGCGCCGCAGCCAGCATGCTGGCCAGCCTGGGCGGTTTGGGTGGCCTGGCCGGTGCGGCAGCAGGGCTTAAAAACCCGGGCGACCAATACCTGGCCTACCTCAAAAGCAACGCCGTGCAAGACGCGTTGATCGAGCGCTTCAAACTGCAAGACCGCTACGAAGCCAAGTTCAAAGTCGACACCCGCACGGCGTTGACCGCCAACGCCCGCGCTGCCAGCGGCAAAGACGGCCTGATCAGCCTGGAAGTGGATGACAAAGACCCCCAGTTTGCCGCCGACCTGGCCAACGCCCATGTCGAAGAGCTGCAAAAACTGCTGGGCCGCCTGGCTGTGACCGAAGCGCAGCAACGCCGCTTGTTTTTTGAAAAACAACTCACCCAAGCCAAAGACAAGCTGACCCAAGCTGAGCAAGCCCTGAAAGCCACCGGCATCAGCGGCAGCGTGCTCAAAAGCAACCCCGCCAGCGCCGTGGCGGGCGTGGCTGCCCTGCAAGCCCAAGTGACGGCGCAAGAAGTCAAAGTGGGGGCCATGCGCGGCTATTTGGCCGAGACGGCCCCAGACTTCAAACAGGCGCTGAATGAACTGGCCAACCTGCGCACCCAACTGGCCAAACAAGAAAAAGACGACAGCGGCAAAGCTGGCCAAGGCAATGCAGGCGATTACATCGCCGCATACCGCGAGTTCAAATACCAGGAAACCCTGTTTGAGCTGTTTGCCAAACAGTTTGAAATGGCCAAAGTGGATGAAAGTCGTGAGGGCGCTGTGATCCAAGTTCTGGATGCTGCCCAGCCGCCTGAGAAAAAAGCTAAACCTAAAAAAGCACTAATCGCCATTATTAGCACATTCGCTAGCGGTTTTGCTCTTCTGCTGTTTGTTTTCATTCGACAAGCCCTACTCAACGCAAGTCATGATCCAAAATCTATCCCAAAGCTGATTCAGATTAAAAAGAGCTGGGATAAAGTTTTTGGAAATTAAATATCCAACAATCAGTTGGCTAAATTTCGATTCGGAAAGGTTAAAAATTATGGAAATATTTTTATCTAAAATTGATCAAGAAAGATTTGGTTATGTTATTGCCAAATCTAAACTCTGTGATACTGATAAGGTCGAAGAGTTGCTTTCACAAGCACGCACCCTTGGTGTTGAATTATTAATAGTGCGCTTGGCAACAGATAATCTAAAGGCAGCTCAGGAGCTGGAGCGAAATAATGCAATTTTGACTGATACATTAATTTATTATCAGAAAAAAAATGTGTCAAAATATAATATTAAACTTCCTGAAGGTTATTCCGCATGCTACGCTGATGAAGGTGATGCTGAGCATGTTGGAGGAGTGGCAGCTGGATCATTTAAAGGTTATTTTGGACACTATCACTCAGATAATCGTTTGGAAAGAATTGATTGTGATAATGTCTATACATCCTGGGCGAAGAATTCATGCTTAGATCGCAAAATTGCTGATGAGGTTATTTTGATTAAAAAAAATAACGAAATTGCGGCATTTTCAACTTTAAAAATCATTGAAAAAAATTGCTTTGATGGCGTTCTATTCGGAGTTAGTCCTGCGCATACTGGCCAAGGATTGCACTTGAATTTGATGCAACTTTCTCAAAATTGGGGTGCCGAAAATAATATTTCACGGATGGTGACATCTACGCAGATAAACAATGTAAAAGTACAGAAAAATTGGTGTCGAGTAGGTTTGGAGCCACTAAATAGTTTTTATACATTTCATGTTTGGTTGAATCATGATTCCATTTAATAAGCCATACCTTCATGGTCGTGAACTTGTTTATATTGCACAAGCTGTCGCTTCGGGTAAAATCTCAGGAGACGGAATTTTTTCAAAAAAATGCCACGGATTTTTTGAGAAAAAATTTAGCTTCCAAAAAGCATTATTGACGACATCATGCACTGATGCATTGGAAATGTGTGCGTTGTTGTTGAATATTTGCGAAGGTGATGAGGTTATTGTTCCATCATTTACATTTGTTTCTAGCGCCAATGCTTTTGCTCTTCGTGGGGCAAAAATTATATTTGCAGATAGTCAAAAAGATAATCCGAATATTGATTGCAATCAAATTGAGGCTCTTATAAGTCCGCGTACACGAGCAATTGTAGTGGTGCATTATGCGGGTATTGCTTGCGATATGGATCCTATTATTGAGATTGCTAAACGCTATGATATTACAGTGGTGGAAGATGCTGCTCAGGCAATTGACTCTTATTATAAAGATAGGCCATTGGGTGGAATTGGGCAGCTGGGTGCATTTTCTTTTCACGAAACAAAAAATATCATTTCCGGTGAAGGAGGGATGTTGATTGTTAACGATGAAAAATACAATAAGAGAGCTGAAATAATTCGCGAAAAAGGAACAAATCGTAGTGCATACTTTAGGGGGGAAATTGATAAATATGGATGGGTGGATATTGGATCCTCTTTTTTGCCGTCTGATATTATTGCTGCATATCTTTATGCTCAATTGGAAAATATTGACTTAATTCAATTGCGAAGAAAAGAGATTTGGGCGAGATATTGGGGGCATTTGTCAGCGGAATTACCTAAGTTTGGTGTGAGTTTACCGAAGATACCTGAATGGGCTACTAATAATGCGCACATGTTTTACATGGTAATGAGCAATTTAGACCAGAGAAATGCTCTAATTTCGGATCTCCGCAAATCCGAAATATCGGCGGTATTCCATTACTTATCTTTGCATAGCAGTCCGTATTTTAAATCTTTCCATGATGGAAGGTCGCTGCCTAATAGTGATCGATTCACAGATTGTTTGGTAAGACTGCCACTTTTTTATGAAATGACAAATTCAGAAGTAGATCGTGTAGCTGAAGCTGTCATTAACAGTGTTGCTGCATTATAGTTGCAGTTCGCTAAAATTGACAGCTATTTCTGCCTCAATAGCCGCAGCAATCTCGCATGGATTGCGTATGGTCGTAAATTTAGTAATAGTGAAAATGATTGCAATATGGCTTGGCCCAGTTGGAATGGGACTTCTGGGTCAATTCATGAGTTTATCCACAATTATTTCAGTTTTTGCAGGTGGTGGTATTGCTACGGGTATAACAAAATATACAGCAGAATATAGAAATAACACTCATAAATTAACTAAGTTTCTTGGTGCTGCTGCTTCGTATGGATTGCTATTTTCAGGATTTCTTTTTTTAATTAGCATATTCGGTGCCGAAAAAATTTCCATGCTACTATTTGGAGAGGCTACTTACTCTTGGCTTGTACCTTGTCTAGGCATTGCACACTTTTTTTGTTTTGTTGGTGCAGGAGTTGTCGCTGTAATTAATGGGCATCAGTTATCAAATCTTTTTGCAAGACTAACAATTTCAAGTTATCTGCCGGTAATTCCTATTTCGTATTTTTTGATTTCGAATTATCAATTGGAAGGGGCAATAATTTCATTGCTTCTCGCTATATCCTGTACGGGATTATTGGGGTTGGTGCTAGTATTTCGGAGTAGATTAACTCGGTTAGTTAGATTGAATATTTCGAATGTTTATATTGGACGGCTTGCTAAATATTCTTTGATGATGATTGCATCTGCAACTATTTTTCCGTTGGCTGAAATAGTAATTCGGACTGAGATTATTAGTGATATTGGTCAGCAGGCGGCAGGCTTATGGCAGGCTATGACTCGACTATCTGGTGCTTATATGGGCTTTTTTACAGTATTTCTTGCTACTAATTATATGCCGAAGCTATCAGCTTTATTTGATGGTAAATTAATAGTGCGCGAAGTTGAGAAAAATTTGATACATGTGGGAATATTGTTTTTCATATTTTCGATATTAATTTACCAATTTAGATTTCTAGTAATTGATTTGCTTTTTACCAAAGAATTTTATGATATGGATTTGCTGTTTGGTTGGCAATTGCTCGGTGATTTTTTTCGAATAAGTTCATATGTGATTGGCTTTCTCAGTATCGCAAAATCTCGAGTTGTGATTTATGTTATAGCTGAATGTATTCAGTCAATTTTGTATGTTTCTTTATCTATGTTGTATCTTAAAGAAGGTGCAGAAATTTCCAGTGTTGCAAAATCATACGCATTGGCGTATTTTTTATATTTTTGCAGTGCGTATTTTGTTTTTGTTGCTTATAAAAAAAGGGTGTCATGATATTTGTTGCCAACGCGCTCGTAGTTAATGGTGGTACCACATTTTTAATAAGAACATGTTGCGAACTTCAGAGCCAAGGGGAGAGATGTGCTGTAATTTTATTGCGCAATGAATACGATAGTGAATTGCTGGCTGAGTTGGCTAGTTATGCTGAGATAATATATTTGGAGAATTATTTAGTTGACGCTGGCTTTATTTTTAGAAAGCAATTAGGAATTTTCGGCTTTGTCAATTGGGATGCGTTGATAAAAGTTATATCAAAATATACAGGCCAAATCCATGTGATGGGCGTTTTGGGTCTAATTTTCTCTTTGAGATTGATTAAAAAAATCAACAATAAAACGATTACCGTTGGTATATACCACCAAAATGAATTTCTATATAGTGGTATACCATTTTATTTTGCTTCTGAAGTTCTTCGTTTGTTTCGATTGATTCCGTCTGAAAATATAATTTTTTTTAATGAGTCCACTCGTAATAACTATGAAAAATTTTATAGTAAAAAATATTCATCTTCAATCGTGACTCCAATAGGAATAAAAATACGTGAAAATGGGTGTCTATATAATAATGAGTCCTGTAAGATAGTGTCGATTGGTAACTTGGTTAACTTCAAGACTTATAATAGGCATATAATAGAGTTGATGCCGGATTTGTTGATTAAGTATCCAAATGTGTCATATCATATTTATGGTGCTGGCGTTGAGGAATTAAATCTTAGACGGCTGGTGGAGAAATTAAATGTTGGAAATTCCGTCCACTTTAATGGTGTTATTCCATATTCAAATTTCGATAATGTAGTCTCCGATGCTGCTCTATTTGTGGGTAGTGGAACGTCTTTGATTGAGGCTGCAGCATTAGGCGTTCCCGCGCTCATTGGTATTGAGTCAATAACTACGTCTGAGACTTATGGTTTTTTGTGCGACATTAAGGGACTTTCATATAATGAAAATATTGCGGAAATTCCAAAAAAATCGATGAAAAATTTAATCGAGGAATTGTTTGATAATCCAAAATTTCGTTCTGAAATTTCCATTGCCTGTAAGTTAAAATCGGCAGAATTTTCTATAGTTAAAACAGCGGAAGATTTAATTAAACTTAATAAATATGCAATCCCTGTGTCAAAGGTTTTTCCTTGGTCTTATTTTTTGAAATTATTTTTCTCATTTATGCTTCTGGTCGCCTCGGCTCGAATCGGAATGGTTGCTCCTTTTAATCAGCGACGTGGTCAATCTTTTTAAAAATTTGCAATGAAATTTAGTGCTTTGCCAGTTTGGGTTATGCTAATTTCATTGTTTCCATATTTGCCCGCTGGATTGCGTGTTGAAAATATTATTTTCCCTTTTTTTGTTGCGGGATATATTTTGTCTCTTCGATTTAATTTTAAATTGGGGATGATCTATTTGATTCAAATTTTTTCTTTGTTGATTCCGCTGTTTGGTGTTTTGCTGGCTAGTTATGTATCTTTTAATACTGGTGTGGCTGCAGACCCATTCGTTATGTTCGTGCGATTGAGTATGCCTTTATTGATGCTAATTTCTTTTTCCGCAATCGTAAATAAAATTAGTAATCCATTAATATCGGTTGCATTTGCGATTATGGTCTGTGCAGTTCCTGTTTCTTTGGTTTCTTTGCTTAGTGTATTTTTTGATATTGCTGAATTTCTTCAATATTGGATAAAGAATGATCCAGACGGTGTTTGGGCTCAGTCGCTAGCTATTGGTCGGTTCAATGGCATTTTTAATCAGCCACTTGAGTCGGGGATATTTTTTAGTGTCGCATTATTTTCTTCGATATATTTGTTAAAGGTGTTGCCGCGGATTCGTGTATTATCATTGTTTTGTATCGTATTTGTTATTTTGGGTGGCTTACTTTCTTTTTCGAAAAATTTCACTGTGCTTGGGCTTATTTTTGGACTGTATTTGTTGGTGGCATTGAGAATGGTGTCATTTCAAGTCGCGGCGTTTGCGTTTATTTTTCTGTGTATTTCTGTATTTTCTCTGGTGGCGGTGTTTAATAATAATTATGCAGATTCGCTCGTTGACTTGTTTGAGCAAGGTGGATTCTTGTTGGCGCTAACTGCTGGGAGATTGGGAGCTGAAGATACGGGGGTTTCGCTACTTTTTTCGGAGTTATTTCATCAAGGCTATTGGTTTATTGGACGTGGTTTAGGCTCGCATATGCCTCTTGATAATGGATATTTGGAATACTTTTATCAGGGTGGCGTGTTGGCATTGGTGGGTTATTTGTGTTTTATTGTTACTCTGTTTGGTTATCGTGGGAATGTTATTTCAAATCACCATAAGTCTTTATTGAATACGCTTGCTTTTTTTGTTATTTTTGCCTCTCTTGGCGGACCGGTTATTACGGCTAGTCGTGCTAACCTTCCCCTTATTTTCCTGATTGTTGCTTGCGTGGCTAAATCGCAAGCATATTCAAATTTTCATTGCAGAAAACTTATAAAAGGTAATTGATCGTGAATGGTAATTTGCTTATTACAGGTGGTACAGGTTCTTTTGGTAATGCCGTATTGCGTCGGTTTTTAAAATCTGATTTGCACGAGATTCGCATCTTGAGCCGGGATGAAAAAAAGCAAGATGACATGCGCAAGAAGTACAACAGCCCCAAGCTGAAGTTCTACATTGGCGATGTGCGTGATCCCCAATCAGTCATGAACGCCGTGCGTGGTGTTGACTACATCTATCACGCTGCGGCTTTGAAGCAAGTGCCGTCTTGTGAGTTTCATCCGCTTGAAGCGGTCAAGACCAATGTGCTGGGCACCGAAAACGTGTTGGAAGCGGCCATACAGTGTGGCGTCAAGCGTGTGGTGGTGCTCAGTACCGACAAGGCTGTGTATCCCATCAACGCCATGGGCATCAGCAAAGCCATGATGGAAAAAGTGGCAGTTGCCAAATCGCGCAGCAGTTCCCAAACCGTGATCAATGTGACTCGATATGGCAATGTGATGGCCTCACGCGGCTCGGTCATTCCGTTGTTCATTGACCAAATTCGTGCGGGCAAGCCCATCACCATCACAGACCCCAGCATGACCCGCTTCATGATGACGCTCGATGATGCGGTGGACTTGGTGCTCTATGCCTTTGAGCATGGTCAGCCGGGTGAGGTGTTTGTGCAAAAGGCCCCTGCCGCCACCATTGAGGTGCTTGCCAAGGCGTTGACAGCGCTGATGGGCAAGCCTGAGCATGAAGTGCGGGTGATCGGCACCCGTCATGGCGAAAAGCTTTATGAAGCTTTGCTCAGCCGTGAAGAAATGGTGGCCGCAGAAGATTTGGGTGGCTACTACCGTGTGCCGCCAGATTTGCGTGATTTGAATTACGGCAAGTTTGTCGAGCAAGGTGAAGTCAAAATTTCAGAAGCCACCGACTACAACTCACACAACACAGACCGACTGGACATTGCCGGTATGCAGGCCTTGCTGATGAAACTGCGGTTCATGCCCGCCATTGCACGCGGTGAGTTGGTGGATGCCGAGGAATAAGCCATGAAAATTCTGGTGACCGGAGCCAATGGGTTCATTGGCAAGAATTTGACTTTGCGCTTGCGTGAATTGCCTGAGCATGAAGTGTTCACCTTTGTGCGCGGCCAAAGCGACGCTGACTTGCAGGGTATTCTTGCCCAGGCTGATGCCGTTGTGCACCTGGCTGGTGAGAACCGACCAGCCGATGTGCAGGCTTTTGCAGATGTCAACACAGGTTTGACCGAGCGCATTTGCCAGAGCTTGCGCGATTTAGGCAAAAAGATTCCTGTGCTGTTGGCTTCTTCTGCCCAGGCTGAACAAGACAACCCCTATGGCCGAAGCAAACTCGCCGCAGAGCAGGTGGTGCAGGCATTGGCAGATGGGCACGGCAACCCTGTGGCCATCTATCGCTTGCCGGGTGTGTTTGGCAAATGGTGCAAGCCCAATTACAACTCGGTGGTGGCCACTTTCTGCCATAACAAGGCGCATGACTTGCCTGTGCAGATCAACGATGCCAGCGCTCGGGTTCGCTTGGTCTATGTGGACGATGTGGTCAACGCCATGTTGGCCCAGTTGACCAGTGGCTGGTCGGGTTGCGTTCAATCCTCGGTGACCCCGGAATACAGCATCACCTTGGGTGAGTTGTCAGAACAGATTGACGCGTTCAAAAACTGTCGCAGCACGCTGGTTTCAGAGCGCGTAGGCACGGGCTTGGTGCGTGCTTTGTATGCCACTTATGTGAGTTATTTGCCCACAGAGCGCTTTGTGTATGACGTGCAGGCGCACGGTGATGCGCGGGGCGTGTTTGTTGAAATGCTCAAAACCCCCGATGCCGGGCAGTTCAGCTTTTTCACGGCACACCCCGGCATCACGCGAGGGGGGCATTATCACCACACCAAAACAGAAAAATTTTTGGTGATCAAGGGTCATGCACGGTTTGGGTTCAGGCACATGCTGACCAACGAGGTGCACCACATTGAAACCCACGGCGACAAGCCCCAGGTGGTCGAAACCGTGCCTGGTTGGACGCACGACATCACCAACATGGGCGATGATGAGATGGTGGTGATGCTGTGGGCCAATGAAATCTTTGACCGGGCCAACCCCGACACCATCACCAGCAAAGTTTGATAGCGATGAAAAAACTCAAAATCATGTCGGTCGTGGGCACACGGCCAGAAATCATTCGGTTGTCTCGCGTGCTGGCCGCACTGGACGAGCATTGCGACCACGTGCTGGTGCACACCGGCCAAAACTACGACTACGAACTCAACCAGGTCTTCTTTGATGACCTGGGCGTGCGCAAGCCTGATTTCTTTTTGAACAGTGCCGAAGGCAGCACGGGGGCAGCCAACACCATTGGCAACCTGATCACCGCTGTGGACGGTGTATTGGCCCAGGTGCAACCCGAGGCCATGCTGGTGCTGGGTGACACCAACAGTTGCTTGTCGGTCATTCCTGCCAAGCGGCGCAAAGTGCCGATTTTTCACATGGAGGCAGGCAACCGCTGCTTTGACCAGCGTGTGCCTGAAGAGACCAACCGCCGTATCGTGGACCACACCTCAGACATCAATCTGACGTACAGCACGATTGCTCGTGACTATTTGCTGCGAGAGGGTTTGCCGCCTGACCAGGTGATCAAGACCGGCAGCCCCATGTTTGAAGTGCTGCACCATTATTTGCCGCAAATTCAAGCCTCTGATGCGTTGGCGCGCTTGAGCCTGACCGCGCAGCAGTATTTTGTGGTCAGTGCGCACCGCGAAGAAAACATCGAGTCCAACCAGTCGTTTACCAAGTTGGTGGCCGTGCTCAACAGCGTGGCCGAAGACCATGGCTTGTCCGTGATTGTGTCGACCCATCCGCGCACCCAAAAACGCGTGGACGCCACGGGTGCGAAGTTTCACCCCTTGGTGCGCTTGATGAAGCCGTTGGGTTTTCATGACTATGTCAATCTGCAGATGAACGCCAAGGCGGTGCTGTCTGACAGTGGCACGATCAATGAAGAGTCATCGATCTTGAACTTTCCGGCCCTGAACTTGCGTGAAGCGCATGAGCGGCCAGAGGGCATGGAAGAAGCTGCCGTGATGATGGTGGGCTTGGAGGTGGATCGCGTGCGCCAGGGCTTGGCGATTGTGGCAACGCAAGCGCGAGGCGCTGAGCGTGATTTGCGCTTGGTGACTGACTACAGCATGCCCAATGTGAGCGCCAAAGTGGTGCGGATTGTTCACAGTTATACAGACTACGTGAGGCGCGTGGTGTGGAAGAAGTATTGAACTCAAAAACAAAAACACGAGTTCTACTGTTAACGCAGTGGTTTGATCCTGAGCCAACCTTTAAAGGCTTGGTGTTCGCCCGTGAGCTGGTTCGCCAGGGGTTTGATGTTGAAGTCGTGACAGGTTTTCCGAACTATCCGGGAGGGAAGGTCTATGCGGGCTACAAGATCAAGCTGATTCAACGTGAGTACATTGACGGAGTGCAGATTACTCGACTGCCTCTGTACCCTAACCATGATCAGTCTGCCATCAAGCGGGTGATTAATTACGCCAGTTTTGCGGCTTCGGCGCTCTTTTATGGAGTGTTCATGGCCAAGCGAGCGGATGTCATGTACGCCTATCACCCACCACTAACGGTGGGCATTGCAGCGGCATTGATTCGTTGGATTCGTCGGATTCCCTTGGTCTACGACATTCAAGACATGTGGCCAGACACCTTGCGTGCCACAGGCATGCTGAACAACCAAAGGGCATTGGCGTTAGTGGGGCGCGTGTGCGATTGGGTTTACCGACGCGTGGACCAGATTGTGGTTCTTTCGCCTGGGTTCAAGCGTTTGCTGGTGCAACGCCATGTGCCTGAAAGCAAGATTGAAGTCATTTATAACTGGGCCGATGAGTCTGCGCTCACATCTCCGGTGGGGTGCTTGCCTGCAAACTTTCCTGGCGATGATCGTTTTAAGATCGTATTTGCCGGCAACATGGGTAAAGCACAGTCGCTGGACGCAGTACTGGATGCTGCATTGATTTTGCAGGGGCATGGGTCGCGGGTTTGCTTTGTGATGCTGGGCGGTGGTATCGAGGTAGGCCGTCTCAAGGCGCGTACGCAAGAGTTAGCGCTGAATAATGTGGTTTTTTTGCCCCCCGTGCCGATGGCCGAAGTGGGTACATTGCTGGCCGCTGCTGATGCTTTGCTTGTGCATCTGAGAAAAGACCCGCTGTTCGAGATCACTATTCCATCAAAAACGCAGGCCTATATGGCAGTGGGTAAGCCTTTGTTGATGGCTGTAAACGGGGATGCGGCTGATTTAGTGACGCAATCGGGTGGTGGATTGACCTCGGAATCAGAAAGTCCTGCCGCTTTGGCTGACGCTGCGCAGATGTTAGCTGATATGCCTTTAATGGACTTGGAGGCAATGGCTCGTCGTGCTCGTCAGTTTTATGGAGAGAGGTTGGGATTGGAAGTCGGGGCAAGTAGATTCGGGCTCATTTTTAAAGACTTATCAAATCGCTGCAAAGGTTACCGCTAATGAAACGTGTATTTGATCTGATAGCTGCTTCGTTTTTGTTACTCATGCTGGCCCTACCATTGCTTGTGTTGGCTTGGTTGATTCGCCGCAAGCTTGGTAGTCCTGTGTTATTTCGCCAAGTACGCCCGGGATTAAATGGAAAGCCTTTCATGATGGTCAAATTTCGAACCATGACCGACGAGCGTGGTCATGGTGGCGATTTGTTGCCCGATGCGCAGCGCCTAACTCCTTTTGGTCGTTTTTTGCGAGCTAGCAGCCTAGACGAGTTGCCCGAATTGTGGAATGTGCTGAAGGGCGATATGAGTCTGGTCGGGCCACGGCCTTTACTCATGGAATATCTGCCGCTTTACACCCCAGAACAAGCACGGCGCCACGAGGTGCGGCCAGGCATAACCGGTTGGGCTCAGGTTAATGGCCGTAACGCGATCAGTTGGACAGACAAGTTTGCGCTGGACATTTGGTATGTAGACAACCAAAGCCTGCGACTGGATGTGCAGATTTTGTGGCGCACGGTTCGTAAGGTGCTCGTGCGTGATGGCATCAGTGCTCCAGGCGATGCGACGATGCCCAAGTTTGAAGGTATTCATGAAATCAAATAAACCTAACGTACTTTTGCTCTCGGCAGGACGCCGGGTGGAGTTGATCAAAGCGTTCAAGCAGGAACTGCAGCTGCGTGGCTTGCATTCGTTGATGCTTGCGACAGACTTGAAACCCAAGATGTCTGCAGCATGCCAGATGGCCGATCAGGCTTTTACGCTGCCGCGAGTTACTGCTATTGACTACATGGATGAGTTGTTGGCGCTTTGTTTGGAGCACAAAGTTGGGCTGGTTGTACCGACGATCGATACAGAATTGTTGGGCTTGGCTGAGCAGCGAGACAGGTTTGCGGCAGAGGGGGTCGAACTTGTGATCTCAGATGAGGCGCTGGTGCGTGTATGCCGTGACAAACGGTTAACCGCGCAGCTTTTTAATTCTGTGGGTATCGATGTGCCCAAGATTTTGGATCGGCAGCAGCTGACCTTTCCTTGTTTTGCTAAGCCGTATGACGGCAGTCGCAGTGTTGGAGCTGCCAAGCTCAGTCAAGCTGCAGATCTTTCTGATGGCATGCGCGATGACCCCAAGCTGATGTTCATGGAGTTCATCGATCAGACATTTGAGGAATACACAGTTGATGCATATTACGATCGCATGGGTGTTTTAAAGTGCGTAGTCCCTCGGCATCGACTTGAGGTCCGTGATGGAGAAATCAACAAAGGAGTGACCCGAAAACATCACGTATACGAGTATCTGTTTGAAAAATTAGCAAAAATAAAGGGCGCACGCGGTTGTTTAACTGTGCAGCTGTTCGCTCACCCTCAAGAAAAGCGCTACGCAGCGCTAGAAATTAATCCTCGATTTGGTGGTGGATATCCGCTTTCTTATGCTGCAGGTGCTAATTATCCCGGTTGGTTGATCGACGAGTATTTGCTACAAAAAGAGATTGGCTATTTTGATTTATGGACTCCTGATTTGATGATGCTGCGCTATGACGCACACGTCTTGGTAAGCAATGCACGTTGAGCTTGCGCGCACAGTAGTCGTCTTTGACTTGGATGACACACTTTATTCAGAGGCGGATTATGTGGATTCGGGCATTCGCCATGTTTGTGCGCAAATAAATACTTTGTGCGGAATCGATTGCTACGAAAAAATTCAGGCGTATCGACTGAAGGACTCAAAAGTTGATTGGCTAACTTTGGTGTGTGAACTAACTGGTTTGAAGCCGTCAGTCAAAGAGTCTCTTTTGTGGATGTACAGGCTGCATTTGCCTGATATTAAGTTGTCCGAAAACTGTTCAGAATCTTTAGAAAAAATCCAAACAGAAGCATTGGCTGTTGCTGTTTTGACCGATGGGCGAACAGTGACGCAAAAGCTCAAGCTGGCATCTCTTGGACTAAACCATTGGCCAGCATATGTTTCTGAAGACTATGGCCATGCAAAGCCTGCACCTGATCGATTTCAAGCCATCCAGAAAGACTTTCCCGCTGAACAATATGTTTACGTTGCAGACAATGTTCAAAAAGACTTTTTAGGGTGTAACTCCTTAGGTTGGCTAGGTATAGGGATGAGGGGTGATGATCGAAACATCTATTCACAGTCTACGCATGGTTTAACTGAGGCCATGTTGCCTGCTTATTGGGTTAGCAGTTGGGACGAGTTAACGGAACTGTTGCTCAATTTTTGATGAATGAATTTGTGATTCATATTTTGGACTAAGAATGCTCAATACTTTCTTCTCTCCTTGGCCTAACTTCACACAAGAAGAAGCCGATTCGGTGCATCGCATAGTTCTGTCGAATAAAGTGAACTATTGGACAGGAAGCGAGACCCGTGAATTTGAAAAAGAGTTTGCCGCTTGGTGTCAGACTCGTTATGCGGTTGCTTTGTCTAATGGCACTTTGGCCTTGGATGTGGCGCTGCAGGCCTTGGGTATTGGCGCTGGTGATGAAGTAGTGGTTACACCACGCACCTTCATCGCGTCTATTTCTTGCGTGGTCAATGCAGGGGCGACCCCTGTGTTCGCCGATGTGGAGCCAGATTCTGGCAATATATCTGCACAGACCATTTCACGTGTACTGACGCCCCAAACCAAGGCTGTGATTTGCGTCCATTTGGCGGGCTGGCCATGTGACATGGACCCAATCATGCAGCTGGCTGAAGCACGCGGTTTCAAGGTGATTGAAGACTGTGCTCAGGCGCATGGAGCGCGATATAAAGGTCGCGCTGTGGGCAGCATTGGTCACATCGGTGCTTGGAGCTTTTGCCAAGACAAGATCATGACCACGGGTGGTGAAGGGGGCATGGTTACTACCAATGACGAGGCTTTGTGGCGTGCCATGTGGTCGTTCAAAGACCATGGCAAGAGTTATGAGGCTGTTTATGAACGGCAGCATCCCCCTGGCTTTCGTTGGTTGCACGAAAGTTTCGGCACCAATTGGCGAATGCTTGAAATGCAGGGTGTGATTGGACGCATTCAATTGGGGCGCATGGCTGATTGGACGGCAAAACGAACCCAAAATGCGTTGGCTATTTGGGACACTTGTCGCTCATTTTCTGCGCTGCGCGTGCCTCAATTTGCATGTGATGGCTGCACTGGTCAGTGTGACTCCAATGCCAATGCTGTGGGCTGTGTGCATGCACACTACAAATGTTATGTGTATGTCAAACCCGAGGCTTTGGCTGCAGGCTGGAGCCGTGATCGCATCATTGATGAAATCAATGCGTTGGGCGTGCCGTGCTATCAAGGGTCGTGCTCAGAGGTGTATCTTGAGAAAGCTTTTGACAACACAGGTTGGCGACCTGAAACTCGTTTGCCTGTTGCCAAAGTTTTGGGTGAAACGAGCTTGATGTTTTTGGTGCATCCGACATTGACCCCGGATGAAATTCAAAAAACATGCGATGTCATCAAAAAAGTGATGGCACAAGCTTGCGCATAAATCATTTGAATCCATGCCTTCTAATGCATTAAAGCAACAATTGTTATCGTCCAGTCGGCAGGTCAAACGTTTGCTGGCACTCGGTAGCGACGTTGCATGGAGTGCAGCGTCAATAGCCATTGCCATGAGTTTGCGTGTTGATGCCTGGCAACCCTGGTCAGCACCTCAAACCTGGATGCTTTTAGGCGGTGTGCTGCTGTCTGTGCCAGTGTTTGTTGTTTTGGGCTTGTACCGCGCCATCTTTCGCTATGCGGGTTTGCAGATGCTGTACACCCTCATCAAAGCGTTGGGCATTTACAGCCTGGGTTTTGCCTTGGTGTTTACTGTGGTGGGGGTGCCTGGGGTGCCCCGGTCCATGGGGGTGTTGCAGCCGGCTTTGTTTGCCTTGGGGGTGATTGGCTCACGCCTGTTTGTGCGCAGTTGGCTGGGCGGGGTGGGCCGCAGTGGCAAGCGCAAAGGGGTTGTACGCGCTTTGATTTATGGCTCGGGCTCGGCAGGCAGGCAGCTGGCCACCGGTTTGACCCACGCCGCCGAAGTGGTGGTGGTGGGCTATGTGGACGACGATGCGCGGTTGCATGGTCAAGTACTCAATGGCCTGACCATTTTTAACCCTGATCTTTTGGCCGATGTCGTGGTCAAGCATGGGGTGTCGCAAATTTATTTAGCCTTGCCGTCGGTGTCCCGCCGCAGGCGCAATGAGATCATTCAGAGTTTGATCCCGTTGCATTTGCAGGTGCGCACCCTGCCAGGTTTGATGGACCTGACCCACGGTCGCGTGGAGATCTCAGACCTCAAAGAGCTGGACATTGAAGATTTGTTGGGCCGCGATCCGGTGCCTCCTCAGCCTGAAATGATGGCCAAAAACAACGCCAACAAGGTGGTGCTGGTCACTGGGGCAGGGGGGTCGATTGGCTCAGAGTTGTGCCGTCAGATTTTGAAGGTCAGGCCTGCCAAGCTGCTGTTGGTGGAATTGACCGAATTTGCGCTGTATGCGATTGAGCAGGATCTGCGCAAGGCCATGCAAGCCGAGGGCTTGCAAGAGGTGGAGTTGATCCCGTTGTTGGCCGACGTGCGCAGCCCTGCACGCATGGCCGAGATCATGCGCACATGGCGACCGCACACGGTCTACCACGCGGCGGCATACAAGCATGTGCCTTTGGTTGAGCACAACCCCGCTGAAGGCGTGCGCAACAATGTGCGCGGCACGTGGGTCACGGCCGAGCAGGCCATGGCGCATGGGGTGAATGATTTTGTGTTGGTGAGCACCGACAAGGCAGTGCGCCCCACCAATGTGATGGGGGCCAGCAAGCGATTGGCCGAGATGGTGTTGCAAGCTTTGGCCGAACACGGGCGTCAACAGGGTCACGGCATGTGTTTGTCGATGGTGCGCTTTGGCAATGTGTTGGGGTCTTCAGGTTCGGTTGTGCCTTTGTTTCGCCAGCAGATTCAGCAGGGGGGGCCCATTACCCTGACCGATGAGCGGATCACACGTTACTTCATGACCATTCCTGAAGCGGCCCAGTTGGTCATTCAGGCTGGGGCCATGGCCAGCGGTGGTGATGTGTTCGTGCTGGACATGGGCGAGAGTGTCAAGATCATCGATTTGGCGCGCCGCATGATTGAACTGTCGGGTTTGACGGTGCAGGATGAGGCCAACCCCGAAGGGGACATCGCCATTGAGGTCACGGGCCTGCGCCCTGGTGAAAAGCTCTATGAAGAATTGTTGATCGGCGACAACCCCATGCCCACGCAACATGCCCGCATCATGACCGCACACGAGGACTTTGTGCCTTGGGCGGCTTTGCAACCACAGTTGGCTGAGTTGATGCAGGCGGTCGAAGCCAATGATGTGCCGGCGCTGCGTCAATGGATCAAAACCTTGGTGCCGGGTTACCAGCCCGAGGGCGAGGTGGTCGATTGGGTGCACCTGGCGCAGACGCGTGAATCTCAAACTGGCTGAACATCATGACCCTTCTCGTCACCGGCGGTGCCGGCTTCATCGGTGCCAATTTCGTCCTCGACTGGCTGGCCGCCAGCGATGAGCCTGTCATCAACCTCGACAAGCTCACCTACGCGGGCAACCCCGAAACCCTGGCCAGTCTGCAAGGCGATGCGCGGCATCGGTTGGTGCAAGGCGACATTGGCGATGCCGTCCTGGTCAGCCGTCTGCTGGCCGAGCACCGGCCCCGTGCCGTGGTCAACTTTGCCGCTGAAAGCCATGTGGACCGCTCCATTCATGGCCCGGGCGATTTCATCGAGACCAACATCGTGGGCACTTTCCGGCTGCTGGAGTCGGTGCGGGGGTATTGGGCTGGGCTGGCGGATGGGGCTGAAGGAAGTCATCGCGACGAGGGCGTCGCTCCTACAAAATCCGATTTCCGGTTTTTGCATGTGTCCACTGACGAGGTCTACGGCTCTTTGTCACAGGACGATCCGGCCTTTGCCGAGACGAACCGTTACGAGCCCAACAGTCCTTACAGCGCCAGCAAGGCCGCCAGCGACCACCTTGTGCGCGCCTGGCACCACACCTATGGCCTGCCGGTGCTGACCACCAACTGCTCCAACAACTATGGGCCGTATCACTTCCCGGAGAAGCTGATCCCGCTGATGATCGTCAATGCGCTGGCGGGCAAGAGCTTGCCGGTGTATGGCGACGGCATGCAAATCCGCGACTGGCTGTATGTCAAGGACCACTGCAGCGCCATTCGCCGGGTGCTCGAAGCCGGGCGCCTGGGAGAGACCTACAACGTGGGCGGCTGGAACGAAAAACCCAACATCGAGATTGTCCAGACCGTGTGCCGATTGCTCGATGAGCTGCGCCCCAAGGCGGACGGCAGCTCTTACGCCACCCAGATCACCTACGTCACCGACCGCCCCGGCCATGACCGCCGCTATGCGATCGATGCCCGCAAGCTTGAGGCGGAGCTGGGCTGGAAGCCGGCTGAGACCTTCGAGACGGGCATCCGCAAGACGGTGCAGTGGTATCTGGCCAACCCCGAGTGGGTGGCCCATGTGCAAAGCGGCGCTTACCGTGAGTGGGTGCAAAAACAATACAGCGCCTCATGAAAATCCTGCTTTTGGGCCGAAACGGCCAGGTCGGCTGGGAATTGCAACGCAGCTTGGCCCCGCTCGGCGAAGTGCTGGCGCTGGACCGCCACAGCACCGGGTGGTGTGGCGATCTGAGCCAGCCCGCGCGCGTGGCGCAAGCGGTGCGCGATTGGCGCCCTGACGTCATCGTCAATGCCGCGGCCCACACCGCCGTGGACAAGGCCGAGAGCGAAGTCGGGCTGGCCCGCACCCTCAATGCGGCGGCCCCCGCCGCGCTGGCACAGGCGGCTGCCGAAACGGGGGCCTGGCTGGTGCACTACTCCACCGACTATGTGTTTGACGGCACAGGTGATCGGCCCTGGCAGGAAGGTGATGCCACCGGGCCATTGAGCGTGTACGGTCAGACCAAGCTCGAAGGCGAGCAGGCCATTGCCGCCAGCGGTTGCAAGCACCTGATTTTTCGCACCAGCTGGGTCTATGCAGCGCGGGGCGGCAATTTTGCCAAAACCATGTTGCGCCTGGCCGGTGAGCGCGAACGACTCACCGTGATCGACGACCAGCATGGCGCGCCCACCGGGGCCGACCTGATTGCCGATGTCACGGCCCATGCGATCCGCATGGTGTTGCAACAACCCCAACTGGCAGGCCTGTACCACCTGGTGGCGGGTGGCGAAACCAGCTGGCATGGTTATGCCCGCCACGTGATTGCGCAGGCCCGACAACTGCACCCCGAGCTGGCGCTCAAGGTGCAAGAAATCGCACCGGTGCCCACCAGTGCTTTTCCCACACCGGCGCAGCGTCCGCGCAATTCGCGTTTGGCCACGCAGCGCCTGCAAAACGCCTTTGGCCTGCATTTGCCGCACTGGGAGCAGGGGGTCAATCGCTTGCTGGCCGAGATCCTCTGAGCCGCCATGGGCTTGCGGCAAAATGCCTGACCAACGACTTTCCTGATTCATCCCTCTCTTTCGCACCATGACGAATTCCACCGCAGTTTCTTCTGTCGCCCCGGCCGACCGGGCCCAGATCCTGGCGCAGGCCATGCCTTTCATTCGCCAATACCACGGCAAAACCCTGGTCATCAAATACGGCGGCAACGCCATGACCGACCCGGCTTTGCAGCAGGCGTTTGCCGAAGATGTCGTGTTGCTCAAACTGGTGGGCATGAACCCGGTGGTGGTGCACGGCGGTGGCCCTCAGATCGAAGGTTTGCTCAAGCGTCTGGGCAAGCAAGGTGAGTTCATTCAGGGCATGCGCGTGACCGACCCCGAGACCATGGAGGTGGTGCAGTGGGTGCTGGGGGGTGAAGTCCAGCAAGACATCGTGGGCATGATCAACCAGGCGGGCGGTAAGGCCGTGGGCCTGACCGGACGGGATGGTGGCCTGATCCGTGCCCAAAAGCTGCGCTTGCTCGACAGCCAGGACCCGAGCAAAGTCCACGATGTGGGGCAGGTGGGCGACATCGTCAGCATGGACACCGCCGTGCTCAAGACTTTGCAAAGCAGCGATTTCATCCCGGTGGTCAGCCCCATCGGGTTTGGCGAGAACAACGAGAGTTACAACATCAATGCCGACGTGGTGGCCGCCCGTCTGGCCACCGAATTGCAAGCCGAAAAACTGCTGATGTTGACCAACATCCGTGGCGTGCTGGACAAGCAAGGCGAGTTGCTGACCGAGTTGACGCCTCAACGCATCGACGAGTTGTGCGCCGATGGCACCATCAGCGGCGGCATGATCCCCAAGATCGCCGGTGCGCTGGACGCCGCCAAGAGCGGTGTGAACGCGGTGCACATCATCGACGGGCGCGTGCCGCATGGCATGCTGCTGGAGGTGCTGTCTGCGCAGGCGTTTGGCACCATGATCCGTGGTCGCTGAAACGCTTTGAGTCTGTTGCGGTTGAGCGGTGACAAAGTAGAGACAAGGGGCAAACATGTCAGATTTTGAAGATCACCGCGAAGCCGCAGCCGACGATGCGGTCCCGGTTCGCAAGCGGCCTCGTCCGGGGGAGCGTCGCCAGCAAATCCTGCAGACCCTGGCGGGCATGCTGGAGCAGCCGGGGGCCGAGCGCATCACCACCGCTGGTCTGGCTGGCAAGATTGGCGTGAGCGAGGCGGCGCTCTATCGGCACTTTGCCAGCAAGGCGCAGATGTTCGAGGCGCTGATCGACTTTGTGGAGCAGTCGGCCTTTGGGTTGATTCGGCAGGTGACCGATCGCGAGCCCGCAGGCCCTCATCAGGCCGGGCGCATCGTGGGTTTGATGTTGCAATTTGCTGAAAAGAACCCCGGCATGTGCCGCGTCATGACAGGCGATGCCTTGGTGCTGGAGCACGAACGCCTGCAAGAACGCATCAATTTGTTGTTTGACAAGATTGAGGCGCAATTGCGCCAGTCGCTCAGGGTGTCTGAGTCGGCCACCCCCACCGCCGACGCCCAGTTGGCGGCGTCTTTGCTGGTGGCCTTTATGCAAGGGCGTTTGCAACGCTTTGCCCGTTCGGGTTTTCGGCGTCTGCCGTCGGAGCATTTGCAACCGGCGTTGGCGCGCCTGCTGGGGACTGAGTCGCGCTGACTGTCGCGCAGTTGTCGCGCCATGGGTGTGCCGCCGTCGCAAGGCGGGTTTAATGGCGTGCAGCTCAGCCGATGGATCCCCTCGGTATGCGCCGCGTCACGACCCTCAGGACATTGCCCATGAGACTTCTGAATAAAACCATTTTGGTCACGGCCGCTGGCCAAGGCATTGGCAAAGCCGCCGTCTTGGCCATGGCGGCCGAAGGGGCTACTGTGCATGCCACCGATGTCAATCCGGATTTGCTTCGCAGCTATGCCGGCGTGCCGGGTGTCCACACCTCGGTGCTGGACGTGCTCGACAAAGACGCTGTGCTGACCCAGGTGGCGGGTCTGGAGCGCGTGGATGTCTTGTTCAACTGTGCGGGGTTCGTGCACAGTGGCAGCATTTTGGAGGCCACGGACGCGCAGTGGGAAGCCGGTTTCAATCTGAATGTGCGTTCGCAGTTCTGGATGATTCAGGCGGTGTTGCCGAAAATGCTGGCCCAGTTTGAGCGGGAAGGACGGGGTGGCAGCATCATCAACATGGCCAGTGTGTGCTCCAGCGTGAAAGGCTTGCCCAACCGTTTCATTTACGGCACCACCAAGGCCGCCGTCATCGGGCTGACCAAAAGTGTGGCCGCCGACCATGTGCGCCAGGGGATTCGTTGCAATTGCATTTGCCCCGGGACCGTGGACACCCCTTCACTGCAAGACCGCATCAACAGCCAGCCTGATCCGGTGCAGGCGCGCCAGGATTTCGTGGCGCGACAACCCATGGGGCGCTTGGCACAGGCGCATGAAATTGCTCCTCTTGTCACCTTTTTGGCTTCAGATGACGCGGTCTTTTCAACAGGCAACGTTTATTCGATCGATGGCGGCATGACCATCTGACAGCCCGTTTTACCCTCACTTTTTTGAAAGGCACCCATGAAACTCGTTCGTTTTGGCCAACCTGGCAAGGAAAAACCCGGTCTGATTGACGCTGATGGCCGCTTGCGCGACTTGAGCAGCGTGGTCAAGGACATCACGCCTGACCAGTTGTCGGACAAAGCGCTGGCCAAGCTGGCCAAACTCAAAACCGACAAACTGCCTTTGGTGCGAGGCAAAAAACGCTTCGGAACCCCTGTCGCGCAGACCCAAAAATTCATCGCGATTGGCCTGAATTACGCCGACCATGCGGCCGAGTCGGGCATGCCGATTCCCAAAGAGCCGATCGTGTTCACCAAAGCCATCAGTTGTATCCAGGGGGCCGATGACGATGTGATGTTGCCCAAAGGCTCGAAGAAAACCGACTGGGAAGTTGAGTTGGGCATCGTGATCGGCACGCGTGCCCGTTATGTCACGCAAAAAGACGCGCTCAATTTCGTGGCCGGTTATTGCGTGGTCAACGATGTGAGCGAACGCGCTTACCAGCTGGAGCTGGGCGGCTCCTGGGACAAGGGTAAGGGATGCGATACCTTTGGACCGGTGGGGCCATGGTTGGTGACCCGCGATGAGGTCCCCAATCCGCAGGCCCTGGGCATGTGGCTGGACCTCAACGGCGTGCGCATGCAGACCGGCAACACCAAGACCATGATCTTTGGTGTGGCCAAACTGGTGAGCTATGTGAGCCAGTTCATGACCCTTGAGCCCGGCGACATCATCACCACAGGTACCCCTCCGGGCGTTGGCATGGGCATCAAGAAAGACGGCCAGCCTGCGCCGGTTTATCTCAAGCGCGGCGATGTGATGCGTTTGGGCATCGATGGTTTGGGTGAGCAAACCCAGAAGGTGGTGGCTTTCAAGGCCTGAGCGCCAGTCAGGAGTCCCTTGCGCCAAGGGGCTCCTGATTTACCCTGATCACGGCAGGTCTTTGCGAATTGGCGGCTGAATTGGTGCAAAATAGAACGGTCGTTCTATTTTGTTGCCATGAACATCCGCAAACTCCCTGTCAAAACCGAAGCCCCCCAAGAGCCTGCGCGCCGGGTCTTGCTCAAAGGCCAGCAGACCAAATCGGTCATCATTGATGCGGCGCTGCGTCTGGCCTCGCAGATTGGCCTGGAGGGCCTGTCCATCGGGGCGCTGGCCGAAGTCACTGGGATGAGCAAGTCGGGCGTGTTTGCCCACTTTGGCTCGCGTGAAGAGCTGCAGATTTCGGTCATCCGTGAATACCACACCCGTTTTGAAGCCGAGGTGTTTTACCCTGCCATGCAGCAAGCGCGCGGCGTGCCGCGTTTGCAGGCCATGTTTGACAACTGGATGGTGCAGACCTCGGCCGAGATCGATTCTGGTTGCATTTACATCAGTGGCGCGGTCGAGTTTGACGACCGCACCGGTCCGGTGCGTGATGCTCTGGTCTCGTCGGTCTCCAGTTGGCAGGCTGCATTGCGCCGGGCGGTCGAAATGGCGCAAGATGCCGGCCATTTGAGTCGCCAGGCGGATGCCTTGCAGATTGCCTTCGAGATCCATGGCCTGATTCTGGCGTTGCATTACGAAGCCCGATTTTTGCGCAACCCCTTGTCAGCAGACCGTGCCCGTCAAGGCTTTGCCCACATCCTCATGCGTTATGGCGCCGCACCGTCCGCATCCCTGGCCAGTCAGGGCTGAATCCGTCGCTTGTCCTTTTCACTTGTTTGTTCACGAGGTTTTTCATGCCCATTTACAACCCACCCGTCCGAGACATGCAGTTTGTCCTGCATGAACTGTTCAATGTGAGTGACGAACTCAAGGCGTTGCCCCGCCATGCCGACACCGATGCCGATACCATCAATGCGGTGCTGGAAGAAGGTGGCAAATTTGCCGCCGAGGTGGTGTTCCCGCTCAATATTTCGGGCGATGCCCAGGGTTGCACACTCAACCGCGAGACCCATGAGGTCAAGGCCCCCGATGGCTTCAAAGAGGCGTATGCCCAATATGTGGCGGGTGGCTGGCCTTCGCTGAGTTGCGATCCCGAGTTTGGTGGCCAAGGGCTGCCGTTTGTGGTCAACCAGTGTTTCTATGAAATGCTCAACTCGGCCAACCAGGCCTGGACCATGTACCCCGGGCTGTCGCATGGGGCTTATGAGTGTCTGCACGCGCACGGCACGGCAGAGCAAAAATCCCTGTATTTGCCCAAGCTGACCAGTGGGGAGTGGACAGGCACCATGTGCCTGACCGAGCCGCACTGCGGCACCGATCTGGGGCTGTTGCGCACCAAGGCCGAGCCCCAAGCCAATGGCACTTACCGCATCACCGGTCAAAAAATCTTCATCAGCGCAGGTGAGCACGATCTGGCCGCCAACATCGTGCACCTGGTTTTGGCACGCTTGCCCGACGCGCCCCCCGGCAGCAAAGGCATCAGCTTGTTCCTGGTGCCCAAGTTCAAGGTGGCCGCCGACGGCAGCATGGGCGAGCGCAATGGCATTTACTGCGGCGGACTGGAGCACAAGATGGGCATCCATGGCAACGCCACCTGCCAGATGGTGCTCGATGAGGCCGTGGGCACCCTGGTCGGGCAACCCAACAAGGGCCTGGCTGCGATGTTTGTGATGATGAACGCAGCCCGCCTGGGTGTGGGCAACCAGTCGCTGGGCCTGACCGAAGTGGCATATCAAAACGCCCTGGCCTATGCCAAAGACCGGGTGCAGATGCGCTCACTCACCGGCGTCAAGGCCCCTGGTAAACCGGCCGATCCGATCATCGTGCACCCCGATGTGCGTCGCATGCTGATGACAGCCAAGGCCTATGCCGAAGGTGGTCGGGCGTTGGCGTGCTTTGGGGCCTTGTTGCTCGACAAGGAACTCAACCATCCTGATGAAGCGGTGCGTGCCGAATCGGCCGAGTTGCTGGCTTTGCTCACGCCCATCGTCAAGGCGTTTTTGACCGACAACGGTTTTCAGGCGGCGGTAGAGTGCCAGCAGGTGTATGGCGGCCATGGCTTCATCAAGGAATGGGGCATGGAGCAGTTTGTGCGCGATGCCCGCATCAACATGATTTATGAAGGCACGAACACGATCCAGTCGCTGGATTTGCTGGGGCGCAAGGTGTTGGGCAACCAGGGCGCATCGCTCAAGAAATTCGGCAAGCTGGTCGAACAATTGGTCAAGGCCGAAATGGCCAACGAGGCCATGGGCGAGTTCATCAAGCCTTTGGCTGATTTGGGCCAAAAGCTCACCCAACTCACCGGCGAAGTGGGCATGAAGGCCATGAGCAACGCCGACGAGGTGGGTGCTGCGGCGGTGGACTACCTGCGCGTGGTGGGGCATCTGGTGCTGGGTTATTTCTGGGCCCGTTCGGCGCAGGTGGCCATGAAGAAGCTGGCCGAGGCAGAAGAAGAGGCGCAACGACCTGATCCGTTCTACCTGGCCAAGCTGCAGACGGCACGTTTTTACTTCACCCGCCTGATGCCCGAGACGTCAAGCCTGATGCGCCGCATCCGTGCGGGCAGCGAGGTCTTGATGGACACCGATGCCGCGTTGGCATGATGCTGCTTGCAAGGAGAATGACCATGAAAAACAGCATTCGCATGATCCTGTTGGCCGGGGCCGGTTGGCTGGCGCTGTCTGCGCAGGCCAACAGCCCGGTGGGTCGCTGGCACACGATTGACGACAAGACCGGTGAGACCAAAAGCGTGGTCACGATCGAAGATGTCGGTGGTGTGCTGCGCGGCAAGGTCAGCCAGATTTTGCGCAAGGATGCCGATCCGGC